>Ga0116210_1002215_pt1 | contig 12305 bp, 10 predicted proteins | sample TshhotsprinmetaG_FD_94483 | JGI IMG/M metagenome (GOLD analysis project Ga0116210, IMG submission 94483) | Hot spring microbial communities from South Africa to study Microbial Dark Matter (Phase II) - Tshipise hot spring metaG | ecosystem: Environmental > Aquatic > Thermal springs > Hot... | reverse complement strand
TTGAAAACACTACGTCCGTGATTGAAATGTCGCTTGCTCGGCCGCGCGAGTAGGGGCATCCAGCAGCCGCAATCGGCTTCCTACCTTGCAGCATACTTCCCCCGCGTGCGCGCAAGCACATCTACTTTAATCTTGCGGATAACTTCGAGAAATGCAAACGCGAGAAGAAGAGCAGCAAAGACGATTCTTCGCAACTCACCATCGGAAAAGAGCTTAGGTTGCAAAAATTTTTCTAAAGTTTCTCCGATTCCTAGCCGAAACCCCCCACGGAGCAAATCACGCAACTTATGCTCGAAAAAAGGCTTATGTCACGAAGCTGCACAAACTACCCATTCCGAATACTTTGCCAAGCGGAAAACTTGCCCCTAAGCGCGGCCGAAACTCCGAACTCATCCCGCAGATAGGGCACCCCGAAAGCGGTTCGTTTTCCTGGGCTTTTTACCCCAGATGGGGAGCAGCTATTGAAACGGTCGGCTGAAGTGAAACGGTCGACTCAACCAAAACGGTTGGCTCAAGCCGGGGAAGGCTCCCCAAATAGTCAAGCTCCTCAGGGGGTCGGTGCAAAGCGATGGATCAACTGCCGCTCGAAAAGATCCATCAATTGCCCCCCAACTACTTGCTTTGATCCGGCGAAACTACCCAACACCCTCCCTTCACGGTCGAGGACTTCTACCGAAGTTTCGGGTGCCTCCATGGCACTGGGATTATTGACCACGATCAGATCGCACTGCTTGCGCTGAAGTTTTTCTAGGGCCCGGGTGCGAGCATCCTCCGTCTCCAAAGCGAAGGCGACCATCCACTGCGAACGTTTGATCGCCGAGAGTCGGCAAACGATGTCGGGCGTTTCCTCCAACTCCAGCAGCCAACGATGAGGGGTCCGATGCAGTTTTTGCGGGGCGCGGTGTACCGGCCGAAAATCGCACGGAGCCGCCACGGCAATCAGGCCGTCGCACTCGGGGAAAAGCCGCAAAGCTGCCTCGGCCATTTCTTCCGTTGATACCACCCAATGCAATTCCGCCTCAGCGGGGTATTGCACGGCCACAGGTCCACTGACGATCACCACGTGGTGGCCCAGCGATACCGCGGCTGCCGCCAGCGCGGCACCCATGCGACCGCTCGAGCCGTTGGTCAAGTAGCGAACGGGGTCTATGTATTCCCGGGTTGGGCCAGATGTCAGAAGGATACGTGCCATGAGCTGTGTTTAATCGATCAAGCCAGTTTCTTAGAACCTATGGTGCCAAGCCGATTCGACGAATGCCTCGATCCGTTAACCTCAGTTCAGCATGAGTCGTTAAAGCTCAAAAAGCCCTTTGCCGAGTCTCCGTACCCGATTTGTTCATTCTTTCTCTTGCCGGGGATCTTATTTCTGCGACCCACCATCTTCCTCGGTCTCTCCCGGCGAACTCCGCAGGACCTTTCCCAAATGGAGATGCGTTTCAGAGTTCCCAGATGATAACCCGCCTTTTTCACAAGGTGGAGAAAGTTCGAAGTCTTCAGCTTGCTCTTTACGGCTTGAAGTTAGCCCGAGTTTTCCGCTTCGCAAAAGACGCTCCTGCGCCCGCGACCAGCTCCAAAAGAATGCTTCTTGCCACCTCGATGATTCAAGCCTTTACAACTATTTGAAACTTTTCAACGGCATTACCGCAGGAGATTCCGCCCCTTTTTGGGTACGCAATCTATCGAAGTTCTCTCGCGGCGAGCATGCGGGGGCACTTCGAGGGTTTCGAGGCCATTCGTTTCCAGCGTGTTTGGCGGCTGCTTTAAGGGCTCTGTGGGGCTTTTTCGAGTAATTCGGCAATCTTTTCGAAGATTCTTTCCGGCGAAGCCATTCGCCCAGGCCCTACCATGCCGCAGCTCAGATAGCCCTCCTCCGGGTCGATGATGTGGAATCCATCGCTCCGAAGCTGGGCTACGTTGCGCTGTACGGCCGGTTTACGCCACATTTCGCTATTCATGGCCGGTGCCAAGAGTATCGGCCCTGTGAATGATAGGACTAGAGTACTGAGCAAATCGTCCGCAAGGCCGATGGCCGCCTTGGCAAGAAAGTTCGCCGTGCTAGGGGCAATGCAGAGGAGTTCGGCCCGCACTGCCAAATCGATATGTGGGTGCGGGCTCAGCCGCCACATATCGCACCAAACCGGCCGGCGGGTTAAGGCCTCGAAAGTCTTCGGTCCGACGAGTTTCCGGGCCGATTTCGTCATCACCACACTGACATTGGCCCCCGACTGCACCAACCGACTGACCAAGGCGGCCGTTTTGTAGGCGGCAATTCCCCCCGTTACGCCAATAAGAATTTCCCGCTCTTTCATAGATCTGCAAAACCCACATCCGGAGGCCCGGGTTGATCGGCCACCGTCCGCACCTTATGTTCCACATCTAGGTGGATCTTATCCTGAAGGATCTCTTGAATCACAATTTTCATCCGGTCGTCGGTATTAAGCTGAACCAGTGGTTCCGCCCCTTGCATCAAAGCGACCAATCTTTTTTGGATTAAGGTGGTCAACTTAAAGTGGCCGCCTGCCTTTTTGACCAATTCTTCATCGCAAAGCTCGTCGTACATCGTTTCACCTCTCCCGACCAAATCAAGCGAATCGACTTCTAGAACACCTCAAAGACAATGAAACCTCGAACTTCTTCCTGGCCTGCCGATGGGAGGAACCTCTGGCAGATGCCTCCTTCACTGCCGCCGGCTTTGTTGCCCGCGGCGAGGCCTTAGCGAATCCCTCACTCCGCAGCCTTCGCGAATCTGTGCTCGTATCGTTTCAATCGTTTAATAAGGAATTTGCACCTAAATAGGAATTTGCGCCGCAAGCCGCCGGGCTTACCGATCCCGTTCGCCGCCGCAAAGCTCCGCCACTTTCCGCCCGAGTTCCGGCACTTTCCGCCAAGGAAAACCGAGCTTTCCCCAAAAGTGGAAGCTCGTGAGGGATCGTCGCGGGAATTCATTCGGTAGCCGCCGTGCTGCCTTTGCGGCTTTCCTCCAGGAGGATCTGCCTCAGCTGATTTACCGCGGCCGATAGGTCGTCATTTACCACCTGGTACTGGTAATCCCCCGCGAACGCCAACTCGGCTTTCATCCGTGCCAAACGTTCGGCGATGCGATCGGGGGATTCCGTGCCACGACCGGTTAACCGGCGGACCAATTCCTCTTCGTCAGGCGGCAAGATGAAGATTGTTACCGCATTGGGATTCTGCTGGCGAATTCGCCGCGCCCCTTGAACATCGATTTCCAATAAAGCCCAATTACCGGCGGAAAGGATTCGCTCCACTTCCTGCCGGAGTGTTCCGTACCAATGTCCGCCGAATATTTGAAAACATTCTAGGAATTCCCCCTTCTCGCGAAGTTGGGCGAATTGATCTTCCGCAAGGAAATAATAATCGACGCCGTGCCGTTCCCCCGGTCTGGGGGGCCGTGTGGTCGCCGAAACGCTTCGCACCAGCGGCACAGGGGAAGACCGAAGCAGCTCCTTTCGGACGGTCGACTTTCCCACCCCCGAAGGCCCCGAGATCACTACGATTCGACCTTCCCTCACCTGGTGGGACATCGGCGCGGCTTCAACCTACGATTCTACCGGCAGTGAATTGAGCGTTCTCGGCTTCCCGGTCTTAATTCATGCGAAACGTAATCAAATGCTTCGCGTCTAATACTTCAGAAAGGCTGCCGGTGCTTCCCCAAAATCCATTCAGCCAGAAAAACGACAACCCTTTTATAAACGGCAAATCAAAAAACTGACAAAACACATAAACACACTAGTTTTAATCTTCGCACAGGCGATCATTCATTAAACCGTTTTCCCGTCGCGCCTACAATCCTTCCCATTTCCTTACCACCCCCAATTCCACGGGTTGGAAGGAGCGGACGGAAGGATTCGGATATACGAATTACGAAGTTAGGCTCTCTTTTTGAGACAACACATTTGGGCTCTCTTCTAGGACAACATATTTCCGGAAGTTTAATGATAGCTAATTTACATTTGCGTGACTTTAATCCGCGACAGTTCGCGCTTTAGGGTTTATAGAATTGGTCATATTGTGAATTACTTTGCTCGTAAATCTTGGTCCGTCTCTCCATGACTCGATCTACACCTGTTATCTATTTAAACACGATCTTTGCTCATTTAAAAACGTAAGCATCGTCTATAAGGTTAAACAACCTACGAACTCACATATCAACCATAAACCTCATCTGTGATGATCTTACTCATGTATGACTTGGGGGACGAAGGGGGAAAGCAAGACGCATCAGAACAAAGATATCGCCGAAAAGTTGATTCCCAAGGGATATGAAAGTATTCCCCAAAAATCGCGGTTATTTCACCCCACCTTGCCGGGACATCTAGGCTTCCCACCAACGACCGCAATGTTTAGCGAAATTACAATCGAGTGAACAATCGACTTCATACGGCATTGGCCGTGCACCATCCGATTCCAAACAGCTTCCAGGAATTCGTGGTCGAGAAAAGAACGATCATGGCGGCAACGAGCCTTAATAACCCTCAATAACCGAAGTAATCTTACAACATTTAGGCAGAGGTCGTTTCCTCCGCGGAGGCCGACACCAAGGCGTTTTGACGAGAAAGGCTGAGACAAGGGCTCGGAAACGGCTTTGTCACAAAAACTCTCACCCATTCGTACTGCTTAATGTGATTCGACTGAGACTGGCTGACGTGGCTCGCGGCACAAACGTTGGAGATGTCTCGGAACGAACTCCCCAAAATCGGGGGCGAATAGCCTCGACGGGTCAGCAGCAAGCCCTCTAGGACCCAGAGTCCAAGGCCGAAAAACGCCCAAGTGTGTAGGCCGGGGGCCCGAGTGCTGCCTCCGGACCCGGGTGCAATTCCCGGCGCCTCCACTTAATCCCGTTTCCGCCAGCACCTTCACTCCCCCGATTTTTATCTCCTCAAACTCAATTTTTACCTCCTGAAGCCCAATGGGGCGGATGGGTTTGTGCCACACCCGGTTGATCAATCAACGGCCAAAATGCCAATTTTGATCTGCATATTCTCGTTCCCGGGAAAATACCGCATCCAGACTACCCACAACCGATTGAGAATTACCGACCTTCAGCAACTAGTTTCCTCGCGGCCGATTCTTCAAGCGATCCACAGTGTACTAACGTTCACAAGAAACACACTCCGCTTCGAGGATGGATGAAGCCGGGGAAACCCACGCGGTTGGAAAGGGAGCCTCGCACAGACGAGCGCCCTTTTACCGCTCGTGAGATCGAGTGGAATTCGGTGTTCAAGTGTTCACGCATGTGTTTTTTAAAAAGTTGCCTCTCCCAAATCTCGCGAGTCTCCAATCACTCGATATTTTGAACCATCTCGCGCAATCGTTCGACGCACGTCTTCAAGTCGACCACCATTTGAGCAACGGCCAGATCGCTGACCTTCGCCCCGATGGTATTAACCTCACGGTGCATCTCCTGGGTCAAAAACTCTAGTCTTCGCCCCGTGCACTGCTCGGAGTCCAACAGTCGAACAAACTGATCGAAATGGCTTCGCAAGCGGGTAACTTCTTCTTCGATATCCGAGCGTTCTGCCAAGAGAGCGACTTCGCGAAGCAAATCGCCGGGCTCCAGCATCATCTGTCTTTCCGCCAGAAGTGCCGTGAGCCGTTCGTGCAGCCGGAGCCGATACGCCTCCAACATGGCGGGCATTCGAGCCTGCACTTGCTCCACGATTCTCAGGGCTTGGTCGCAGATCGACTTGGCACTGACAAGCATCGCCCGCCCTTCTTCGGCCCGCATTCGATCCATTTCATCGAGTGCTTGACGAAGGGCCTTCTCCACCACCGGCCAACAATCGCTCTCCGAAAGTTCCGGCTGAGTTTCCGCCACCACCACACCCGGCAGGCTCAGTAAGGTGGCAAGGGGTACCGGTTCGGCGAGTTGCCAACGGTTCCGCAGGTCCTCCAGTTGCCGCCAATAGCACTCGAGCATCCGCTCGTCGATACGAAAACGGTGGACCAGTTGCGTGAGCGCAATCCGCACCTGGGCATGCACCGTTCCCCGGCGCATCCGCTGCCGGAGCACCCCCTCCACAAGGGGAACAAAGGCGGTGTAGCCCTCGGTGACCCGTACCGCGGTCTTCAGGAACCGATGGTTGACCGCGCGAACTTCCACGCTGACGCGAAGCCCATCAGTTTCAACATGGGCCTCGCCGAAGCCCGTCATGCTGAGCACCACGTTTTTTATGCTCCTTCGCAAAAATTCAAACGCGAGAACCTAAAGCTGCGGAAGAATCGGGCGATACAAAGATTCAGAAACCCAAGAAGAATCCAGCCTCTTATCCGCCACTGAAAAACGAAGCCCCTAGAGGATAAGCCTCTTGTGTGTTTCAACCGCTCATCCCAAAGTCGCTTTGGCTCGATTGCCGCGGGCCTCTGGTGCCCCGATAGCCTGCCCCCGGCCCATCTCGGCCATCGCGCTGCGAAAAACAATCGCACCGCGATGATCAATGCCTCATCAATAGACGCCGATCTTTGGCAAGTTGAATGAGTTGACCTAAAAAATCGTCGAGCTCGTTTGAGGATAAGCTTGCCAGCCGGTCAGGTGAATGAATCGAACCTTGAGTCGAACATATCGACGAATAACATATCGACGAATAAGTCAACCCCTTGCCGAATTCAATGGGCTATGGCGTACCACTTGGGGTATTTACCGGAGTTGAGCCACCGGGTTAAGGAGTTGGCTGCTGCGACTCCTGCGGCGGCCCTTGAACACCGGTTGGCCCTTCGGCCGGGGTTGCACTCGCCGGCCGACCGGCAGGCAACTCCAATTGCGATCCGCGGCCAGCCAAAACAAGGGCCGTCAAAATGCACGCTCCAATCCAGATCGCCGCCACAATCATCGTAATGCGGGTAAAAACGTCGCCCGCTTTGCTACCAAATGCACTCTGCCCTCCCATTCCACCGGCAAAGCCCGCCAAGCCACCGCCGCGACCTCGCTGGACAAGAATCACCAGAATTAAGAAAACCGCCAAGAAAAACAGAAGAATCATCATCAAGGTTTCAAGCATGACACCTGCTCCCAGTTTGAATGACGGATCCTAAAAATGGCTAAGCATGTTCGTCAGAAAGTCTTAAATGTTGAATGTTGATGGTAATTTTGTCGGTCTTATTCGCTTCGGATTCTCTCGATATTTCGCCCAGACTTACGTTTCCAATCGATCTGTATTTCGTTCGGAGCAATATTCTGGAGCAATCTTCTGATGTGTCTCGATTCTGATGTGCCTTCGATTTCGGTTTGTCTTGCGTCTTCACTTGCCCCGGTTTGCCACCACCAAAAAGCCGTTCGTCCAACTTTCGCAATATTAGTCGGCTTTTGTCCTCTTTCCCGGTTTTGCCTCAGGGTGTAATTTCCCCCGGTCCAATTTCTTCTTTTGTCAACCGATTGTTCCCGCGTTAATTAGGTTAATTGGTTACTTAGGCAGATTGCAAACACGCCGATACAGCCCGAATGATCCGGGGAAAATCGTTGCCCTTGGCCACGGTCAATTCTGCGTGTCTCTTGCCTGGGCGGCGATGCCGAGGAATTGCTCTGCCTTAAGGCTGGCTCCTCCGACCAAGGCACCATCGATGTCCGGCTGGGACAAAAGTCCTCCGGCATTTTCCGCCGTGACACTACCGCCGTAGAGGATCTTCACTTGTTGCGCGACGCTTTCTTGGTAACGCTCGGCGATCAATTGCCGAAGTTGCAAGTGCACTTCTTGAGCCTGTTCCGGGGTGGCTACTTTGCCGGTGCCGATGGCCCAAACCGGCTCATACGCAATGATGACCCGAAGCATTTCCTCCGCATTGAGGCCCGAGAAGGTGCCGTCGAATTGCCGCCGGATCACCTGGGCGGTATCTCCCGCCTCGCGTTCTGCCAATAGCTCGCCGACACAGACCATCGGCGTAAGGCCCAGATTGAGGGCTGCATGAACCTTGCGGTTTACAAATTCGCTCGATTCTCCCAGGATATTTCGCCGCTCCGAATGACCCAGGATGACGTATTGGCACCCGAGGTCTCGCAACATTTCGCCGCTAATCTCCCCAGTGAAAGCGCCGGAAAGTTGATAGAACATGTTCTGTGCCCCGAGCCCTACTCGCGACCCAGCGACCACCTTGCCCACAGCTTCCAGGTAGACCGCCGGCGGGCAAACGGCCAAATCTGCCCGGGGACAACCGTCAGCTTTCTCCACAATTTGCAGCGCCAGAGCTACCGCTGAGGCGCGATTCAAATTCATTTTCCAGTTGCCGGCTATCAATTGTCGCCGCATAGATGCTCCTTGGGTGATCCTGCTTCGCTCTTAAAACCTCGGTCCCATGATCATCGTCGGTCCCACGATCGTCGGTTGCATGATCGTCGGTTGCATGATCACGAGCATGTAATGCCCGGGCAGAACCGCGCGGGCAGACTCCGGGGCGAGGTACAGCGTTTTGAAGTCGAATCCAATTCTTTTCAGTCGCCCGGGAATCCAAACACCTATCGCATTCGCCCAAAAGGGAGGGCTTTTCCGCACCACAATATATATTCTCCGCCTTTTCGTTGGGACCGCGGGGAAGTCCTTTGAACGGTTGAGTTCAGGACTACTCTTCCTCTTCTTCTTCGAGTTTCGCTTTACGGATAATCTCCTGCTGAATATTGGGCGGCACTACGTCGTAACGCACGAATTCCATGGTGTAGGAGCCCTGACCGCCGGTTATGCTCGACAGGCTCCGCGCGTAGGTCATTACTTCAGCCAAGGGGGCTTCGGCGATCACCGTTTGCATGTCTCCCCCCGCGGAGTTCATGCCCAGGGGCCGACCGCGACGGCTCGAAATATCGGCATTGATGTCGCCCACTTTGTCGGTCGGCACGGTCACTTCCAGCCGCACAATCGGCTCGAGCAATGCAGGCTTAGCCTGCTGAAAAACGTTGCGAAAAGCCATGGAAGCGGCGGTCTTGAACGCCTGTTCAGAGCTGTCGACCGGGTGGTGCTTGCCGTAAAAGACCTCCACGCACACATCCTGAACCCGGTAACCCGCGATGACGCCTTTTTCAATTCGCTCTTTGAAGCCTTTTTCCACCGCAGGCATGAAATTACTGGGGATCACACCGCCGACGATCGAATCGATCCAGAGGAAGTTGTTCTCCGGATCATAATGATACTCCTTCATTTCCGCGAACCGCTCTTTGGTGGCGAATTCTTCGATCTTGATATCGCGGGCCAGAGGCCACATGCGGATGTGGACCTCGCCGAACTGGCCGCGACCTCCCGTCTGTTTCTTGTGCCGGTAACTCCCCTCAGCCGAAGCCTGAATCGTTTCCCGATACGGGATCTTTGGTTCCTTGGTGATAATCTCCAACTTGTCGCGGCGTTTCAGCCGCTCCATGATGATCTGCAAGTGGAGCTCGCTCATCCCGGTAATGACCGTTTCCTTTGTTTGGGAATCGCGATCGAGTCGGAACGTTGGATCCTCTTGGCAGACTTTGGCCAAGGAGCCGGACATCTTGGCCTCGTCACCGCGGCTTTTCGGGCTGGCTGCCAATCCCACCATCGGGGTGGGAAACTGAATGGGCGGCAAGGTGTACTCCCCGATGACACTGCCGGTTTGCAATTCCTCCAACTTCGTGACCGCGACGATTTGCCCGGCAGTGGCCTCGTCAATCGATTCAGTCTCCGAAGCCTGCAGCCGATACAATTGCGCGATCTTCAAACCTTTTCGCAGGCCGGCCACCGGTACGGTTTCGCCGCTCCGCATTCGACCGTTGTAGATCCGAATGAAACTCAACTTTTGCACAAAGGGGTCAATCCGGGTCTTGAAGACCTGTGCCACCAGCGGACCATTCGGATCGTCACGTAAAACAACTTCCTCGCCCGTGGGACTTTTCGCGGTTCGCGGGACCATCGTTGGATCGGGAACGCACAGGACTAACGCATCCAAAAGCTCTTGCATTCCGACCCCAGTCTTGGCCGACACGCAAAGCATGGGAATGAGCGTCCCTTTGGCCACAGCCATGGCCACCAGCCGCGCTAATTCTTCCTCAGTGGGCGGATTCCCCTCGAGGTAGCACTCCATCACCTCATCGTCGGCCTCGACGATGGATTCGATCAAGCTTTCGTGGATCTCTTGCGGATCCACCACAGCTCCGCTAGTATCCTCGGGCACCTGAAGGGTGCTGATGACGCCCCGGAATTCTGACCCCAGACCTCGCGGGACATTCAGCAGAACACATTCATTGCCAAATAAGTCGCGAATCTTCTTTAAAAGGTCCGGAAAATTGATGTTTTCTTGATCGAGTTTGCTCAGAATGATGATTCGGCCTATCCCTGCCTTTTTGGATTCTGCGAATACTCGACGAGTGTTGACCTCGATACCGGCTTGGGCATTGATCACGATGGCTGCGGCATCCGCAGCGCGTAAGCCGCTGATGGTCTGGTTGATGAAATCGGCATAGCCCGGTGTATCGATGACCTGAAAATATCGGTCATTATGCCGAAAATGGACGATTTTGGCTTCGATGCTGTAACGGTGCGCCTTCTCCTCTTCATCGAAGTCGCAAATACTGGTTCCATCGTCCACGCTGGCCGGCCGGGTCACCATCCCCGTGACAAACAGCATTTTGTCCACGAGGGTCGTCTTGCCGCAGGCCCCGTGGCCGCACAACGCCACATTCCGAATTTTTTCAACCGACAGATTCTCCATTGAAGTGTCCCTTGACGCACTCACCCAGCTGAATCGTCCGAACTGTTTTTTCGCGTGACTTCAGATCTGAATTCTTTGACTGACTTCTCAAGTCTCTTCGGAGTCGCTAAACCGTCCGAGCCCTGCGGCGCGGATCGCCTCGGTTAAACTCAAAGTGCCTTCGTACAAGGCCCGACCTATGATACAGCCGGCTAATCCCGCCTCGGCGATCCGCCGGACGTCCTCCGCAGATCGCACCCCTCCCGAAACAATCACTGGCACGCGCACTGATTCTTGCAACTGGACCGCGGCCGGGATGTTCGGTCCCGAGAGGGTGCCATCCGTCGCAATATCGGTGAAGATGATCGCCCCAAGTGGCTCGGAAGCGAAACGACACGCCAAGTCAACGGCAGCGGTCTGCGTGGTATGCGTCCAACCCTCCACGGCAACTTGCCCGTCTCTCGCATCCAGGCCTAAGGCGATCCGCTGAGGGAACTTCCGGCACATCCTGCGAAACCACTCGGGTGATCGCACGGCGGCTGTACCCACCACCACCCGGCCAGCTCCTCGATCCAAAAGCTGCGAAATCGTCTCCTCCGATCGCACCCCGCCGCCGACCTGACACGGTACCTTGATTTCTTCTATAACCTGCTTAATGACATCAATATTGACAACAATACCTTCTCTTGCAGCATCCAGATCGACTAGGTGAAGTCGATCAGCCCCTTGATCGACCCAATATCGAGCCATTTTCACGGGGCAAGAATCGTAGACCGTGACCCGCTCATAGTCCCCTTGCCAAAGGCGGACGCATTGTCCGCGGAGGATATCAATTGCGGGCCAGATTTCCACCGTATCGTCCTTACCGTTCGTTTTAAGCCGTTAGCGGATAAACCGTTAATATTGCAGATTCGCGGATGCGCTGCAACGGCGGAGCCGACCTACCCCTGAACCCTACGCGATTCCGGGAAAGCGCAGCCACCGGGCGAAAGCCGTAAATGGTGGCTTCGGGAATAAACCTCATCCCCGAGACCGGGTTATAAACCAACTCGCCAAAGGCAGGAAACCAGGGGCAAGGTGTAAATTGAACCCGTCAGTAACCCTGAAAACACAGTTTGCGTTACCAGATACTTCATTACATCTGTCAACTTAGATCAATTTCATCGCAGCAAGCTTAAAAGGTATATTAAAAGGTATAATTACACCGTAAAAGTAACTTTTATCCGATTGTTTTCGATCAAACCAATCTTTCTTTTCGTTTGCCCTTACGCTCTTTCCTTTCCCGTGTCTACTCCGTTGTATACGTATACCTTTGCCTAAGATGAACTTGTATACCTTAGCCCAAGAGAAAGTCGTTTGTCCTAATTGAAGTTGTATGCCCTAGATGAAGTCGTGTTAGCCACATAGGCAAAATAGATAAAAAGATTCTTAGCCACCGTGTTACCCACGCAGATAAAGCACGTAGATAAAGAAAGTCTTAGCCACCAAGACAAAAATCGAGGTCGGTTCGGCTCGCCCTTCATGCGGAAAACTATTCACAATTTCCGCGAAAAGTGAACAATTTGCGTAGCCTTGCAAAAGCCTTTGAGCTCTCCCTTGAGTAAATACACGGGAGCTATAGGCTGTGCCACGGGCAAGAGTTCACGAAGCAGTAA
>Ga0116210_1002208_pt1 | contig 12333 bp, 12 predicted proteins | sample TshhotsprinmetaG_FD_94483 | JGI IMG/M metagenome (GOLD analysis project Ga0116210, IMG submission 94483) | Hot spring microbial communities from South Africa to study Microbial Dark Matter (Phase II) - Tshipise hot spring metaG | ecosystem: Environmental > Aquatic > Thermal springs > Hot... | reverse complement strand
TCCACCCTCCTTAACTCCTATTCAAACCCACCGACACAAAGCTAAAAGCTTACTTTCTTTCTACTCCCATGTCCCTGAAACGTCCATATCTTGTCTTCAAACCGAATTCTTGAATTGCCTCAACATCATAGGTGTATGTGTAATCTCTCTACGACATCCGTGTCATAGGGGGAGTACGGAGGGTTTTTCTGGGCTCTATAAAGTGGGGTCAGATAGTGCCCTTTACCAAAGCCAGTAAGATGCCCCCTGCCATGACACTTCCCAGCTGTCCTGCCGTATTTGCCCCCAAGGCATGCATCAGCAAAAAGTTCTCAAAATCATACTGCTGCCCCATCCGTTGCACCACGCGCGCGGACATCGGAAAAGCGCTAATGCCAGCCGCACCCAACAGGGGATTGAATTTTTTACCCGAAAGGACATACAACAGCTTGCCAAAGAGCACACCGCCACCCATATCCAACACGAAGGCGCACAGTCCCAACACAAAGATGAGGAATGTGTCTAAGCGGACAAAATTCTCTCCGGTCATGGTGGCCCCGATGGTCAACCCAAGGAACAGGGTGGTAACGTTGGCGATTTCATTTTGGGCAGCCCGGCTCAGCCGGTCGACCACCCCTGACTCGCGCATGAGGTTGCCGAACATCAAGGTGGCAATCATTGGCGAGGCAACCGGGGCCAACAACGAGACGACAATGGCGACGATGATCGGGAAGAGCACGCGCGTCGTCTTCGGCACCACCTTTTGAGTGTACGACATGCGCACCTTGCGCTCTTCATCGGTAGTCAGCAGACGCATGATGGGGGGTTGGATGATGGGTACCAGCGACATGTAGCTGTAGGCGGCTACAGCGATAGGCGCTAGCATGTGCGGCGCCAGCTTACTCGTCACATAGATGACCGTCGGGCCGTCCATGGTACCGATGGCCCCGATCGAAGCGGCTTCGCTGATGCTAAAACCCAAAACCAAAGCGAATATCAACGTACTGAATATGCCAATGTGACCCGCCGCCCCTAACAGCGCCATACGCGGGTTCTCCAGCAATGGGCCAAAGTCCGTCATCGCCCCCAGACCGATAAAAAGCAGCAAAGGAAATAACTCGGTTTGGATGCCATAACGATAGAGGAGACCAAACAAGCCCTCTTCTCCAGCTATGCCAGTGAGGGGCAGATTGGTCAAGATCGCCCCAAAGCCGATAGGCAATAACAGGAGCGGTTCATAATCTTTAACGATAGCCAGATAGATAAGCACCCCGCCCGCTGCCATCATCAGTGTCATTTTCCATGTGAAGTACATCGGAGCTTGCAAAAGCGTCAATAGGTTGGCCAGGTCCATTGCATTTCCTCATTCAAAGGTAAATAGTAAATCGCCGTAAGCTACGGTCTTTCCTTCGGTCACGACCACGCTGGCAATGACGCCATCGCGGGGTGAGCAGATTGCGTTGTTCATTTTCATTGCCTCCAGCAAGCACAACTGCTGGCGGCAGCTTACCTTGTCACCTGGCTTAACGAAAATCTTCACGATATCGCCGGGCATGGGGGCTTTAACCATGTTCACAGTGGTGGAGGATCTGCTGGCGGGAAAAGAAGCTTTCTCCGGACCCGGCGTCGCCTGGCGGACTGCTGTTTCCGGCGAAGCTCCTTCTTCATTAATCGGTGCCACCTTCAACGGCTCTATCTCAACATGCACCATATAGGGCTGGCCGTCCACAATGACCTTGACCAAAGGTGAGTTCAGATCACCTACTTCCACCGAGTAGGACTTGCCGTTAATATTTAATTTCATCTTCCTGCTGGAAGTTGGGTTCATCGCGGTCTTCTCCCCTCACTTTGAATGTTTCGCATTGACCACCACAAGCCACGCCCCGTTTTCAAAAAGGCCCCTAGCCCACTCCTTTCGCCCCGGGGGAGATCGAATGAACGCGCCTTAGCCAATGCCACGGCAATGATAGCCACAATTTCTTTGTCCTCGCCAACCGCCTCTGTTATCTCCAGCTCATGTGTGTCGGATCCCTCACGCCGGGTACGAAAGATATGCCCCAGCACCACCATGATCAGGATCAACAAGGCCATGGCTGCAAACAGGATGACCATGCCTACCACTAACAACTCAACTCCAAAAATAATATCGCCCAAGGCATACCTCATGTGCTGAATTTAGACTACAGTGGAATATTTCCATGCTTCTTGGGAGGATACTTCACCCGTTTATCTCGCAAGAGTTCCAGAGCGGCGATGAGCCGGGGACGGGTCTCAGATGGAATCAGAATATCGTCTATATGCCCGCTGGTGGCAGGGGCGTAAGGTTTGGAGAACTTCTTGCGAAATTCAGCCACCAGACGGCTTCGCTCGGTTTCTGTCTCCCCCTTGTCTTTCAGATGTTTCCCGTAGAGAATGTTGACTGCACCTTCCGGGCCCATCACGGCTATCTCCGCGGTCGGCCAGGCGAAGGTCAGGTCGGTGCGGATATACTTGCTGCTCATCACGATATAAGCACCCCCATAAGCTTTGCGGGTAACGACGGAAATCTTGGGCACGGTCGCCTCGGAGTAGGCATAGACAATCTTGGCACCGTGGCGAATGATGCCGCCATGCTCTTGGGCCACCCCAGGCATAAAGCCGGGAGAGTCGACGAACGTAATGAGAGGTATGTTAAAGGCATCACAGAAGCGGATGAAGCGCGCCATTTTATCCGAGGCGTCAATGTCTATGACCCCAGCCAAGATCAATGGCTGTTGGGCAACCACGCCAATCACCTGGCCGTGTAGGCGGGCAAATCCGACTATGGCGTTCTGGGCAAAATACTCGTGCACTTCGAAAAAACTGCCTTCGTCAACGATCTTACATATGACTGCCTTCATATCATAAGCCATGCTCGGATCAATGGGCACGATCGTGTTAAGTTCTGGGGCCATACGCCATGGGTCGTCGGTCGGATCAACCGCCGGGGGCGGTTCGGCATTATTCGAAGGGAGATAACTCAGCAGAAGGCGCGTCAGCTCCAGGGCATGATCTTCTCCATCGGCAGCAAAGTGGGCCACCCCGCTGGCAGTGCTGTGTGTCATTGTACCTCCCAGGGTCTCCTTATCCACTACCTCGCGAGTCACGGTTTTGATGACCTCCGGTCCGGTGATGAACATGTGACTGGTGCCCTTGGTCATAATGATAAAGTCGGTGAGTGCGGGGGAATAGACCGAACCGCCGGCGCATGGACCCAGTATGACGCTAATCTGGGGGACAACCCCGCTCGCCTGAGTGTTACGCCAGAAGAGTTCGGCATAAGCGGCCAGGCTGAAAACCCCTTCCTGAATGCGTGCGCCTACTGAATCGTTCAGCCCGATGACAGGCACCCCTGCATCGAGTGCCATATCCATTATCTTAGCCACCTTTTGGCCCTGTATCTCTGAAAAAGAACCACCCAGCACCGTAAAATCTTGGGCATACACACAAACTGGCCGCCCACCCATCTTGCCAAAACCAATGACAACGCTATCCCCTGGGAAGCGCTGTTCGTCCATGCCAAATTCTGAGTGCCGGTGCGTTATATAGGCATCGATCTCTTGAAAGCTGCCCTCATCCAACAGGCGTAGGATACGTTCGCGGGCGGTAAGCTTTCCTTTGGCATGTTGAGCTTCAATGCGCTTAGCGCCACCTCCCTGTTGGATTTTTTCGCGCCATTCCTTCAGTTCGGTAATCAACGTTTGTTGTCCATCCGTTCCCACAGTGTTCAGCTCCGAGTCCTGGGCGTCCTTCAGCGAATCGGTTCCGTTTTCAGCCTTCCTGGTGCTCACTTCCAAGCCCATAAACTTACCTCCAAGACCATCGACTCCCCTCCCGCTTGCGCCAAGCTCCCCACCTACAGGGCGGGTCTAACAGGGCACATACCGATCAAATGCTCTCTCTTTCCCACCTTTACCCAAAACTAAAACTTCTTCGCATATTCGCATATCGATCTTCTTCTGTAATCCTCATTAAAGCAGGACCTTCTTCATCAATTCTCCTACCTCCCAGGGGACTTGGGCAATGGAGATGTTGGCTTGGCTCAATGCCTTAATCTTGCTTTCGGCCGTCCCCCTCTCTCCTTCTACGATGGCTCCGGCATGGCCCAATCTCTTTCCCTCTGGAGCGTGTCTTCCGGCAATCCAGGCAACAATGGGTTTGGTCATCTTTTCTCGGGCATATTCCGCCGCTTCCTCCTCCATGGTTCCACCGATTTCACCAACAATGACGATGCCTTTCGTCTTTTCATCCTGTTCAAAAAGAGATAAAATATCCCTGATTGTGGAACCAACGACTGAATCTCCTCCAATTCCAACGATTGTGCTCTGTCCCACCCCTTCTTTAACCAGGGAGGCGGTGATCTCAGTGGTTAAGGTCCCGCTCCGTGAAATGACCCCTACGTCTCCAGGCATCACATGGTCTGTGTTGAGCAAGCCGATCTTGCACTGGTCAACGGTGACAAGGCCAGGGGTATTGGGTCCGATGACTCTTGTTCCTTTCTCTTTCGCAAACGCTTTAATTTTCATCGTATCATGGATCGGAATTCCCTCAGTCAATATGACAACCAGTTTTATCCCGGCATCGATGGCTTCAAAGGCCGCGTCTTTGGCATATCTGGCTGGAACGAAAATGCCGGAGGCATTAATAGCATGGTTTTCCAAGGCCTCGATTACTGTATCGTAGACTGGGATCCCGAGTACATTCTCCCCGTATTTCCCTGGTGTCACCCCTGCCACAACCTGTGTCCCATACTCAATCATCAGCCTGGTATGAAACATGCCCTCCTTTCCTGTGATGCCTTGAATTAGAACCTTTGTCTCTCGGTCAATCAAGATGGACATCCTTATTCCCTTTCATCGTTAAACAAAGCTCTTCGCCAGTTCCACGACCCTTTTTCCTGCCTCTTGGTCATCTTCGTAAACCTCGACTTTCACTTCCCGAAGGATCCTTTTCCCCTCTTCCGCTCCATTACCTCTCATTGAGACGATCATCGGCTTGGTCAATTTTCCGTCCCGGATGAATTTGGCTAAACCCTCTGCAATGACATCACAACGAGAGATGGACCCGAAGAAGTTTCCGAATACCACTTTTACGCCCGGTCGCTTCAACACCAACTCGATCGCCTTTTCAGCCAGCATGTATGTCCTTCCGCTGACTTCCAAGAAATTGGCCGGTTCCCCGCCATAATACCTTAAGATATCGAGAGTGGTCATGTTTAATCCAGCCCCATTCCCAATGACCCCAATATTGCCATCCATCTCCACATAACCGAGATTGCTCTTTCTGGCCTCCCTTTCCAGGTCGGAGAGGAACTCATCCTCCTGTCTAATTTCAGGGTGTTTCCACAGGGCCTCTTCATCGATATTCATCTTTGCATCAAGAGCAATCAAGTCCTCATTGAACGATTTTACGAGGGGATTGATCTCTACGATTTCTGCATCATACCGAGTAAAGATCTGGTAGAGGGTACTAAAGATTTTCGCCCCTTCTATCAAACCTTTCCCTCGCAATCCCACCCTTCTTGCAAATTCCCGGGATTTGTAAGAGGGTAACCCTTCCTGAATATTCAGTCCCTCCTGGATCATTTCTTGAGGATACTCCCTTGCAATCTCCTCTACTTCTATCCCTCCCCTGGCACTGGCCAGAAGAACCGGTCTTCCCTCGCTCCGATCAATAGTGATTCCAGAATAGAGCTCTTTTTCGATGGGGATTCTCCTCTCAATCAGTAGTTTCCTGACCCGATAACCTCTGACGGAAAGGCTGAGAAGTTCCTCGGCGAATCTCTGAGCCTGAACCTCATCTTCTGGAAACTTTATCCCTCCGGCTTTCCCCCGGCCACCAATCAATACCTGGGATTTAATGACCGCAGGTTTCAAACGCAAAAAGGCTTCCCTGGCCTCTTCAGGGCTTTCCACCACCTGGCCTTCAGGAACAGGAATTTGATGCTTCTTGAAAATTTCCTTTGCCTCAAACTCATATAACCTCATCTTCCACCCCCGAAACTCCATCGGTTGACAAAATTATAGAGATAGATTAAGTTTTAGTCAAATTAATAATATTAATCATATCGATAAGTTTTTCTTAGCTTTTCAGTACTTGATATGAATTATCATCAATTGAATGTCTTTTACGAAGTGGCCAAAGCGAAGAGCTTTACCGTGGCTGCAGAAAAGCTTTTCTTGACCCAACCTGCTGTCTCCTTACAGATCCAAAATATGGAAAAATATTATGACATAAAACTGTTTGAGAAGGCTGGGAAGAGAATCGTCCTTACCAAGGCAGGGGAGGTTCTTTTTGAATTCGCGGAGAAGATATTCAATTTAGCCCGCTTGGCAGAGGATGCCATTGCTGACTTCAGGAGATTGAAAAGAGGGACTCTAAAAATTGACGCTGTTTTCACCTTTGCAGACTACTATTTGCCCATCTTGCTGGAGGCCTTTTATAATAAATATCAAAATATCATACTCGAGATCCGCACAGGCAACACAAGCCAAATCATCAAGGATACCCTGATTCATAAGAATGACATCGCCTTTGTGGCCTATAAACCCGAAACGGATAAACTGGTCGCCATCGAGTTTATCAATGATCATTTGGTAGGGGTCGTTCCAAGCCACCATAAATTTGCCCATAGAGAATCGATTGCCGTTGAAGAGTTGAATGGGGAGCGATTGATTCTACGGGAACGTGGTTCATCCCCCAGGAGGATCGTAGAGGAGGTTTTTAAAACGAAAGGGATAACCCCTCAGATTATCATGGAGTCTGGAAGCACAACTGCCATCAAAAGGGCGGTGGAGGCTGGGATAGGAATGTCTATTCTCTCTAAGCAAGCGGTTAAGAAAGAAGTGGAGGCAGGGACTCTTAAGGAATTACATTTCACCGATGCAGAGATCGGCTACCAATTCTTCCTCATCCTCCTCAAGGAAAAGTACATCTCTAAGCTCCTCAGGTCATTCTTAGATATCGCTATGGAGTTTGCCCTGATGCATTCGGCAATTCAAAAGGAAGGGCAGACGTTGGAGGATCAAAGGGCTGACAGTTCTTGAGCAGTGAGAGCCAGTGAAGCCTTATCCTCGATATTGAAAGTTTTAAGTTCGGGGGCAATCTTGCTGGCCATTCCGGATAGTATCTTGCCTGGACCAATCTCAATGAATATCTTCACCCCACTGGCAATCATCCTTTCCATACTGTCTTTCCATAGAATGGGATTATGAATTTGAACAACCAGTTCCTCTCTGAGGTGGTCAGGATCCACAGTGCCTCGGGCTGATGTGTTGGCGATAACAGGTTTTCTTGCCAGTTGGATGGGAATCTTCTCCAGAAAGGTCTCCATTTTTTCAGCGGCGGGTTTCATCAAATAGGTATGAAAAGGCCCACTTACCCTCAAAAAGATGGCTTTCAGTCCCATCTGTTCGGCTACCTTCTTGGCATTCTTCAGGTTTTCGTCATACCCACCAACCACAATCTGATAATCGGTGTTATAGAGGGCTATATAGACCTCGGACGAATTACAAATAGCTTCGATGGCATCTATATCGATCGATTTATCTCGGCTTAAGATGGAGAGGAGTCCGGCATTCCCGATCTCCTCACCACATTCCTGCATAAACTTCCCTCTGGCCTTCACCATCCTCACTCCCTCTTCCAGACGGAGGGCTCCTGCCGCATAGAGTGCAGCATATTCCCCAACACTATGACCCGCTGTCACAAAAAAATCGAAATTCAGCCCCTTCTGAAACAGAACCTCCCGAAACGCTTCATAACATGCAATGGATGTGGTGAAGATGGCTGGCTGGGCATAACGGGTTTGGTCAAGAATCTTTGGCCCAAGTCGGCTGATGAATTCAAGATGGAGCCGATCCTTTACACTCTCCAGCCATGCCTTAAACTTTTCAAGCGAAATCTTCTCATCCTTTTCGAAACAGAGATGACAGAGGTTGTATCCAAGGATTTCATTGGCCCTCTCAAAAACCTTTTTGGCAGCAGGAAAGTTTTCGTAAAGATCCCGTCCCATCCCATAATATTGGGCGCCTTGCCCAGGAAAAAGAACAGCTATCTTTGGGAAATCCCTCATTTTGATCATCACCATTCTGAAAGAAATTAAAAATCGCCTTTAATATCCCCTATATCGATCCTTTTGTCAAGGGGGAGCCCTCATCCTCAGCTCTGACGCACGAATATGGTGAAGGGGGTTCAAGGCAGAACGGCGAGCTCAACCGGACGTCTTGTTGAGACATCCTACCCCCAATTTGCAGCAACACGGGGCTTCCAGAATACCCGATCCATATCTTTGGAGCAAGGGATATCCCACGAAAGGCATAACCCCCCTTCCTCCTTATGGTCTGTCCAATAGTTGATCTTCCTTCAGGCGTCTCCCTACGTTAGACCAACCGAAGTTGAACAGGGACGTTAAGGTCCTCCTGGCCCCATGAGGAATCGAACCATGGGCCACTAAGCGTTTCACGAATAAATCGGATAAACCCCCGCACGCCCATCTCTCTGACTCGCTCAAATAGGCCTTCGCAATATTGGGTCAGGACATTGAGCAGATGGCCCAGTCGCATCAGATAATGGTATCCCTTCATGGCATTCCAATTATACGAAAAGCAGTGTTCATACTGATACCCATGACGTTTTTCGACCAAGAAACCGGATTCAATCCCCCAGCGATGGCGTGCCCCTCCATTGCACCGCTCATGCACATTCCATCGATCCAGCGGCTCACTCGAAATCCAGGCATGCCGAGAGTGCTTCGTCACCACCTTTCCAGAATCCTCTACCTCTTCCCAACTCTCCTTACACACCACGACATGCACGATCTGCTTCTTTCTCCCGTTCGGACCATAGCCATATTCGATCTCATTGACCCACTGAAAATGTTGCCTTCGATTCCCCCACGTCCGGTGAAGATGATTCTTCTCAGGCTCCAGCTTTCGAAGTCCTTCGTATTCCTCCCACACACTCGGAAGACTCGTATCCTGTAACACGATCATGAATTGCCAATGGTTGTTGCGACACAGCTCGATCAGAGGGCCATTCGGGTAGAGTCCGTCGAGCAACAACAGGACCGCAAGTCGGGGAAACTCCGCCTTGAGCCTCTGAGCCAGTCGCCTGAAGGCCCGAAGCTCGCAATCCTGTCGATCCGCCTCCGTATCGCCTTCGGTGTAACTCAAAAACTCACTCATCAAGGGCAGGCTCATCCCATTGCGAAACACGAGATTCGCCTCCAGGACATACACGTAATACTGCATCCCTGAATCGCCCCCTCTCCTTACTTCTCGGCCAAGGCATTCCTCACTCCATAGAACATCCAAAGCAAACTTCTGGGTCCCATCGATCGCGATGGGATAACAAGAATGGATTAGATAACGACTGAATTTCTTCTTTCGCATCATCTCCCGGACTAAATCCATATGGCAACGCTCAATCTGATTCACCTCGATCTTAGAGAGCAAACGCATCAGCGTGTCATGATGAGGCAATTCCTCTAACTCCGGGAAGAGACGACGGAGGTTCTCCATGAACACCGGACGGGTCATCTCGCGGTTTGCTTCCCGTCGGGAGGCCATCTGATAGACAAAGCTCAGAATCCCGTAGATCATCAAAAGGGTCAGCCGGTACTTCACTTTCTTGGCATTCCTCGGATCGGGAATCCTGGACAACCGCTTCAACAGAATGGGCCATTGGGAACGAAAGACCCGAAGCTGTTGAGCAACGGCATCCAGCCGGGCCTCCCGTTCTTCCTCCGTACTCTTGAAGTCGCATCTGCGGTTCACAGGAGAGAACTGAGCCGGGACCCCCAACCCTTCACTCCTCTGACGTTCCCGTAAGGCCTTCTGCGCCTCTTTCTTCTCCTTCCTCTGCCTCTTGATCTCTTCCCGGTTCGGCCGGCGGCTCTGCTTGCTCATGGCTCCACCCTCCCCCTCAACGAGTCTGAACAGAGAAGAGTACGAAAATCCTTGACCAAGGGCTTAACAAAAATCCTCTTCGGGCTCGTCGTGTAACTCTTCCCCTGCCGAACCAAACCCTCTCCCGTCGTCTCTCCCAAACAGTGCCAATTGGCCCCCTTGTAACAACTCCCTTCGTAGTGCCGGGGGTCGACGAAGGTCTCTATCAAGACTGGCCGATACCCCCAACGCCCCTCCCAATCCTTACCAATCTGTCTCTCTATCTGGCCTAATACGTGACTGCCCAGGTTCTTTACGCTCACCCATGGAAAGATTAAAAGTCGACTGTTGTTGATCACCCAGGCCAGGTTCCTTAACCGCTGCTGCTCCGTCCATCCAATCCACCGGTCTCTTGCCCTCAATGCCTTCGCCGCCCCTGAAAACAACAGACATCCCAACACCCCTCGGGCACTTTGAATGAAATATCGCAAACAACAGCCAAAGGGCTTCTTATAACCCAAAGAGTGATAACGAGCTACATATTCGTTCCAAAGCCTGTGGCCTCCTTACACCCCGCTATCTGTAGCACAACGGGCTCCACATCCCTGAGTCGCCCCACAATATCCACGGGAACCTCCGTTCTTCCCGTAAAGCAAATGCCCCCCGTCTCCCTCTCGCTTGCTCCCGTTTCGATGGAAGCTTTAAAACCCCTCGGGCCTCTAACTTCTCCAATAGCTTCATACAGGCATCCACTTTGCGGCTGCCCGTGGCTGTGTACCACTCCAAATGCTCGCAGATCGTTTCGGCTAACTCCCAACGCTTTAACTTTCTAAATAGCTTAACGGTCTCCTGAATCTCCTCCAACTCCTTAGGTTCGATCTCCCGCCCACATTGGTTGATGGAGATGGCTGCCTTCTGATCCATAGCGTCTCCTCCTTGAGGCAAATTTAAACTCTTCCAACGCTACCATACCAAAAGGCGGTTTTTTTGTCTACTACTTTTTTGCGAAATAATTTTTTTCTGCCCCCTCACAAACCCTTGATAGAACTTAAATTGCCCATACGTGCGTCAGGGATGCCTCATCCTGGTCGATTCACTATTTGAAAAGCATATAGAGTGAAATGAACATAACAAAAAAGCCAAAATATCTTCTCAGGCGGAAGGGATGCGTTCTAAAAGAGACGAAGGCACCAACTCTCGCCATGGAGATGGAGCCGATGACAAGAGCGATTCCATAATGGAGGTCAACGAAACCCAAATTCCAAGGAGGCAAATCAGGTCTTCCCATCCCGTTCACGATATAACCTGTCAGTGAGGATACGGCTGTCATGACAACCACAGCGCTCGATGTCCCGATGGCCAGTTTGAGGGGCATTTTCAGAAAGTTGTACATAATCGGTATGATGAAAACTCCTCCACCAATTCCTGTCAGGGCAGAAACGATACCCATCATCAGTCCAAGCCCTCCATAAACAGGAAGGTTCAGCTTTGAAGGGGCTTCCATCTTCTTTTGCGCCTTCACATCGCTTTCCACAAGCATCATTATTGAGGTAATCAGGACAACCAGAGCAAAGGTCACCCGAAGGAACCTTCCGCTTAGGTCCGCAGCCAGTCTCGTCATGCCAAGGGCGGTCAGGGCGCTCGAAAATCCAAGGACAAAGACGACGCGCCACTGGATATTTCTCTGTTTGTTATGTTGATATGCGCTCATGATGGATGCAAAGACCACCACAAAAAGGCTGGTTCCAATGGCGATGTGGGTCAATATTGCGGGAGTAATGCCAGAGTATTCGTAAAAGAAAATGAGAAGAGGAACGATCAGTATCCCACCGCCAACCCCAAACAGGCCGGCGAGAAACCCAATGCCACATCCCATCCCAACAAAAAGCAAAAATTCAACCAAAGACAAATCATTCGATCCCGAGATAAAGATTCAATGCCCAATGATCAATGACCAATAATCAAGGATAATTGCTAATTGAAAATTGATGATTGACAATTGATTTATTACTCATATCTCAAGGCCTCGATCGGGTTGAGCAGAGAGGCTTTTCGGGCGGGATAAAATCCGAAAAATACTCCAACTGACCCCGCAAAGAGAAAGGCCAAACCGATCGCCTCAATCGAAAAGAGAATGGGCCACTGGGTGAAGTTCGATAAAATCAATGTCCCCCCTATTCCAATCCCAATTCCCAGTGTTCCCCCCACCAGACTGAGCACCAGAGATTCAATGAGAAATTGGAGGAGGATATCCCTTCTCTTTGCTCCCACAGCGATTCGAATTCCGATCTCTCTTGTTCTCTCTGTAACCGATACGAGCATGATATTCATGATCCCGATTCCTCCAACGATCAGAGAGATCGAAGCAATGGCACCCAGGAGCAGAGACATCACCCTTGCCGATTCCTCAGCGCTGGAGGCGACTTCGGTCAGGTTCCGAACGGAGAAG
>Ga0116210_1002203_pt1 | contig 12374 bp, 13 predicted proteins | sample TshhotsprinmetaG_FD_94483 | JGI IMG/M metagenome (GOLD analysis project Ga0116210, IMG submission 94483) | Hot spring microbial communities from South Africa to study Microbial Dark Matter (Phase II) - Tshipise hot spring metaG | ecosystem: Environmental > Aquatic > Thermal springs > Hot... | reverse complement strand
TAGGGCTTGGGCGATTTTATACCCCTCTTCAACATCAGGTAGCCTGTTTTTAGCAATCCATCCTCTAAAAGTAGCAAAACTAATTCTAGCTTTTTTAGCAACCCATTCCTGAGTTGTGTTTGTCTTTTTCACAAGCGCTTTAACGTTGTCCCAGAAAAGCATACCGACTTAATTATCGGCAATATGCGCCAAATGGAGCATAGAAAACTTGACAAATACCCCAAATGGGACTATAGTAGGGGCATGAATAATTCCATTCGGAAACATTGTCGTAGAGTAAAGATTCCAATCCCATTTGAAGAAGGGGAAAAAGAGCTTTTTGATGCCTACCTCCGCAGAAACGCAAAAAAAGCAGGTCAAGAGATTAGAAGATTGATTTATGCTGAGCCCAAATTTTAGGACAAAAAAAGGGGTAGAGCTTATGAAAAGACCTCTTCCTATATAGTAGGAGGGAGGTACGCTCTGTATTCTGGTTAGGAATTAATGAAAGACAACGCAAGAGATTGACAACTCAACAATCTACGGAATATCATATCTAATATATTAATATATCAGTTTAGGAGGATGTGTATGAAAAGAGTAAGATTACTCCTATTAGCTATCTGGATAGTTTTATTGCCGTTTGCTGTAAATGGGGGAGGTTCGAAAGAACAGGCATCAAAAAAAGAACCCGTAATGGAACTGCGGTATGCTCATTCCAATGTGCCTATCTATTTCTACCATACTGCGGGTTTGGCATTTGCGGAAGAAATAGAAAAGGCAACGAATGGAACGGTGAAAATCAAGTTGTATCCCCAAGGGCAACTAGGGGGAGAGCGGGATGTGACGGAAGGTCTACAATTAGGGACGATCGATTTCCAAGCATCCTCCATAGGGGTAACGGGAACCTTTGTTCCATCTATCCAAATACTGAATTTACCCTTTCTTTTTAATGGACCGAAGCATTGGATGGCTGTAATGAATGGGCCGGTGGGAGCAGAATTGTTATCGAAAGCCCAGAAAGAAGGGGAGCCTGTGGGGCTAAAGGTGTTGGCGATCGCCGCTCCTGATTTCCGGCTTCCAATGAACAATACTCGGCCAATCAATAAAATGGATGATTTCAAAGGGCTGAAAATTAGAACGATGCAGGTTCCAGAACACATGGATGCCTATAAAGCATTAGGCGCCGATGCGGTTCCTTTACCATTTGGTGAGTTATACACGGCATTACAAACAAAGGTTGTAGATGGAAACGAGAATGGACCTTTAGCCCTATTAGGGAACCGATTCTATGAAGTACAGAAATACTTGACGCTGTTACCAGTAGTATCCAATGGAGGAATCCTGCTGATGAGTAAAAAGACCTTTGACAAGATGTCGAAGAGTCAGCAGGAAGCCGTGTTGAAGGCAGTAGATACGTGGAAGCGTGTGATGGACAGGGACGCGTTGGAGAAAGGTGGCTCAGCCATCGAGGAGATGAAAGCGAAAGGTGTAGTGGTCACTACAGTATCTGATTTGACACCCTTCATCACTGCAACGGCTCCTGTGTATGAAAATTTCTTAAAGAAGCTCAATCCAGAACTTGCTAGTTGGGCAAGGAGCATGATTACGAAAATCCGTGAAGCATCCAAAGGTATAGAAGAAGGAGATTGGTACGCTAAAAAGTAAGTAATAAAAATAAAAGCAAAAGGAGCAGTTCATGAGGATCCTTCTGTGTATACAAAAAACGGGTGACTTCTTAGAAAAGATTATGCGAGTGTTAGCTATCGTTAGCTTAGGGTTAATTGCACTCCTTATCAATGTTTCAGTTTTTTATCGATATATTCTAAAATCACCCTTGTCCTGGTCTACGGAACTACCTGAACTGCTCCTAGTCTTAACTGTGCTAGTAGCTGCTGCACCCGCTATTAGAAAGAACATGTTCACAAAAGTGGAATTCTTCGTTTCAATGTTACCTTCAAAGATACAGAGAGTTGTTTCATCTATTACCTCGCTAATTATTTTGATTTTTCTGACTTTTTGTATCATTGCACCCGAAGAACTATTACTGAAAGCATCCATCACAAAAACGATTACTCCAGCATTGAAAATTCCTATGAGCTTCGTTTATCTAGTCTTTCGATTTGGATTCATTATAATTCTCTTCTTCATGCTTTTAAGCCTCTTGGATACATATCTTTACAAAATAAATAAGAAATAAGGTTAAATATGGTCGGTATCATTTTTGTACTACTTTTATTGGTGGGGATCCCGATAGCCTTTGTAATAGGAATAAGCAGTCTCTCATACCTTTTTACAAAGGATATGCCACTTGTTCTACTAGCTCAGAGATTCTATGTCAGTGTAACCAACTATCTGATCCTATCCGTTCCCATGTTCATACTCGCCGGCAAATTAATGAATGATGCGGGAATAACCAGACGGTTAGTGGATTTTTTCAATGTAATCCTAGGCCATATTCGCGGTGGGCTAGCATACATAACGATTGTAGCAAGCATCTTCTTTGCTGGGATCACGGGCGCTGGGGCCGCTGATGCAGCAGCAATCGGTTCTATCATGATTCCCGCAATGAAAAAACAGGGCTATTCGGCTGAATATAGTGGAGCTGTGACAGCCGTAGCTTCCATTATCGGCCCAACGATACCCCCGAGTATCGCCATGGTAGTGTACGGCGCAAGTGCTGGAGTTTCCATTGCAAAATTATTCTTAGGGGGTATTATCCCGGGACTACTCATTGGGTTTGCGCAACTTATTGTAGCATATATTTATGCGAAGAAACACAATGTGCCAGTACGGGAACGAACCCTTTCTGTTACCACAGTTATTAGAGGGTTAAAAGATGCGATTCTTGCATTGCTGATGCCTGTCATTCTCATGGGAGGAATCTTAACGGGGGTATTCACTCCTACGGAGGCTGCGGGGGTTTCAGTTCTGTATGCTGTAGTAGTAGGCTTTCTTGTGTTCAGAGAACTTACCCTACAGAAGCTACTTAATGCCCTGTATGAAACGGCGCTAGTGACCGCCACGATCCTGTTCATTCTTGCCTTTGCTCATCTGTTCGGATGGATCTTATCAGCAGAGAATGTTCCAACTCATGTGGCTGAATTTTTCATTCACATCACTGAGAATCGTATACTGTTACTTTTGCTTTTGAATATCTTGTTCCTTATTGTGGGAACTTTCATGGAAACGCTTGCCTCTGTGATCTTGCTCACTCCAGTTCTTCTCCCCCTTGCACAGAGTATAGGAATCGATCCGGTCCATTTTGGAGTAATCATGGTGGTAAATCTGAATATTGGGTTAGTTACTCCGCCTTTGGGGGTCTGTCTCTTTGTGGCAGCCCCGATTGCTGAGGTATCAATCGAGAATCTTGTGAAATCTTGCGTTCCCTTTATTCTGGCATCTATCGTTGTGCTATTGATCATAACGTATATTCCTTCACTCGTCCTATTCATTCCCAATCTGTTAATGCGATAGAGGAGAGTTATTATGCATGTGGGTTTATTGGGAGCCGGAAGGGTTGCGATGGCACACTTAGAAGCTATCCAGAACTTGGAAAAGAAAGTAACTCTTCAGGCTATTTGTGATTTAGATTCTCAGAGGGCGAAAAGTGTTGCGGAAAAGTTCAAAGCTAACACGTACTATACCGATTATTCATCCTTTTTTAAAGATTCAAAAATAGAGGCAGTGATCATTAGTTTACCGAATCATCTACATTATGAAGCCACACTTAAGGCCATAGAAGCAGGGAAGCATGTACTTGTGGAGAAACCGATGGCCATGAACCTGGCAGAGGCTGAGAAAATGGTTGAAGCAGCGGAAAAGAAAGGTGTAACGCTAATGGTCGGACAAAGCCGAAGATTCTCCACCGCAATCCAGGAAGCCCGAAAAGCTAGAGAGCTTATTGGGGATCCTTTTAGACTGGACATAAGTTTTCTCGTAAAATTCCCCGCTCCTCCCACTCCCTGGTGGACGGACAAGAAGAAAGCAGGGCATCTGATCATTTTGTTACAGGGAAGCCATTCAATCGATACGGTTGTATGGTTGTTTGAAAAAATGCCGAAACGCGTATTTTCTATTTCAAAACAGATCAATCCCGCGTTCCATGGTGAGGATGAATCGAATATTCTGATAGAATTCGATTCGGGTTTAGCATCTATCCACCTTTCTTTGAACGCTGATCCTTACCTGCACGAGATGGTATGGTACGGGAAAAAAGGATCTCTACGATTGTATGAGTATCCAACAAACAAAGTGTATGGGTTCTCTTTCAAGCTTGAGGTGAACGGAAAGAAGATCTTGGAGGAAGAACAGGTACCTAGCCTGTATACGAATCAACTGTCAGAGTTCGTGCGATCCATTGAGGGAAGAAGAGAACCTTTGGCTTCTGGACGGGAGGTATTAAAAACCATGCGAGTGCTGGATGCGGTTTTGGAATCCGAAAAGAAGAGGAAGCCGGTGGACCTTTAAAACGCCCGTGGCAAATCCCAATGGTAGCTATTCCTAAATTGACCAGAATTGCAGCAAAAATTATGATCACTTATGAGGAGTACCGTGATTAAAAAAAGCACTTCCACCATAGAGTATAGCGAAAACATACAGATATCTAATGTGCGCATCAGCGATCGAATCTATGAGTTGATCACACAAGAAATTATTGAAGGAACTATCCGGTATGGCGACCGTCTAAACATTAAAGAGATTGCGCAGCGTTTGCAGGTAAGCCCTATGCCCGTTAGAGACGCCATAAAGAGGTTAGAGCATGAAGGTATTGTTGTGGTGAAACCCCAAAGTACCTGTTATGTAAGGATGCCTACCCAGAAGAGTATGATTGATGCTTTCGAATTGCGATACATCCTGGAAATTTCTTCTATTGAAAAAATCTACCCAATGGTTAGGTTGGAAGATTTGAAAGATATGAAGTATTTCCTAGATAGAATGGAAGAATTGGTACCGAGCAAGTACCACCCCGATACAATGAAGGAGTATGTAAAATATGATCAGCTTTTTCACCGTGAAATATGTGTGCTTGCTGGGAATGAGTACCTATTAAGAAGTTATAAATACGCTACTCTACATTTGAATATTTCTCTTACCTTTAATGCGGGTGCGGAACCTGATATGCAACAAGTAGAGTCTGATCATCGGTTACTTTTTAAATATTTAAACCAAAACTCGGAACAGTGTGTCGCAGTACTTCGACGACATTTAAATACTTGTAAACGCAACATGATTAGTGGAGAGGTATTTAAATCCCTTCCCACATGATTTTTAAAGTAGCGGTACGATATACATGCTTATTTGCTATCTCTTGAAAGAGAGCCTTTAATCATCCACGACCTACCAAATCTGCAAACGATACGGTACACAGTACTTATCCAACAGGTTATGAAAAGCAATATCTCCCTTAGGATAGTGTACGGGAGCGAACCGCTGTTATAGAGCCGGAGCATCCAGACTCATTGAGGAACAGTGCCGGTTGCTAGGAATTAGCCGTTCGGTGTATTGCCACCGTCCCCAGAGGTAAGCGGAAGCAGGGGAGGTGAAGGTTTTACAGGCGATTCTTGAGGTGATGGACCGCGATGGCAGAACTGAAGGAAGGGCTGAAGCGGTACTTTGCCTTTTACAATGAGCATCGGTTCAACCAATCCTTAAGGTATCGCACACTGGATGAGGTGTATGGATCACGCTTTGTGCACGGGCAGTCTCTGGAGGAGGCTGCATGAGACACGGTAGGAGGCGGGCATCTCATAAACTAGTCCCAAAACCTGTGTTGACAAATGGGCGCACCTTAGGTAGTTATTAGTTTTAAAAAAGGAATGTGAAAAAATGAGGAGATGCATGTACTAAACTCTCGATTTATATTTTAATACAAAATTGAAGATTTCATTAATATTTGTATGAATATTAATAAAAAAGAGGAGATTAATAATGGACTATAATAGACAAGACTTGTTTTCGATATTAAAATGCATCTGGGAAGATGCTATAAGCAGGTTATATAAAAAAGGCATTATACATAACGAGCGTCAATTACAAGGTTATCTTTTTAAATACCTTGTCGATGCTACTATAGATAAATACCAAATATGGGTAGAACCAGATGTAATAATTGACAGCAAGACTTATAAACCAGACATGATAATAACCGAATCAAATACAAATAAAATTGTGTCTTTTATTGAAATAAAATATCTTCCAAATTATTATCCAAAGTACAAAAAGGATATTGAGAAATTGACACTTTATGAGAGTGCGAAAAGTACGTTTAATTTAAGTATTGATCCTTTTACTGGCAAATATGATCATATAGAGTATTCAAAAGACAATAATTGCTTATATTGTTTTTTTGTGGTTGGAAATAAAGACTCTGAAGCAGTCTACACTATTGATACAATGAAAATACCAAGTAACTTTCATCATTTTGTTGCATTGGTAGATAATAAAGAGGTGCTATTTAAAACTCTAAATTAATTGCGACCTTACATGGGGTAATGCACACTATATATAGATTTTTTGACGGATCATAGGAAAAAGTTTACCTCCTTATACACCCAGATGTTAGAGAGCCACAAAATTCAAAACAGTATGGATGATAAGGGGAGATGCGGGAAAACATCTGGGTGGAACGGTTCTGGAGGAGTTTGAAGTCCGAAGACATGTATCTTTAAGACTATCAGACGGTGGGGGAATTGAAGGAAGGGCTGAAGCGGTATTTTGCGTTCTACAACGGGCACCGGTTCCATCAGTCCCTGGAGTAATACACTCAGGATGAGGTGCATGGATCACACTTTGTGCAAGAGCATTCTCTGGTGGAGACTGCATGGGACCTGGCTGGTGATCATTCAATTAACTCTCCCCTCCGATTTATCTTGATATTAGTGTTTATTTCACCTTCAGGGGAAATTATCTTTCAAAGTCTGGTTGACAGTTAGAACACTCTCAGATATCTCAGATAGAGAAAAGTAGTGTTTTTATTCCTTGACTAAAGTAGCAGAATGCTAACTTACAGAGGATTATAGAAATTAGGAGATAATACGATGCGTATCAAGGTCGTACTGGAAGCAAGCAATGAAGGGGGATACACGGTTTACGTCCCCTCACTTCCTGGTTGTATTAGTGAAGGAGAGACCGTGGAAGAGGCGTTAAAAAATATCCGGGAAGCAATTGAATTGTATCTGGAACCTGTTGAAGATGAGCTTATTATGGAAGATACGGCGCAGGTACAGGAAATTGAACTGTGAGCAAGCTTCCTAGTCTACCCTATACCCAAATTATCCGCGCTTTGCAGAGGGAAGGTTGGACTGTAGTGCGGTAGCGGGGGAGTCATATTCGCTTGCAGAAACGGATAGGAGGCGAAATGCTAAAGATCACAGTTCCCGCGCATCGTCCTGTTAAATCTTCCACGTTAGCGCATATCTTGCGTCAAGCCCGATTGACCGTAGATGCTTTCTTACGATTGCTTTGAAGCATCTTCACTTCTTGAAGAGAAGAGAATCAGCTCCTGGTAGTGCCGGTGCTTTTACATTCTATCCTTAAAAGGGCAGAGCTACATGAAAGTGTCGGTCTTTGAGACGGGCTATAATGATTTTGGTTCAATAACGATATTGAACTCGTAATCTCCGCCGAACATCTTACGAGTTCCTTCACTCCAATCGTCTACATCCAATGAAATGCCATTTGCGGATGTTAGGGATAGGTACGCGGTCCGGTGTATACCTTTTTCATCCTTTACATGATAAAGCTTATCATGCCGATTCATTAATTCTTGAACGGTCATACGCCCCAATTTCAATGTAGGCGTGAAGGGGTAAAAAGTCAAAGAGCATAAATCCATTTTGTTGCTTTTGTTTTCTCTTGAATACATGGATGGAATGCCTATATTCAAAGAGGTAAAATCATGAATTTGTTTTTGTGGGGTTCTAATGAGCAAAATAGTTACAGGAAGTGAACTTGTATCTTTGATTGGTAAATATGCTTCTGGAGTGAAGCATGTATGGCTCGTTTCGCCATTTCTTTCAGAATATGCCCTTTTCAAGGTTTTAGAGGTGTTGTCCCTAAAAGAGCAAATTAATTTAACGGTGATTACCAAATGGGAACCCATCGATCTGTTACTAGGGTACTCCGAAATCAGTGCCTTCAAGATGATCTATTCAAAAATGAAGTTTAAAAAATGGAACGTAAAGGTCTTCATAGCGAATACGCTACACGCAAAAGTATTTATGCTTGGCAAGAAACTCGCTGTGGTTGGTTCCATGAATCTGACGAATGCGGGTTTCGCCACCAATATAGAGATAGGCGTTGCTCTCGCAAAGGGAGATTCGAAATTAGCTACTCTTGAAAAAAAGCTTTTTCAGATCAGGAAGTGTTCATATGAGTTGACAAAAGAAGCCTTCGACTGGAGAGTAGAAAAAGAACTACCACAATTTGAGAACAAAGCAAAAGCATTAAAAGCCCTCAAAGCAGCATTGAATCGTCAAAAAGAAGCAGGACTTCAAAGTTTTGTTCCAGAAAACAAGAACCAAGAGGAAATATCCTATTTTGGTGGTGTCATTCGGGTACTAAAATGGGTATCTTCCCGCAACCCAACGTGGGATGAGTTAAAAGCATGGTTAGATAAAATCGCCGTTAAAGGTGGTGGTCAGATCAGTCAGACTAGACTGGATTTTCTATTACGATTAGGCCTTCTGTATGGAGACCGTACTCTCGCAAGAGTAACTCCGTTAGGGAATGAGATAGCGAGGACTGGCAGTTCGGAAAGGTTTGTGGAGGTGCTCTTTGGATCATACCCTGACTTCGAAAAACTTCGAAGAGCTTTGATTGGCGACTATAAGCATCCTGGGGAGATAGCGAAAGAGCTTGGGTATGGGGGTGCACAATATTGGGCTCTACGATTGCGGTGGCTCGTGTCCTTAGGGGAAGCCGAAGTTATTATTGAAAAAAAGAAAAAATATTATAGGTTAAAGGAAAGAGGGAATCTTAACGGTATCTCAAATTAAGGAGAGTTGAGATGCGACAGACTATTTTCAGTTATGTGGTTCAAAAAAAGTTTACCCAACAAAATGAAGACATTGCGACGGAAGCTTTATCTTACCTACTGGAATCCCATGAAGTGGTCAGGAATGGCATGATGAAGATTTTACGAAGTATATCGCCGGAACTCCCATCACTCCGCTTTAAAACACAGCAAACTGATGGATCTATTCGACCTGACATGGGGGGATTCGTAAATTTTGAACCTTTCGTTTTCATCGAAAACAAATTCTGGGCAGGACTCACGGATAATCAGCCTATATCTTATTTAAAGCAACTAGCAACGAACGCTAAACCTACGGTACTGCTTGTCATTGCTCCAGAAGCTAGACAGGAACCGTTATGGCGAGAATTGAAAAGAAGGTTAAAGGAAGCTGACATAAGTATTGCTATGCATGAAGCTCCTCCTGGAATTAGGTATGTTGTGTCGACTAAACTAGGGCCCAAACTAGCCCTTACTTCTTGGGAAAAGCTGTTGTCAATCCTGGAACAAGAAGCTAGAGAGGATCCAACAGTATTGAGTGATCTTTTCCAGTTTCGAGCCCTTTGCGATTCAGCGGGTCTTAACGCGTTCACTCCCTTAACCGCGAGCGAAATATCGGATCATCGAATCCCTGCATTGATACTGCAAATGGGTTCCATCATCCAGAACGCTGTTGAACTCGCCCTGACAGAGAAAGCAGTATATATAGGCAGAGCCTTGCCGCAAGCTTCCTGGGAAAGGATTGGGCGGTACCTTAGACTATCCGATGGGCCCGACAAAGGAGCAGGTGCGTGGTTTGGTGTTCATTTTAAACTTTGGAAGACATATGGGATCCCATTATGGCTAATATTTCATAATACCGATTGGGGGAGGGCGTATGAGGTAGCACCCCTCCTGGATCCTTACATAACCTCAAAAGATCTATTCAAGGTCGAATTAGAGAGAGGTCAAGGAATCGCACTTCCTATCCGGGTGCCAACTGGAGAAGAGGAGGGGACAGTACTGCGTTCCCTGGTGGATGATTTTAAATTTCTCAAGAAACTCCTTGAAATACTACCACCTAAAGTTACCCCCAAAGAAGAAGAGGAAGGGTCCGAGACTTGAAAAAATATGAAAAAAGCCGTGTAGCACAAAGTGTAGCATAAATTTGGGGAATTTTGGGGAAGTGGGGGGAAGCTATAGACAGAGTTATCTATATGATATATAATGAATTATCAAGTTTTGGGAAGTTCCGGGAAGGGCCAGAAAAATGGCCCAAATGGGGTACCAGACTGGGGGTCTGGGGGTCGGCGGTTCAAGTCCGCCCAGCCCGATTGTCTAATTCTTTGTATAGTAAAGAATTAGAAGCCTAAAATAAAGCGGTGTAACCAGAAAAGTAGCCAATATTCTATGCCTAATTTCCCTTTCAGTCTTGTTTAACCTATCGTTCATTTCTATACTTATCCTCATGCCGAGATATAGAGAGCCTTATACCCTATACCCTCGGAGGCTAAACAAGTCTGGTATAGTCGTTTGGTATTATCGTGTCTATGTTAATGAAGGGCATAGGATATCTAGGTCAACAGGAAAAACGTCTAAAACACTGGCTAGACTCTATTGCGATCAGCTATTAAGGGAGGGAAAGTTAATACCTCAAAAGATTCTTACTCTGCAAGATTGGGCGGAAGAACGCAACTGGTTTGTTTGGGATAAATGTGAATATATTCGAGGAAAACTCGCCCGCTCTCCTGCTGAAAGACCCGCAATTTCAAGAAGATATGCCGATAGATGCAGAAAAGAACTTCTAAGGTGGATTCTTCCCTATCATGGTACATTGCCTATCGAAAAAATAACACCTACAGATTGTGAGAAACTGCTCTTTTCATGGAAGAATGCAGGACTTTCCTCTAAATCAATTAACAATATCGCTTCAACGTATCGTACGATTTTAAACGAAGCTGAACGATTAGGGATAATTTCATCTAATCCATGGAAAAAGGTGTCTCCTTTTAAACCTGAAAAGAAATCCAAAGGCATTTTAACTCTTGAAGAGGCAAAGGGTAGTGTACTCTATTTTGTGTAAATAAGGGTTGAGGGAAAAAAGAACGGCGCATACACTGCAGGAAGAATAATGACAACCTAACTGCAGGAGGTATGCACCGTATGGTAGAAGCAAAGGTACCGCAAGTGCGGGATCTGTTCAAGCAGATCCTGCAGGAGCCGGAACGGATGTTTGAACTGCTCTCCATTGATTTGAAAGCGCAATGTGAGCGAGTGATTCATGAACTGCTAAAAGCTGAGTTGACACAATTTTTAAAGCGAGATCCCTACGAACGAGTACCGGAATCGGGGGAAGGGAAAAATTATCGCAATGGGAGTTATGTTCGGCGGTATGGGGTACGGCATCTGGGGGAGTTAGAGGTTCGGGTGCCGAGGGATCGGAAGGGAGAGTTTCAGTCTCGGATTCTCCGTCGGTATGAGCGCAAGGAAGGGGCGTTAGAGAGGGATATCGCGCTGTTATTTCTGAACGGGTTTTCCACCCGATCGGTGGAGTTGGTGTCGAAGGCGTTGTTAGGGGTACGGGTGAGCGCCTCGGAAGTGTCGAAGGTCACGGGAGAGCTCTCTCAGGCGATTGAGCAGTGGAGGAGTCGGGATCTACGGGGTGTAGGGGTCAAATATCTGATGGTGGACGGAGTACAGTTCCCGATGCGTACAGCGGAAGGGATTCGCCGCTTACCAATGCTGGTGGTGTTAGGGGTACTGCGAGAGGGTAATCGGAAAATCTTTTTAGCGTTACAACAGGGGCAAAAGGATAGTGCCAGCTGTTGGCGGGAGGTGTTCAAGGACTTGAAGGCCCGAGGGTTAGAGGCGGAGCAGGTGGAGTTGGGGATCATGGATGGGTTAGCGGGCCTGGAACGGGTGTTTGAAGAGGAGTTTCCGAACGCAAAGATTCAACGGTGTCAGGTACATGTAGCCCGGAACGTGTTGGCGAAAGTGAGCCGCACTCAGAAGCAAGAGGTAGCGGATCGGCTACGGGACATCTTCTATGCGGAGAATCGCTCGAACGCGTGGGAGGCATACCGGAGGTTCTGGGAGATGTATCAATCTGTCTTTCCCTCTGCGGTGCAGAGTCTGGAACGGTCCATTGAACGGTGCCTCACCTTTTACTCCTTTCCGAAAGAGGAGTGGATGAGTCTTCGGACAACGAATGCGATTGAACGGGTAAACAAAGAGTTCCGGAGGCGAACTCGACCGATGGAGATTCTAGCGGGGGAGAGATCTGCCTACACCGTGTTATGTTTCATTGCGTTGAAGATGGAACAAACCTGGAGGTCTGCGCCGTTACAGAAACTCAACCTTCCTACTTTGAAAAAATTTACACAAAGGAATTGACAGTACC
>Ga0116210_1002200_pt1 | contig 12388 bp, 7 predicted proteins | sample TshhotsprinmetaG_FD_94483 | JGI IMG/M metagenome (GOLD analysis project Ga0116210, IMG submission 94483) | Hot spring microbial communities from South Africa to study Microbial Dark Matter (Phase II) - Tshipise hot spring metaG | ecosystem: Environmental > Aquatic > Thermal springs > Hot (42-90C)... | reverse complement strand
TTGCCACGGTCGCTGCCGGCTTGCCAGGTAGTGCGACACTTCTCGCTCGATAGTGTTCACATGTGCGGGGCGGGACGCCCGCGCACCCGGGGTGATGCCTTATACCATTTTAGATTTTGGATTTTGGATTGCGGATTGCCACGCTGGGCAGCATAACGCCTAAAACCGCTTCAAGCAATGCGGTATCATCAACGGTAATTGGTATTACCCCAGGAGTGAACACGTATCGGCTTTTTTCGATTTGCGCCTCTGGACCAGCTATGGTATACTATGCGGCGGTGCGTAACAACCCGTTCCCCGATAGCTCAACGGTAGAGCGGCTGACTGTTAATCAGTAGGTTCCTGGTTCGAATCCAGGTCGGGGAGCCAACAAATAAGGCATCAGGAAGCGCCCGGCGAGTTTCGCCGGGCGCTTTCGTCTGGAGTGCGATGGGTGGCTGGTCCTCACCCCCCCCGGCCCCCCTCTCCCTTGCGGGAGCGGGGGGAGAAGGCGTTGGGATGCCCCGGGTGGGCGCCCCCTTGATTCTTGTGCGGCCCCTCACCCGGGGGATCGGGTGTTCAGGTGGAGCGTGTGGTACGCAGGCCTTTCCACGCCAGAATCAGTGTATTCAGCACCCCGAGTCCCAGCTTCCCGCCGAGAAATACCATGTCCTGCAATTCGTCGTAATGGCGTCGTGGCAACGGCTCGGTATGGGCGGCCTTGTTGCGCAGATAGGAGATGCGGCTCAGGGCTTTGCTGATGAGGTCGTCGAAACTGATGACCCGCTCGGGGTCGTCGGGGATCGGACGGTCGTTCCAGTGCGCGGCGGCGTAGGCGCTGATCCGCGCCCAGTTGCCCTCCAGGTCGTCGCTGCGTTGCAGGTACGGCAGTACGCCGAGCGTCTGGCGCCTGGGGTTGGCCAGCTCGCCGACCAGGCCGGGACAGGTGAAGATCCGCCGTTTGACTTCGATCTCGATCACGCTGGAGAGGTGGATCGCCGGCGCTGAGTAGTCGTTGGCGCGCACTTTGAAGAGCTGGTCGGTCAGGAAGATCGCCAGCGCCAGCGACTCTTGCTCCGCTGGCCCCAGCAGGTCGAAGGTCTGGCGCATGCCGAGCGCCCGCACCCGCTCGTGGTAGATTTCGAGATCGACCTGTTGTAGCTCGGCGAACCGGCGGGTCAGTCCTTGTACCCGTTCGGCAACGGCGCTCACGACTTCTTCATCGAGTTCGTCCGCGGGCCGGGTCGCCAGAATGTGATCGATCTCGCGCAGCAGGCTCTCGATGTCGCGCGGCGGCCGCACCGGCTTCTGCGCGCCGGGCATGCCGATAATGTGGCAGAGCCGCCCGTCCTGGCAGCAGTGCCTGGCCCGGCTGACAATGTCAACCCGCCAGGGGCCGATGTGGGGCTTCGGGCAGATCAGCAGGTCGTCGCTCGGGTCGGTGATGGGGCGCCCCCAGCGGTCGCTAATGGCGGACCGCTCACCGGCGCTGAGCGCGTCGAGGAAGATGCCGTGGCAGGCGGGGACAACTGGCTCGCGGAGGATGCCGTGGGCCTGATCCAGCAGCCGGCGCAGGGCGCGCCGGGTCTCCTCGTCGGGTTGCGCGGGGCAGAGCGCGGCCACTTCGATGCGGATCGCCGGGTCGAGGGCCTGGTTGCCCGCCCCCAGCGGGCTGAAACGTTGCACCAGGATCGCGTCGCTGGCCACGGTTGCGCCATCGTCCGTCTCCACCGGGCCGGTCTCCGCGGGCCGCAGGAAGGCGAAGAGCAGCGTGCCGTGCCGCTCGCCGGTGAGCGCAAGGTCGGCCAGCATGCGCTTGACCGGCTCGCCGGGCGCGCGGTCCTTTCGCTCGCTCTCGCGGTAGTACTTGGCATCCCACACCACCCCCGGCTCGCGCCAGACCAGGGCGCCGCCAGCGACAACCTCAGCCGCTGGCGGGTCGATGCGCCGGAGATAGTAGTCGGGTCGGACGCCGGGGACGTGGCTGCCGACCGGCTCGCTCGACCAGACTGCGGGCGGCTCGGGGACGCCCTGGTCGTGGCGTAGCTCGTAGCGCCGACGCCCGGCGCCCTCGCCCCAGTCGAAGCAGAGAACTTCGGGCAATGCCGTTTCCTCCACGACGATCCGCTGCTCGCGCGCGAGCAGGTCGGCGAGTTCGAGCACGATCCAGAGCTGGTAGAGGCGGTTGTCGCGGCGCGGGTTCACGCCCAGGGTCTCGAGCGGCGTTGCCGTTTCCAGGCGTTGGAGCAGTTCAAGTTCGCGGTAGCGTTGCCGCCACGCCAATAACTCGTCGTAGGCGCTGTTGCCGCCCGGGATTGCCTCGCTGGCCACGCGCTGCTCCAGCGCCCGTACTTCGTCCTCGCCGCCTTCCAGGATGCGCTGGGCCATGTGCCTCAGACCGGCCAGTTGGGGAAAGGCCAGCTCGCGCTCGCAGCGCTCGACGATGCTGGTGAGCGGGTGGCGTAGCGCCTCGACCTGCGTGCCGACCAGTGGGCTGAGCAGCACCCGGCGTACATCGGCCCGGTACTCGAGCAGGGTGACGACGGTGAGCAGGTTCTCGGCGGTGGCAAAGTCGCGCAGGTGCTGGCGGCTGTGCAGCACAAGCGGCGGTTCGCCGGGCCGCTCGGCCCAGCTCGCGTCCAGCGTGCGCTCCCAGTCAATCCTGCCGCGCCCCGGCGGCTCCTCAACCACCAGCCGGCGCGGTGTCGCGAAGCTCAGCCGCCTGATGATCCGCGGCAGGATATGCTCGAAGAGTTCGTCGCGCAGGAAGAAGAGGACCCCCAGATCGCGGTAGATCGGGAGCACATCTTCAGCCGCGCCGAAGTGGCGCTGCGCCTTGAAGAGCTTGCGGTACTCGCCCTCGTTGAAGCGCATCAGCAGGGCCAGCATGCGGGCCTGCATCCGGCTGTAGGCGCGCAATTCGATTGGTGTTGGCGAGGTCGCCATAGGAAGCCTTTCATTCACTACAAAGGCACAACGCTGATTCACCACAAAGGCACAGAGGACACAAAGAGTGTTGAACGTTCAGACCTTTGTGCCCTTTGTGTCTTTGTGGTTACTCCAAAACAGCCTCTGTGTCTCTGTGCCTCTGTGGTGCATCCTACAGCCCCTGTTCATTCACGAAGGCAGCCAGGCGGCGGGCGAACAGGCCGGTTGGCGCGACGGGCAGCGCAGCGGGCGGCCCGAAGATGGCCTCTACCTGCCCGGTTGTGAGCGCCGCGGGCTGGTTCGTGTCCACACTCGGGTCGATGAGGCGCAACTGGAGCAGGTGGGCGCTCTGGCGCGGCGCGGAGAGCCGGTTCAAAATGGCGACGATGGCCTCCCTCAGGGCGGCGCTGTCGTCGGGGTGATCGAGCAGCGCCAGGATGACCCGCAGCTCGTCGCGGGCGATGACCTGGAGCTGGTCGGCCAGGGTGTCGGCCAGGGCCGAGTCGAGCGCCTGCGCCCAGTCGAAGCCCGCCGCCCGCCCGGCGAACATGGTGCGGTACACCGCCTCGGCCTGGGCCGTGCCGAGCTGGCGGTAGACCCGCGCGGCCTCGAAGATACGCCAGAGGCCGGCAAACGCCTCGCGGGCCGCCGGGTCGTCGGGCCAGGTGACGGCGTAGCGCACGCTCAGGCCGTTCGCGCCGGGCTGCTCGAGACGGCGTACGCTCAGGCCGGCTGTCCAGTCGGCCTGACCAGCCTCCGGCTCGGCGCTGAAGCCGGGAATACCCTGCCCGGCGAGGGCGCCCAGGGCGCGGTAGATGGCCATCCCCTGCTCCGCGTCGCGCCGGTCGCGGCCCGGCGGCAGCACGTCAATGAAGGTGAAACGGCGCTTCATCGCCTCGCTGATCTGGTTGAGGAAGTGCCGGTCGAAGCTGTTCAGCGTCCCGATCAGCCGGAAGTCGCGGGGCAGCGGTACCGCGCGCTCGCCCGCGTCGGTGGGAAAGCTGAGCGTGGGACCGCTCTGGCCGCTCAGGGTGGTAAGCAGCCCGCCGAAGGCCGAGTCGATCTGCGCCCGCGTGAACTCGTCGATTACCAGCCAGAGACCCCGGTAGCGGTTGCCGTGACGGTCGGTGTGCTCGCGGCGCGGCAGCCCGGCGGGCATGTCTTCCGGCAGGTCGCCGTCGAGCGCATAATTGGCCAGCACGGCCCGGGTGAGGCAACCGTGGCTTACGCTGTAGACCAGGGTGCTGCCCCTGTCGTTGCGCTCGATCCTGGGGGCAATCCCGCCGATCACATGGCGCACGCCCCACTCCTCGGTGGCGGTCACCACCTCCACCAGGTAGCCCTCGCGCCGCAGCGGCTCTTCGACCAGCGGCGCCGTGGGCGGCAGAGAGGGGTGGTTGGGCAACGAGAGCTTGAAGGTGTCCGCTTCGTCGCGCCAGAGCACCTGCGGCAACAGGCGCGCCAGATGGGTCTTGCCGGTGCCGGGCGGGCCGCTCAAGATGACGTGGTGGCCGGCGATCAGCGAGCGGTAGATGCGCAGAATGGTCTCGCGGTCGATCAGCAACTCGCGCTGGATCTCGGCGATGCGCGCCGCCAGCACGTCAGGTGACAGGACGCGCAGCGGGGCGTCAACGAGGGCCGGCAGGTCGCCGGGCGCGGCGCGGACCCGGCGGAGGTTGGCCAGGAAGGTGTTGAGCGCCCGGGCGGTCGGGCGATCATCGTCGAGCGGTTTGAGGGCGTTCGGCAGGCTCTGCCAGGTCCCGTCGGCGTTGCGCTGCACCAGCCGCGCCTCCTCGTACCAGCGCAGCAGCGGCTCGCCGAGGGGCCAGGCTTCTGCCGGGTGGGGCAGGGCGTCGAAGGGCGCGCGCGCAGCCGGCAGATCATACTCATCATCGCCGGTGGGTACCAGCAGCGCCAGCGCGGCGTAGCGCAGCAGCAGGTCGGGGGTTGCGTCGCCGAGGTGCGGCCAGCGCCGATAGCGCCCGTCGTCAAGCGGCTCCAGCAGCCGCAGGCGCAGCAGGTCATCCACCAGGCGCTGCGGATCGGGCGCGGTGACACCGGGAGCAATCGGCGGGACGATCTGGATCAGCAGGTCGCGAATGGCCGCAGGGGTGTACGCTTCGCCGGACAGATAGGTCGCCAGCGTCACATAGGGCCGGAGCGTTGCACCGAGCGAGCGTGGAAGGGGTGTGGCCTCGACCGGCTGCGGGCCAGGCGTCAGCCAGAGCGCCCTCAGCGGCGGGTCGTAGAAGGGAAAACCCTCACCATACGCGGGCGTGAGCGCGGCGCGGATCTGCGCGATCTGCTGGTCGAGATCATGCGTGCCAGGGTCGGTATGCGACGCGAAGGCGGCGACAATGCGCTGCTTGTGTTCACGGGACATGATTGGCTCAAAGGTGTCAGGAAAAATCAGGTGCAGCAGGATCTCGCGCTGGGCGTAGGCGGAGCCGATTGGAATCGTGCCCGTCAACGCCTTGAAGGCCCACGGGTCGCTCAGAAGCCGCTCCTGTTCCGCGCGCGCCAGCCCCTTCCAGCGGCGGGCAAACTCCAGCAAGAAGCTGAGCTGAAACCACTTGCCCAACTTGTAGAACCTGCTGGCTATGGTGATGCCGCCATCAAGGGCCTGGTCGAGGTCGGCGGGGATTGCCACAGGCGAAGGCGACCATTGTAGCACCGTTGCGATGGCCCGGCGCTTGGTCGCAGCGGTGATACCTCTGGCCGGCAGGTAGTGGAGGTAGAGCAACTCGCCGGCGAGCTGGTACGTCTCCGGCGGCGCGTCAACGGGTGGGCTGAGCATCTCGCCGCGAAGCTGGCGGCGGAGCTTCGCCTCAAAGGTATCGCTGCTCTCTTCAGACTGCTCAACGGAGCGGCGATGGAGATCGTCGAGCACTGCCGGCGTCCAGATCGCTGTGCCCGGCGTAAACAGCGAGTCGTCGGCGCGCAGGGCATGGTCAATGAAGCGCTGCGCCGCGGCGTAGACACGTTCGGCGTCAGGGTTGGTTACGCGGGGCATGGGTGCTCCTCAATACTACAGCCACACAGTCTGCGGACAGGCAGAAGCGTTGGGCGGCGCGCGATCCGTTCGCTTCTTGTCCGCACGCCTGATCGTCATGGTATGATATGGAACAAGAAATGCGTACTGGCTGATACAGAAGGCTGCCGCAATGAGTGTCACGCTTGAGATTTCTGACCAACTGGCAGAGTTGCTGCGCACCCTGGCAAGCCAGCGCGGCATTTCGGTGAAGGAGCTTGGCGAGCAGGCGCTGGCTGTCGGCCTGGCCACTCTGGCGGGGGCGGGCGAGGTGGTGGATATCGCCACGTCCGAAGCGCTGCGCGCGCCCGGGGCGCACGCGCTGCTGCCCTCGCCAAGGCTCATTCGCGGAACGGCGCGCCCGCTCCAGATCACCTTTGAGCCGGCCCCGGAAGGATCTGCTCATGCGCATTGAGGGTCGCTGGCTTGCCGGCGCCGATGGCGTCGAACGCCCCGTCTTCGATGGGATGATTGCCGCGCCGGATGGCGCTCAGCTCACTGTGTCGCTGCTGGTTGACACGGGGGCTGATATCACTGTGCTCGCCCCGACTGTGGCTGAGCAACTGGCCGCCAGCGTCCAACCTGTGCCAACCGAAATGGTCGTGGGCGGCGTTGGTGGGACGCAGCAGGTGTACGAGATCGCGGTCGATCTGCTATTGCCAACCACCAGCGGGCAGCGGGCACGTATCCGCGGGCCGCTGCCGGTTATTCTGGAGCCGGGATCGCTGGATCTGTCGGTTATCGGAAGAAATCTGCTCGACCAGTTTACGCTGATCTACTCCCGGCCGCAAAACACCCTGCTGCTGCTCATCCCGCCAGACAGCTTTACGCTTATCCCGTAGCATAGCCTGGCTACGCCGTCTTTGCCCGTGGCTCCGGCTTCGCCTTGCAGCGCTCTGTCTGTCGGATTTCTTCAATCGCCCGGCGCAGGACGGCCAGGGTTGCCTCGACCTGCTCGGGGCTCAACGTATGTTTTGGCTGGAAGTGGCTCGGTCGATGCCGTGCCTGGCAAGGGTTTCGCTGAGCAGAGCATTGGCAAGCTCCGCAAATCGCCCGCTATCAAGAAGTTGGATCTGCAGGGAAAGAGCAACCGGGTCAATGCAGGTCATCGTCCCGCCTCCTCACGATCCCAGGCTTCCAGCACCAGTCGCCGCGTGCGGTACTCGCCGTAGCGTTTCATCTCCTTCTCCTTCAGTACCCGGAACGTCTCGCCGGGAAAGTCTGGCCCATACACATCCGCCGGGTCGAGGATGTAGCGCAGCTCGTCGCGGGTCAGGCCGTAGAGGCGGGCGATGCGCGCGTCAAGCTCGGCGCGGATGCGGGCGCGGCGCTCGTCGTGCCAGATGAAGGGCGGTGGCGGGTTGGAGTTCACCACAGAGGCACAGAGACACAGAGTTGTTATCTCTTGTGAACTCTGTGCCTCTGTGTCTCTGTGGTTCACCATCCGGCGCTCCACGATCAATGCCCGCAGCGACTCGTCGGCTTCAGCCCAGACATCCTCCGCAAATGCCGTGATGTCCCACGCGGTGTAGACCAGCTCCAGCACCCGCGGCACGATGGAGGCGATGTCGGCGGCGCTGAAGGCCGAGGGCGGGAGGACGGGGAGTTGTTTCAAAATGAAGAAGGTGAGATTGGTACCTCCAACCTTTTGTCGTGCGATAAAGTCAAACGCCAGGCTATTCACGGTAGCCAGAAACAGGCTCGTCTTAATGGCCAGATGTTCGACATCCAGGAACATGAGCGGAGCTTTGTGCCCCACCCCCACCCGCGGCAGCAGGCTGAAGATCGCGGTGCGTTCATTGGTGGCATTGGTGATGTCGCGGAAGCCCAGCAACCAGCCGCGCTCCCAGCGCCCGGCCAGGCGCGCTTCGACTTCGGCAGCGGGTACCCAGTAGCGCGGCGTGATGCTGTAGCCAGGGTCGGCCAGTTCGTCCGGCGTCAAGTCGCGCGCGGAACGCTCATCATCCTCTGAGCCTCTGTGCCGCTGTGGCGCCCCCCCATACGTCGCCCAGCGGTGGGTGAACTGGTGGAGCAGCTTGGCCTCGTACAGCGGCAGCAGCCCCGCGCCCGGCACGCGCTGGAAGAGGTGGCTGTCGTTGGACATATCGAACATACGCAGGAACGACACACCCCACGGATTGCCAGGATTGTTCACCACAAAGGCACGAAGATCACGAAGATCTGAATGTTCAGCAATCTTCGTGTCCTTTGTGTCTTTGTGGTTCCCATCCACGGGGTTCTCATCCACCAGCACCGGCACGCGCCGGTAGATCTTCTTCGTCAGCTCGGCGTCGCGCGCGGTGCGGAAGACCGGCGCCGTGCGCGTGTTGGGGTTGATCAGCCGGATCTCCTCCGGCGTCAGCGTGAAGACGCGCTGCGGCTCGACTGAGCTCGCCGAAGTCGGCTCGACTGAGCTCGCCGAAGTCGGCTCGACTGAGCTCGCCGAAGTCGGCTCGACTGAGCTCGCCGAAGTCGGCTCGGCGAGCTGGCCGGTGTTGGTGGCGAAGAACAGAAAGCGCGTCGGCTCGTTCGTTGCGCCCAGGGTCAGCAGGCTGAACTTGTAGCTACGATGCACGCCGGGGAAGATGCTCTCGCGGTTCTCGAAGTCGTACAGGCTGACCAGCTGGCGCTTCGCGACGACATCGCCAAAAAAAGCCCTGGTGCTATCATCGGTGGCGATGCCGGTGGGCACGATAATCCCCGCCCGGCCAGTTGGGGCGAGCAGGGCGCGGGCGTGCTCGGCGAAGAGGGCGTAGGTGTTCACATCGCCGACGGCCGTGAGCGGGAAGCGCCCCGAGGCGCGCACGAAGCGGCTCTCGGCCTCGGCGCGGTGCTTTGCGGCGTCGAAGCTGGCGATGCGGGCGCGCTGCGCGGGGGTGCCGTTCGTTCGCCACTCGTTGATCAGGCGCTCGCGGGCGGCCTTGTTGGCGGCGCGGGCGATCTCGGGCACATCAACGAAGTGCTCCTGCTCCTGGAGCTTCATGCGCTCCCACGGCGGATTGCCGAGGACAACATCAAAGCCGGAGGGGTTCACCACAGAGGCACGGAGACACAGAGATTCTTCTGGATTGTTCGGTCTCTGTGCCTCTGTGTCTCTGTGGTGAACTGAATTAGCCGCCTTCTGTGCCTCTGTGTCTCTGTGGTCCGCGCCGGAGGGGTTCACCACAGAGGCACGGAGGCACAGAGATTCTTCTGGATTGTTCGGTCTCTGTGCCTCTGTGTCTCTGTGGTGCAACCTTGTGTCTCTGTGGTGCAACCTCGTGTCCCTATGGTGAAACACCTGCGGGAACTCCAGCTCCCAGTGGAAGAAGCCGACCTCCTCGGCGATCGGCGCGGCCATGAGCGCCTTTTCGCCGGTCGGGTCGAAGTCGATCAGGTCTCTGGTGGTCGGGACATAGCGGGCGTTCGCCGGGGTGAGCGGCTGGAAGAAGGCTGCTGTCCACAGGTCAAACGTTGCGCGTTCGGCGTGGGCCTGGCGGCGCAGGGCGGCGTAGCGAGCGGCGCGGGCGCGCACGGCGGCCACGCTGTCGTCGTCGTTCTCATCGAGGGCGCGCAGCTCCTCGGCCAGGTCGAGCGCGGCGCTGCGGCCATCGGCGAACATGTCGCGCTGCACCATGCCCTGCTTCAGCGCCAGGTCGCGCTCCTGTTTGTTGCGCTTCTTGATACTGCTGGCTGTGGCCCGGTCGTCGCCGGTCACCGGTTTGTAGGCATCGTCGGGAATGCCGGCAGCAACGAGCGCATGCGTTGCGCCGATCAGGCTGTTGCCGCGCTTGATGTGATGGTCGAGGAAACTCAGCGGCATGCCGGCGCAGTGACCCTCGATCCACAGGGCCAGTTTACACAGGTCCACCGCGAGCGGATTAAGGTCCACGCCGTAGATACACTGCCGGATGACATCGCGCACGGCGCGGCGGAACTCGCCAGGCGAGGGCTGGTCTTCGCCAGCGCGCACCTTCGCCAGCTCGCGCCCGATGCGCCGGGCGGCGGCCAGCAGGAAGTGGCCGGAGCCGCAGGCCGGGTCGCAGACGCGGATGCTCAGCAGGGCGGCTTCTTGTTGTTGCGTCACCGAGGCGCGGAGACGCAGAGACTCGGAAGCCTGTTGTATCTCTGTGTCTCTGCGTCTCTGTGGTGCACCCAACCGCTCCTCGATCACCGGCGCCAGCGCGCTCTTGATCAACTCCTGCACCAGCTCCGGGCGGGTGTAGTAGCTGCCGGTGGTCTTGCGCTCCGTGCCGGGGACGAGATCGAAGTGCACCACAGAGACACTGAGGCACAGAGTTTCATCCTCTGTGTCTCTGTGCCTCTGTGGTGCACCCACAGAAGCCCTTCCCTCCTCTGTGCCTCTGTGCCTCTGTGGTGCAATCACCGGACGATAATCCAGCAGGCTCTCGTACACACTGCCCAGCTCCTCCACATCGAGCGCGCCGTAGTTGACACGGCGCAGGCCCTTGCTCTCCTGATCGCGGTAGAGCGAGAGCTTGCGGATCGCGGCGAGCAGGTCGGCGTTGCGCAGCCGGGTGTTGATGGTCAGGTCGGCGCAGGCCGCCTCGCCGAAGAGGTCACCGCCGAGCGGCGCCAGGCCAAGGCGGCGCGGGGCCTCCTCGTCGCTGCCCTCGAAGAGCCGGAAGGTCGTCAGCAACCCCAGCCAGAGGTCATCGAACGGCCCGCGCCCGGCGCCGGAGGTCTCGGCGAGGCGGCGCAGGCGACCGATGGAGTAGTGGTCGTAGTAGATTTTAAGGGCCTTATCTGCATTCACCACAGAGGCACGGAGACGCAGAGTCTCAATATCTTCTTCCTCATTCACCACAGAGGCACGGAGACGCAGAGTCTCAATATCTTCTTCCTCCGGCCTCTGTGCCTCTGTGCCTCTGTGGTGAGTCCCCTCCGGCCTCTGTGCCTCTGTGCCTCTGTGGTGAGTCCCCTCCGGCGCGATCAGACCGCGCTCCTCGGCGACCATGAGGAAGAGCAAGCGGTAGACCAGGCGCAGCAACTGGCGGTAGTAATCGAGCGGGCTGAGCCGGCCCGCAACCAGTTTCGCCCGCAGCTCAGTGTTTGCCGGGTGGGCCAGCAAGCCATTGCCGAGCAGCTTCAGCGCGCCCTCGACCCCGTCGCGCAGCCCCTCGCGCACGCGGCCGCCGGACTCCAGGGCAAGCTGGTGGTAGCGCTCGAGCAGGCAGTCCTCCGGCCTCACGATAGCAGCACCGAGACGCGCATCTTCTGTGCGCTCCTCTGTGCCTCTGTGCCGCTGTGGTGAACTATCCGGCAGGCGCGAGCGGTGGAGCAGGCGATAGAGAATGGCAAACTCGCTGAACTTCTCGCCCTCGAACATCGCGCGCAGGTCGAACTCAACATACGCCGGGCGGGTGAAGCGGGCCGAGTCGCGCAGCAGGCGCAGCCGCTCGCCATTGGTGACAATGCCCCAGAGCTGCTCGGTGGCGTTCAGGTACTCCTGGACCAGGGCGTGGGGCGAGAGGCGCGGGCGGCCCGACTTCGGCGAGCTCAGTCGAGCCGAGGGCGGGCGGGCATCGAGGCTATTGCAGATGCTCTCGATATGCAGCGGCGGGGCATCGTCGCTCTCGTCGATGCGGTGCGAGATGGCATAGGTGCGGCCCTCGACCACATAGGCGGCGCGGTTACGGCTCGGGCGATAGCCGAGCGCGCGCAGCAGCGGGATCACCCAATGCTCACGGGTCTCCGTGGTCGCCGTCTCGCGGGGGCCGAGATCGGCGAGGTAGGACTGGAACAACGCCCACTGGCCGCGGGCCGCCTGCCAGGCCGCGCTGATGCGGTCGGAGAGATTGCGCGAGCGTTCGAGGCCGAAGTCCTCAGGGCGCTGGCCGATGATCTCCTCGCGGGCGATGGCGTCGAGGATGTCGGCGGGGATGAGACCGCCTTCGGTTGTGATGGTCGTGTAGGGCATGGGTGTTTACCACAGAGGCGCAGAGGCACAGAGTTTAGAGAACGCGGCGTGTGATGCCGTCCTTCAGTACCGGTACATTGAAATTGATGATCAACCCGATCTTGATGCCACTGAGGCGCAGGTAGGTGAGCAACTGCGCCTCGTGGATGGGTAAGGTTTGCTCGACCGCTTTAAGCTCAAGCAAGATAGTGTCAGCCACAATAAGGTCGATCCGATAGCCACAGTCGAGGCGCACGCCTTTGTAGGTCAGTGGCAACGGCACCTGACGCCGAAACGGCAGACTGCGTAGACCAAGCTCATGGCAAAGGCATTCTTCATAAGCTGACTCAAGTAAACCAGGACCGAGCTCACGATGGACTTCGATCGCGGCGCCGATAATGGAGTGAGAAAGCGCTTGATGTTCGTACATCTCTGTACCTCTGTGTCTCTGTGGTAAGCTAATCCTGCGGCCAGAGCACGTAGACTCCCAACACATCCGGAGGCCCGGAAGGCCGAACCGACACACGCCCGCCGCCGGTCTGGGCGCGCAC
>Ga0116210_1002196_pt1 | contig 12419 bp, 9 predicted proteins | sample TshhotsprinmetaG_FD_94483 | JGI IMG/M metagenome (GOLD analysis project Ga0116210, IMG submission 94483) | Hot spring microbial communities from South Africa to study Microbial Dark Matter (Phase II) - Tshipise hot spring metaG | ecosystem: Environmental > Aquatic > Thermal springs > Hot (42-90C)... | reverse complement strand
GGCGACGTTCTTTCACTCGAGGGGCGGGGGGCGTACGCGTTGGATCGCCGGCTTGACTTCGTCGTGGGGGCTAAGCTGCTGCGCAGCGGCGCGGCTGCGGACGTGCTCCGGCTGCTGACCCTACCGGTCACGCGGCTCCTGGAATTCGAACTGAGAGGCACCCTCGAAAACCCGGTGTGGACGCCCCGCAACCTCCCCGGCGCGAGGCGTTGAAGGCGCAGCGGCGAAAGATCCGCGTTCCTTCTGCAGGCCGACCCACCTCGGTGGGTTCGATACCGCTGGCAACCCCGGCCGAAAAACCACGGCGCGCAGAGTTGGGACTGGGCCTCTCCGGGAGATGTTTAGCCGTCGGTGGCGGAGGCAATTGCGATGCTTTCAACCTCGAGGCCGCGGTCGGGGCCGGGGTCGATCACGCGGATTCTGCAGGTCCACTCCACGCCGGCAGGCGGCGTGGCCGGCCCGATGTCGAGTTCGTGAAATCGTCGGTCCATTCGAACGGCCAGTTCCCACTCGTTGCCGGCCATCCCCACCGCAAAGCGGAGGACGGATCCAGTCGCCGGCTCGGTCGCGCGTACGCGGAGACGCACGCGGCGAGGCCCCGAGTTGCCCGGCAACGCGGTGGGCAGCCGGATATCGCCGGTGCGTTCCACCACCGGCGCGGCAAGGCCGTAGGGGGGAATGCGAAAGCCATCCGCCAGCCACGCCAGGCAAGGAACATCGGCCGAGACATCGAAGTCGAGCAGGAGGGGTTCGTCGGGAGCAAGGATTCGCACGGGCAGGCGGGGGACCGGCACGGTCGAATGGAGCCGGACTCGGAAATCGCCCACGCGGGGCAGTGCGACAAAGTTTGCGCCGGGACGGGCCACCATCGGCGGCGCGCCGTCCACCTGCAGCTCAGCCGGTTCGTCGAGCGGGCCGGCGTCGATTTGCAACACGCAATTCGAGAGGGGCGAATAGACCGTCCATTCCTGCTGGGTCGCGGTCCAGGGTTCGAGCCGCCAGAAGGTCACGCGCTGGCGACCCAGGCCGTAGGGCTCGAGGTCGAGCGATTCGAGTCGATGGGAGGAAAATGCTCGTCGGAGCGCTGAAAATTCGATGTCGCGGCGTCCGGCGAGCCGGAGTTCACCGGCCAGAACGGGCCGATCGCCGTCGAACGACGCCGCCAGCCGGCGGCGCAGGCTGCGCGACGGATCCGCGACGCCCGGCTCCCACAACCACGAGGCCGGCCATGCGTCGAGCCGGTTGAACCATCGGACGATCTCGCAAAACGGACGTGGCGCGAGGAAGTGCGCGTTGGCGGGAACGATGCGTTCGACAGCGGTCGCAAGGCGGCGAGCGTGGTGTATTGTGAAGCGCTCAGAGGGCGTCGGGATCCGCGCCAGCCATGCCGCCAGCGCGCCACAGGCGGAGACGGCGACCAGGACGGGCAGGGCGGCGGCCAGCCAGGCAGAGCGCCGTCGGGTTAGGCGGTCCGCGACATGGCCCACGAGCCAGCCGGCGGTCGCAGCGCCGAACACGAGGGCGATCCAAAAATAGCGGGGCACAAAGGTCCAGTAGAAGGAATAAAACGCCGAGTAGAGCCCGGCGGGAATGGCCAAAAGGCACAACGCTCTCCGCCGGCGGGCGAGTGCGGAACCGACCAGTCCGATGGCCCAGAGGATCGGGATCAAGGGCCGCACGCCGGAGAAGGTGGAGAAATACGCCGTGGCCAGACGGCCGGTCTGGGCGAGTGCCGCCCAGTGCAACCCCGGCATCAGGCGACCTTCGGCGATGGATTGGGGAGGCAGGGGAGCCGAGCCGCCGGCGCGGACCATGCCTTGCACGACGAGGGGCGCGGCGCCCAGCGCGGCGCCGGCCGCCGCCCAGCCGATCCAGCGCGGCAGGGCGAACTCTGGCCGGCTGCGCTGGACCCACAGCAGGAGCACCCCGATCGGCAACGCCGTGATCAACGCGGGTTCGCGGACCGTGAAAGCGAGGCCGAAAACCAGGCCGGCGACGAACGAAGCGGCGGGGGAGGGGCGCTGACCATCGGCCCGTTTGGCGACCATCAGGAGCGACGCCAAAAGGAGGGCGTGGGACAGCGGGTCGCGGTACGGATTCGCCATCGTCAGCAAGACGTGGGCATCGGCGGCGGCCAGCAGGGCGACGGTCACCGCGGCCGCGGCCGCGCGGACCGCGGGACGCGCGTCGGGCAACGCCCGCGCCGCGAGCCAGCCGGCCTGGACCATCACTAGGAGCACCAGCGGCAGATTGCTCAGGAAGACCCCAAACGGCCCCGTCAGGGGCAGGATCAGGCGCAGGAAGATCGGATAGCCGCAGGCGAACCGGCTGCTCCTGAATTCTGCGGCAAAATCGCGGGCGAACGTCAGCCAGTTGACGGGATCGGACCAGGCCTTGATCGAATGGTGCCGAAGGATGAACGCGGCGACGGCGGCCAGCGCCACCACGGCGGCACCGAGGGCGGCCGCGACCCATGGCCATTCGCGCATCCGTTGGGTGGCCGGCTCCGGCGTCATGTCCAATCCGACGGTCCGTCCGCGACGGCCGCGGTCAAGGCGGAACGAAGCCATTCGGTGCAGTGTCTCGCGACGCGGCCAGTGCCGTGCGCGATCTGCTGCCGGCAACTTGCGCCATCGGCGCAGATGGCCGCCTCGGGCCGCGCCCGGATGGCGGGAAAAAGGACCAACTCGCCCATGCGCATCGAGAGCTCGTAATGCTCCGCCTCGTAGCCGAACGAGCCGGCCATGCCGCAGCAGGCGGTCGGCAACTCGATCACGCGCAGGCCGGGGATGAGCTGAAGGGCGCGTCGCACGGCCTCGGTTCCGCCGAGGGCCTTCTGATGGCAGTGGCCGTGAAGCAGCATGTCGGAACAGGGCAGGGGGTGCAGACGCAAGCCGGCGAGGCGGCCGGCCTCGGCCTGCTCGGCCACCCACTCGGGAAACAGCCGTGCGGCGTCGCGGACGGCCTCGGCCTCCGAGCGAAGCCCGTTGGGCAATAAGTCGAGCGCCTCGTCGCGGAGTCCGAGGAGCGCGGAGGGTTCCAAACCGACGATCGGCAGGCCCCGCCGGGCGTAGGGCGCCAGTTGCCAGACCGTATTGGCCAGGGCGCGACGGGCGGAACGGAGAAAACCCTTGGAAATTTGCGCGCGACCCGATTCCAGGCCACCGACGGAGTGGACCCGCCAGCCGGCGGTCTCCATGAACTCGACCGCCGCGATGCCGACGGCCGGCTCGAGGTACTCGACGAATTCATCCGCGAACAACACCACCTCGCCCTTCGGACCGTCATTCGGCCGCCGGCGGCGGAACCATTCCGAAAAGGTGGTCGACGCCCACGCCGGCAGCGATCGCTGTGCCGCGATGCCCAGCAGTCGTTTCACCCGCGGATCCGCGGCCAACCGGGAGGCCAGGGCGGGAGCCAGCCGCGCGAGGCGGGCGAGGCGCGACATGTGGCCGAAGACCAGCGAACGCAACGGAGGCAGGCCGGAGGCATTGCGCCTCGCCGCCCATTCGGCCTTCATCCGGGCCATGTCTACGCCGGACGGGCATTCGGCGCGGCAGCCCTTGCAAGCGATGCAGGTGTCCATCACGGATGCCAGCTCGGGGTCCCGCCACCATCCGCGGCTGCCGTCGTTCGCCGTCAACGTCTGCCGGAGCAGGTTAGCGCGGGCGCGGGTGGTGTGGGCCTCGTCGCCGGTGGCCATATAGGTGGGACACATCAGGCCACGACCCGGCCCCTGCCGGCAGACGGCCGCCCCGTTGCACGCCTCGGCGGCGCGGAGGAACCCCTCGGTGCGGGACCAGTCGAACTCGGTCTCGAGGTCGGGCGTGGGCGTCGCCGGCGAGGTGCGCAGGTCGGCGGTCACCGGCGGCGCGTCCACAATCTTGCCGGGGTTCAAGACGCCCGCGGGGTCGAAGAGTCGCTTCACCTGAACGCATAGGTCGTACAGCTCCGCGCCCAGCGCCGCCCGAAGGTACGGGGCGCGCAGCCGCCCGTCGCCATGCTCGCCGGACAGGCTGCCGCCGTAGCGGCGGACCAGCGGGATGACTTCCTCCATCAGCCGCACGAACCGCTCGAGGTCACGCGGATCCCTCAGGTTCAACATCGGCCGGTAGTGCAACAACCCGACGGAGGCGTGGCCGTAGTGAACGCAGGAGCAGCCGAGCCGGCCGAGCAATTCGTCCAGCTCGCGCACGAACGCGCCCAGGTCCTCCGGAGCGACGGCGATGTCCTCGATGGCGGTCACCGGCTTGGCGTCGCCGGGGATGCCGGTCAGCAGGCCCAACCCCGCCTTGCGCAACGCCCAGACGCGCGCGATGCGGTCGGCCGGCACCACGGGCCACGCGTAGCCGACGTTCCGCGCGCGCAGGTCGGTTTCGAAGTTCGCCAGCCGCCGATCGAGCGCGGCCTCGTCGTCGTCCCAGAATTCGACGGCCAGCACGGCGCCTGGATGCCCAACGACCCAGAAGCGGTCGCGCGCGTACTGGGGATGATGGCCGGTCGCCTCCAGCAGCGCGCCGTCCATCAGTTCCACCGCGACTGGGTCGTGACGCAGCACGTCGGGCGTCGCGTCGCAAGCGGCGGTGACCGAATCGAAGTGGACGCACATCAACCGCCGTCCGCGCGGACGCGGGACCAGACGGACGGCCGCCGAGGCGACCAGGGCGAGGGTCCCCTCGCTGCCGCAGACGAGGCGCCCGAGGTTGAAAGGCGGACCACCAGGGTTCCACGGCTGGCCCGTCGCCAGGGCATCGAGCGCGTAGCCGGCGTTCCGCCGCCGGACGCCCGGCTTTGGCGCCGCGGCCAGGATCGCATCGCGGTGCCGGTCCACCAGGCCCAGCACCCCGTCGATCAGTCGTCCTTCGAACGTGTCCGCGCGGCGGCGCGCCTCGAGTTCCGCGAGCGGGATCGGGCCGAACTCGGCGGTCGAGCCGTCGGACAGGACGACCTCGACAGATTCGACGTGGTCCCGCGTTGTGCCGAATCGGACGGAGAACGCGCCGCAGGAGTTGTTGCCGATCATGCCGCCGACGGTCGCCTGGCGCGACGTCGACGTGTCCGGCGCGAACATAAGGCCGTGGACGGCGGCGTCGTCGTTGAGGTCGTCCTGGATCACGCCGGCCTGAACCCGCGCCCGCCGGCCGGCCGGGTCGAGTTCGAGGATGCGGTTCATGTGGCGGGTGAACTCGACGACGAGACCCGCGCCGACGCACTGGCCGGCCAGGCTGGTGCCGCCGCCGCGGGCGATCAGGCTAAATCGCTCCGCCACGGCGCGGCGGACGAGGGTTTGGCAATCTCGCAGGTTTCGGGGGCGCGCAACCCCGAGGGGATACTGCTCGTAGATCGAGGCGTCCTGGCCGTACAGGCGGCGGGCCAGCGCCGAACAATCCAGTTCACCCTCTAGCTCGCCGGCCAGGGGGGTGGCCCAGAAAGGGGGGCGCGTGTCGTCGAACCGCATCGAAGTCACGCGGACGGAGCATATCAAAAACGCCTGAAGATTGCCCGACGTCGGCCGGGCGGCTAAGCCGGAACCAGGAGGAGGCGCGGAGTGAACCGGCGGCGGTTTCTGGCAGGAAGTGCGGCGGCGCTGGCGGCGGGCGCGAGCGGTGCGGCGGCGCCGTCGGCCCCGGCGGCGGTGCGTCGGGCGGGCATCCCGCGGTTCAGGGACCGGCGCGACTGGTTTTTCGAAGCGCGGTTCGGCCTGTTCATCCACTGGGGTCGCCATTCGGGGGGTTCACGAGCAGGAACAATGGCCGGGGCGGGCGCCGCTAGCAGAATACGTGAGGCTGGCCCGGCAGTGGAAGCCGCGGCACTACGATCTCGACCAATGGCTGGACCTCGCCGCCGAGGCCGGTATGCGGTACGTGTGTTTCACGACCAAGCACCACGACGGCTTCTGCTTGTGGGACACCCGGCAGACGGCGTTCAACACAATGAACACGCCGTACGGGAGGGACGTGCTGGCGATGCTCGCCGACGCCGGCCACCGGCGCCGCATGCCGTTGTGCCGTTCGATCGCCGACTGGACCCACCCCTGCTATCCCAAAACACCGCGACCCGTCGGTGAACGCGATGATCCGCGAGCTGCAGCCCGGGATCGTCATCAACAACCGCGGGTTCGACGAGGGGGACTTCGGGACGCCGGAGCGCGAGTACGACGCGAAAGCGGCCGAGGCGTCGGCTTTGCAACGCCGTGAAGCTGAACCCGATGCGGACGGCGCCGGCGAGGGCGGTTCTCCTCAACACGGGCGAGGCGGTGCGGCGGTCGGTCGAGATGCTGCCGAGCGACCACCGGGAGCAGACGGCGTACCTGCGGCTGTGGCGTCTGCCTGTGAACGAGCGGGCCAATGAGGTGCTCGTGATCCGGTTGGAGTTCGACGCGGACATCGTCGCGGCCGGGTGATCGATCGATGCGCGGGATCAAGGAGGACGGTCATGGCCAACGGCATCGCGCGATGGCGTAACGGACTTGGGCGGCGACAGTTTTTGGCGCGCGCGGCGACCGCGGCCGGCGCCGGTTGGGCGGGGCGGATGGTCCGGGCGGCTGACACAGACCGGCCGAACATCGTCGTCGTCATCCCGGACGACCAAGGCTATGGCGACCTGGCCTGCCACGGCAACCCGTTGCTCCGCACGCCGCACCTCGACCGGCTCCACGCGGAGAGCGTGAGGTTCACCGACTTCCACGTCGGCCCCACCTGCGCGCCAACGAGGTGTGCGATCATGACCGGCCGCCACGAGTTCCGCTTCGGCGTGACACACACGATCCTGGAGCGCGAACGGATGAGCCTGGAGGCCGTCACGCTGCCTCAGGTGCTCCGGGCGGCGGGTTACGCGACCGGTGCGTTCGGCAAATGGCATCTGGGCGACGAGGCGCCCTACCAGCCCGCGCGCCGCGGCTTCGACGAGGTCTTCATTCACGGTGGCGGCGGGATCGGACAGACCTACGAGGGCAGTTGCGGCGACGTGCCGGGCAACACGTACTTCGATCCGGTGGTGCGTCACAACGGCCGCTTCGTCCGCACGAAGGGGTTCTGCACCGATGCTCTTTTTGCGCAAGCGATCCGCTGGATCGGCTCGCGCCGCGGGCGCGGCCCATTCTTCGCGTAGATCGCGCCGAACGCACCCTATGTGCTGCACCACGCTCCGGAGACCTACCGCCGGGGATTTGCGGGCCGCGTGCCGGAGAAGATCGAGGGCTTCTACGGGATGATCGAAAACATCGACGACAACGTCGGCCGGCCTCGAGAGGCGCCGGCCCAGTGGGGGTGAGTGGAGAACACGTTGCGGCTCTATCTCACGGACAACGGCAGCGCCGGCGCCCAGGTGTTCAACGCGGGGATGCGCGGGGCCAAGGGCACGCCGTGGCTGGGCGGCACGAGGGTGCCGCTGTTCGCGCACTGGCCCAGCCGCATCCGGCTTGCCGATTGCGAGCGTCTGGCGGCGCACGTTGACCTGTTCGCCACGCTGACCGACATCGCCCGCGTCCCCGTGCCCGACGCGGTGCGCGCCGGATGGGAGGGACGCAGCTTGGCGCCGCTTCTGGCCGATCCGACGGCGGACTGGCCGCAGCGGACGCTGTTCAGCCACCTCGGCCGTTGGCCGCGGTGCGCCAATTTCGATGAGTACAAGTTCATCCAGTGCACGGTCCGTCGCGGCCGCCACCACCTGGTGTCCGTCTCGCCGCCCCACCGACCTGCGGCGTGGCAGCTGTTCGACCTCGAGACGGACCCTGCCGAATCTCGCGATATCGCGGCTGCCCGCCCCGGACTCGTGGCAGAGCTGGCCGGCGCGCACGACGAGTGGTGGCGTTCGGTCCGGTCCTGCATGTGCAACGAGGACGTGCCCCTGGCGACCGCCAACCCCTACAAAGTGTGGTTCCACGAGCAGTTTGGTCCCTCGGCCTCGGCGGAGCCCGGCCATCCGCTGCCATCCGTGTGGGACGGCGACGCATCGCATCCGCTCGGCGGCGCATGAGGTCCGGCGCAGGGGAAGACGGAGTGGGAAGCCGACTCGCGATGACGGCTCCGAGGGGGGCTGTGGTTCGTCGCACATCGGCGATCGTTGGTTCGCCGCCGGAGTGCGGAGGATGGCCGTAGGGCGGCGCGGCCGCCATCGGTCACGATGCCGGCAGGGCGCGGAACGGTGGTGTTTGACGCGGCGGGGGGGCTTGCCTATGCTGCCCGGCCCGACCCCGGACAGGACCCAAAGTCATGATGCGGACCCATACCTGCGGAGATCTGCGGATCGGCGACGCCGGCCGGCGCGTGGCGTTGTGCGGGTGGGTGGACACCGTCCGCGACCACGGTGGGTTGGTGTTCATCGACCTGCGCGACCGCTACGGCATCACGCAGGTGGTGTACGACCCCCGCGATTCGCAGTCGGCTTGGGAGCAGGCCCAGCGGGCCCGGCCGGAATACGTCGTACGTGTCGAAGGCGTGGTTGAGCCGCGACCGGCGGACATGGTCAACCCGAACCTTGCGACCGGCGCCATCGAGGTTCGCGGATCGGCGATCCAATTGCTCAACCGAAGCCGCACGCCGCCGTTTCCGTTGGACGACGCCGGGGCCGCCAGAGTTGCGGAAGACCTGCGACTGACCCACCGCCACCTCGACCTGCGCCGACCCCGTATGCAGGCCAACCTCGCGCAGCGCCACGCCATCGTGATGGCCGCGCGCCGGTATTTCGATCGCCTCGGATTCCTCGAGATCGAGACGCCGATCCTCACCAAGAGCACGCCGGAGGGGGCGCGGGACTACCTGGTGCCCAGCCGGGTCAACCCGGGTATGTTCTATGCGCTGCCGCAGGCGCCGCAGCAGTACAAGCAACTGCTGATGATGGCCGGCATGGATCGCTACATGCAGATCGCGCGCTGCTTCCGGGACGAGGACCTTCGCGCGGATCGCCAGCCGGAGTTCACGCAGATCGACATCGAAATGTCGTTCATCGAGCCGGAGGACATCTACACCCTCGTCGACGGCCTGCTCGCGGACGTCTGCCGCGCCGCCGGCCGGCCCGAACCCCCATCGCCGATTCCGAGGATGCCCTACGCCGAGGCGATGAGCCGGTACGGCAGCGACAAGCCCGATCTGCGGTTCGGCTTGGCGATCACCGACCTGACCGACATCTTCCGGGGCAGCTCCTTCAAGCTGTTCGCCCAGGCGGTGGAGCGCGGGCATGTCGTGAAAGCCATCAACGCCACCGGCCTGGCCGAGGTGCCGTTGAGGGTCACCGACGAATGGACGGAACTGGCCAAACAGTCGGGTTTCGGCGGCCTCGCCCATATCCGCGTCCAGCCGGACGGCTCCTGGAAATCCCCGATCGTGAAGTTTCTCAGCGAGGGGGAGAAAGCCGAGCTGGCCACGCGCCTCGACATCCGGGCCGGGGATCTGGTGCTCTTCGCCGCAGACGAGGCGGACAAGGTCCACCCCTTCCTGGGCCGCCTGCGGCTAATGTGCGGAGAGCTGGCCGGCGCCCTCGCGGGCGATGCGATGGCGTTCGTCTGGATCACAGAATTTCCCCTGTTCGAGCGCGGCGAGGACAACCGCCTTCAGGCCATGCACCATCCGTTCACGGCGCCGCACCCCGAGGACCTCGATCGGCTCGACTCCGATCCGCTCTCCGTGCGCGCGCTGGCTTACGACATCGTGCTCAACGGTGTGGAGCTGGGCGGCGGCAGCATCCGGATCCACGATCCCGAGCTGCAGCAGCGGATGTTCCGCCGGCTCGGCCTCCCAGACGAAGAGATCGCCGATCGCTTCGGCCACCTGATCCAGGCGCTCGGCTACGGGGCGCCGCCGCACGGGGGTATTGCCCTCGGGCTCGACCGCCTCGTGATGCTGATGGTCGGCGCCGCCTCGATCCGGGACGTGATCGCCTTCCCGAAGACGCAGAAGGCCGTGGACCTGATGATGAACGCCCCGTCGCGGGTGGATCCGCGCCAGCTTCGGGAAGTTCACATCCGCACGCTGGTCGAGGAATAGTCGTCCTGGCCGGTCACGGCCGACGGGCGACGGCATCCCATCCTTGGAGGCCGGCCGGCGAGGTGTGTCCAATGGTTGGACACTTCGCGGCGAAGTGCGCCCAATCTTTGGAAACCTGACGCCGTTCGGTGTCCGAGACCGGGAAGCGGCGGACCGGCGGCCCGGTCAGGGCGCCACGGGCGTGTCGCCGAGGATCCGCGACACCCACGGCTCGATGGCGGCGGCCCAGATTGCATAGCCTTGTTCCTTCGGGTGAAGGAAGTCGGGCATGATCTCTGTCGGGAGCGAGCCGTCGGGCGCCAGGAACTTCGCATTGATGTCCACGAAGATCACCCGTTCGCCATCCGCCAATGCCTTGAGCCGCTCGTTGAGTGCGTCGTTGATGCGGCGCAGCTCTCCATCGGGGCGCGCCTCCCTGGGAAAGACCGCCAGCAAGAGGACCTTGGCCTGAGGCAGCCGGCGGGTCAGGCGATCGAGTATCAGCTTCATGCCTTCGGTCGTGTGGTCGGGCGGATCCTTCCGGTGACCGGTGTTGTTCGTGCCGAGCATTAGGATGACCAACTCCGGCGACATGCCGTCGATTTCGCCGTGGTCCAGGCGCCAGAGGACATGCTCGGTCCGGTCGCCGCTGAACCCGAGGTTGAACGGGGCGCGGTGGGCGTAGTAGCGGTCCCACACGGCCTTCCCCGGCCCCTCCCATCCCTGGGTGATCGAGTCGCCGAGGAACAGCAGCCGGCAGCCGGCGCGGGCCGGGTCGGCCAGTTTGGCCTCGTGGCGTTTCGCCCACCATTCGTTGGTCATCCGATCGGTCGGGACCGCGGCTGGATTCAGGTCGGCCGCTGCCACCCTGATCGCCGCCGATGCGGCCGCCAGCGCGATCGCGCGATGCATGTTCATCGAAACCTCCTCGCTTTGCTATAGTGCCGCCGGACCGGCGGCGAAGCGAGGAAAAGGTAAGTCATGACGAGCCGCCGGACAAACCGAAGTCGGAGAGAACGGCATGCTCCGGACCCGATGGCGATTTTGCGCGGCCGTATGGGCGGCCGCCGCGGCCGGCGTTTTCGGCGGCGACGAACGCGGCGTGAACATCCATTTCACCGATCCGCGGCCGGGCGAGATGGAGACCCTTGCGGCGACGGGCGTCGGCTGGGTCCGGATGGACATGTTCTGGGCGGCGATCGAGCGGCGGCGCGGCGAGTACGATTTTTCGGCGTACGACCGGCTGGCGGCCACCCTCGCGGACCATCGGCTGCGGGCGCTTTGGATCCTTGACTACGGCAACCTCCAAACGGCGAGGCGCCGCGCACGGAAGAGGGACGGGCGGCTTTCGCGCGGTGGGCGGCGGCCGCGGACACCTCTGGGAACTTTGGAACGAGCCGAACCTGAGAAAGTTTTGGAAGCCGGCGCCCAACGTCACCGATTACATCGCGCTGGCGCGCGCCGTCGCGCGCGAGGTGCGCGCCGCCGCGCCGGAGGAGCGGCTCGTCGGCCCTGCCGTCTCGCAAATCGACTGGGCCTTTCTCGAGGAATGCTTCCGTGGCGGCCTGCTGGAGCACTGGCACGCCGTGACCGTGATCCCTACCGCCGGACTGACCCTGAAACCGTGGCGGCGGAGTACGGACGGCTGCGGGACCTGATCGCCCGATACGCGCCCTCGGGACGGTCCGTGCCCATCCTGTCGGGCGAGTGGGGCTATTCCGCCGTCTGGGAGGAATTTGATGCCGACCGCCAGGGGCGCCTGTTGCCGCGGGAATGGCTGGTCAACGCGGCTTGCGGCATTCCGCTGTCCATCTGGTACGACTGGCGCGACGACGGGTTGGACCCGAAGGACCCGGAACATCATTTCGGCGTGGTCGCCCATCGCTGGCGCACCAACGCCGTGCCGGCGTTCGCACCGAAGCCGGCCGATGTGGCCGCCGTGACGCTTCACCGGCACCTGGGCGACGCCCGGTTCGATCGCCGGTGTTCGCTGCCCCGGATCGACGGCGGATCGAGGCCCGCCGACTGGGTCCTCTTGTATCGCGAGACCCACGGCTGGCGGCTGGCCGCGTGGACGCTCGATCCTGGCGGCGCCGACCTGCGCCTGCCGGCATCCATGGTCGGTGCGCCTCTCGAGGGACACCTTGGCGCGCCGGCGCGCGTGGGCAACGACGCCGTGGTGCGGCTGACGGACGCACCGTGCTATATCGCGGTGCCCGCCGCCGCCGTGGGCGAATTGAAGCGCCCCTAACAGTGGGACTGGTCCGGCGGGCGCGTCACGTCGTTGGACGTCGCGCCCGGCCCCTCGGACGACAGCATGGTGGCGATTGTCGAGAAAGGGTTCGGGCCGCCGCTTCGCGCCGCCCTGCGCATCGCCGGCGCTGACGGGACGGCGACCCGCCACGAGCTGGACCTCCCCTCCGGACGCGTCGTGGTGCGGCGGCCGGCGCCGGCCGC
>Ga0116210_1002192_pt1 | contig 12434 bp, 10 predicted proteins | sample TshhotsprinmetaG_FD_94483 | JGI IMG/M metagenome (GOLD analysis project Ga0116210, IMG submission 94483) | Hot spring microbial communities from South Africa to study Microbial Dark Matter (Phase II) - Tshipise hot spring metaG | ecosystem: Environmental > Aquatic > Thermal springs > Hot... | reverse complement strand
CGGTGGTACGGGGCGGGCGCGCGCGTCGGTTGGGGTGGAGGCATGGGGTGGCGCAGCGGCCCGGGGACGTTCGGGGGGCGCCGGCGCCGGAGCGGAGGTCTCGTCGGGGGCCTGGCTGTCGCCCGCCTCTGGCGCGCGGAGGTGCGGAAGGTCGACCGGTCGGCCGCGGGCGGCCTCCTTCATGGCCTTGCGGACCTCGCGAAGGCGCTGCTCGATCTCGTCCAGCCGCGCGTCGTACGGCCGGCGCGGGGAGGGGGGGCTCGTAGGGGGCATCGCGGGCAATCAGAACGCGTGGGCGCGAAACCACAACAGGGCCGTGATGAGGACGGCCGTGACGATGCCCGGCAGGCTCACCATGAGGCCGATTACGAACCACCGGCCGAGCGTGCGTTCGGCAGTCGCGGCGGTGGGGTGGGATTCAATCCGCATCGACGCGCTGTCGGCCGGCCGCGCGTCCGTCCCCATCGCAGCCTCGACGCGGGCCATCGCCTTGTTGAACTCCATGCGGATGTCATCCATGCGGGCCAGGGATTCGCGCACCCGGTCCCGGATCTCCTGTTCAGTCCACTCGTCCTCGCGGATCATGGACAGCTCGTCCAGCATCGCCCGGAAGCGCTGGCGGGTGGCCTGGAGCAGCTCCGCCAGCTGCGTGGCGCGTGCCTCGTGGCGCTCGATGGCCACCAGGCTCTGGGTCAAGCGGTCCGTGAGTTCCTTCCGCCCCGTGATGAAATCATCCTGCGCGCGCCGCGCCTCCTCGATCTCACGCTTCTCGCGTTCCAGCTGCTCTTGGAGCAGCCGCAGCTCCTCCATCTGCCGGGCGCTGGCGGCGGCCTGCTGGTCGAGCGCCTGCCGTTGGCGGACCATCAAGGGCAGGTTGAGGTCGGAGACAGACCGCGCAGCGTCGGGGCCCAGCGTCTCCACGTGAGGCGGCGGGGGTTCGTCGCCGGGACCCATCTTCACGCGGGGAATCTCGTCGCGTGGGGCGTACAGGTCCCGGTCTATGAAGTCGCGGTTGGGCATGGGGGTGTCCTCCTAGCGCGGGATGATCAACACCTGCCCGGGCCGCACGCTGCCGGGGCTGGGCAGAGTCGCCTTGTTCGCTTCGTAGATGCGGCGCCAGGCGTTGGCGTCGCCGTAGACCTTGTGGGCGATGATCGAGAGCGTTTCGCCGGACTGAACGGTGTGGGTTTGCGCTTGGACAACGGCGGGCTCCGGCGTGGGGCGGGGAAGGGGGGCGGTTCGGAGGGCAACGGAGGTGGCGACTGTGGCCACGCGGGGCGCGGCTGCGGTGACGGCGGCGGTCCGGGAGGCGGGCACCGGCGGGGATACCGGTCGCGCCGCGCCGGCCAGCTTCGCCTGCAGGGCCGCGATTTCCTCGCGCAACGCCTTGTTCTCACGCTTCAGCTCGCCGATGAGCACGGCGGCCTCCGGCGCGCGCTCCGCCAACGAAGCGGCCAGCGACCAGCGCGCACGGGTCAGCAGTTCCGAGGCGATCCGCTTGGTCTTTTCGTCCCGGCTCAGCGCAAGGTAGCGCTCGTAGTGGTAGATCGCGCGGGCATAATTTTCCTTGGGTTCCTGGTCGAACAGCGTGCCCAGGTGCAAATGGGCGCGGGCCGCGTTGGGGTACCGGTCCAACACCCGCTCGTAGGCTTCGATGGCGCCGTCGAGGTCGTTGGCCTTCCGCAGGGCGGCGGCCCGGCGCATCATCGGATGGGTCTCCTCCCGATTTTCGCCGCCCAACGTCGGCCGGCCGCCGCAACCGGCGATGCCAAGGACCACCGCCATCGCGGCCGCGACAACAGGAAACAGAACGGTTGGGAGAGACCGGTCCATCCGAGCACTTCCTAACACCCGCGCGATAGACCGTCAAGGCGGCGGTGTCCGACGGCGGCCGGCCATGCCGGTCATCGGGCCGGGACCGGAGAGGCGGACCGCTCGATCACGATCGCCCGGGGGTCCCGCCGAATGTACAACGGCGCGACGGAGGACAACAGCGCCAACGCCTCCCCGACGGTTGGCTGTTTTAACCGGATCGTCAGCGAAATGCCGCCCAACCGGCCGTCGTCCTTGAAGATCAGGTTGGCGCCAACGCCGACGGGATCGGCGGCGGCGCTGCGGTCGCGAATCCAGTCCAAGATGTCGGCCAGCCTCGCCTGCCGAAAATTCATGTCCGGCAGGCGGAGGGACATCGGATCCACGGGTTGCGCCGCCGGCGCACGAACGGAAGGGGGCGCGGCGCCCGAGGGGCCAGCCGAGCCGGCACCGGCGGCAATTGCGGTCAGAAGCAACCAGAGGACGCCCCGCGACATGGCCGGTGCGGAACCAGCAAAACACCGTCGACGCCCAGGGTCAAGGAGGTTGACCACCGCAGAGCGTCCCGATATCCTGTTCCGACGTTTTTTCGGCGCTCGGCCGACCGCGGGTCGCTTGCGTCGAAAACCCAAAGGCAAGAAAGGCGGTTGTCTAAGTGAATGCGAGCATGATGGCGTTGTATGCGGGCGTGGGTTGCGGCGTGCTGGCGCTGCTGTACGCCTTCTGGAAGACCACGTGGATCAACCGGTTGGACCCGGGCACGGAACGCATGCGGGAGATCGGCGCGGCGGTCCGGGAGGGCGCGATGGCATTCTTGGGCCGCGAGTACAAGGTGCTGGCGGTGTTCGTCGTGATCGTCGCGGCGGTGCTGGCGGCGATCAACCGGGGACCGGTTCGGCTGGTCGCCGTGTCGTTTGTGATCGGCGCCTTCTGCTCGGCGCTGGCGGGCTTCTTCGGGATGCGCGTGGCCACGGCGGCAAACACGCGGACGACCAACGCGGCCCGCAAGGGCCTGTCGCCGGCCCTCGAGGTCGCCTTCGCCGGCGGGTCGGTGATGGGGATGTGCGTCGTGGGCCTCGGGCTGCTGGGCCTGTCGGCGCTGGCGCTTGTCTATATGAAGGTGTTCGGCGTCGAGGTGCAGGTGCTCAACCAGACCGTGCTTCCGATCCTGGCGGGATTCTCGATGGGGGCCAGCTCGATCGCTCTGTTCGCGCGCGTCGGGGGGGGCATCTACACGAAGGCGGCGGACGTCGGGGCCGACCTCGTCGGCAAGGTTGAGGCGGGCATTCCGGAGGACGATCCGCGCAACCCCGCGGTGATCGCGGACAACGTCGGCGACAACGTCGGCGACGTGGCCGGCATGGGCGCAGACCTGTTCGAGTCGTACATCGGCGCGATCGTCAGCGCGATGGTGCTGGCGGCGACCGCGACCAACACCAGCGAGCTGCGACTGGTCACGCTCCCGATCCTGCTGTCGGCGGTGGGCATCCTCTTCTCGATCAGCGGGACGTTCTTCGTGAAAACGCGCGAGGGCGGCAACCCCCAGGCTGCGCTCAACGCCGGCACGTTCGCGGCCGCCATCGCGACGGCGGTTGTCTCCTTCTTTGTAATCCGTCGGTTCTGCCCCGCCGAATACACGATGGGCGGCCAGGTCTACCGCTCCATCGGCGTGTTCTACGCCACCGTCGCGGGCTTGGTGTCTGGGGTGGCGATCGGCTTGCTGGCGGAGTACTACACGGCCGAGGGGAAGGGGCCGTCGAACCGCATCGCCGACGCCTCGACGACCGGCGCGGCGACCAACGTCATCGCGGGCCTCGGGAACGGAATGATCTCGACCGCGATCCCCGCCGTGGTGCTCGGCGCGGCGCTGGTGCTGGCCTACCACACGGCCGGCCTGTACGGCATCGCGATCGCCGGCCTGGGCATGCTGGCCACCACCGGCATCCAGTTGGCGGTGGACGCCTACGGCCCGATCGCCGACAACGCCGGCGGCGTGGCGGAGATGTCGCACCTCGAAAAGGAGGTCCGCCAACGGACGGACAAGCTCGACGCCTGCGGCAACACGACCGCAGCCATCGGCAAGGGCTTCGCGATCGGCTCGGCGGCGCTGACTGCCCTGGCGTTGTTCGCGGCGTTCGGCCAGACGGTCGGGTTGGAAAAGATCGACGTGATGGACCCGAAGGTGTGCGCGGGGCTTCTGGTGGGGGCGATGATGCCCTTCCTGTTCTCGGCGTTCGCAATGCAGGCGGTCGGGCAGGCGGCCTTCTCCATGGTCGAGGAGGTCCGCCGGCAGTTCCGCGAGATCGCCGGACTGCTCGAGGGCAAGCCTGGCGTTCGGGCCGACTACGCGCGCTGCGTGGACATCTCCACCGCGGCGGCGATTCGGAAGATGACGGTGCCGGCGCTGCTGGGCGTGGTGACGCCGGTCGTGGTGGGCTTCGTGTTCGGCAAGGAGATGCTCGGTGGCCTGCTGGCGGGCGTGACGGTGTCGGGCGTGATGATGGCGCTGTTCATGGCCAACGCCGGCGGTGCCTGGGACAACGCGAAAAAGCACATCGAGGGTGGCGCCCACGGCGGAAAGGGGTCGCCTGCTCACAAGGCGGCGGTGGTCGGCGACACGGTCGGCGATCCCTTCAAGGACACGGCCGGCCCCTCGCTGAACATCCTGATGAAGCTGATGAGCGTCGTGTCGCTGGTCATCGCGCCGGTGCTCAAGGCCGTCCAGCCGTTGTTAAAGTAAGGCGGAGCGGACGGACACGGGGTCTTCGACGGCCTGGCCGCCGAAGACCCCAACGTTTTTGGGAAAAGGCGGCGGAGAGGGAAAACTTGGAGCGGCGGGGCCGCTGTGTTAGCGTGACCGCAACGCGCGGGCGCGCGGCGGAGACCGACGCATGCGAAGTGGATGGGCAAGAGGTTGGAGGCGGCTGGCGGCGGCCGCGATCACAGCGTCGGCGATGGCTGCGGATCCCGCGCGAACCCTGCAGCGGGCCAACCCCGACGCGGGGCTGCCGTACGATGTGCGCGCCGGCCGAATCGAGAGCCGCCAGAACGGCCGCTTCCAGATCGCCGAGGGCGGCGTGCTGATCCGCCAGGGACGGCAGACCCTGGCCGCCGAGCGCGTCGAGATCGACACCGAGACCGGCCAAATCGTCGCCAGCGGCCGCGTCGTGTTCGTCCGGTGGGACGGCACCCTCTGGAAGGGCGAACGCCTCGTCTACAATTACAAGACCGGCGAGGGAGATTTCGGACGGTTCCTCCTCTTCCATCACCCGTACTACCTTTACGGCGGGCGGTTCCGCATGGTCGGTCACGACCGGATCGAGCTGGAGGACGTCGTGCTGACCACCTGCGAGGGCGACGACCGCGAATTCGAGATCCGCGCCCCCCGCGCGACGCTCGAGCAGCAGCGGTACGCGACGCTGCACCACGCCGTCGCCTACCTCGGGCCGGTGCCGATCATGTGGGTGCCCTATTACCGGCGCGACCTGCAGGGCGAACCCGGCCGCTGGGACGTCGTGCCCGGCTACAGTTCCCGGCTCGGCGGCTTCCTGCTGATGACGTACAACTACGGGCTCAACGACACCGGTTCCCTGTTGGGACGGACGTCCGTCAACCTCTACTCCGAACGCGGTGTCGGCGCCGGCCAGAACATCCTCTGGCGCAACCCCGAGGTCGGCTTGCGCGGCAACCTCGAGGGGTTCTACGTTTCCGACCGGAAGCTCTACCGAAACGAGCGCGAGGAGGAGGAGCGCAGGGACACTCTCGACGACGAGAACCGGTACCGCGTTCGGCTCCGCCACCAGTCGCGCGCCGGCGAGCGCGGCTCGCTTTTCGCGCAGGCGACCGTGATGAGCGATCCCTTCGTCGAGGAGGACTTCTTCCGCCGCGACTACCGCGAAAGCGTCCAGCCCGAGAACCGGGCAGCCTGGCTCCACCGCGGCGACCGTTTCCTGTTCTCGATCCTTGCCAGCGGCCGTCTCAACGATTTCTACGAGAACGTGGACCGGCTGCCGGAGGCGACGCTGACCATCCCCGCCCTCCGCCTTGGGGACCTGCCGCTCTACTACGAAAGCCGGACCGCCGCCTCCGCCCTCCGCCGCGTGTACCCCGAGACCTCTGACCGTGAGGACTACGACGCTTTGCGGATCGACACGCGGCACATGCTCTACCTGCCGCAGCGCTTCTTCGGCTTCCTCGCCCTGACGCCCCGGGCCGGCTGGAGAGGCACGTACTACTCGACCACGTACGATGCCCCCGTTAGCGTCACCAACGTCGTCACGCAGGTCGACTCCAACGGCGTGCCGACCACTGTCGAGAAGATCCTCTCCACACAGCGCGAACTCGGCGGCGACCTGCGCTCGATGCCGGAAGTGGGCTTCGAAACCTCCTTTAAGGCTTACAAAGTCCTTGACGAGGCGGAGAACGTCTTCGGCCGCGGCCTCCGACACGTCGCCGAGCCCTACGCGCTCCACACCTACGTCCCCGAACCCGACCTCCTGTCGAAGCGGGTGCCCCAGTTCGACGGCGTGGACCGGCTCGACGGCGGCCATACCATCGGCTTTGGCATGCGCAACAAGCTCCAGACCCGCCGGCGAAGCGTCCTCTACGTGGACCATTCCTTCGAGCGCGAGACCGACCCGCTGAGCCGCGAGACCGAGGGCATGGACCAGACCCGGCTGAGCGAGATGCCCTCTCCCGAGGCGTGGTCCGTCCACGACCTGGTCAACAGCGACATCGGCACCGTGGTCCGCCTCGACGCAGACGAGGACGAGGACGAGTTCGGCCCTCTCTACGTGAACGCCCGCCTCTGGCCCGTCCGCGCCTTTCGGTTCGACTTCAAGTCGCTGTTCGACTTCTACGGGGAAGGGTTGACGCTCTTCGACGGTCAGCTCTCGTGGGCCTCAGGCGACGCGTGGTCGGTGTCGGTCAACTACCTCTATCAGGCCGAACGGCGCGACTTGGTCGCGGCCCAACTCCGCCTCTACCCGAAGGCGAAGTGGAGCTGGGGCGCCTACGCCCGCTACAACGTCCAGGACGGCCGGTTGGAGGAGCATTCGTATTTCCTGCAGCACAAGATGGACTGCATCGGCTGGGGTGTTGGCCTCCGGCACGAGCCCGGCTACGACGGACGCGACGACGACATCAGCGGCTGGATCCAGTTGTGGCTGCTGGCCATGCCGTACTCCTCCGTGCGCCTCGGGGGGTGAGGGCCACACAGATGGACGCCGCCGACCGCGCGCTGCTCCACGGGCACGACCCGATTCCGGGCCTGGTCGCGGTGGAATGCGAACCGCGGCCGGGCGGCGATGTCGCGGTCCTCTTCCGGCGCGAGGGCGGCCGCGTGCGCACGGCCGAAGAGCCGTTCCGTCCGTTCCTCTGGGCCGAGTCGGCGGAGCTGGTGCGCGGCTGCCCCGCCCCCCACGAGGTCGAGCCGCTGGAGGGCCCCGGCGACCTGCGCATCCTGGTCCGGTGCCCCACGTGGGCGGCGCTGGAAACAGCCGTCCGCTGGTTGCAGAAGGCCAGCGGCCGGACCCCGTTCGACCGGGAGGCCCCGTATTTCTTCATCAACGATGCCGTCCAACAGCACCTGATGGAGCGGGGCCGGACCCTGTTCGACGGTCTGTCGTTCGGCGATCTCCGGCGGCTCCAGCTCGACATCGAAACTCGGACCGCCGAAGGCTTCGAGTTCTCCAACCCAGACCGCGAGGAGGACCGGATTCTCGCGATCGGGCTGTCCGACAACACCGGCTGGAGCGCGCTCCTGCACGCCGGCGAGCACGACGAGCCCTCCCTGATCCGCCGGATGGTCGAGCTGGTCCGCGAGCGCGATCCTGACCTCGTCGAGGGACACAACATCTTCGCCTTCGACCTCGACTATCTGGCGCGCCGCGCGGCTCGCCACGGGATCGAGCTGCGACTGGGCCGGCTCGACCGACCGATGGCGATCCGCCCTGGCCGCTTCGTCGCCGCCGACCGCGCCGTCAGTTATCCGCGGGCCGACCTCTTCGGACGGACGGTGGTGGACACCTATTTCCTGGCGCAGCTCTACGACGTCGTCCACCGCACCCTGCCCGGCCTGGGGCTGAAGGAGGCGGCCCGCCATTTCGGTTTCGCGAGGGAGGGGCGCGAATACATCGAGGGGTCGGAGATCGGACGGACGTTCGACCGCGACCCCGATCGCGTGCTGCGTTACCTGGCGGCGGACTTACAGGAGACGGCCGGCCTGGCCGCGCGCCTGGGGCCGGTGTACGTGGCCCAGGCCCGCATGGTGCCGATGAGCTTGCAGAACGTCGTGCTGCGCGGCGCGGCCGCGAAGATCGATGCGGTGATGCTGCGGGGCTACCTCGCTGCGCGCGCCGCGATCCCGCGCCCGCAGCCGGCGCGCCCGTTCGAGGGCGGCCTGACGGAGGTCTACGAAACAGGCGTCGTCCGGCCGGTCCACCACTGCGATGTGCGGTCGCTGTATCCGTCGATCATGCTCGTGGACCGCATCGGCCCGGCGTCGGATTCGCTGGGGTTCTTTCTGCGGCTGCTCGAACGGCTCCGCGACGTCCGCTTCGAGGCCCGCGCGCGGATGGCGGCGGCCGCGGGCGCCGAGCGTGCGTTCGAGGAGGCGATGCAAAGCGCCTTCAAGATCCTCATCAACTCCTTCTACGGATACTTGGGCTTCGAGGCGGCGCGGTTCAACGACTTCGACGCCGCGGAGCGGGTGGCCGCGCGAGGCCGGGAACTGCTGCGCGCGATGGTCGAGGCCGTGCGGGCCGCCGGTGGCCGGCCGGTCGAGGTGGACACCGACGGCATCTTTTTCATCCCCCCGCCGGGCGGCGATGAGGACCTGGCGCGGTTCCGCGATCGGGTCCGGTCGGTCCTGCCGGAGGGCGTCGACCTGGAGTTCGACGCGACCTACGAGGCCATGTTCAGCTACCGCCGAAAAAACTACGCGTTGATGACCTCCGACGGGGAGATTCTGATCACCGGCGCGGCGTTGCGATCCCGCGGCCTGGAGCCGTACCTGCGGGATTTCATCCGGGAATGGATCGGCTTGAAGCTGGCCGGGCGGGACGATGAGTTGGATGCGCTGGCCGATCGGTACCGCCGGGCGCTCGTGCGACGGGAATGGCCGATCCAGCGGCTCGCCCGCACCGAGCGGCTGGCCCAGTCGCCCGAAACCTATGCCGCGCGCCGGCAGGCCAGCGGTGGCCCGCGCGACGCCGCCTGCGAGCTGGCCCTGGCCTCTGGGCGGCCGTACCGGGCCGGCGACACGATTTCGTACTACGTCACCGGCGACAGGAAGTCCGTGCCCATTCACGCCCATGCGCGCCGGGTCGCCGACTGGGACCCCGAACGGCGCGACGAGAACGTCGCCTATTACGTGGCCCGGCTGGAGGATCTGATCGACCGGTTGAAGGCCGTCGGCGTCGAAGAGAACGATCCCCCGCCGGCCCGCCGCGGCCGCTCCCGCAAGAAGGAGGCTGAGACATGAGCGGAGACCACCGCCATGGCGCGCGCCGGCGCGCTTCGGCCGGTTTCACCCTGATCGAGGTCCTCGTCGTACTTGCCATCCTGATGGGGTTGGCGACGCTGGTCACCGTCAACGTGATCGGCCAGCAGCGCAAGGCCCGTGTGGACACGGCGAAGCTGCAGATTCGCGAGCTGCAAAACGCGCTGTCGCACTATCAGATCGAACAGGGCCGCTACCCGACGATGGAGCAGGGGTTGGAGGCCCTCGTGCGCAAACCGGCGGTCCCGCCGGCCCCCGAAACGTATCCGCCCGAAGGCTACCTCAGCAGCCGCAAGCTCCCCCGCGACCCGTGGGGACGGGAATTCGTGTACGCCGTACCCGGCCGGGACGGGTTGCCATACGAAATCCTCAGCTACGGCGCCGACGGACGGCCGGGGGGGACCGGCGACGCCGCCGATATTTCCTCGGCCGACCTGTAGCCGCTGGCGGCTCGAGCAAGGTCGAACCCTACGATTTCGGCATGCCGCACGCATGCCTTCCCCAGGGCCTCGGCTTGCCGAAGGCCTGGCGTAGCCCGAAGGGTGAAGACGAGCGTAGACCGTTTGCGGATGGGCATGGCTGCGGCTGGGGCAAACTTGAACCCTGCAACCGCTCAACGGCATCGCGGGGGAGTTGCCGCGGTTGAGCGCCTGCAGGCCCAGGATCGCCGGCTTGCGCCCGCCCATCCGTTCTTGAACCGCGCCGCCGGGCATGGTACAAGCGCCCAAATGCGGGGTTCGGGACGTGCAAGGAGGCCGGAGATTCGGCGGAGGGCGCGCTTCGGCCGCGTGCGCGACGGCCGCGGGTTGGGGTTTACCCTGATCGAGGTGCTCGTGGCGCTGGCGGTGGCGGCAGCGCTGACGGGCGCGGTCGCGGCTGCGCTGTTCCATGCCGGGGTCGCCGGGCGTTTGACGTCCGACGCCGCGGACCTCTCGCTGGGGCTGCATTCGATGACCGTTGTGCGGGTTCTTTCCTTGACCAATTCCACAGGATTTTGCCCGCCAGGCTCCGTGTCGATGGCGCGCGAGGAACGTCGCGCCGGCGACGGGCGGCGGGAGGAACTTTGGGAGCGCTGGCGGTTGGTGTCGGCAAACCGCTCGTCGCACGTCTGTGACGTGTGGGTGCCGCTGTCCCTCCCGGCCGCCATGCCGGATTGAGCGACCCGATCGAATCCAAGGAGGCCGGAGATGGCGCGACTTGCGCGACGACGGCCGGGGGCCACCCTGCTGGGGTCGGCATGCCTGACGGCGGGGTTAGCGGCGTTCGTTGGGGCTGCCGCTGGCCGCGGGTTTCAGGGAACCGCCGGACGAGACGCGGCCGTGGTGTCATCGGTACCGGATCAGCGATAACGTCCCCACCTCCGGCATCACGGGAGACTTGGAGGCGATGCGGCGGGCGGGCATTGGAGCGGCGCTGATCGGCCACATTTATCTCCGGGACGCCACTGCCGGCACGGTGCGCGTGTTCTCGGACGGGTGATGGGCGGCCTTCGAACACACGCTGCTCGAAGCCGGGCGGCTGGGGGGGACATCGGGCTGTTCAACTGCCTCGGCTGGAGCCAGTCCGGCGGCCCGTGGATCGCCGCGACGCAGGCGATGCGCCGGGTCGCCATCGCGGAAGCCCGGGTACGCGGCCCCACACCCGTCGACATCGTCCTGCCGCCGCCGGCCGAGCCGTTTTAGGACATCGTCCTGCTGGCGGCGCCCGCGGAGCTGGAAGACGACGTGTCCATCGCCGCCTTCCGTCCTGCCGTGGAAATCCGTCCGGCCGTCTCGGACGTCTCGCGGCTGGCCGACGGCGATCTGGCGGAGCCCGTCGGGCTGGGCGTCCGGCCGGTGCAGATCGAGCTCACCTGCGCCCACCCCTTCGTGGCGCGCTGGTGTGTTGCACCTGGCGGCGGTTTCGTACCGCGCGGAGGTGGAGCTGAAGGCGCGCCGGAGACCGCTGGCGGCCGATTCGCCGCGCGGCTTTCGAACTGCGGAAGCCCGATCTGCTTGTCGGATTTGCGACCTCCGGCCCCATCGCGATCGCCTTCGCGCCGGCGACCTCGACTTGCTTGCGTGACGCTGCGGCCCAGGGCCGGCACTGCGGCGCTGCGGGAGATCGAACTTTTCGCGGGCCCCGGCTGGAGTTCTACATCGAAAAGCAGCTCGGCAAGATGTTCCCCGAGCCCCTCCCGCCCTGGGAGCACTACCGGTGGGCGCCCCAGCCGATGGCGGACGATCCGGTCGGGGCGAGCCCGCCTGACCGCGTAGTGGACCTCACCGGCCGGCTGGACGCGGACGGCCGACTGCGCTGGACGCCGCCGCCGGGCGAGTGGCGCGTGTTCCGGATCGGCATGACGCCCGCGGGGATCCGCAACCACCCGGCCTCCGAGGAAGGCACCGGCCTCGAGGTGGACAAGATGAACCGCCGCTGGGCCACGCACCATTTCGGTCAGTTCGTCGGCCGCTTGTTGGAGCAGGTCCCGCCGGAGCGGCGGCGGGCGCGCCTGTGCCTGGATGGCCGAACCGTGGCTGAAGGGGTGGAAGGCGCACGGCCGGCTCATCCTTCGGTGAGCGGTCCGTCCCGTCCGCCGAAGGACTTCCGTGGCGAAAGCGGCGTGTGGGCGGTGTGGTCAGTGGGGTTCAGTGAGGCGGAGGTCGCGCGGCTGGCCGACGAGGGCCGGTCGCGGGAGGAGCGCCTGCTGCTGGGCCTGCCCCGTCTGGCGCGGGACGGGCGGAGTTGGGCGTGGTGGACGGCCGAGGGCGGGCACCATCGGTTCGTCTGATCAGATGGCCGGGTGCATGAGGAGTTGTTGGAGGCGCCGGTTCCGCTCGACATCACGGGACCGTGGACGGTCGCCTTTCCTGAGGGGTTGGACCTGCCCCGAGGCGATCCGGCTCGAGCGGTTGATGCCGCTGGACGATCACCCGGAGGCCGCGGTGCGGTTCTTCTCCGGGGTGGCGCGGTATCGGGCAACGTTCGGCTGGTCGCGTCCCGCGGAGGCGGTGTGGCTCGACCTCCTCGACTGGCGCGAGAGCGACCTTGGGTTACTCCTCGACCGGATCGGTTTCGCGGCGCACATCCAGGGCGTCGGTGATGATGGCGAAAGTGGTGCGGATCTGCCTGGCTGCAAGGT
>Ga0116210_1002184_pt1 | contig 12452 bp, 14 predicted proteins | sample TshhotsprinmetaG_FD_94483 | JGI IMG/M metagenome (GOLD analysis project Ga0116210, IMG submission 94483) | Hot spring microbial communities from South Africa to study Microbial Dark Matter (Phase II) - Tshipise hot spring metaG | ecosystem: Environmental > Aquatic > Thermal springs > Hot... | reverse complement strand
CATCTCGAACAGGTTTGCTCCCTTACCACCCAGCAAACCTCGCACGGCGTCCCAGGAACCTCCCACGTAAGCGGATGCCTGGTCCAGTTCATTGAATACATATACCCATTTTTTTTGCGTCATTTTGGAATCCTCCATGAAAAGATAAACAACCCCATAGCAGGGGATATTTCGCCAAAATCCACAAAATTCTACCACAAAGCCATCGATTGGCAAAGTTTTTTATCGGAGATGTCTATCCAACTTTGCAAAAGACTGTAAACCCATTGAAAGGTAAAAACTCTCAGATATGATTGATAATAGGTTTACCTAGAAATAACTATGGATCAGGAAAAGCACATGAAGATCCTCATCATTGACGACGACCCTGGTATGACGGATTTGCTCTCGGTATTACTGGCACCATCAGGGGCAGAGACGCTTGTTGCCAATACTGCCTCTGATGGACTGGAATTAGCCCGTTCCGAGCAACCTGATATCGTCATCCTAGATCTGCTCCTTCCAGAGATGAACGGAGTGGAAATTTGCAAAAAAATCAGAGAATTCAGTACGGTACCCATTCTGGTTGTCTCAGCCCTCGATTCCCCCAAGGTCATTGCTCAGGCTCTTGACAGTGGTGCGGATGGCTTCCTGTCAAAACCTGTATCAAGCGCAATTCTGACTGCACAAATTAATAAGCTTCTCCGGAGATCTTCCATGGTTAAAAAAAGTCTTACAAAGCCGGGACTTAGCCTGTAGAGAACCGTAGTAAAATAGCGGAAAATCATCCAAAGTAGAGGCAAATTATGCAAACCTGTTCTCGTTGTAAAACCATGGTTTCGGATGAAATTGTGTTCTGTCCTACCTGTCAGGCTGACTTACGGGAAGAATCTGTTACGTCTATTGCCTTGAAAAAAATGCGCGAGAATCCGCGGGTCTATGCTATTCATGTGGCAGTGAGCGCAGATGCCTGTCCAACATGCATGGCTTTAGAAGGAACTTACCCCAAAGATCAGGTTCCTGCTCTACCAGTGGATGGCTGTTCTAACCCCAATGGATGCAAATGCACCTATCAGCCCTTATTAACAGAAATTTTCCCCTAGAAATCTTGCGAATAATTCATTCCCCCGAAGAGGGGGATTTCTTTTCTATCCGTACCCCTTTCACAAAGGTCAGGGGCCATGAAGCAAAGACACCTGTGTATGGTTGGTCCAGATCACCCACCACTTTTTCAGAGGCTTTCAGACAAGCCTGAACAGTTTCTTCATCCGGGACAATTGCCATCAGAGTGTAGTTGGCTTCTATCCTGGCTGTGACATGGGGCAAAGAGTAACGCACAGGTAGATTAAACCGTTTCGCCCGCTGACGAAAAATTCCATTACTTTCAAAGATGGTCGCCCCTGTAATGCCAGCGTTGTACCACGCATCCAACACTTCATCCAGCAAGGTTGAGTCATCCAGAACAAACATCACCATGTACATGATAACCTCTCAGGTCTGTTGAAGAAGTTCAATGAACGCTGATGCTACCCGCTGAGGGGCTTCCATCATGGGCATATGTCCGGCATTGGGAATCGCTACCATCCATCCTCTTTGTAACCGCTCTACTACCTCAAGTGACCTCTCTATGGGAATAAGGTCATCCTGTTCTCCAGCAATAACCACTGTTGGAACGGAGATTTCTTTTAGAAAATCCATCATATCTTCCCGATCTGCCATTCCCCTTAAACAAGCCATTAAAACATGAGGAGCAGCTTTCTGCATCAGTTCTTGAGTATATTTGAGCACTTCGGGATTCCGACTATATTTTTTCAACGTGGCATGAATCACAGCCTGAGGTCCCTTACGCTTGATCTCATCTACCAGAATTAAACGGGCTTGTCGTCGTTCGGGTAAATCAGCGGCCGCCTGAGTGGCAACCAGTCCTACCCCGCTCAAACGTTGAGGATAGGCTTTTGCAAAGGCAAGGGTAATATATCCTCCCATCGAATGGCCTGCCACAATGGCTTTTTCCAGGCCTAACCGATCCATCAATGTCAGGATGTCATCCGCCATGGTACGCATGGAGTAATCCCCTTCCGGTTTAGGTGAAGCACCGTACCCTCTTAAATCAAGCGTGATCACCCGTGCTTTATCAGCAAGTTGTTGAACCACCTCATTCCAGATAGAATGATCTAATGGAAAACCGTGAATTAAGATGATGGGTTTTCCCTGCCCATGTTCCTCATAATACAGTGACACTGGTTCTTGCGTCATCTCCTAATCCTCCTTTTGGTGAGGAGACCAGTTTGCGATCCATTCTCTGGCAAAAGTGAGGGCCGAAGGCTTATCTGTAACCAATCCCTCCACTTGAGCCTCTCGAATGGCTTGTAAAATTTTACCAATCAATGGCCCGGGTTGTAAGTTAAACTCCCGGATGAGATCCTCCCCATTTACTAATTTGGGAGGTGTCACCAATGCGGTTTCCTTTTCCCATCTTGCTTCTAAGAGAATCTTGCAAATTTTTAATTCATTTACCCATCGGTCACTAGTCAATGTATAAGAATAAGTCGCCCAGAGATCTGCCAGTGAAAGCAGACAAATATCTATCCCGGCATCACCAAAATCTCGATAAAACCGATAGATTGCGCGAGGCGACGGTTCTTTCTCTTCCGAAACCAGCCAGTGGATTCTCATGTGACCGGAAATTACTTTTTGAATGTGCTCAACCTCATCGTTGCTCAACGCCAGAGAGCGGGCACGCAAGACAGCGAGGCTCTTGCTGGCTTCCTCATGGTTGAAAAAACGAATCCGCCCATTCTCATCTTCAAAAGCAGTGTCTGGTTTTCCTACATCATGATATAAGGCAGAAAAAAAGGTTAAACCACGTAAAAGACGAAGCGGATTGATTCGCTGATTAAAATGGGCTTTGAATTGTTCTCGATACCGTCCTAACCAGAGAGAGGCTTGCGCTGCAAACAAGCCAGTGGGAGATTGTTCAGACAGGTCTTCCGCAAGTACCTTAAGCAATAATTCCAGCCGGCTGACCGTTTCGAGGGTATGGTGCCAAACATCCTGTACATGGGGAGGAGATTGTTGAACCCCCTTCAACTTATCCAGTTCAGGAAAAATGACAGACAAAGCGTTGAGACGATCTAGTAAATCAATTCCAAGGCGAACCTTTTTGCCTTCTAAAATTTGAAAAATCTCGTCCCTTTTTCGTTCAGCAGAAACGGATCCCAGAAGTGGGACGGCACTGCGTGCCAATTGAAATGTAGAATCTTCGATACGAAATTCGAGTTTCTGGGCAAAACGGACCAGACGTAAGACTCTGGCAGGATCATCATCAAAAGAGGATGATGAGCAGGCTCTTAAAACTTTTCCTTTGAGATCTTGCAAGCCACCACAGGGATCCAAAACAGACAGTGAAGCACTGGGGATACAAAACGCTTCCTGCAAAGGAATAGCCATGGCGTTAATGGTGAGATCTCGTTTGCGTAAATCTTCCTCTAAATCCCTTTCTCGGAAACGGGCAAAATCCAGAAACGTCACCGGTCCCTTCTGTGGAGATACGACAACACGAATCGTCTCCCGCTCTTCATCCAATAGAAACACCCCTGCCTGTAACGCATTGGCTACACGACGCGCTAATGGTACAGGAGAATCGTTCAAGCAAAAATCCAGATCATGCGATTGAACCCCCAAGAACCAATCCCGAACAGAACCCCCAACCAGATAAATGGGTGTACCTCTGCTTTCAATGAGGATCGTTTTCAGAATGTGGCTCAATTCCTGATTAAAAGACTGATTCACCCTTTCTCCTGTTGGCTTATCATCGAATTGTACTTTTCCAGATTCACCACACCGATGAAAGGAAGATTCCGATAGAAATCGTCGATATCCAATCCGTAACCAAAGACAAATTTGTTCGGAATTTCAAATCCCACGTACTTCAAAGGAATTTCCACTTCTCTTCTCTCTGATTTATCCAGTAAGGCGCATACGCTTAAACTCTTTGGTTGTCGGATAGATAACAGTTCCAGCACAGAGTGAAGGGTATGGCCGCTGTCAATAATATCTTCAACCAGAATCACATCCCATTCGGAAATGTCGGTGTTCAGGTCAAAGGTAATCCGTACCTGCCCTGAAGAATGTCTTCCTCCAACACCGTATGAAGAAACTGCCATAAATTCTATGGCATGGGGAATCCGGATTGCACGCATAAGATCAGTAAGGAACATGACTCCCCCACGAAGAATGCAAACCAGTAGAAGTTTTTTTCCTTCGTAGTCTTGGCTGATTTGTTCTCCCAATTCCAGGATGCGCTTTTGCAAAGTTTCGGAGTCAATTAAGACCTCTCCAAGAAACTCACGGTAGTCCCACATTCCTCACCTCACTCTCTGGGTACTTCATGATGTTGTCTGCAACGCGCTTCGTATAACTCAGACGCCCCAACAATCACTACCGGGTCCGAGTATTTCGCGGGTTTTCCATTGACCAGGCGCTGTGTACGACTGGCTGGCTCCCCACATACCATGCAAATTGCCTGGAGTTTATCCACCCGCTCGGCAATTGCCATCATGACGGGCATCACCCCAAAAGGTTCACCACGAAAATCCATATCTAAACCAGCAACAATCACGCGAATACCTTTCGAGGCTAATATCTGTACTACATTCACAATTCCTTCATCAAAAAACTGGGCTTCATCAATAGCAACCACTGAAGTTTCAGGGTCTAATTTTTCCCAGATTTCTTCTGAATGCGAAATAGGAAACGCCTCAAACTCATTCCCTGCATGGGAAGTCACTTTTTCGATACTGTAGCGGTCATCAATGACAGGCTTGAAAACCTGAACTTTTTGTCGCGCAATCCGTGCGCGACGTAATCGGCGAATCAATTCATCGGTTTTACCACTGAACATGGAGCCGGTAATGACCTCAATTGAGCCTGCAGTGTGTTTCAAGTGTCCCTCCCTTTATGCAGAAGACATCTCCATTTTGAACGCATCCAGAATCGGGATGGGCGTTGGATCCATGCCGTACGCCATCGCCAAATAGTAAGCCATATAATCCCCGAACAGGATTGATGTCCAGATATGAGCAAGTTTGTTATCCCCGCGAGCCATAATCATATCTGTGTTAATGCCCTGTGTCATAAACATTTCACGGGTCAATTCAATTCGTTTCTGGTTCCGAATATTCATGCCAGGTGCCTGAATGAACAAAGCCATCATATTCATAAGCATGGCTGAAGGATTTTCCAATCCTGCCAGAGTATTATGATCGGCTTCCGGTAAAAATTCAAACTGTGCCCAAGCCTTTGCCAGTTCGTTAATTTGTCCTTTCCAGCGTCTCGCAACAGGCGCCAAGTAATCGGCTGCCAGCACCACCACCCAGCGCCCAAACAACTGTCCTGCCATTCGCTTGGCAGGATTATGGGTGACAGGCACATCTACACCTAAACTGGTCTGAACGTTGCGCATGGCATGAACAGCCTCTTCGATTTCCTGTTGAACAGAAGAAATGAAACCCAGTCGTTCAAATAACGCCAGGAGCAACCCAAAGGAATACCCCACAGCACTTCTGGGCGCATGTCGATGTTCAAACTGCCAGAGCGGCATGCCGAAATCTCTGGCTAATGTGGAGAGTTTTCCCCCCGTACAAATGGAAATGATTGAGCATCCGCGTTGGTGCGCCTGTTCAAATACCCAAAGGGTTTCCTCTGTATTTCCAGAATGGCTGGAAGCGATGACAAGAGTATGTTCATTAACCCATAGTGGTAATTCATAATCTCGATGAACAACAACGGGAAGAGAAATTTTATCCTGTACATACGCAGCAACCAGATCTGCTCCGATTGCTGATCCCCCCATTCCTGAAATCAAAATATGGCGATATTCTTTTTTTGGGGGAAGAGTAAAGTCCTTCCCCAACGAATAGGCATAACTCAACTGGTCTGGAAGCCCATTGATTTGTGCGATCATGTTTTGTGAATCGAGTTTTTGGAAACCAGCCACATCATCCAGATTCATAGAATTCTCCCGGGATATTGGATTATCTGATTTTACCTTGATTCTTTTTATGTTCGAGGAATAACCGATATAACTCGTTTTTCTTCCAACCCGAAACCGCAGCCAAGCGCTCAGCCAGATCCCTTAAAGGAACATCTTCTCTTGATTCCTGTTCAAACACCTCGATTACCTGTTCTTTACTCCACACCTGTGCCTTTCGGGTTGCTCCTGAAATCAGGATAACAAATTCCCCCAACGGTTCGACTTGCCGGAAATGCTGAAGAAGTTCTCCCAAAGTCCCACGAATAAATTCTTCGTGAATTTTGGTTAATTCTCTGGCAACAACCGCTTGTCTATCTCCAAGAATATCTAAAAGATCTTTCAAAGCATCCCATAAACGGTGCGGGGTTTCAAGAAAGATCAATGTAAACGGTTCATCGCGAATACTTGCAATTTTCTCCTGACGTTCTCGGGGTTTACGAGGGAGATATCCAAGATACAGAAAAGCATCTGTTGGCAATCCAGATCCTACTAATGCAACTATTGGAGAAGCAGGACCTGGAACTGGACAAACCCGAACCCCCTGTTCAATGGCAGCCTTAACCAGTTCATATCCCGGATCATTCAATCCAGGTGTACCCGCATCTGAGACCAAGGCAACATCACCATTTTCCAGATGAGATAATATCGTGCGAAGTCTGGTCAGTTTATTATGTTCATAATAACTTACCAGCGGTTTTTCTATCCCATAATGATTGAGAAGTTTTCTGGTTTGTCGGGTATCTTCTGCAGCGATGAGAGATACTTCTCGAAGCACTCTTAATGCACGGAGCGTGATGTCTTCAAGATTACCAATCGGTGTAGCGACCAGATACAGAATACCCATGAGACTTATACCAGGTTATTCCCAAAGAATGTATGTTCCAGACAATTCCCTGCGTTCAAAATCCAATAATACAAACATACTGCCTGTTCTTCCCTCGTCCGTTTTTACACACAGAAAGCTTCCGTGCAATTCTTTTCCCATAAACACAGGATCCTGAGTCAAGTTCGAAAGAAGACATTCCTGATAAGAAGGAGCAATAAAGCCATAAATCGTCAATTGTGAACCATTCAACGGTCTAATCCAGAAACCATCTTCCGTACTTTCCAAACTGAAGTCAATGTCTTCCTCAACACTTTGCATCCCATTATCCAGATTCAGAAAATCTCCTGTATACAACACAAAATTTCCCGAAGAGTGAATTTCAGGTACAGAGGGAGAAGGAGTAAACATTGGTTCAACGGTAGGGGTAACTTGAGGGAGCACCTGTATTTTCACCCAGAAAGGAGAGTGTCCCTCTGGACCAATGCCAAAAAAATCTCCTCTGGAATTCTGCATTTTCCAGTTACTTTGATAAATTCCTGGCAACGCAGGCGCCACCATTTCAACCGCAATTTCAACTTCCTCCCCAGGATGAACATTTGTATTCAATTCTTCCCTGACTTTTACTCCCAAAGGCGCGCCAGAAAACCAGACAACAGCATAATCTTGAGTCCATGGACAACTTCCTGAATTTCGGAGTCTCCATATTTTTATAAACCGCTCACCGGGTGAAAAAAGGGAATTGTCGGGGACACTTACATCAATGGGACTACCCGCTTCAGCACGATCACATGGGAATGAACTCATAAAAGCATGAAGATCTTTTTGTCGGTTTGTCTGCTGATCCAGTTGAATACGCTCCGGTTGAGACGGCTCCTCTCCATCAATCGGGAATAACGGCGTTTCCGATTGATGAAAAGACTGTACATTGACTGGCTTTTCATGTTCTTCTGATAAGAAATCAGAGATCGGCGAAGAACAACCCACCAGCCAGAGATTTGCCAGTAAAACCATGCAGATTGTAACTCTCATCACCCTGACATTCTACCAAAATTCCAGATTTAAGGCAGAATTCTACCTGTATGCTCATGCTCTCTAATATAATTGAGCCCATGTCATATACTTGGAAGCGTATCCTTGGATTAAGCGAACCATTCCCTGCTGAACACCGCCAAAATTTTATTCACCTTTTCTTTGATATTGCCTGGTGGGGAGTGTTGAATGGGAGTGTCATCGTCTTTCTGGCAGTTTATGCTTCTCGTCTTGGAGCCTCTTCCTTCCAAATCGGGATTCTTACTGCAAGTCCGGCATTGATCAATATTTTGATGACCTTTCCAACAAATGTCCTTGTTCGAGGGAAATCGACTTTTCAGGTTTTACGTCGAGCAGCATTATTCACACGGTTATTTTACGCTTTATTCATTCCTTTACCGATACTTCTTCCTGCCCAGACGCAAATCTGGGCTATTATCCTCATCACCCTTTTGATGAATATTCCGGGGACCATTGCTGCCGTAATGGGAAATGCGTTTCTTGCAGAAGCCATTCCTGACGAATGGCGCGGTCAGGTTATTGGTATCCGTAATGCCTTATTAGCCCTCACTTCGATGACAACTTCTTTTCTCGTAGGGCAAATCCTTAAAACACTTCCTTTCGAAATTGGATACATGATTGTTTTTGCGCTGGGATGGCTGGGATCCATGCTCAGTGCGTATCATCTTTATCACATAAAAGCGGTAACTCCTTCCATTGAAGAATCCCCAAAGCCATTGGAAAAGCCAACTTTCAAGGAAATCGTTCGTCCAGATGTTTTTTCAGGGCCTTTTCGCAGTGTGTTATGGATAATGTTTTTCTTTCACGTGGCTGTATTTTTACCCAACCCAATTTTTCCCTTGTACCAGGTGAATGAATTAAAACTGACAGACGAAACCATTGGGTTCGGAACCAGTTTGTTCTGGATAATTTATTTTCTCACCTCCACTCAGGTGGGATCTTTATCTCGAAAATATGGCTTTAAAACACTGACAGGGGCTGGAACGGTGATCGCCAGCCTGGCAACCCTGCTCTTTACATTCAGTTATCAGGTTTGGATTTATGTGATCACTCAAATTGTGAGTGGAATCGGATGGGCAATCAACGGAGGAGGACTGGTCAATTATTTACTGACAAAAGTCCCTGCCGATGATCGCCCATCATATCTCGCCTGGTTTAACCTGGCGGTTAATTTTGCAGTTTTAATTTGTGGTTTAGTTGCCCCATTGATTACTTCCAACTTTGGTCTGTTTGGAAGTATGATCCTTTCTGTCATTGTTCGCTTTTTGGCTGGAATAGCCATTTTGCGGTGGGGATAAATAGTTAATCTTTATTTCTTTACCAAGAGTTTAGCCAGTTGAAGAAATTCCTCCCACTCTTCCTCAAAAAAATGAACTGTGACGTTATTCAGTTCAATATGGTAGGTGGTTTCCCCATCAGGTTCATCCGCCTTCCAGGCTATATAATTTTCGGTTTCAGCAATAGTTTCAGTTTTGGGTTCCAATTGGTTTGCCATATTTCTTTATTCCTTTCCTCAACATTTGAAAAGCACGGTACATTATACTTCTGATTCTCGAAAAGATTGGGCGAGAAACAACCGGGGCGGCTACCTGAAGGCTTTCCCAGGGCTCCTGATCTGATAGGCGATATATGATGTAACTGATCAGCAACTTCAGTGTAGCCACCACAGGCGCAGCCAGAACCACACCAATGATCCCGAAGAGGTTCGCTCCTACCAACGCAGAAACCATCACTGCTGCGGGGTGAATCTTCAAAGCGGTTCCCATCAAACGGGTTGCCACCAGATTATCCAAAACGATATCAGTAATCCAGGCGATGCCTACCACCAGGATCACATATCCCCAGGGAGGTAATCCAAAATAATTGGAGCCCTGGAACAGGGCAACCAATCCGTAACTGGTCCATGCTACAGCAGGTCCTACGTAAGGGACAAATCTTGCCAGCCCAGCCAATAAAGCCAGTCCAATAAAGAATCGCAACCCCAAAATTCCCAGAAGCACTGTATATACGAGTACTGTTATCAAAATAATGATAATTTGTCCGCGAAGAAATGCGTTCCAGATTCCGCTCAAATACGTCCCGAACTTTCTCAAGTCTTCATTGTATCCGGGCAAATTAATCCGGATAATTTCCGGAGAGGCTCCTCCACTTTCAGCAAGAATGAAATAAGAAATTAACAAAATGAAAAACACCCACCCAAGAAAGTTAACGGCTCCACTGGCAATAGAACCTACCAGGGTCCCCGCCCGGCTGAGTAACGGCTGAACAATACCCAATAAGGATTGCGTAAGGGTATTTACATCCATAAAATTGGGTAGAACCAATTGAAAAGGACCTACCTGAATAGGCATTTCACTCCAAGTGACTAGCAAGGAAGGTAAATCTTTCAGTGTTTGCTGGAGGAATCGAATTAAACTCTGCGATTGTTCCACTACAGCCAAACCACTGAGCGTTGTTCCACCCAAAACCAGCAACACGAGAAAGATGTACACGATTCCAACTGCAAGACGCCAGGACATTCGGGTGGCCTTTTGAAGTCGAGACACCACAGGGTAAAGCAGATAAGCCAGCAAAACCGCTAATAGTAGCGGACCGACAATATTTCGAAAGCGCACCAGAAGCCAGGCAGCAACCGAAAACAACGCCAGACTCACCACCAGTTTGGTGGTGCTATCCCAACGATTGATAGCAGCCCTGTAGCGGGCAGGACGAAACCGCCTGTTCTTTTTTCTCAATTTTGGACCTGTAAAAGCAGTGCGGCTCATTGATCAATTACTCAACGGGGAAAGTCCACATCATGGACACGCCCCTGCGGGCCAAACAGGAAAGAGGCACCAGAACTCCTTGGGAGCATTCCACAAAAGCACCCCAATGCACAGGCATGTAAGCACAAAAACCACTCCCAGACTGATCACTAAGACGCGAGTGGTTTTGCTTTTTTGCAAGACTCCCGGTTCTCCTCTACCCGTTGAGTCAACCGGATATTCCACAGGCGTTACAGGAGTGCTTCCCAGCGGAGCAGTGTATCGGCTCTTTGGGGGAACAGAGGATTGTGCTCTTGGGAATGAATTTACAGAGGGGGTTACATTTGCCGGGGTGTACAGTTCACCCCCTGAGGGAATTCTCGAGGAAGGCGTAACAACCGTTGCATCTTCATCTACGGCTTCATAAAGAAAAACCACGCGTTCGCCGAGGGAGATGGTTTCTCCAGATCGCAGGGGATAAGGACCGGTCAGGCGGATACCATTAACAAAGGTGCCATTGGTTGAACCCAGATCTTCAAGTATGTAAGTGTTTCCCTGGAAGTAAAGCCGGGCATGATGTCGGGAAACTTCCGGGTCACTGACCACCAGATCATTGGTCAAATCACGGCCAAGACTGATTTCTGTCTTATTCAGTGGAAAGACTCCCCCCGTTTGAGGCCCACTCCGCATGATCAATTGATAACCAGCCGGCATTGAAACCTCCTTGATTGATTTCTTTTCATAGTGTAATGGGTTATACAGCCATTGTCAAATGAAGTCAACGCCACCTTTGCAATAACAATGCCACAATCAGATTTTAATCATTTGTTTATAATTTTCCTATCATTTTTTGATACTTCGCCTTTATTCTCAATTGAGATTACTGGTATGACTGTTTTTAGAAAGGGAGGGAAACATGAACCTCGATAAATTTACCCAAAAAGCACAGGAAGCAATCCTGAAAAGTCAACAACTGGCACAGGATTACAATCATCAAGCGATTGAGCCATCGCATTTATTGCTGGCTTTAATTCAACAAACCGAAGGCGTCGTTCCTGCAATTGTAACGCGTGTTGCCGGTTCCACAGTGGCGTTGAGGGAAGAACTTTCCCAGGATTTAGCCAAACGTCCTAAAGTTTATGGGTCCAGCACTTCCATTGGGCTTGCTCAGCCTACGGTTGAGGTGCTCAACCGCGCAGAACAATATGCTAAAGGGATGCAGGACGAGTACATTTCCACTGAGCATATTTTACTGGCGTTAACGGATTCACCAGAGGGAAAGCGTCTTTCCCAATATGGCTTGACCAAAGATGCCATTTTGAAGGCATTAGCCTCGATTCGCGGGACGCAACGCGTCACCTCGCCTACACCCGAGGATACATATCAGGCGTTGGAAAAATTCGGCAGAGACTTAACTGCCATGGCAAGACAGGGAAAACTCGATCCGGTTATCGGACGAGATGAGGAAATTCGCAGGACCATTCAAATCCTTTCTCGTCGGACGAAAAACAACCCCGCCCTCATTGGTGAACCTGGTGTTGGCAAAACCGCGATTGTGGAAGGACTGGCACAACGTATTGTTAACGGCGATGTTCCGGAAGGATTGAAACGAAAGCGCATCATCCAGCTGGATATGGGTGCACTGGTTGCCGGTGCAAAATATCGCGGTGAGTTTGAAGAACGCCTGAAAGCGGTATTGAAAGAAGTAACCGATGCTTCAGGGGAAATTATTCTCTTCATTGACGAAATGCACACCGTAGTAGGAGCAGGCGCAGCAGAAGGGGCAATGGATGCAGGGAATATGCTCAAGCCCATGCTG
>Ga0116210_1002180_pt1 | contig 12481 bp, 10 predicted proteins | sample TshhotsprinmetaG_FD_94483 | JGI IMG/M metagenome (GOLD analysis project Ga0116210, IMG submission 94483) | Hot spring microbial communities from South Africa to study Microbial Dark Matter (Phase II) - Tshipise hot spring metaG | ecosystem: Environmental > Aquatic > Thermal springs > Hot... | reverse complement strand
GTGAGGTCAAAACCCTTACCCCTGCCCAAGCCAGCGCCGTGCAAGCTCTCCGCTCCGCCATCCAGAAAGGGGGCTATCAGGCATTCCTACTGTACGGCGTGACGGGGAGTGGAAAGACGCAGGTCTACCTTCGGGCGAGCACCGAAGTGTTGCGCACAGGGCGCACCATCCTACTGCTCGTGCCAGAGATTGCCCTCACCGCCCAACTCAGCCAGCGCCTACGCGAGCGGTTCGGCGAGAGCGTCGCTGTGCTTCATAGCCAGCTCAGTCCGTCCGAGCGCTATGCCCAATGGCTTCGCATCTATCGGGGTCATGCGCCGATTGTAGTGGGCGCACGTTCTGCCCTGTTCGCCCCGCTTCGAAATGTGGGGCTAATCGTGGTGGATGAGGAACACGAGCCATCTTATAAGCAGAACAACACCCCCGCTTACCACGCGCGCCGATTAGCCGAGGCACGCGCCCAAGAAGAGGGAGCCATCCTCCTGCTCGGCTCGGCAACCCCCTCCATCGAGACCTTCTACCGCGCCCAACAAGGCGAACTCCACTTGCTTACTCTGCCAGAGCGCGTGGGCGGACTCCCTCTGCCCAGTATAGAGTTGATTGACCTTCGTGGAGGGCGGTTCCAAGTGATTTCTCAGCCCCTAATGGAAGCCATCTTAGAAACTGTGCGTGAGGGGCGTCAAGTCATCCTGTTTCTCAATCGGCGCGGGTTCTCGCCCATCCTGCTGTGTCGTGAGTGTGGGCATGTGCCGATGTGCCCAAACTGCTCTGTATCGCTCACCTACCACCGAGGCGTGGAGAACCGACTACACTGCCATCACTGCGGACACTCTCAGAACGCTCCGCGAGTGTGTCCGGCTTGCGAGGGCTTGCAAATCCTGCCGTTCGGGATTGGCACCCAGCGCGTGGAGGCGACCCTGCGCGAGAGGGCAAGCGACCTGCGCATCACCCGACTGGATCGAGACACGGTCGGCGGGCGTGAGGGCTACTTGCAAATCCTCCACAAGTTCCGAACGGGCGAGCTGGATGTGCTGGTGGGCACGCAGATGATTGCACGAGGGCTGGACTTCCCCCGAGTTGGGCTGGTGGGCGTAATCAGCGCAGAGACGGGGCTTCACCTACCCGACTTCCGAGCGGGCGAGCGAACCTTCCATCTGATGATGCAAGTGGCAGGGCGAGCTGGACGACAGGGACAGCCCGGACGCGCCCTCGTGCAGACCTATAATCCCGACCATCCAGCGATTGCCCTCGCCCAGCGCCACGACTATCTCGGCTTCTATCAGATGGAGCTCGCCACGCGTGAACTGCTCCTGTATCCGCCGTTTTGTCGCTTGGTGAACTTGGTTAGCCAGCACACAAACCCGCGAGAGGCGGAAGGACTGTTGAACCGCCTGAGCGAGCTGATTGCCAAGCAGGTAGGCGGAGCGCTTCTGCAGATTCTCGGTCCCACTTCGGCGCCGTTGGAGCGGGTGGCGGGCAACTATCGGTATCATCTCCTGCTCAAGTACGCCCCTGATGCCGAGCCTGCCGACCTGCTCGGCTCGGCGTTGAGTGCGCTCAGCCCACGAGAGCGTGCGATGCTGACAGTGGACATCGACCCCGTTCAACTGCTGTGAAGTTTTAGGGTGGGGTGTGATGATGCTGGCGGAAAGGTATGCTCAAAACCCCTCTACCCCCGACCCCTTCTCCCCTGCGAAGGGAGAAGGGGTGTCCAGTTCCCCCCTCTCTTTTCAGGAGAGGGGGGCAGGGGGGGAGAGGTCCAGTTCCCCCCTCTCCTAAGAGGAGAGGGGTGCGGGGGGTGAGGTGCTAACACCCGCTCCCGAAGTTGAACAACACAATCAACAGGTCGGCATCATCCACCAAAGCGTCGCAGTTCACATCGGCGAGATTCGCACCCGTCGCACCGAACGCAAACAGCACCTGCAGCAGGTCGGCGTCGTCCACACAGCCATTCCCATCCACATCGCCGTTGGTGGGGATACAGGCAGGTGTGAACCAGAACCCGCCCGTGAGCGAGAAAGTGCCCCCTGTGAGAGCGTTGCTGGCGTCGGGCTGTCCAATCGTTCCGCCGAGGTTGAAAGTGCCACTGGTGGCGAAGGTGATGCCTCCGCCGTCAATCGTCCACCAGCTGAGGTCAAAGCCTCCGCCCGATTGGGCATAGGCTCCGCTCCAAGCGAGCAGAGCGATCATCAGCATCATCAGTTTTCGCATGGTCATTCCTCCATCAGAGTTTGGGTTGGGGGCAGGCATCGCTACCTGCCCCGTTCGAGTCAGGTTAGGGTGCGCCGATACGCACGATGCCCGAAGTGCCACTGCGCTCTAGACGCATCGGGCGCCATACACGGAACCGCTCGTTGTAGTTGCCGGGCACGATGCGCACCGTGCCGTTCGTGGGTACGCAGAAAGTGCCCTCGTAGACTGTGTTGAACGGGTTGGCGGAGGTTCCCCGCTCGCTGTCGCCGTCGTTGCCAGGGTCGCCCGACACCGCGCGGTTCACAAAAGTGGGATTAGCCGGTTCAGAAAGATACCAGCGCAGTTCGGGGAAACCTATATCGAAACGCCCGTACCACCCATCCGTTGCACAGGGACCTCCAGTTCCGTCGCCATCGGTATCCGTTGCACAGGACAGCGTACCCCGTACCCGTCGGCTCGCATCATAGACAGGCGACCCCGACGAACCGCCTGTGACCCGCCCTGTTGTCCACTGAGTGTAGAACGACCCTGCACCCAAACAGTTGCTGTCAACGGTTTTCGTGCCAAACTGGATACGCTTGGGCAACAGCGCAGGGTGGCTGATACCCGTAGCGCCTCCACCATTCGACCAATAGTTTGGGTCCCAGCCGACATAGTTGCCTGAGCCAGGCGGGTCATACAAGCCCATAAGCGTCCACTCCGACTCGATATCGGTCTTGAGGAGCAGGGCGCCATCGTTGCGAGGTAGGGTGTTTATGTTGGGCGGGTTCTTGCCGTTGCAGGTCTGGCTCTCGTAGAACCAGATGACCACCACTCCGTTCGCCTCCGCTTGGTTCGTGATACAGTGGCGTGCGGTGAGCATAATCGGCGAGAAGTCGCTTCCTGTACGGTTGATGAGCGCCCCCGTGCACCCTGTGGTGCCCGTCAAACGCCCAATTGCCCGCCCCTCAATCGAGTTTGCCCACGCAGGATGACAAGTCAGGTCGGTGTAGCAGTCTCCGCTCTGGGGATAAAAGTCCGAGCCGTAGAAGTCGGCATAGCAGTAGAAGGCACCCACGAGACGCGGAAGTACCTTCGGGGGCGTGTCGTAGCCGGGTGGGAGATAGAACTCCAAGCCGATGGTGTCGCCGAAGATAATCGTGCTCCACCAAGTGCCGTCCTCGTTGAGGATGGGATGACGATACGGTCCGAAGACCGACTTGCTGACGGGGTCGTACACCCGAAGTTCCAGCACGCCGAGGTCGGTCATAATCGCGCGCAAGGCGGTAGCGTTGGGCGAGTGGAGTTCGATGCGTTTGACACGGCTCCCATCAGATAAGCGGTGCCACGGGGCGCGCTCAAAGATGGCTTGGGGCACCCCATCCACATAACCGATGGGCATCACCGCAGGGGCAGGTGTCCCCACGGCGCGGGGGTCGTATTGGGGAGGCGGAGCGACCGTTGCGGGCAGTTGCACACGGTAGGGCTTGATCTCAGGCGCCATCAGGATTTGGCTCGGCTCCCGATAGGTGCTGTACCGCTGGAACAGCTCTTCGGGCATCTGGGTGCCATCGACGACAGGGCGTTCTTCGTCTTCGTAGAGCTCCTGCGCCAGTGCACTGGTGAAGCTGAGCGCCAGCACCGTGCTAAGCCACGCTGTGAGCGGAGGGGATTTCCATTTTATCATGGTGGTCTCTCCTTCAGTGCAAGTTGACGACCACGAGCACGAAGCCCGTCTCGCCTTTCTTGAGACCTGTCATCGCTTTGCCCAAGATGGCGCCGTGCGCCTTGCTGGGGTCGGCGACTGCTTGAGCGTAGCCCGCTCGGTCGGCGGTGGTGAGCAGGTCGCCTGGTTCGATGGCGCGCTCGGTGGCGTCGGCATAGACCCACACGCGCCCGCTCATGGCGATGGGGGTATGCGTCTCGCTGTCGGGTAGGTTGCCCAGCACGACGCCCGTGGGCATGCCGTTCGCGCCTGCCACCACGCCAATCACGCGTCGGTTGTAGGCGCCGCGTGCCAGTCGGAGTTTGCCAGGGTTCTCAGGGTCGATCTCGACGACCATGCCAGGTTCGATGGTCTCGCTGGTGGGGAACTTCTCGGCGAGGTCTGCGCCCGTGATTTCCAGCACTTTCACTGAGACTGTGCCGTCACCGCGAATGCTCATGATGTCGCCTGCGGCGCTGTTCCAGAAGTTTAGGCGGTCATTCGCCACCGCACTGCCGATGAGCCCCGCGATGTGCCACTTGCGTGCGGTGTTCGTGTTGGTAAACTCCAACCGAGCGAAGTCGGCAGCGGTTTCGTGAAGGCGCAGAGTGGCTCTGTCAATAGTGCTGTCGTAGTCAATCCGTACGCGTCCGTCAAAGTAGCCACCGTGTCCATCGGGGCTGGCACTGCGTCCGCGCACGCCCACGGCTGTGCCGCTGGCAGAGGAAGCGTTGCCGTAGACCGCGTTGCCCGAAGTGCCCTGTAAGTTGCCGTAGACCGCCCAGCTTCCATTGCCCACAGTCTGAGCCCAGACACCATCGGCGGACGCGCTCGTGTTGGTATTGCTCACAAATAACAGGCGTGAAGGGCGGTCTCCTCGCACATCCAGCAAGTACCCAGGAGCGGTTGTGCCAATCCCGACATTGCCCGTGTTCGTGTTATAGATGTTGGTGCCCGATAGAGCCCATACGTTAGCACCAGCAGGCAGGTCTTGCCAAGAGGCGGTACCGCCGGCATCGCTGGTCAGCACGCGCCCTGCTGACGCACCAGTGGGCAACTGGAAGCCCGTCGTGCGCGTGGTGCCTACCACATCCAGCGCGGTCGCAGGTGAAGCGGTGCCAATCCCGACAAGTCCATCCCCCAAACCAATCCGCACCCGGCTTATACCATCGCCGAGGAAGTGGAAGGTGTCGTTGCTGTCACGGTACTGCAGACCCCAGTTGGTAAATGAGGGCGAGTGGGCGATGACCATACGGTCGGGGTTGGAGGTACCACTATCAAACATCCGCAGGGTCGCCGCATAGGGCGTCGGGTTGAGTTTGACGCGGGGTGTCAGCGTGGTGCTTCCGACCTGGATTTCCAAGTAGCGGGTTCCACCGTTCCACACGGGTTGAGGGAAGTTCAGTTCCACCGTGAACAGCCCGTTGTTGACGGACACGCTGGTCGGTCCGACAGTTGCAAGGGCGGTTCCGCCAGAGGGAACATCAAACAGGCGGAAGGTCATGTTGAAAGAGCCGTTGGCAGGGGTTCCGCTTTGGCGCAGGAAACCCTGATAGGTGAACGCTTGAGCATCAGCGAGGCTCATAACGCTTGTCAGCGTCACGGCAATCGCTCCCAGTAAAGCCAAAAGTCGCATCATAGTGCCTCCTTCATCGAAGTCATCCCGTAGGATGCTAACCCATATTATAAGGGCGGAGTCTTACAGGAATCTTAAAAATTTCGGGGTTTTTGGGGTTTTTGGGCAAATTGGGCGAAAATTGGGGGGTTTTTGCTCTGGAGATGGGGATGGGTATAATTGCAAATTGGAGGTCACACGAATGCCGAATATCAAATCTGCGAAAAAGGCGGTCATCAAGTCGCGCGAGCGCTACCTCAGGAACCGCTCGACCAAATCTGCGATTAAGACCTACACACGCCGAGTGAAGGAACTGGCAGAGAAGGGCGAGACGGAGCAGTCCATCGCCAACCTGCGCCGTGCCATCAGCCTGATTGATAAGGCGGTCAAGCGGGGTATCCTACACAAGAACACGGGCAACCGCAAGAAGTCGCGCTTGATGATCGCGCTCAACAAGCGTCTGGCGCAGGTTCAGCAGAATGCCCAAGACGCCTGAAGACCTAACACGAACCGATTCGGGGCGTGGGGAAACTCCTCACGCCCTTCGCTCACACAAAACGCTCTTTCATCCCCGGACGCGTCAGCACGATGAGCACCGCTACAGGGAATATCAGCCCAACTGCCAGCGAGATAAGACTGGATGGGGAAAGTGCGCTTTGCCCGTGGCGCTCTAACACCGCGGAGAACGCCGTCAGTCCCAGCACCGTAGTCAGGAGATTCGCCACGATCGAAAGAAACGACCACGCCATCATCAACGAGTAGCCGAGACTCTTCATCCCTATCAATAAAATCGAACCCACCAAGAGCAAGACGGAAAGCACCACCGATACAGCCCCGGTAAAGTAGACATAGCGCGTGTACTCAGGGTCTTTGAACATCGCCAGTTCCTGTGCTTGTTCTGGGGATTGTTGGGCTATCTGGTCGGTCATACCGCCCAAGAGAGCCACACCGCCCAGCCCAACAAGCATACAGCATAAGCCTATCAGCCCGAAAATAATCCCCAGCACTCCGATGACCATGATAGAAGTGGGTCTCTGCATCCTTTCTACCTCCTGTGGTAGGAATTCTTCGGGAAGGTGTTGTATATTCCTGCTGGCGATGGAACTCGGTCATGTGGTCTCGCAGGTGGGATGTGCCCGTTGTGGGCGCGCTTGCCATCCTTTGCAGGCGCGCTGTACTTCGTGTGGGGCAGACCCGCTTGGCGAAGTCGCCCTGCGCCTGAATGCGCTGAGCTGGAAACGGTTCGCCCTGAGCAGTGTGATAGTGCTTTCCCTGATTGGCTCCATTCTCGGTCTGCTTCTGGGAGACGGCTCGTCGTGGGTGGGGCAACTGATGCGCGCGGTGCCCTTCCTCCAAGTGGTGCTGACGGTTCTGCTGGTGGCGTTTGCACTGAGCCTTGTGGGGCATCTGGTCGGCTTGTGGCAGGCGACCCGCGCTTCCGTCGTGTTGCATCCCGAGCGTGGGGTGATTCTGCTACGGCGCGCCCGCGATGGGGTCTACCTCCACCAGATTGGGTGGCACGAGCTGGCGCCTCCCCTCCCACCGCGCCGACAGAACTGGCTCAACCTGCTCACTCATCTGGTTCACCTCGCTTCTGGGGGGTTGAGCCACGCAATTGCCTTAGTGTTATTGGATACCCCCACCGAGTATCATCTTATTCGCACCACCGCGCCCAACCAACCTATTCGCTTTTTCACCACCATCAGCAGTTTCCGCGAGGGAGCGTTCCTGTCTATTTTGAGCGCGCACTGCTTGGACACATGGATGGCGAGCGGGCGCATCACCATCGACCCCGAATTCGCCCCCACTCACGAACGCCCCATCTTGATTGTAGACTTGACGACTTGCAAACTGCGCGCCTATGCCAAAAATCAGGTCATTTTGGACGAGAAGCCCTACGAGTACGAGTCCGCCGAATCGCACAATCCCGATGGCACGCGCGTGGAGCCAGACCAGTCACTCCCGCCCCCTGCTGAGCGAGAGCCAACGGACGATACGGAGTACCAACCGATAGGGCGCCAGCGGATTGCCAAGGCGGGTGCGGTTCAAGTCTATCTGCCCATCTTTGCGGTGCCTTACAAGAACGGTTATTGGGTGCGGGCGGGGTGGAACCTGATCGCCAAACTGGAAAGCCGACGCAAGGCGAGCGAGACCGCAAGCCAGATGCCCGACAACCAGCCGAGACCTGCATAGGTATAGTTTAAGATTGTGAATTCCGAAACCGAACGCGCCATCCAGACCCTCCGCGAGGCTTTGCGAGGCACTCCCTACGAGGGCGTGGTCTATCTTGTGGGGGGCTATGTGCGCGACAAACTGCTCAAGCGCCCTCTGCCCAACGATGTGGACCTCGTGCTGGAGGGGGATGCGTTGGCGCTCGCCCAGTTTCTGCACCAGCAAGGCGTGGCGCAACACGAGCCAGTGGTCTACCCCCGATTCGGCACGGCACAAATCCATGTGGCAGGGATTATGATTGAGCTGGTGACGGCGCGCGCCGAGTCGTACCGCTCCGATAGCCGAAAACCGATTGAGGTGAAGCCCGCGAGCCTGTTGGAAGACGCCCTGCGCCGCGATTTCACCATCAATACGCTGATGGAGAACCTGCATACGGGCGAGATTATAGACCCGCTGGGGCAGGGCTTAGCCGATTTGCAAGCGCGTATCCTGCGCACTCCACGCGAGCCAGTGGCGACTTTTTACGAAGACCCGCTCCGAATGCTCCGTGCCGTGCGCTTTGCGACCCAGATCGGCTTTGAGATAGAGCCGACGACCTATCAAGCCATTCGTACCGACGCCGAGCGCCTCCGAGTGATAAGCACTGAGCGCATCCGCGACGAGTTCACCAAAATCTTGGAACAACCCAACGCTTCGCAGGGTCTCCAGCTCTTGCTGGACACGGGTCTGCTGGCGGTCTTTGGGGCGCCCCTCCTGCCGATGGTGGGCTGTACCCAGAACGAGTACCACCTCTACGATGTCTGGGAACACAGTTTGAAGGCGGTGGAGGCGCTGAACGCGGTGGGGGCGGAGCGTGAGCTTGCGGTGAACTGGGAACTACGCTTGGCGACCCTGCTCCACGATGTGGGCAAACCCGATACACGCACGGTGGATGAGGACGGCAAAGTGCATTTCTTCGGGCACGCCGAGCGCGGTGCCGAAATCGCCGAACTTTGGCTGAAAGACCTACGCTACTCCAACGCGACCATCGAGCGCGTGTGTCAACTGATACGGCTTCATATGCGTCCGGGTGCCTACAACCCCAGTTGGAGCGACTCGGCGATTCGTCGGTTGATGCGCGATGCAGGCGAGTTGCTGGAGCCGTTGCTGGTGCTGTGTGAAGCCGACTCGCGCGCCCAGCGTGCCGATCTCGCCAACCCCGATTTTGAGGGGCTACGCGCCCGAATTGAGCAGGTGCGCTCCGCCGAAAAAGTCAGCGAGTGGCGTAGCCCGCTCTCAGGCACTGAGCTGATGGAGCTCTTCGGTCTCAAGCCCGGTCCGCTGTTGGGACAGGTGAAGCACTATCTGCTGGAGCAGGTGCTGGAGGGCAGCCTGCGCCCCGATGACAAGCAGACCGCACAGGCGATGGTAGAAGCCTTTCTTAGGGGGCGTGAGGAAGCGACGCCAGCGGGAGGGGAAGGATGAAAACAAGCGCGCTACGAGCCTGCGCTTGCCTGGCGTTATGCTGCCTCCTCCCCTCTATTGTCATTCTGAGCGAAGAGTCTGCGCAGTTCCTTACTTAGTTGGGAGCTGGGCGCAGGATATGCACGCGCACCTTGCGCCGCCCGAACTGGAGGGCTAGAGCGCGTGTGGAGAAGAAGAGGTCAATTTTGTGTCCCTTGATAGCGCGCCCACGGTCAGCAGCAATCGCCATCCCGTACCCCTCTATGTAAAGCACGGTTCCCATCGGGATGACGCGTGGGTCTACAGCGACCAGTCCGTAGCCGGCGGGCATCCCGCTGGCGGTGCGCCCAGTGCCTGTGCCTCCGCCACTGCGATGAGCGGTGTAGGCGCTCGCGTGCATCTCTATGGTTTTTGTCGCTCGAAACGAGTCTGCGCGTCCCACCGCACCACGCGAGGCGATATGGGCATAGACCCCCACTTCATAGATACGAGGTTGGGGCGGCTGTACAATCTCTTCCCACACCTTCTCACGCTTAATGACCTTGCCGTTGCGCAGGGTGATGCGCCACTCGATGCGTTTCTCGCCCGGTTCTCCTTCTTGAACCAGTACCCGCTGACGCGGAGGTAATCGTCGGTTCGTTTCAAAGAGGGTTGGTGGCTCAATTTTCACCAACTCCGTGTGTGTCTTCACTTCCGTTTTTTGATCGTTGCGCGGATTTTTCGCCCAGGTGGTGGGTACGAACAAGACCAACGCCAGCATCCAACCCAGCCACCGCAACGATCCACCCCATGAGGCGTTCCTTCGCTTCTTCATTGTTCTCCTCCCTTAGCGAAACCGCACAGGTACGGCTCCGCGAAGTATTGCCCGGTAGTGGACGAACGCAGTATACCCGATGGGAGCGTTTCAATGCAAATTGAGCAGAAACAAAGTGCCCAAACCGCAACAGCAGGGAATACGCTGATTCCCCTGAATCGTCTAATAGGCGGTGAACAAGGATGACTAACCTCAATAAACTTCTCGCTTGTGCGGGACTGGGTGCCCTATCGCTGTATGCCTTCTGCCAAACGAGTGACCTCCCTGTACGACGCGTCGTGCTGTATCGCAGTGGGGTCGGCTACATCGAACGCTCTGGAACTGTTGCGGGCAATACCAGCATGACCCTCGCCCTGCGCGACCCCCAGATGAACGACCTGCTCAAGTCGCTGGTCGTGGTGGACTTTGACGGCGGACAGATATTGCCTGTGCAGTACACCCCACGCGACCCGCTCAGCCGAACGCTCAGCGCCTTTGCGATAGACCTCAGCGATAGTCCCACGCGTGCCACCCTGCTCCATCGCCTGCGCGGAACCGAAGTGGAGTTCAAGCTCCGACGCCGAACCGTGCGCGGAACGGTCATGAGCTTAGAGCCGACCAATCGGACTGACTCAAGAGGGCTACCCCGATCCGACACGATGGTCAACTTGATGAACTCAAACGGTATGGAGTCTGTCGGTTTGAGCGAGGTGCAGAGTTTCCGTGTGATGGACGAGCGTCTCCAGAAGGAATTAGAACTCGCTCTGCAGGCGATTGGGGGTGGATTGGACAACCAGCGCAAGACACTTGAACTCCAGTTCTCAGGAAACGGCAGTCGGCGTGTGTTGGTTGGCTACCTGACCGAGATGCCCCAGTGGAAGATGACCTACCGTCTGGTGATTGCGCAGGGGCAACCCGCCCTCTTGCAGGGATGGGCAATCGTGGAGAACACGACCGACGAAGACTGGAACGGGGTGCAGCTCCAACTCGTGTCGGGACGCCCTGTGAGTTTTGTTCAGAACTTGTACGAGCCGTTCTATCCCAAGCGTTTGCGCTACACCCCCCCTGCGGATACCTCTCTGTTGCCCCCACTGCCCCAAGCAGAGATCGGCGACTTTACGGAGGAGGAACGCCCTGCCACACCTCCGAGACAGGCAGGCGAACCCGACTTTTTGAGACCGCGCGGGGGGTTCGGTGGTGGGTTTGCCGAACCGTTGGCGCCTCCAGTTCCTGACGCTGGCGCTCCTGCCCTAAGAGAGATGCCCCCCGGCAGGGGAGGCGAGATGATGATGAAGATGGCACCCGATGCGATGCAGAAAAGCGCGCCCGAAGTGGCGGTCGGGCAGGAGCGGGGTGCGCTGTTTGATTATCGCATCGACCAGCCTGTCACGATTGCCCGCCAGCGCTCGGCGCTGGTGCCCGTGATCAACCGCACCGTAGAGGTGGAACCTGTCTCGCTCTACAACGCGAACAATCAGCGCTTCCATCCCTTCTTCGGTGTGAGGCTCAAGAACACCACCCCGCTGACGCTGATGGACGGTCCGCTAACAGTCTATTTAGACGGGGCTTATGGAGGCGACTCGATTATGCAAACGGTGGAGCCGAACGGGGAGCGGTTTTTGCTCTACGCGCTGGATGTCGGGGTAGAGGTCAATCAGCGCGGTCGCGACATCGTGCGCCAGCAGGTCTCCGTGAACATCGCGAATGGTGTCCTGCGCCGTGCTTTCAAGGAGGTGCGCACCACCACCTATGAGGTCCAGAACCGCGACAGCAAGCTGCGCACACTGGTGCTGGAACACCCCCGGGAAGCGGAATGGCAACTCAGCGAGCCGACCACGAGCGACCGCACCGCTGACTTCTATCGGTTCCGCCTCAGTTTGGAGCCTCAGAAAGCGACCTTCTTGAACATCGCGGAAGAGAAGCCGATTGCCGAACAGTTCACCTTAGTTCAGGCTGAGGACGCCTTGCTGACCGAGCTCATCCTGCGTGGGGAGTTGCCCCAGCGGGTGCGTCAAGCGTTGGAGCGAATACGCGACCTACGCCGTGCGCTCGCTCAGACCGATGCGCGTATACGCACTGAGGAAGCGAAAGTCCGCTCCATCACCGAAGACCAAGCGCGCATTCGGGAAAATATGCGCGCCTTAGACCGCAACTCCGCCTTGTATAAGGAATATGTGGCGACCCTCACTCAACAAGAGCGGGAGATTGCTCAAGCGCGTCGGAACTTGGAGCAGTTGCGCGAGGCACGCGCACGCCAACAACAGGAACTAAGCGACTACATCGCTGGGTTGAATATCTGATACAACAGGGGCAGGCGTGAAGTCTGCCCCTGAATTACTTCGGGACAAATTCAGTCCATCACAGGGGAGGGTGTTTGAAAAATCGTGGCACGGGCATCCTGCCCCTGAAGCAAGGAAGTTGTGGCACGAGCATCCTGCCCGTGAAAAATCGGGTAGGTCAGGGCAGAATGGATCCGCTGGGAACGCAGGCGTCTCGCCTGCATTGTCGTTGAGAACCGCTTGGTGAGGGATGCCCATGCCACGGATGCGGGCGGGACGCCCGCGATCCCAGTGATTTTTCG
>Ga0116210_1002172_pt1 | contig 12522 bp, 9 predicted proteins | sample TshhotsprinmetaG_FD_94483 | JGI IMG/M metagenome (GOLD analysis project Ga0116210, IMG submission 94483) | Hot spring microbial communities from South Africa to study Microbial Dark Matter (Phase II) - Tshipise hot spring metaG | ecosystem: Environmental > Aquatic > Thermal springs > Hot (42-90C)... | reverse complement strand
GTTGTGCTGACGAGCCGGGCAGATACCGCTGAGTCCAAGATGCTGTCCATTGCGGTCGCGGCGATTCTGGCGAACCCGCCGCGCAAGGCGAAGGTCAGACTGGGTACGGTGTCGGTGTAATGGCGAATAACTGGGGCACGGGAGACCGTGCCCCAGAGCTTCACAGGCAGGCTAGACCGCTCGTATCTTGTTGATTTCGCTCTGCAGAGTGACGAGACGGTGGTAGACACCCTCTTTCGCCATCAGCTCGTCATGCGTGCCGATCTCCACCATCTGCCCCTGCTCCAGCACCACCAGACGATGCGCATTACGCAGGGTGGAAAGACGGTGCGCTATCGCCACCGTGGTGCGGTTTTGCACCAGCCGCGCGATCGCCTCCTGAATCTGCCTCTCGGTTTCGGTATCCACCTGCGATGTGGCTTCGTCCAGTATCAGGATGCGCGGGTTGTGCAGGATAGCGCGTGCAATGGAGATGCGCTGTCTCTCGCCACCGGATAACCGCTGACCACGCTCGCCCACCTGCGTGTCGTAACCGTCGGGGAAGCGCAGGATGAAATCGTGTGCATTTGCCGCCTTCGCTGCCGCAATAATCTCTTCGGGCGTCGCGTCGGGCTTCGCGTAGGCGATGTTGTCGCGCACACTGCCCGGGAACAGGAACGGCTCCTGCAACACCACGCCCACGTGCCGGCGCAAGTCCTCCATGCGAATCTTGCGCACATCCACGCCGTCAATCACGATTTGCCCCTCGTCCGGGTCGTAGAAGCGCAGCAGCAGGTTGATAGTGGTGGATTTCCCGGCGCCGCTGTGTCCGACCAGCCCCACCATCTCGCCCGCATCCACATTCAGGTTGATGTATTTCAGCACCGGTTTGTGCTTGTCGTAGCCGAAGGTGACGTTGCGGAACTCCACCTCACCGCGCACTTCCGACATGGGTGCGGCGTCCTCCGCGTCCTTCACATCAGGCTCGGTGTCCAGTATCTCAAACACGCGCTCCGCCGCGGTGAAGGTGCGGGTTAACCACTGGCTGACGCGGGTGAGTATCTGCAGGGGACCGTAGAACATGCCAAGGTAGCCCAGAAAAGCCACCAGTGTGCCCAGCTGCACGTCGCCCCTCACCACGCCGTAGCCGCCGAACGCCCACACCAGGAAGAAGCCGATGTTGGTGAGCAGGTTGAGCATCGGGAAGAAGGTCGCCCACATCATCTCCGCCTGCATTCCCGAGCTCATCAGGTCGCGGTTGCGCCGCTGGAACCGCTCGACCTCGTCACCCTCCTTCGCGAAGGCTTTCACCACGCGGATACCGGAGAGCGTGCTGTTGAGTGTAGCGGATAGGCGAGACCACCGATGCCAGAACTGGTGGAACACCCGGCGTACCGTCCTCCAGAACCAGATGGTCACCAGTACCACCACCGGCGTAGGCAGCAGGATCAGCGCTGCCAGCTGCCAGTTCATCCAGAACAGCACCACCGTGATGCCCACCAGCAGAAGTACGTTCACTATCAGCGAGCTGACGCCGTCCACCAGGAAATCGTACAGCGCACCGGTGTCCTGCGTGATGCGCGACATGATGGCGCCCGTGTGGCGCTTGTCATAGAACGACAGCGACAGCCACTGCAGGTGCTGGAACAGTCTCGCCCGCACTTCGAACACCAGTCGTGCACCTAGCCACGCGGACAGCCTCCCTCGCCAGATCGACAGCCCTACCCCCACCAGCCTTGTTAGCGCCAGCACGGCAAGGATGACCACGAGCAGGTGCAGGTTCTGGCGCGGCACCAGCACCGAGTCGACCAGTATCTTGGTCAGGTAGGGCGGTGCCAGCTCCAGCGCAGTGCTGACAAGCATCAGAAATCCCGACAGCACCAGCTGCCACTTGTATGGCTTGGCAAACTCCAGCAATCGCCAGATGACTCGCCCTCTGCGCGAGCAGCGCGGGCACACCTGACTGTCGCCCGGCAGACGGAACCCGCAGACGGGGCAGTGCGTGGGCTTCTGCTCGACCGGTTCCGGAGGAGGCTCCTGTTTCGCCACAGCGGAGAGATACCGCGCCACCTCTGCGAAAATGCCGGCGCGCGCATTCGAGTAGCGTAGCAGCTCCAGCGGCTTGCCATCACGTGTCACGATGAGCGCGCCACAGCCCACGAGGCTCTCCAGCTGAGCCTCAGAGATGCAACTGAGTGGCAGGTCCACATCGCACTGCACGTCGGGAGGCTCAATCGTCGTGTTCAGTCCGTTTCCGAGCACGGGTGGCACCCAGCCGGGCGGGGGGGAATATACCTGCACGCAGTCGTCTGTTACAACAAGCCATCGGATGCCAAACAATCCATCCGTACCGATGTCCGTGTATGCACTTAGGCGAATCTGCTCGTCGGTGAACCTGGCTTTCAGTACATCCGGTAAAGGCTCCAACAAAGGCATAGGGCAACACCTTCCTTACTAACCGAGTACCAGTATACCACCGCATAAACAGCCTGTCAAAGCACGTGACCCGACGGCATCATACATGATGACGCAGGTGAACATCCGCTGGTTCACGAATCCCTCCCTGATAGATCTGGCTCACGGTTATCACGAAACAGGTTGGGGGAGAGTGTGATGCGCCTCTGTCTGGATGGAGACGATTGGTGCCTGGCACCCTTATTGCCTCACGAGTTCTGGTGGCGACAGGCTTGGAGGGAGGGATGGTCGCCTGCAGGTTGTCCGCCGTGGGGCAGGTGGATACGCGGCACCGTGCCGGGCGATGTGATTGCGGATACTCTGGATGCCGGACTCGTTCCGCACCCCTACACTGACATGAACAGCCTCGCCTGCGAGTGGCTCTCCGAGCGCGACTGGGTGTACCGCAAGACGTTCGCGGTGCCGCAGGAGTGGGCGGGAAAGCATGTTCGGCTCTACTTTGACGGGGTGGATCACGCCTGTGCTGTCTACCTCAACGAGCATCTGCTGGGGGAACACGAAGGGATGTTTCTGCCTTTTGCGTTCGATGTCTCCGAGTACCTGCGCTTCGGGGGCGAGAACGGCCTGGTGGTGCTGGTTCGGCACAAGCCGCCGGTGGACGTGGTGCAGGGGCAGATCGGCTGGACGAGCCGGGCGCGTGTGTGGAAATCGCGGTTTGCCTATGACTGGGACTGGTGCACGAGGCTGGTTCCGCTGGGCATCTGGCAGAGTGTGCATCTGCTTGCGACCGAGGGAGCGTGGATTGGCGACGTATGGGTACGCCTGAAGGTAGAGGGAGAACGAGCCACGATACCTGTGCGCACGCTGGTGGAAAGTGTGCCCTCGGCGGCAGCCGATTGGAGCTTGCAGGTGCGTCTGCTCGACCCGGATGACAAGGTGCTGCACACGGAGGAGTTTCCACTGAGTCTGAAAGGTGAAGCGACGACGGTGCGAGACGCTGTGCTGGAGGTGCATCACCCCCGCCTGTGGTATCCCAACGGCATGGGTGATCAGCCGCTGTACCGCGTGCAGACACAGCTGCGGTGCGGTGGGGCGCTCTCCGACGAACGCGAGGTGTCTTTCGGTATACGGACCGTGCGTGCGATACCCAACGAGGGCGCACCTCCCGATGCCCTGCCGTATACCCTGGAGGTGAACGGTCAGCGGGTGTTTGTGAAGGGGTGGAACTGGGCTCCGCACCAGCAGATGTATGGTCGCGTTCAACCCCAGCGATACGAGCGCCTGCTGAACCTTGCGAAACACGCCCACTGTAATCTGCTTCGCGTGTGGGGTGGGGGATTGCTGGAGCGTCAGGAGTTCTACGACCTGTGTGACCGCCTCGGTATCATGGTATGGCAGGAGTTCATGCACTCGTCGTCCGGTGTGGACAATGCACCGCCAGAGGACGAGCCATACCTTCACTACATCGCTGAGCAGGCGCGTCAGATGATACCGCTGAGGAGGAATCATCCCTCGCTGGTCATCTGGTGTGGCGGCAACGAGCTGATGGACGCACAGGGAGTTCCACTGACGGATGCCCATCCTGCTCTTGCCACGCTCAAAGCAGTGGTGCAGGAGCTGGACCCCGACCGAATCTGGCTACCCACATCGGCGTCGGGACCAGCAGCAGGACCGTCGCCGCAGCTGGCGGGTACCGGCAAGATGCACGACGTACATGGTCCCTGGCTGTATCTTGGCGCGGAGGAGCATTACCGTCTCTACAACGCTATCGACCCGCTGTACCACTCGGAGTTTGGCGTGGAAGGGGCGGCGAACCCATGGATTTTCCAGCAATTCATCAGCGAGGAACATCGCTTCCCACCCGACGCCACCAATCCGATGTGGCTCCACCACGGCAGCTGGTGGATACACCGCGAGAAGCTGGAGGCACTGTTTGGGCGCATCGACGACCTGCCCACCTTCATCCGCGCCAGCCAGTGGATGCAGGCGGAGGGGCTTCGCTATGCGATAGAGGCGAATCGGCGGCGCAAGTGGCATTGCAGTGGTGTGTCGCCATGGCAGTTCAACGAGCCGTTTCCAAACACAGCTTGCACCAACGCAGTGGACTACCTGTTACAGCCCAAGCCTGTCTACTGGTGGGTACGGCGTGCCTACGAGCCAGTGCACATCAGCCTGAAGTACGATCGCCTCGTGTGGAAACCGGGCGGGGAGTGGCAGGCGGAGGTGTGGATGAACAATTCCACTGCCTCGGTAATGTCGGTGGTGTGGATGGCGCAGCTGACGGCGCTGGACGGTCGGGTGCTGGCGCACTGGGACGGAAAGTTAAACCTGCCAGCGGCGTCGTCGGTGCGCGTGAGCGAGATCGCCCAATCGTTGCCGGACACCGCCGATGTCTGGGCGGTGTATGTCTGCACCCATGATGCGCGCGGTGCGCTGCTGACATACAATGAATACCTGTTCAGCACGGCGCAGCCGCCTATGCAGCCCCTGCTGAACGCTCAGCGAACCGCACTGAGAGTTTGGCGCCGCCGCAATCACGTCGGTGTGAAGAACGTCGGCGACGCACTGGCACTGTTCGTGCGCTTCCTTCCTGAAGAGGGACAGTGGCTGCTGTGCGAGGACGACTTCTTCTGTCTGCTTCCCGGTCAGACGCGCATCGTGAATATCGCGGGCAAGGGGTCGATACGGGTGGAGGCATGGAACAGCGACTCGCACCACGTGCATCTGTAGCCTCCGAGAGGCGTTTGCAGTGGCTTGTCCTGCTGAGCCTGCTGGTTTGCTTTGGCGCGGGAGTTGCCTTTGCGCTGTCTGTGCCAATTGCGCTGGCGGCGGTTGGGGTGGGAGGATGGCTGATTGCGTCTCTGATCAGCCCGCGAGCCGGACTGTTTGCCCTTCTCACATATACCACGGTGCACCCGGTGCTGGTGAAGGTGGTCTACGATGAGCACCCGCTCGCCAGAGTGTGGAAAGACGTGGCGCTGTTGTGGTTGGTGCTCATGTGGCTGGTGCAGCGCTGGTGGGGGCGCGAACGCCCTCTGCGCTGGGGATTGACGGAGGTTCTTCTGACCGCTTTTGCGCTGTTGACCATCGTGCATCTGTTCAACCCCAACATCTACTCGTTCTCTGCTGCCCTCGCGGATGTGCGCTGGATGACCATGCCGCTGTTGCTCTATTTTATGGGCAAGCACCTCTTCGCGGGTCAGGAGCTGCGTTCTCTGCTGGCGTTCATCGGCGTGGTGTCGGCGGTACACGCGGTGTACGGTATCGTTCAGCAGTTCGTCCCGTATGCGTGGTTGATGCAGGTGGGTGCCACCCGACCGAGCGCGCCATCTGGAACCATGGTAGCGGACTACACGCGCTCTTTCTCCACGATGGACCCTTACCTGTATGGCGCGCTGATGAGCTTTGGAGCTGTGGTCGCACTGGGGTTCGCTTCAGCTGCCGGGGAGAAGCGCTCGCACCGCTGGCTGTTCGTCGCGCTCATCGTGTCGGCGGGGGCGGTACTCTCTTTCGCCCGTTACGCGTGGGTGATGCTGTGGGCGGGATACGTGTCGGTCGGGTTATGGGTTCGCAGTCGTATCGCCATTGCGCTGGCGGTGGCGGCGCTGGTGGCTTTGCAGTTGCCTCTGGAGGGGCTGTGGCGAGAGCGCACACAGGACGTACGCGCTCCCTTTGCGCCCGCTTCGACGGTAAGCGTGCGCATGACCTTCTGGAAGAAGGCACTGCGTGAGGTGTGGCAACATCCTCTGGGCATGGGACTGGGCACGCTGGGCATCGGCAGATGGAGCGAAGACAGCCCGCGCCTGCTGGGTTATACCACCGGCGCTGATAACAACTACCTCTACATTCTCGTCGAAACGGGGTGGGTGGGGCTTGTGCTGTATGTGGCGGCGCTGGGGAGCATTCTGGTTACCGGCTGGCGTATGATAAAACGGATGCCTGTGTCCACATCGCGTACCCTGTGTGTGGTTGCCTGGACGATTGTGTTGCAGAGCGCGCTGGGGAATATGGTGAACTTTTCCACCTTCCTGCCACCGGTCTCATGGTGCTTGTGGTTGTGTGCGGGGGCGCTGATGGGACAGATGAACGACATCCCCAAGAGGTGACGACCCGTGATCGATATGAATACCCTGCGTGTGCCGGGAACCGTTGCGGAAGCGATCGCTCAGCAGAGGTGCTTGCGAGAGAAGGTGAGGGAAGAGCCGCTGGACGTGAACGCCGTCCGTCTGGTAGCAGGCACAGACGTCTCGTTTGGGCGGTTCAGCACCGAGGCATGGGCTGGTATCGTGGTGGTGCGGTTGCAGGATATGCAGGTGGTGGACGAGGTGGTGCTGCGGGCGCCGATAGGTTTTCCGTACGTGCCCGGCTTACTGTCCTACCGCGAGTCTCCGCCGTTACTGGAGGCATGGTCGCGCCTTCGGGTAAAACCCGACGCGGTGCTCTGCGACGCGCACGGCAAGGCACACCCCAGGCGCTTCGGCATGGCATGCCATTTCGGGCTGCTGGTGGACACGCCTACCGTCGGTTGCGCTAAGAGCCTGCTGTGCGGGCGGATGGAGACGATGTCGCCTGTGGGTGACTGGTACCCCATTCGCGAGGGAGAAGAGGTCATCGGTGCGGCACTGCTCACCCAACCGAATGCACGACCGGTATACGTGTCCATCGGGCACCGGGTGGACCTGCCATCCGCGCTGGCGCTGGTGCGTCGATGCGTGCTGCGGCACCGCATCCCCGAGCCTCTGCGTCTGGCGCACGCACTGGTTACTCGGGCGCGGACTGCAGCGTCTTGAACGCCTGAATAATCTGCTGGCGCGGCTGTCCATCCGAGGCAACCACCACCAGCGCCACCTGTTCGTCCAGCGTGCGCCACGTCAGACGTACGTGACCCTTCTCCAGATGCCACGTCACGGGATTCACCCCTTCGGGCGTCACCGCGAACACGTCGATGGCTTTTAACCAGTTCGGCATGCGCGCGACCACCGTGACATTTTGCTGTTTGCGGAAGCGATACCCTTTGGGGTCCATGTCGTACGCGAAGTTGGTGACGAACACCAGCGCCACCCGCTCCCCGAGCAGAGACATCACGTCCAGCTTGTCTGGCTCTGTGGCAGCGCGCACATGCCCTTTGTAGCCTGCGTCGCTGCGCAGGAGAAACGGACGGATAGCCCGAAGGAGACGGTTCAGGCGGGTCATCTCCTCCAGAGTTTCGCGGAACTGCCCGACAACCTGTTCCACCAGCTCTTCCACCTTCGCCTGCTCCAGATCAGGCATCGCTTTTCGGGCGAGGTCGGTGTAGTAACGGCGCACTTCCTCGTCGGGCAGAGTGCGAAACCACATCACGCCCTTGGCGCCGCGGCTGAGCTGAAACCACAGCTGCACCCGTGCCTCTTCCGGGGTGGGTACGGCTCTGCCCAGTTCCTCGTTCACCCATACGCGCTCATCCCAGGTGTGAATGCCCTGCGCCCACACCCAGACAGGACGCGGGAGGCTGTTCAATCGCAGGTCTGTGGTATATTCTCCTGCCAGCTCGAGCCGATTGCCCCACGCATGTGGCGACTGGTCGGGCATTGGCGCTCCCACACGGTAAGCATCATATGAGGGGATATCGGCAAGCATGGCGAACTCGCCGAAGCGCCGACTGCGCGCCAGGTTGATGTAAATCGGCTGAGGCACCCCAAGGCGTCGCCATATTTGTATCTTCTGCAGGGCATATCGGGGTACGCCTGCTTCGGGACGCCAGTCCGGTTCGTCCTGCAGCATATAGGCAAGGATATGGGCGTTGTCTCTGTTGCGCTTCAAAAAGCCTTCCTTCGGTTCGTCAAAGCCCACGTAGGCAATCGCTTTCAAGCCGCTCTGTGGGCAGACCTGTTCAAACGCCTGTTGCTCCTCCTCAGATGGAGTTTCGGCGCCACCCGCACCGAAAACCGCCGTGTCGAAGCCTCGTTTCAACAGGCTATCGCGGTAAGCAGCGTCCCGCCAGATCGCGTCGTCCCAGGTACCGATAGGAAAGTGCATGGGCACCACGCGGATGACCCCGCCCGTGGAGATACGCTTGCCTGTGCGATCACTGGCGATCACGCGGATGGGTACAAGCGTGCCGATGGGCAGGTTCCTGTCCAGAATCACCTTCGCCATAGCGGTCTCGCCCGGTCCCACGGTGCGCTGCAGGTACTGCACGGAAACCCTCTCGGAACCCAGCAGGATGTTGTCCAGTCGGAACACCATGCTGGGGTCTCTGTTCTGAATGAAGACGGCTCCACTGGCACCGTCAATGTAGGCATAGGTTACCCGGAGAGATTGAAGGATAGGGCGCAGCACAATACGCAGTGAGTGCCCTTCCTCGGTGTAGAGCCAGGCGCGGCACACCCTGTCGCCTTCAATCAGCCGGTGGGTGCCGTTAATCATGAGTGCGGCTACGCCATCTGGTGGCAGTTCTCGTGGCACGATGTCCCACCAGTGCAGAACCTCTCCTCCAGATACCTGGTCGGCGTCCTGTTCATCTACTATCAGTTTGGAAAAGCGCACAGTGCTGTCGGAGCGGTTGTGCACCAGAACCAGGTAAATACCCCCCAGCGTTTCACGTGAAGGGGACGGCTCCAGTATCTGCTCGCTGGATACATGGGAACGGTAGACAACGCTATCTACGGTGAGCACTGGTTGTTGCGGCGGTGTCTCAGGCATCATGGCTGAAGCAATACCCCCGATCAGTGTGGTTGTGAACAGCGCGATGGGCAGGTGAACGCTCATCTATAACACTTTCGGGCGATGGATGAGAGATTCCTGCAAGAAAGCCGCTCGCCCCCGCACCGGCGGGGGCGAGACTTACTGCTAGCTTCCGAGGTACCACTCGCTTCCGCGCATCCTCTGCAGGCGACGGACGCGCTCCTCGATGGGCGGGTGGGTCATGAACAGGCTCATCAGGGTACCGCCCATGCCGCGCAGGGGGTTCACGATGAACAGGTGCGCGGTCGACGGAGACGCCTGCATCGGAATCATGCGCGATGCCTGCTCGAGCTTGCGCAGGGCATTAATCAGTCCATCAGGATTGCCAGCCAGCTTCGCACCGGTAGCGTCTGCCTCGTACTCGCGGGCGCGCGATATCGCCAGCTGAATCAGCATCGCCGCGATGGGCGCCACAATCATGATGAATAGAAACACCAGCGGGTTGCCGCCCTCGCGGTCATCGCTGCGTGCACCGCCGAAGATCATCGCCCAGCGCGCCATGTCCGCCAGCAGCATCACTGCGCCGGCAATGGTCGCGACCACCGTCATGGTGAGCGTGTCGCGGTGCTTGATGTGCGCAATCTCGTGCGCCAGTACGCCTTCCACTTCGTCGGCGTTCAGGAGATTGAGCAAACCTGCCGTCACCGCCACCGCCGCGTGAGTCGGGCTGCGACCGGTCGCGAAGGCGTTCGGCTGATCGCCAGGCACCACGTACAGGCGCGGCGTCGGAATGCCCGCACGCTCCGACAGGCGCTCCACCATGCGGTGAAGTTCCGGAGCATCACCGGGCGACAAAGGACGCGCCCCGTACATGCCCAGCACGATCTTGTCGCTGAACCAGTAGCTCACGAAGTTCATGAGCAGAGCCAGCGCAAACGCGATCATCGCCCCACTCCGACCGCCGATGATGTCTCCCACGAAGATAAACAGAGCGGTCAGAGCCACCAGCAAGACCCCGACCTTGAGCGTGTTCATGTTATTCCCTCACCTCCTGCTATCGCATGCCTCCACCAGTTATTTAGATACGCTGAGCACCGAAATCGATGTTGCATCCGACGCGGTAGCCCCTGTCAATTGGCTACCATTACTCATTGTACCATGATTCGCTGTCAAAGGAGCACGAAGGTGCCCACTAATGGCTGAGCGGTGGTAATCTGAGAACCTGGCCCTCTGCCCATTCCCTGCGAGGGAAGAGGAGCCTGCACCTCTCCCCGCGTCGGGGAGAGGACGGGAGAGGGGTTTGCAAGGGGTTGCGACAGCCTTTCTGCAGAAAATGCTGGAAATTGCGACGACCTTCCAAACACCCTCACGGAGCGCTTGCAGGCTGACGCAGCGGGTGGTGTGGTGAACGGGGCTTGAGGCGACCGTCTGAAAACCCGTAAGCGTTCGTCAGGACGACGCGGCTTCACCCGATGGTGCGTCGATGGTTTTCTCGGCAGATACCGTCTCGAACCAGCGTTCCACGAACGCGGCAATCTGCGCATAGTAATTCTCCGGCTGTTCGACGCGCGCCTGCACATGCCCAATGTCGTTCGCAATCCACACGGTGCGCGGTTCGCCTGCGGCACCATACAGGGCGTAGGCGTGCTCGACGGGTACCAGGTGGTCACGATCGCCGTGAATCAGCAGAATCGGTCGGGGAGCGACCTTGCCGATTTCCCGAACCGGTTCGGCATCGGAGAACCGCGTGCGTGTGAGCAGTAAGGCGATGTATTTCACGGGACGGCAAAGCCTTCCCAACACCGGTCCGAAGCCCGCCTCCCACCAGCTATCTGCGGCTTGCGCCAGCCGGGCATAGGCACTGTCCGTGATGACTGCTCCCACGCGCTGATCCCTCGCTGCCGCCATGATGGAAACCGCCCCACCCATCGACGACCCAAACAGTAGGACAGGCAGGCTGAAGCGGGCAACGAAATCCACCGCGCCCAGCGCATCCTGCACCTCTTGTGCGCCGATGGTTGTGGTACGTCCGCCGCTTTCGCCGTGCGCGCGGAAGTCGAACAGCAGGCAGCTGAAGCCCAGCCGATGCAGCTCCAGCGCCACCCCCAGCACCTCACAGCGGTTTGCCACGTAGCCGTGACAGAGCACCGCCACGCCTCGTGCTCGTCCATGCGGTATCCACCAGCCGGCAAGCGGTGTGCCGTCGCGTGAGGGGAAAACCACAGGGTCAAACGGAACCTGAAGGTCAAAAGGCGTGAGGAACAGCGGAGCACGCGGCGGGCGCACCGCTGCCACTGCGAGCAGCACCCACCAGAACAGGAGTAAGGCGCCCGCCGTTAACGTCACCCAGACCATGCATTACCCCGGCCTGGAGCGCCCGCGCCGTCCCCAGTCGTTCTTCGGTGGTGTGAACATGCGCTCTTTCCACCACTGGTTCCAGCGGTCGAACTGCTCTTTCGTGAGGATTCGGCGCAATTGCTTGTGGTGTTCGTGGTGCAGTTTGAGGATGTCGCCCTGCGTCTGCCGGATACTGCTCTGCAATCGCTGAGCGGTGCGCTCGTCCAGTTCATACTGTTGATACAGGTTTGTCAGCTGCATCCGTTGCTCATGCAGCTTCCACAGGAGCTCGCGCATTTTCTCCTCGAACTCGTTCAGGAGCGCGGTCATCTGCGTTCGCTGCTGGGAGGTGAGGTTCAAACGGTTGAACAACGACTCCCGGTCGAACGATGGGGGAGGAGGCGGTTGCTTCTCCTGACCGCGCATGGGTGCAGGTGGCAGCGGGAATTGTGCCATTGCCCCCGTGGTCCATGCGACTGTTAACACCAGCAGCAGAAGGATACCGAATAATCTCCAGCAAGACATAGCCGTTTCCTCCACAACCGGACGTTACCACCCGCCGAGCATAACCTGAGTACTTTCGGTCAGAGGGTCGTCCACAACCGTCGACTGCGCATACGATACCGCCTGCGCATAGCCCGAAAGCGTGTCGGCAGTCTGTTCAATAGGCGGGAGGGCAGGCATGTTGGTCCACGACCACACTGCCACGACCGCCAGCACAGCCGCAGCTGCCCAGCGCAGATTCGCCACCAGGCGACGATTGCACCATACCCAAAGACTCAGGCGTTGAGCCGGGCGGGCGGGTTCATGCAGACGCGCCTGAACGCGCTGCCATGCCCACGGGGACAGACTGGCTGGCTCCTCCCGCAGCAGTTGCAGCAGCGCGCGCTCTTCCTCAAGCACGCTCCGGCACGCTGGGCAGCGGCGGAGGTGTTCCTCGATCTCCTTTGTCAGCCGAGGTGCACATCTGCCCCGCAGATATTCCGTCAGATTCTCCTGCACTCCTAGACATTTCATGGTTCGGTGCCTCAAAACCCTCTGAAAGTAGAATATCCTTTAGCTTCCGCCTTGCGCGGAACAGCCGAGATTTGGCAACATTGCGCGGGATACCGGTGATCTGCTCGATCT
>Ga0116210_1002170_pt1 | contig 12525 bp, 10 predicted proteins | sample TshhotsprinmetaG_FD_94483 | JGI IMG/M metagenome (GOLD analysis project Ga0116210, IMG submission 94483) | Hot spring microbial communities from South Africa to study Microbial Dark Matter (Phase II) - Tshipise hot spring metaG | ecosystem: Environmental > Aquatic > Thermal springs > Hot... | reverse complement strand
TCGAGGAAGCCCTTCATCTGCTCGTATCCGCCGTCTCTCATGAGTATCACCCTCCTGCTTATACCGTAGCGGGAGGGTATGACAATATATTGTGGCTTCCTGAGAAGATGTCATAATCGTTTTTGGCAATGTATACCATATTACCGCACGGTGGACTATGGTGAGCGACGCGTTGCGGCTCGGTGCATGCCGCTGCACGGAGCCTTTTTCCCTACGCCCGTGCTCGATATCCCGGCACGGGAAGTCCCCCGTGAAATTGTAAATGCCGAACATCTATATTTATAATATTGGTGATTTTTAGATCGTTGCTGTTACCGCGTTATATCCCCTGCCTTTAGGGTTTGAGGCTTTGTTCGGAAAGGCCCGCCTGCTGCATCCGACGGGGAAGGTAGATGCGAATATGGTTAGAAAGGGAATAAGCAGGGAAAGCGCCCTGCGCCTTGCGCTTATCGCCGTGCTGAGCGCCGCATCCTTCGCCCTTCTCTACTGGTTTCATTTCCTGCGGCGCAGCGACGCTATCTTCACCCACTTCTTTTACCTCCCCATAGCCCTCGCGGCGCTCTGGTGGGATTGGAAAGGTTTCCCTGTCGCCGTCGTCCTCTCTCTGGTGCTGGTCGTTTCCCATCTGCTCAGCGGCTTGGAGATATCCTTGTGGATGGAGTTGGTCCGCTGCGCCTCCTTCCTGCTGGTTGGCGCGGTAGTGGCGGCGTTGAGCCTCAGTCGGCGGAGACTGGAGGAGGACCTCGCCGCGCACGCTTATGCCCTGGAGGAAAGGGTGGAGGAAAGGACGCGGCAACTGCAGGAAAAGAACCGCGAGCTGGAGGCGTACGCCCATACCATCTCCCACGACCTGACGGCCCCCCTGGTGGTCATCGAGGGATACGCGGAGCTCCTGCGGGAGAAGGGCGGGGATTTCCTGGGGGAGGAGAAGGAATACCTGCAGCGTATCGAGACGGCGGTGGAGCGCATGCGGCGGCTTACCAGGTCCCTCCTTGATTACGCGCGTGCGGGAGCTGCCGCGGGCGAGGGGTCGGCGGATGTCGGCAACGTGCTGCGCGAGGTGGTGATGGAGAGGTTCCTCGACCTGAAGAGAAAGGGGGTCGAGCTGGAGATGGCGGAGGATCTGCCCTGCATCAAGGCCGATCCCTACCGGCTGCAGCAGGTATTCGCCAACCTGCTTGACAACGCCTTGAAGTACATGGGCGAGAACCCCCGGCCCCGCATCGAGGTGGGCTGGCGCGCGGAAGGCCTCGCGGCTTGCGTCTTTTTCCGGGATAACGGGATGGGCATCGAGGCGGAGGACCTCGAGGAGGTCTTTCAGCCCTTCCACCGGCTCTCCACCTACGGGGAACCGGGCTTGGGCATAGGGCTCTCCACGGTAAGGCGTCTGGTGGAAGGATGGGGCGGCCGCGTCTGGGTGGAATCCGCGCCCGGCGAGGGCTGCACCTTTTTCTTCACGGCCCCGCTGCACGGTTCCGGCGGCTGCGGGGAAGGGAAGCCGCGCTGAGCGCGCAGCGGCAGGGGCGAAAGCCGCATGGTTGAGGAGGGGAGAGGGAGAAGGCATTCCCGCAACCGGTGATCAGCCGCCGCACAGTGCCGGCAGGAAGGCGGCCAGGAAAAGGCCCAGGTTGGCCAGGGCCAGGTCCCTGCCCCGCAGAAGCTCCTGCGCCCGCGAGATGGCCTCGGGATCGCTGACGGAGAGGTGAAAGCGCTTCTCCCAGAGGTTGCGCCGTGATTGTCCGCGGTAGCGGAGGATCTTTTCCATCCCCACGAAGTCATGCCCCAGCTCGTCGCTGATGGCGCGGACCGCCATGCACGGCACCTCTTCGTGCATGGCGACCTGTGCCGCCGCCGCTCCCTCCATCTCCACGGCCAGCGCCCGGAATGCCTCGCCGAGATGGGAACGCAGCTCCGGGTCGAGGACCACCTGGTCGCAGGTGAGGACCGGTCCGAGGTGGAAGGGAAGCCCCGCCTCCCGGGCGGCGTCCGCGGCGAGCGAGAGCAGCCAGGGCGGGGACGCGAAGGAAGGCGAGAAGGCGACGCGCCCCTCCTCGTATATTCCCGGGCCGGTGTTCCCGAAGCCCCCGGAGTGGGCCACTCCCACGTCGCCGGGAAGCAGCGCCGTTGAGAGCACCAGGTCGCCGACCCTGGCATCGGTGGTGAGCGCTCCCGCCGTGCCGCAGACCAGCAGGGCGCGCGGACGCTGCCTCTGCAGGAGGAACATGGTCCCCGCTGCGGCCGCGACCTTCCCCACGCCGCAGGTGAGGAGGAGCACCTCCTCGCCCGAGAGCTCGCTCCGCTGCAGGCGCAGGTGTCGCGGGGACTCGCAGGTCGTCTTCTCGGGGAGCAGCGGCGAGACGATGGAGGCTTCCTTGGGCGTGGCGAAAAGCAGGGCTATCATTTCCGTCCCCTTCCCGTGCATGTGACCCAGCCATCTTAGGTTAACACAGAGCGGAAAAGGGCAGGAAGGCGCGGCCCCCCTTGAACCTTCGATGCCGGCAGCGGGCGCCACGGCCTTGCGCCGCGGGGCAGCAGGAACCGCGGCCCGGCCGCGCAGCGATGCCGCCTGCGGGGGGTGCCGCTGGAGGTGGCGCTAAAGCCGATGGCTGGTTAAAGTCGATTAAAAGTGTATATGTCTTTCTAGGAAGGTGGCAAAATGGCGGAGAAAATCCTCATCGTCGATGACGACGCGACCATGGTCAACCTCCTCTCGACCGTCCTGGAATTCGAGGGTTACGAGACCCGCAAGGCACTCTCAGGAAAGGAGGCCCTGGAGAGCATCGACGGGGACCCCCCGGACGTGGTCCTCCTGGACATCATGATGCCGGGCATGGACGGCTTCGAGGTCCTGGCCAGGCTGCGGGGAAATGCGAGCACCGAGAAGCTGCCGGTGATCATGCTCACGGCCAGGACGGAGGACAAGGATATCTTCGAAGGCTGGAGGCGTGGGGCGGACGAATACGTCACCAAGCCCTTCGATCCCCGCGACCTGGTGGAGACCATCAAGGGCGTTCTCGCGCGGTCCTACGAGGAGAGGCTGGAGGAGAGGGCGCAGCAAGTCGAGTTCCTGCTGTCGCTGATGTACGAGATCGACGAGCAGGAAAAGGGCGATTAGGCGGGGCAGCATGGATTACGGTAGGGGGGAAGAGGGGGGAGCAGCGAGGGTCTGTCTGCGTTGCGGAAAGATCGCGGCGAGCAGCGATGTTTTCTGCACCTCCTGCGGGGCTGACCTGAGGTCGGCCCCCTCGCCCGGCCTGGCTGGAAGCGCGGACGTCGAGGCGTTCAGGGCCGCGCGTGGCGAGGGCGGGCAGGCCGGCCGGGGCGTACCGCCCGTTTCGCGTTCGCGGCAGGCGGAGATCATGCCCGGGGCGGCCCCCGTCCTTCCCCCATATGCCGCGGCGGGCAGCCACGGTACGCAGGGTGTCGCCGTCGCGGGCGGCACGGTCGCGCACGGGCCGTATCCCGCACCCCCGGCCATGGCCTGGATATCCCAGGTGCCGAAGACGGACGAGCTGGCCGTGGCCTCGTTTGTCTGCGCCGCGGCCAGCTTTGTAATACCCTTTTTGCCGGCGGTGGCCGCCGTGATCCTGGGCGTGATGGCAAGAAAGCGCATCGCATCCAGCGGCGGTAGACTCGAGGGGGAAGGCCTGGTACTGGCGGGAATCATCCTGGGCTCGCTGAACCTCGCTTTTTGCCTCCTGCTGTTGCTCCTCGTGGTCGCCTCTCTGCTGGCGTAAGGCCTTATCTTCTGCTGGCGGGAGCCCCGCCGACGTTTCCCGCCTGAGCGGGCCTCGCGGAGGCCGCTCATGCCCCCCCGGGTTCGCAGAGTCGGCGGAAGAGGCCCGGATCATCCGCCAGCTCGCGCAGGGCGCGCAGCTCGTGCACCTGCAGCTTGCGGGCGGCCTCCCGCACGTGCGCCAGGGCGGCTTCCCTGACCTTGCGGTAGGTCTGCGGGTAGAGTTCCCGCACCGCCATGTCCAGGGCGTCCTCGAGCGAGAAACCGGCCTGGCGCTTGCGCTGGGCGAGGGAGAAGATGCGCGGAAAATTCGCAATGATCTCGGAGCGCCCCGGTTCGCGCGCCCCTTCGCCGACGGTGGCGCTTTTCCTGGCGCGCAGGTCCTCCACCAGCTCCCGGTTCTCGGCCAGCTCGCGCAGGGCGCGCAGGGAACCCCACTGCCTCTCCTCCTTCAGCCTGGCGATGATGGACAGGGCTTCTCCCGCGACGTCCTTGTAGGCGAGAGGATAGGCGTCGCGCGCGCAAGCCTCCAGGGCTTGTTGCACGGAAGAGCCCTTTCCCACCAGAAGGAGGGATCTCGAGAAAAGGTCCTTGTAATCAACGAAATCGACTAAGTGCAGTTCGTCCTCCATGAGCACATCTTATCATCCGCGCACCCTATCGACCATCTGCCCGTGAAAAGGAGATAATTAGGGGGCGCGCGGCCGTTTGCCGGCCCGCCGCGGGCAGGATGCGCGCCGGGGGCGCGCGGTGTGCGGTTCGAGGCGGCAGGGGGCGGGCGGCGTGCGCCGCCGCGGGAGGAGGCGAGGCGGGAGCAGAGATGTACGGTAAGAGCGGAGAGGGCGGGAAGCGGAGAGCGCTGGTGCTTTTTTCCGGAGGGCTTGACTCCATGCTCGCCTGCGAGCTGCTGCGGCGCTGCGGCGTCGAGACGGTGGGCATCACTTTCACCAGCCCCTTCTTCGGCAGCGCCAAGGCGGAGAGGGCCGCGGCGTACCTCGGCGTGCCCCTCGTCATCGCGGATGTCACCGAGCCCCACCTGGAGGTGGTGAAAGAACCGCGCTTCGGCTACGGGAAGAACCTCAACCCCTGCGTCGATTGCCACGCCCTCATGGTGTCGGAGGCCCTCGCGGAGATGGCGGGGCTGCGGGCGGATTTCCTCGCCACGGGAGAGGTGCTGGGTGAGAGGCCGAAGTCCCAGAACCGCCAGGCGCTCGAGCAGGTCGCCAGGGCCTCGGGGGCGGGAGACCTGCTCCTGCGGCCGCTCTCGGCGCGGCTGCTTCCGGAAACCAGGCCGGAACGCGAGGGGTGGGTGGAGAGGGAGAGGCTGCTCGACATAAGCGGCCGCTCTCGCAGGCGCCAGATGGAGCTGGCGGAGCGGTGGGGGATAAGGGAGTACGAGACCCCCGCCGGGGGGTGCCTGTTGACCGACCCCGGCTTCAGCGCCCGCCTGCGCGAGCTGCTGTCAAGGGTCCCGGAGTGCGACCGACAGGACGTGGAGCTGATCAAGCTGGGACGCCAGATGTGGAGGGGAAGCACGTTGCTGGTGCTGGGGCGCAGGCACGAGGAGAACCTGCGCCTGCACGAGATCGCGCTCCCCGAGGACACCTTGTGCCGGGAAAGGGAGAGGCCGGGGCCTACCGCCTTGCTGAGGGCCTATCCCCGCGGAGCCTCCCCCGGCCACGAGGACCTCCGCGAGGCAGCCCGCCTTCTGGGATTATATGGTAAGGGAAAGACGCCGCTCGGGGTCGAGGAGTTGCTGATCTATCGCGGTGGCGAGGGGGCGCCTCACGGCTGAAGGGGGCAGAGGCGGCGGCCGGGGTATGGCTTTGCGGCACGGGGGGTGCGGGCCCGGACGCTTGCGCGCCGGTCAACGTATAACTTGCCAAAGTTATATAACTGTAATATCATACGGCGCGGGGATGTGACGGGCGGCGGGCATGTCCCGCTTGCACCGGTCCGCTCCATAATTTAACGTATCCGATAGACGGCGTGGAGAGGAAGGAAGAAGGCGCGCGGGAAGGCGTCGAGCGAGAGGTGAGCATGGAGGAGAGATACGACTTCGCCCGCCTGGAGGAGAAGTGGATGCAGCGCTGGGGGGAAAGCGACCTCTACCGCGCCGGCGAGCATGCGGGGAAGGAGAAGAAGTACGTCCTGGTGATGTTTCCCTATCCCTCCGGGCCCGCGCACATGGGGCATGTGGCCAACTACAACCTGGGGGACGTGCTGGCACGCTACCTGCGGCGCCGCGGCGTGAATGTCCTCCACCCCATGGGGTGGGACGGCTTCGGCCTCCCGGCGGAGAACGCCGCCATCCGCTCCGGCGTCCATCCCGCGGAATACACCTGGGGCAACATCGCGCTGCTCAAGGACGGCTTGCGGCGCCTTGGCTACTCCTACGACTGGGAGCGCGAGCTGGCCACCTGCGACCCGGAATACTATCGCTGGACGCAGTGGTTCTTCATCAAGTTCTACGAGAGGGGCCTGGCCTACAAGGCGCTGGCCTGGGCGAACTGGTGCCCCTCGTGCCGTACGGTCCTCGCCAACGAACAGGTCATCTCCGGACACTGCGAGCGCTGCGACACCCTGGTGGAGCAGAAGGCCTTATCGCAGTGGTTCTTCCGTATCACCGATTACGCGGAGCGACTCCTCGCCGACATGGAGCAGCTTTCCGGCTGGCCGGAGAACGTGCTCACCATGCAGCGCAACTGGATCGGGCGTTCCGAGGGTTGCGAGGTCACCTTCCGCATAAAGGAAACGGGCCAGGAGATACCCATCTTCACCACCAGGCCTGACACCCTCTGGGGGGTCACCTTCTTCCTGCTGGCCCCGGAACATCCCCTGGTGGACGAGCTCACGCGCGGCACGCCGCACGAGGCGGAGGTGGCCGCCTTCCGTGAGCGGCTGCGCGGCGTCTCCGCCGTGGAGCGCACTTCCATGGAGGCAGAGAAGGACGGCGTCTTCACCGGCGCGCACGCCGTAAACCCCGTCAACGGGGAAGAGGTGCCCGTATGGACGGCCAATTTCGTGCTCATGGAGTACGGAACGGGGGCGGTGATGGCGGTGCCCGCCCACGACCAGAGGGACTTCGAGTTCGCGCGCAAGTACGGCCTCCCCATCCGCGTGGTCATCCAGCCGCCGGGAAGGGAGCTGCGCCCCGAGGACATGGAGGAGGCCTACGTAGACCCCGGAACCATGGTGGACTCTGGCCGCTTCGAGGGATGGGACAGCGAGGAAGGCCGCCAGAGAGGGGTTCCCGATCTCCTGGAAGAAAAAGGGTGGGGCAAGAGGACGGTCAACTACCGGCTGCGTGACTGGCTCATCTCGCGACAGAGGTACTGGGGAGTCCCCATCCCCATCGTCTACTGCGAGCGCTGCGGGACGGTGCCCGTGCCCGAGGAGGAGCTCCCGGTTCTGCTGCCCGAGGATGTACAGTTCATCTTCGAGGGCCCCTCTCCTCTCGAGAGGTCGCCGGAGTTCCGGCACACCACCTGCCCTAGTTGCGGGGGGAAGGCGGAGAGGGAGACGGACACCATGGACACCTTCGTGGATTCCTCATGGTATTACATCCGCTATGCCAGCCCGCACGAGAAAGAGAGGCCCTTTGACCCGCAGGCGGTGGGCTACTGGCTTCCCGTGGACCAGTACATCGGCGGCGTGGAGCACGCCATCATGCACCTCCTGTACTCGCGCTTCTTCACCAAGGTCCTCAAGGACCTGGGCCTGGTCGATTTCGACGAGCCCTTCAGCAACCTGCTCTGCCAGGGCATGGTGGTCGTGGGAGGCGCCAAGATGAGCAAGTCCAAGGGGAACGTGATCACCCCCGAGGATTTCATAGAGAAATACGGTGCGGACACCCTGCGCGTCTTCATCCTCTTCCTGGGCCCTCCCGAGGCGGACAAGGAATGGAGCGACGCGGGGATCGAGGGAGTCCACCGTTTCCTGCACCGCGTCTGGCGGCTGGTCTACCGCTACCTCGACGTGCTCACCTTCAAGACCCAGCCCGTTCCGGAGGATTCCGAGGTGCTCAAGCGTCTCTCCCACGTAACCCACCGCACCATCAAGAAAGTGACGGACGACATCGAGCGCTTCGCCTTCAACACGGCCATCGCGGCCATCATGGAATTCACCAACGGCCTCTACCGGGTGCTGGAGGAATCCCCTGACGCTTTCAACACCTACGAGGGCCACGAGTCCATCCGCACCCTGGTGCTTCTCCTGGCCCCCTTCGCGCCCTTCATCGCGGAGGAGCTCTGGGAGGAGCTGGGGGGGGAGTTCAGCGTCCACCAGCGGCCCTGGCCGGAATACGACCCGCAGCTCGCCAGGTCCGAGCGCATCACGCTGGTGGCCCAGGTGGACGGGAAGGTGAGGGACCGCATCGAGGTGGACGCGGACATACCCAGCGAGGAGATGAAGCGCATAGCCCTGGCCTCCACCCGGGTTCAGAGAAACCTCGAGGGCAGGAAGGTGACAAAGATCGTCGTCGTCCCCGGGAAGCTGGTGAACATAGTCACCGGCTGAGGGTTCGCCCGCTTCCCAAGCTCCGCGTAAAACGCACTTCAGAGCATGCTGGAAAGGATCAGCGACTTCCTGGACAGGCTTTCCGCTCTGCCCTACTGGCAGTCGGCCATCATCGCCGTGGCGGTGTTGGCCGCGGCGGTCGGGGCCTTTTTCCTGCTGCGCCCGGCGCCCCGCCCGGTGGGGGAGTTCTGCGCGTCCGGCGAGGAGCCCGGCGCCGCCCCCCGCGTCCTCACCGTGCACGTGGCGGGCGCCGTAGCCCGTCCCGGGGTGGTGCGCCTGGAGGAGGGAGCAAGGGTGATGGATGCCGTTGAGGGCGCGGGAGGGCCGCTCCCGGAAGCGGACCTCGACGCGCTCAACCTCGCACAGGCGGTGCAGGACGGGCAGAAGATAACCGTGCCCCGCAGGGGCGAGGACGGCGCGGGCAACGCCACGCAGGGCGGAGGGAGCAAGGCGAGCGGAAAGGTGAACATCAATACCGCAGACGCAGCCGAGCTGGAAAGACTTCCCGGCATCGGCCCCACTCTCGCCGAGCGCATCTTGGCCTACAGGGAGCGGAACGGCGGTTTCAAGAGCATAGAGGAGCTCAAGAAGGTATCCGGCATCGGTGATAAGAAATTCGGCGAGCTGAGGGACCTGGTGGAGATCTGAGGGGCGCGCATGCCTGGCGATGTCATCCACCGCGCACGCCTGCTGCTCCTCGCGGCCGCGCTGGTGCTGGGGGGCGCGGCCGGCAACGGTGGGAAGGTGTCCTTCGCCTGGATGATACTGCCGGCCATTGCCGTACTTGCCATCGCCGCGCTGGCGCGGCTGGAAGTGAAGGTGCTGTGCTGCCTCCTGCTGGCGCTGCTCCTGGCATATGTAGGCGTGCTCGCAGGCTATCGCGACCACTCGAGGCTGGACGGGCGCCGTGGAAGATCCGGTCATGTCTCCCTGCGGGGACGGATAGAGGTGGGAAACCGTGGGTCGTCCAGCGGGGAAGCCCTGGTGCTGCGTGTGACGGAGGCCGGGGAGGGTTCGCTTGCCCGCAGCGGGGAGCGCTACCTCCTTCACTGCCGGGATGAGGGATTCTCCGCGCTGCGCTGGGGGGATGTGGTGGAGGCCCAAGGCTTCCTCCGGGTGTTCGACACCACGAGCGGGGGGATTTCAGGCACCCTCTGGGCGGAGCGCGTGAAGCGCGAGTGGGCGCGTGCCAGTCCGCTGTTGCGGCTTGCGTTGGCCTTCCGCGGCAGGATATGCGAGGCGGCGGCATCGCTGCCCGAGGGCGAGGCGGCCCTGGTGAAGGGGATAGTGCTCGGCGACTACCGCCACCTGGGGTCGCGCGACCTGCTGCACTTGCGCGCCTCGGGCCTCATCCATGTCTGTGCCGCCTCCGGGCTGCACGTGGGCTTGCTGGTGGCCGGCCTCCTCTGGGCTTTGAGGAGGGTCTCCTTCTCGAGAAGAGGCGCCTTCTTGCTCGCCTTGCCGCTGTTGCTGGTTTACGCGCTGGCGACCGGCCTTTCCGTCCCGGTGCAAAGGGCTTCGCTGCTCGCGGTGGCGGCGGGAGTCTCCCTCTTCCTGGGGAGGGATTACGATTCCCTGTCCGCCATGGGGGCAGCCATGCTCATCCTTTTCTTCCAGGATTCCAACCTCGCGATCTCCACCAGTTTCCGGCTCTCATTCGCGGCCGCCCTGGGGGTAGCGCTTCTCTTCCGGCCCTTGCGTGGATTTACGCGTGCGGGGAGATCGCGGATGGCGGGGCTGCTGGCCACCACCCTGGCCGCCCAGCTGGCGGTGGCCCCCGTGCTGCTCCTCTCTTTCGGGGAATTCTCCCTGCTGGCTCCCATAAGCAATATCCTGGTGCTCCCCTTCCTCCCCCTGCTCCTGGGCGCCTCGCTCCTGGGTACATTGCTCTCCTGGTTGTGGATGCCGCTGGCGCGCTTCCTGATGCTGATCGCCTGCGCGCTCGCCAGGTGGGTCCTGCTGGTGGCGGGGCTGGTGGCCGGGCAGCGCTGGTCCATGCTGCGCCTCTTCCCCTTCAACCCGGCCTGGATGCTCCTCTACTACCCCGCACTTTTCGCCGCTTTGCTGGCCGCCGGGAAGTACAGGCGTTGGGGGCGAGTCCTTATGGCCGCGCTCGTTGCGCTCTCCGTTGTGAACGGCCTGCACTTCTCCCTGCCCCTGGGCGCAGCGGGCGGCGGTGCCCGCATCACCTTTTTCGACGTGGGGCAGGGCGACTCCGCCCTGGTGCAGGCGGAGTCAGGCGCAACGGTGCTGGTGGATGGGGGGAAGGATGAGTGGAGGCTGGAGGAGGAGCTGCGTGGGAGGGACATACGCTACCTGGACGTGGTGGCGGTGAGCCACCCGGAAGCCGACCACGTGGGAGGGCTGGGGGCGGCGCTTGACGTCTGCGGCGTGGGACTCATCGTACACCCTCCCCTGGACGAGGAGGAGGCGGATTGCGCTTTCTTCGCCCGTGCGGAGGAGCTGGGGGTGCCCATGCGGCCCATGTACGAGGGCATGGTTCTCCAGTTGGGGGAGCTGAAGCTGCGGGCCCTTGCGCCGCCGCTCGAGGGCGGCGGCATGGCCCTCAACGACCGTTCCCTCGTGCTTGAAGTCTCCCTCCCGGGGATGGAGGCGGTCATGGCCGGTGACGTGGAGGAGGCGGGCCAGGAGAACCTCATGCGCGCAGTCCCTGCCGGGAGCGCATCATGCGACTTGCTCAAGGTCCCCCACCACGGAGGCTACGCCGAGACGGGGTCGGATTTCTTCTGCTTCCTGCGCCCGAAGGTAGCGGTCATCAGCGTTGGGGCCGACAACCCCTACGGCCACCCCTCCTCGCTGACGCTGGGGTTCCTCCACCGCCTGGGATGCCGCGTTTATCGCACCGACGAGCGCGGTGATATAGTTATCAATGTGGATGGGGACGGGGGAGGATATCGGGTGGAATGTGAGAGGGGACCATAGAAATGGGCAGGGAAGACCGATGGGACTAGGCACGGTTCGCAGAGCGATGACGCGGGGAGCGGTTCGGTGACACGCGTGGAGGGAAAACACCCGGCCAGGTGCCCGTTCTGGTAAGGACTGGAAAGCATGTCGGAGGTAGTTCATTGGCGAAGGAAAAGGCGTTGCTCATCTACGGGGATCAGGCACTGCTGGTGGAGGAGGAACTGAGGAAGATCCTCGAGCGTGTCGGAAGAGAGATTGATACGGAGTTCAACCTGGATTTCTTCCAGGCCGGCGAGGACAGCATCGAGGAGGCCCTGGGCGCCGCGGAGACCCTTCCCTTCGCCTCCGGCTGGCGCTACGTGGTGATCAAGGAGGCGCAGAGGCTCTCCCCGGGCGAGGTAAAGCGCCTGGCACGCTACCTCGAGGACCCCCCGGAAAGCGCCACCCTCATCCTCGCCGCGGTGGGTTTGAAGGCCGCCTCGGCGCTGGTGAAGGAGGTGGGGAAGCGGGGCAGGGTGAGGAGCGCTTCCATATCGCGCAGGGAGATCCCCCTGTGGATCAAGAACCGCTTCGAGGCCAGGGGGCTGCGCGTGAACGGCAAGGCCCTATCCTACCTGCGGGAATCCCTGGGAGAGGACCTGATGGCCATCGAGGCGGCGGTGGAGAAGATATCCCTCTTCCACGAGGGCAGGGGCACGGTGGAGCTGGACGAGGTGGTGTCCCTGGTCTCGCCCTCGGCGGAAAGGACCGTCTACGAGCTGGTGGACAGGGTTGCGGTGGGAGACGGTGACCAGGCCTTGAAGATACTGCGCCGCCTCGTGCAGCAAGGGGAGAAGGCGGGCTACATCCTGCACGCCATGGAAAGCCATTTCCTGCGCCTGCTCATGTACAGGGCGCTGCGCGAGGAAGGCCGTGCGGACCCGGAGATAGCCGCCCGCATGAACCTCACGGGGAACCGGGAGTGGGTGATAGGCAGCAGACTGCGGCCCCAGTACGCCGCCTTCGACGAAGACCGCCTGCGCGAGGCCCTCTCCCTCCTGGTGAAGGCGGAGTACGATATGAAGACGGGCAACCTCGGTGCCGAGGACGCCCTCCTGGTGGTCACCGCCTCGCTGTGCAAGCTCGCCGACCCTCACCGCAAGGCCGGCCAGAGCACGAAAAACCCGTAACCGGCACGATCCGTAACCCCCGGCCTTTCTCTCATCCGGCCACGCGCTCTTTAAGTTAGTTATTGACAAAACATGCATGTTCATGAGTGAGGAGGGGGAGACAACCAGGAGCTACGCCTACTCCCCCTACGGGGAGATGGAGGAGGGCTACTCCCAAGAGGGCACCCCCTTCCTCTT
>Ga0116210_1002168_pt1 | contig 12551 bp, 8 predicted proteins | sample TshhotsprinmetaG_FD_94483 | JGI IMG/M metagenome (GOLD analysis project Ga0116210, IMG submission 94483) | Hot spring microbial communities from South Africa to study Microbial Dark Matter (Phase II) - Tshipise hot spring metaG | ecosystem: Environmental > Aquatic > Thermal springs > Hot (42-90C)... | reverse complement strand
GAGGGGAGAGGATGCTGGAGCGGTGTAGGGTGAGGGGGCCGCCGGTGAGGACGGTTGGGGTCTATGCCGGCTGCAACGGCCGGGTGAGGTAGGCCCTGGAGGGATGATGAAGGCGCTCCGGCCGGTAGGCCGGGATGGAGGGGTCTGTCCCGAAGGGGCTTTGGCGCCGTTTTTGGCTTGTTTTGTCTCCCTTCCGGCCCCTTTGTAGCCTCATCTTACCTTCATCCGGTGTTTTATCGGCTCTTCGTCGGCCTGGATCCGGTCTCTCGACTCCCTCTTTTCGCTCGTACCGGCAGGAGTGTCTGTCCCCAGTACCCGAAATTAAATGGCCGAGCTGGCTCAAAATATCTGTCCCTAGTGGCCGTTCTTTTTTTTCATCGTGAGGACTGACGTAAGAGGGAAGCGGAGGTGTTCGTGCTGGACGTGGTTTTACTGCGCAGGGGCCGTCGCATGCACCGTGTTTGCCGCCCCTGTCCCGGACGAAACCCCCGCCAAGCCGGAAGAATGGGGATTCCGCCCCGCCGACGGATCCATCCCGTCGCGCAATCCACCCGCCTTTGTCTGGAGGCCTCAGCGAAACGCCATCGCCTACGAACTTCATCTCCAGCCTACTGCCCACGGTGAAGGCCGCGCCCTCACTTATCCCGCCCTTCGGTTCAATGCCTTTTGCCCTCCTCGCACGCTTGAGCCTGGCGACTGGCAGTGGAAATTCCGTTTCGTAACCGCCAAGGGGGAAACCTCCGCCTGGAGCAGCAGCCGCTCCTTCCGCGTCCACCCCAATGCCGTTCTCTTTCCCATGCCGGCACTTGACCAGCTCCTCGCCCGCATCCCCGCCCAGCATCCACGCCTCTTCATCCGCCCCGAACATCTCTCCACCCTGCGCTCCGCGGCCCTCGGCCCCTCCTCGGTCCACTTCGCCGCGCTGACCCAACGGTGCGAACGGCTCCTGTCGCATCCCCCCTCGTCCGATGAGCCCCCGAAATACCCCGCCGACATGCCCAGGGAAAGCGATGAATGGATGCGCATCTGGTGGGGAAACCGGGAACGGACAATCGCCTTACTTGACGGGGCTGCCACGCTCGGCTTTGTCTGGCGGTTGGGGGGACCCGACCGCTACGCCGACACCGCCCGGAATTGGCTCCTGGCCGCCGCACGCTGGGATCCCCGTGGCAGCACCGGCTTCCGGTACAACGACGAAGCCGGGATGCCGTTTGTGTGCTATTTCGCCCGAGCCTACACTTTTCTCCATTCCCGCCTCTCCGAAGCCGACCGCCAGGCCTGCCGTGCCGTGATCCGGCAGCGCGGCGACGACATGTACCGGCATCTTTGCCCCAGCCAACTCTGGACCCCATACGAAAGCCACGCCAACCGTGCCTGGCATAAACTCGGCGAGGCCGCCATCGCCTTTTCCGGGGAATTCCCTGAGACACGGGATTGGATGGAATTCGTACTCCTCAAACAATTCTGCACGTATCCAGTCTGGAACGGTGAAGATGGCGGCTGGCACGAGGGGCCCTTCTATTGGTTGACCTATAGCCAGCGGTTCACGTGGTGGGCCATCGCTTTCCACGTCGCCTGCGGTGTCGACGTCTTCCGGTTGCCCTTTTTTGCCCGCGCGGGATGGTATCCCATTTATCTCGCCCCTCCGGGCGCACCCAGGATGGGGATCGGCGACCTCAGCGACCGCCAGCCCCCGCCGGAGCTTGGCGACGTCGTCGGCACCCTTGCCACCCTCGTCCGCAATCGCCACTGGCAGTGGTACGCCGAACAGATGAGCAATACTCGCCGCGATGTCGCAGCCCGTCTCGCCTCCGGCCCCTGTCCTTACATTACCTATCTCCAGAACCACCGCACCCCGCTCTCCCCCCTGCCGCCGACCAATCTGCCCTCCTCTGCGGTTTTTCGTGGCGTCGGCCAGGCCGCGCTCAACACCTGCCTCCTCCACTCATCGAACAACGTGTCCGTCATCTTCAAAAGCAGCCCCATGGGCTCCATCAGCCACGGCTACGACGCCCAAAACAGCTTCGTCCTCTCGGCCTTCGGGGTGGCCCTTCTCATCCCCACCGGCCAACGCGACCAGTACGGCAGCGCCCATCACCGTAAATGGATGTGGGAGACCAAATCGGTCAACTCCGTGACCCTCAACGGCGGGGCAGGGCAGATCCCTCACTCCCCCCGCGCCCGCGGCCGCATCCTCGGCTTTCACACCTCCCCTGGTCTCCACTATGTGGCCGGCGAAGCCGCCGAAGCCTACGACGGCCGTCTCCGTCAATTCACCCGCCACATCCTCCTCCTCGAACCCGGCCTGGTCGTTGTCCATGACCAGATCGAGGCCACTGCGCCCTCAACCTTCGATTGGTGGTTTCACACCCCCGTCCCACTCCGCCTGGAGCAGGGGCGCCCCACCCCCTTCACCAACGGCCCGGCGGTCGCACGCCTGACGTTCATCGAGCCCCACTCGCTCCGCGTCACCGTCACCGACCGTTTCGACGTCCCCCCACGTCCGAAGATCCGCCTGACCCAGTGGCACCTGACCGCCTCGACCGAGGCGCCCGCCCACCGCACGCGCGGGACGGCCGCCGTCCAGGTCTGGCGCGTCGGCGACGCCGCGCCGCCGCCTCTCGATCACCGGCAGGTCGACGGCCTGTGTGAACTCCGGGTTCCCAACCCCAGGGCGCCGGTGCTCGTCCGACTGGGCGGCACCCCCGACGCCGTCGACGTGGTCGAGCTGGCCGCATCGGGTCCCCGCACTCTGTTCCGCTCCTCCTCAGCCACAATCTCCGATGCCGGTGCCCGCTGAGGCAACCCGGGCGACCGTCTGCCCGCATCGAAACAAGACGAGAGGTGAGCCAGGACGGTCGGGCACCGAGCAATGATGATCTTGACTCTCTTTGGCTCGAACCGGCCCATCCCCCTCGCCGAAGACGCACCTCCCTTGCGTTGACACCGCCGCAGCTTCCAAGGTTTGGAAACTCAAAACATTCGTGGATCCAATCCTTGGAGGAACCATCCGGTCGCTCCGCCGCGGAATGGCCACGGATCCGCGAATCCGATACAGTGGGTCTCGGTCAACGACCGATGACGATGACCATCGAGGGGCGGACGGCCCTGGTCACCGGCGGCGCGGTGCGCATCGGGCGGACGATTTCGGCGGCACTGGCCCGTGCCGGCGCCGCCGTCGCCGTGCACTACCGCGCCTCGCGTGCCGCAGCCGCCGCGCTGGTGCAGGAGCTGCGGCGCGAAGGCCGGCGCGCCCTCGCCGTGCCCGGCCGGCTCGACACGCCCGCCGACGCGGAGCGACTGTTCCAACGGGCTGTCCGGGCCGCCGGCCCGCTCGACATCCTCGTCAACAACGCCGCGGTCTTCGACAAGGACTCATGGACTGCGATGACGCCCGCCGCTCTGCAGGCGGAGCTGTCGGTCAATCTGATGGCCCCCATGGCGCTAATGCGCGCCTTCGCCGCACAGGGCCGGCCCGGGGTTGTGATCAACCTGCTCGACCGCCGCATTGCCGGTCTGGACCCTGCATGCGTCCCCTATGAGATCTCAAAGAAGGCGCTGGCCGAGGCGACCCGCTCGGCCGCCTGGGCGTGGGCGCCGTGCATCCGGGTCAACGCCGTCGCTCCGGGCGTCGTCCTGCCGCCGCCCGGAGAAGGCCCCAACCGCGTGCGGGACCTGGCCGGCTGGATTCCGCTTGGGCGGACCGTTCCTCTCGAGGACATTGCCGAGGCCGTACTCTACCTCATCCGTGCGGAGTCGATCACGGGTCAAATCCTCTTCGTCGATGGCGGGCAACATCTGGCGGGCGCAGGACCTTGGGGCACCGCGAGCCGGCCCTCCCGCGGGCACACACGACGGCGGGGGCGGCGGCCTTCGCCGGCATCGCTGCGGATGGGACGGGCGCCGTGTCACGGTCAGCTTTGCCGTCCCAATGGACGAACCGGAGGACGGGCATGAGCCATCGAAGCAGTCCCATTGACCGCGGATGGCGGTCCGGTAGGTATCGGCGATGTCTCCAGTGGTGGGCGGCGGCCGCCTCCTTCGGCGTGTTGACCGGCTGTCACGGAGTGCCCCAACCTGCGACCGCTCCCGCATCGGGAGGCACACCGCCGCTGCTCAACGCCGCCACCGCGACCTGGCGGCCCATGCCCGGCAGCCCCCCGGCCGAGCCGGTCACCATCGAGGGCCGCAGCGCCGTGCGCCTGCCCTGCCCCTTCGCCGGCCCGCCCATCCCCCGCGCCTCGTGGGACACCGACCTGCGCGCCGATCTGTCGAACGCGGAAGGTCTGGCCATCGTCCTGCGCAGCGGCGATCTGTCGCCCGTCGCGGGCATCTCGGTATACCTGAAAAGCGGCGCCGGCTGGTACCACCTCGCCTGCCCGCCGCCCATGCCCGGACGGTGGACAACCGTCGTTTTGGGGCTCGAAGAGGCCGGCGTGGAGGGCAAACCGGCCGGGTGGGACCAGATCGAGGGCGTCCGCATCTCGATCTTGCGGGCGGGAAACACGGACACGGAATTTCACATCTCTTCGCTTCACGCGGTCGGCATGTCCGCACTCAATGCGAAGATCGCGGTCGTCCGGGCCGATTCGGCGAGGGACTCTCCAGAATTTAGATCGGCGACAGACCGGGCCGCGGAGGCGGTCCGCATGCTCCGCGCCTCGGGGATCCCCTGCACAGCGGTGTCCGACGCGGAGTTGACGGCCGGCAGGTTGTCCGGCGTTCGGCTGGTCGTGTTGCCGTACTGCCCCACGATGCCGCCGGCCGCCGAGGCGGCGCTGGCGTCATGGGTCGCCGGAGGCGGGAAGGTGCTGGCGTTCTACTCCGTTCCGGCGGCTCTGCATGAGGCGCTGGGCGTGACGGGCGGGGACTACATCCGCGCGGAACGGCGGGACATGTTCTCCGCCATCCGCGTACATCCCGGTTCGCTGCCGGGCGCGCCGGATCTCCTGCGGCAGTCGAGCCACAACATCCGCGCGTTCGATGAGCGGCCGCCGGTCAGCCGTCGTCTCGCCGACTGGCTCGACAGCGAGGGCCGTCCGACAGGCTACGCGGCGCTCATCGGCAGTGACCGTGGGCTCGTCATGACCCACGTACTGATGCCGCGAGACCAGGCGGAGGGCGCGCGATTCCTCGGCGCCGCCGTGGGCTGGCTGCTGCCGGAGGTTTGGGCCGGCCGCGTGGAACGGACATTGCAGAGGGAGGCGGACGAGGCCGGGGCAGTGGACATTTCGACGGCGGTGACGGCCGTCTGGCGGGCTTCGTCCTCATCGCCTCGCGCGCGGTCGTTCGCGCGCGACGCCGCCGCCGCGTTGGCCGCGGTGCGCCGGCTCTCCGCCAGCGGCCGCCATGTGGAGGCGTTGGGGCAAGCGGAGGAGGTACGGCGGGGTTTGGAGCGGGCTCACTGCGCCGCCCAGACTCCCACTCCGCTCAAGTTCCGCGCCTTCTGGTGCCATGACGCCTACGGCGTGCGGGGTCGGACATGGGATGAAGCCGTCCGCCGACTCAAGGACAACGGGTTCACGGCCGTGGTGCCCAACATGCTCTGGGGCGGAGTCGCCTATCACCCGAGCGGCGTTCTGCCCGTTGCCGCCGACGTGGCCGTGCGCGGCGACGCGATCGCCGAATGCCTCGCCGCCTGCCGACGGCACGGTATCGAGATGCACGTCTGGAAGGTCAACTGGAACCTCGGACCGGCGACACCGCGCGAGTTCGTCGAGCGCCTCCGTTCGGAAGGCCGGCTGCAGGCGGGTTCGGACGGCTCCGAGCGGCTTTGGTTGTGCCCGTCGCATCCGGACAACCGGCGGCTGGAGGTCGAATCGATGCTTGAGGTCGCCCGCAAGTATCCGGTGGACGGCCTGCATTTCGACTACATCCGCTATCCCGACGCCGATCACTGCTTCTGCGCGGGATGTCGCGAACGCTTCGAGGCGGCGGTCGGCGAACGCGTCCACAACTGGCCCGCCGACGTCCGGAGGGCCGGCCTGCTGCGGGACCGGTGGAACGACTGGCGCCGCGGCAACATCAGCCAGGTGGTGCGCGCGGTCGCGGAGGAGGCGCGCCGGATCCGCCCCGGCATCCGGATCTCCGCCGCCGTGTTCCGCCATTGGGCGGTGGATCGCGACCTCGTCGCGCAGGACTGGAAAGTCTGGTGCGACGAAGGTTGGATGGATTTCGTCTGCCCGATGAACTACACGGACAGCACGGCGATGTTCGACGCGATGGTGGGGCGGCAGGTCGGGTGGGCAGGGCGCGTGCCGCTGGTGCCAGGCATCGGCGTCAGCGCCTCCTCCTCCCGGTTCGGCGCGCGCAGGGCCATCGAACAAATCCGTGTCGCCGAACGGCGGGGCGCCGCGGGGTTCATCGTCTTCAACTACGGCGAGGTCGAGTACCGCGACCTCCTCCCCCTACTCGGTCTCGGCGTCACCCGCCCTGCGGGGCCGCGAGCGCGTTTGTCGGCCGGTGGGACGAACGCTACCATCGCGCCATGAGCGATGCAGGGCCGAACGCCGTGGAAAGGCGACCGGTGCATCGGACCTGGTGGGGCGGCCGGCCCAGACGGATCCGGCGTTTGCGCAGGCGATCGAAATACCCCCCGCCGCAGAGCGATCGCGGCGTCCCACCCGCCCGGCGACGCCGTCCTTTCCGCTGGGTATTCCCCGCTCTGGTGGCCCTCCTGATCGTGGTCTGCGCGGCCGCCGTTTATCTGGCGAACCGCCAAACGCTCTCCCCACCGCCGGAGCCGAAGGAGGACCTGATTCCCTCGAGGTTCGACTCCACGATCCCGTGATCACTTCCACCGCCACGCCGGACGTCGGCGCGTTTCAGTGCGCCGGCTTGTGTGCACGCACGCGGCTTGCTATTCTCCGTTACCAATATGGCTAAATCGCCTCCAGTCCAGCCGGGACCGCAGGACTCCGCCGGTGCCGCCACGGAGGCGTCGAAGGACTGCATCACCGTCGAGGGAGTGGTCTCCAAGGTGCTCCCGGCGACGATGTACCGAGTGAAGCTACCGAACGGCCATGAGATTCTCGCGCACATCTCCGGCAAGATGCGGAAGAACTTCATCCGCATCACCACCGGCGACCGCGTGACCGTCGAGATCTCCCCCTACGACCTGACCAAGGGCCGGATCACGTTTCGGCACAAGACCTGAGTCGGACGCCCCGGTCCAGGCCGAAACGGCGCAGCTCGGCGACAAAATCGGACGGCAACGGCGAACGAACGACGACCTCTCCGCCCCCTCCGTCCGGAAATCGGATTTCCGTCGCATGCAGCATCTGGCGCGGCGCCGCCCGAAGCTCCGGCGGCAGCGCCCGCGAGGCGCCGTAGGTGGCGTCGCCGACAATCGGATGACCGATCGCCAGCAGATGCCGGCGGATCTGATGAGTCCGGCCGGTCGGAATCCAGACCCGCACCCACGACGCGACCGCCCCGGCGACCACCCGCCAAACCCGCGACCACGCCGGCCGGCCGTCCACGCGCTCGCGGATATCTCGCCGCCCGGGGGGGAACCGACCCGCAACGATCGCGTCGTAGGTCTTGACGACGCGGCCCGCCCGAAACCACTCGACGAACCGCGCCGCCGCCTCCGGCGTACGGGCGAGGATCAGGCAGCCGGTCGTGTCGCGGTCGAGACGGTGAATCGCGCGCAGCGGCTCGCCCCCCCGGCGAAGGCTCCAGCGATCGTCCACGCCGCCGGGGCCCGTCGAGACCACCCTGGCCGGCTTATCCACCACCAATGCGTCGGCCGCTTCGTGCAGGATTCGGCCGCAGGCCGACTCTGCCGAGGCCGGCCCCGCATATAACTCGATACGGTCCCCCGCCTGCACGCGGTGCCGCGCCATCCACACCCGCCGGTCATTCACGAACACGCGGCGGGCATCGAGCAGGCGGCGCGCGCCACGGCGCGACTCGCCCAACCGCGCCGCCAGCACCCGCTCCAGCGGCCATCCATCCTCCGCCGGCGTTGCGACGAACCGTCGCGGTCCGGATTTCCCCTGCGTTTCGTGCGTGCTCACGCGCGCATGCTACGTCCCGGCCGGCGAGGTGGTCAACGGATCGGGCCGCCGACGCCGCGGAACCGCCGCTTGCGGGCGGAGGCGGGCGCGGGGTAGACTGCGCGGCCGGTTTTTCCGATGGTCCCCGATCATCCAACATCCGACCTGGCCGGCGAGGTGCGGCGCGTTGCGCACCTGGCGCGGCTGGCGCTGCCCGACGAAGAGATCCCACGGTTTGCCCGGGACCTTGAACGCATCCTGGCCCACGTGCGGCAGCTCCAGGAGCTGGACGTCGAAGGGGTGGAGCCGACGGCGCACGCGATGCCGGTGACGAACGTGTTTCGCGCCGACGAGCCCCGGCCGGGGTTGACGCGGGAGGACGCCCTCGCCAACGCGCCCGCGTCGCGGGCCGGCCTGTTTCTGGTGCCGAGGATCCTCGAGTGAGTCGTGCTGCCGACGTCGCCGGCTGGACCGTGGCCGAGGCCGTGGAACGCCTCGACGCCGAGGAGATCAGCTCGGTCGAGCTGGCGCAAGCCGTCCTCGAGGCGATCGGACGGCGCGACGGCGCCATCGGCGCATACCTCCACGTGGACGCCGACGCCGCCTTGGCGGCGGCGCGGGCCGCCGACGAGCGCCGTTCGCGGGGCGACCGCGCGCCGCTGCTGGGCGTGCCGATCGGACTGAAGGACAACATCAGCGAGCAAGGTCAGCCGTGCGGCTGCGCCTCGCGCATCCTTCGAGGCTACCGCGCCCCCTATGACGCCACCGTAGTCCGCCGGCTGCGCGAGGCCGGCGCGGTCCTACTCGGTCGCCTGAACATGGACGAGTTCGCGATGGGGTCGAGCACCGAGAACTCGGCCTTCGGGCCGACGCGCAACCCGTGGGACCGGACGCGGGTGCCGGGCGGCTCCAGCGGCGGGGCGGCCGCCGCCGTTGCGGCGGACATCGCGTTGGCGGCCCTGGGCAGTGACACCGGCGGTTCGATCCGCCAGCCGGCGTCGTTTTGCGGCTGCGTTGGCCTGAAGCCGACGTACGGACGGGTGTCCCGCTATGGGCTCGTCGCGTTCGCCTCGTCCCTCGACCAGATCGGCCCCCTGACCAAGAGCGTGGACGACGCTGCGCTGCTGCTGTCCGTCATCGCCGGGCGGGACCCGATGGACTCGACCTCTCTCGACGCGCCCGTCCCCCCGGCCGACGTCGCGCGCACGGCGCCGGACACGCTGCAGGGCCTGAGGATCGGGTTGCCGGTCGAGTATTTCATCCCCGGCATGGACGCCGAGGTGGAGGCCGCGGTGCGGGCGGCGATCGCTCGGGCGGCGGATCTGGGCGCGGAGGTCCGCGAGGTCCGGCTCCCCCACACACGGTATGCGGTGGCCGTTTACTATCTGGTGGCCACGGCGGAATGCTCGGCCAACCTGGCCCGCTACGACGGTGTTCGGTACGGCTTGCGGGTCCCCGCGGAGGACGTGATCGAGCAGTACGGCCGCACGCGGGCGGCGGGGTTCGGCCCCGAGGTCAAGCGGCGGATCATCCTGGGGACCTACACGCTCTCCGCAGGCTATTACGATGCGTACTATTTGCGGGCGCAGAAGGTCCGAACGCTGATCCGGCGGGATTTCGAGGCGGCCTACCGCGAATGCGACCTGCTGGCCGCGCCGGTTACGCCGACGCCCGCCTTCCGGTTGGGCGAGAACGTCGACGACCCGTTGAACATGTACTTGGGGGACATTCTGACGATTCCCGCGAACCTCGCGGGGCTGTGTGCGATCTCCCTGCCGGCGGGCCGGACGGCCTCGGGCCTGCCGGTGGGGCTGCAGCTGATCGCTCCGCCGCTGGAGGAGGCACGGTTGCTGCGGGCGGCGGCGGCGCTGGAGCGGGCGATGGGCCCGCGCGAGCGGCCGCCGCGCACGGAGGAGGCGAGGTGAACCACGAGGCGGTCATCGGGCTGGAGATCCACGTCCAGCTCCGCACCCGCTCGAAGATCTTCTGCGGATGCCCCACCGCCTACGGCGCGGAGCCGAACAGGCAGGTCTGCCCCGTCTGCCTCGGCCTTCCCGGCGCGCTGCCCGTCTTGAACGAGGAGGCCGTGCGGCTGACGGTCATGGCAGGACTGCTGCTGGGCTGCCAGATCCGCCGGTTCAGTAAGTTCGACCGCAAGAACTACTTTTACCCCGACATGCCGAAGAACTACCAGATCTCCCAGTACGACCTGCCGCTGTGCGTCGGCGGGGGGCTGGAGATCGAAACGCCCGCCGGTCCAAAGACCGTCCGGCTGCGCCGTATCCACCTCGAGGAGGACGTGGCGAAGAACCTGCACTTCGAACAGGCCAGCGGAGTGGATTTCAACCGGGCGGGCACCCCGCTAATGGAGATCGTCACCGAACCCGACCTGGCCAGCGCCGACGAGGCCCTCGCATTCCTGCAGGCCTTGAAGCGCATCCTTCACTACGGGGGGATCAGCGACTGCAACCTCGAGGAGGGGAACGTCCGCTGCGACGTGAACGTGAGCGTCCGGCCCGCCGGCTCGGCCGCGTTGGGCGTAAAGACGGAGATCAAGAACCTCAACACCTTCCGTGGCGTCCACCGCGCCCTGACCCATGAAATTCGCCGGCAGACCGAGCTACTGGCCGGCGGCGGCCGGCTCGTCCAGGAAACACGCCGGTGGAACGACGAGCTCGGCGTGACCGAGCCGATGCGGACGAAAGAGGAGGCCCACGACTACCGCTACTTCCCCGAGCCCGACCTGATGCCGGTGGTCCTCGACGAGGCGCGGATCGAGCAATGGCGCGCCGCGCTGCCCGAACTGCCGGCCGTCCGCCGGGCGCGGTTCGTCGCGGAGTACGGTCTACCGGACTACGACGCCGAGGTGCTGACCGCCGACCGCGAGGTGGCGGACTTCTTCGAGGCCGCCGCGCGGCGGTGCGGCCGGCCGAAGGCGGTATCGAACTGGATCATGACCGAGGTGCTGCGGGCGATGGGCGAGCGGGGCGTCGGGATCGGCGCCCTCCGGCTGACCCCCGACGCGCTCGCCGAGCTGGTCAAGGTGGTGGACCGCGGCGCGATCAGCGCGCTGCGAGGCAAGGAGATCCTGGCCGAGCTGATCGAGCGAGGCGGACGCCCCGCGGAGGTGATCGAGCGGCGCGGCCTGGCGCAGGTCAGCGACGAGGCGGCCATCGAGGCCTGGGCGGCGGAGGCGATCGCCGCCCATCCTGGCCCGGCGGAAGAGTACCGCCGCGGCAAGGCCGCGGCGCTGCAGTTCCTCATCGGGCAGGTGATGAAGCTCAGCCGCGGTCGCGCCAACCCGAAGCTGGCCGGCGAGGCGCTGCGGCAGCGCCTTGGCCGCGCCGGCTGAGCGGCCTCCCGCAGTTGTCGCGGGGGCGCGCGGATGGTAGATTGCGGAGTTCAGACTGGCACCGGCAAACTCGGACGGAGCACGGCAATCCCCATGAGCACACGGCGCGCGGTGAGGAACGATTTCGTGGTCGCAGACCTGTCGCTGGCCGACTTCGGCCGGCGCGAGATGAAGCTGGCCGAGCACGAGATGCCCGGCCTGATGGCGCTTCGCCAGAAGTACGGGCGGAGCAAGCCGCTGCGCGGCGCGCGGATCTCGGGCTCGCTCCACATGACCATCCAGACGGCGATGCTGATCGAAACGCTGCAGCACCTCGGCGCGAAGGTTCGCTGGGCCAGTTGCAACATCTTCTCGACGCAGGACCACGCCGCCGCCGCGATCGCGGCCGCCGGCACACCCGTCTTCGCCTACAAGGGAGAGAGCCTCGAAGAGTACTGGGAGTTCACCGACCGGGCGCTCGACTGGGGCGACGGGCGCGGGCCCAACATGCTGCTCGACGACGGCGGCGACGCCACCCTCTTTGTCCACCTCGGGTACCAGGCCGAGGAGACCCCCTCCGTCCTCGACGGCCCCAGCGAGAGCGAGGAGGAGCGCATCCTTCGGGCCCAGATCCGCCGCTCGCTCCGGCGGGATCGTGGCCGTTTCCACCGGATCGTCCGGGAGATCCGCGGCGTCACGGAGGAGACGACCACGGGGGTCCGCCGACTGTACCGCATGCACCGCGAAGGCCGGCTGTTGTTCCCGGCGATCAACGTTAACGACTCGGTGACGAAGTCGAAGTTCGACAACATCTACGGCTGCCGGCACTCGCTGGTGGACGGAATCATGCGCGCCACCGATGTCCTCTTGTCGGGCAAGGTGGCCGTCGTCGCCGGCTACGGGGACGTCGGCAAGGGCTCCTGCCAGAGCCTCCGCGGCCAGTGCGCCCGCGTCATCGTCACGGAGATCGACCCGATCTGCGCGCTCCAGGCGGCAATGGAGGGCTACGAGGTCATGCCCATGGACCGCGCCTGCGAGATCGGCGACATCTTCGTCACCGCCACCGGCTGCTGCGACGTGATCACCGAACGCCACATGCGCCGGATGAAGCACCAGGCCGTCGTCTGCAACATCGGCCATTTTGACAGCGAGATCCAGGTCGAGGCGCTGCGCAAGTACACATGGGAAGAGGTCAAGCCCCAGGTCCACAAGATCACGTT
>Ga0116210_1002165_pt1 | contig 12563 bp, 9 predicted proteins | sample TshhotsprinmetaG_FD_94483 | JGI IMG/M metagenome (GOLD analysis project Ga0116210, IMG submission 94483) | Hot spring microbial communities from South Africa to study Microbial Dark Matter (Phase II) - Tshipise hot spring metaG | ecosystem: Environmental > Aquatic > Thermal springs > Hot (42-90C)... | reverse complement strand
GGCTCCGATCAGCGTGTGCAGTTCGTCGATGAAGAGGATGATGTTGTCGGACTGGATGATCTCCTTCATGACGATCTTCAGTCTCTCCTCGAACTGACCCCTGTATTTCGTGCCAGCAATGAGGGCGCCGAGGTCGAGCGAGATGATGCGCTTCCCGAGAAGGCTGTCGGGTATGTCGCCGGCGACGATCTTCTGGGCAAGTCCCTCGACGATCGCCGTTTTTCCGACGCCCGGTTCGCCGATGATGACCGGATTGTTCTTGATTCTCCTGCCGAGTATCTGGACGAGCCGCTCGATCTCGTTTTCCCGGCAAATGACGGGATCGAGCTTTCCTTCTTTGGCGAGCAACGTGAGGTCGCGACCGAATTCGTCCAGCGCAGGGGTGGAGCTCTTCTTCTCCTTGACCTGCGTATGCGCGCGTATCGAGAAATTGATGGTGAGCTGGCGGGCGCCTAACAGGTTGGCACCGAAACTCCTCAGTATTTTTCCGCCAATCCCTTCTTCTTCCCGTATCAGCCCGAGAAAAATGTGCTCGCTGCCGATGTAACTGTGGCCGAGAAGTCGGGCTTCCTCGACCGCAAGTTCAAGGACCTTTTTGGCGCGCGGCGTGAAGGGGATGTCGTCGAACGTCATTAGATTCGTTCCCTGGGGAAGGTTTCTCTCGACTTCGAGACGAACTTCTTCCGGCGTAATTCCGATCCTCTTGAGGATCGCGACCGGCAGACCGTCCTCTTCCTTCAAAACGGCAAGGAGGAGATGCTCCGTACCCAGGTAATCGTTCTGTCGCTTCTCGGCTTCCTCCTTCGCGAAGATGATTACCTTTCTTCCGCGCTCCGTGAATTTCTCGAACATTTCGATCGTTTCCTTTTTTTGATGATACTTCTTTTACCCTTGAAAGTCAACTCGATAGATACCGCAAAATCTTCTCCGACGCGGTCTCATTCGGTACTCTCGCGCCGTCCCGTCGCTGACATCAAGCCGCTTGTGACATCGTGAGATTCGAAGGATAAATCACCGGAAAGCGCGGGGAAGCCGCACTCGGGACTCGATGCGACATGTGACATCGAGCGAGGATCGACGAAGAAACACTGTGTGGTATAATAGTTCCACTCAAGCGCCCGAATAGTGCCTGGGGAGTCGTCCAGCGGCAGGACGGCAGACTCTGGATCTGCTTACAGGGGTTCGAATCCTCTCTCCCCAGCCAAAAGACAGTCATCAGGGATGAGTGAACAGTGAATAGAACGAAGTAAGAGAGGCATTTCTCTCATATTGACTTCTCACTTTTCACTGTCAACTGTTTTTCATGGTCCCATCGTCTAGAGGCCCAGGACGTAGCCCTCTCAAGGCTAAAACACGGGTTCGAATCCCGTTGGGACCGCCAATAAAATCAAGAAGTTAGCAGGATAGGGCGGCTTCATTTGCACCGACCGAGACCAAATCGTGACCAAGTCTGGCGACGGCGTCCCTCATGTTATCCACATTCAGGTGAGTATACCGTTTTGCCATGCGGAGATCTCGATGTCCCATCAGCACCGAGATGGTATGAATGTCAACGCCCTTCTGCCTCAGATAACTGGCAAAGGTGTGCCTTAAATCGCCTTTCTGAAAAAAGTCGCAGCACGGTGTCCGTATCTACAAGCCCTTTCGGCTCGTTCACGTAGTCACCATGACTACTCCACTGGTATTCAGCGGGATGATTCACTAAGCCAGCCCGAACAGGATTTAGGTGAATGTAACGGATAAGGTTTAACAGATACGTATCTTTGTCACAGAGATATGATTTGTATCTACCCTGCAACAGGTGTCCCACCCTCCGATTCTTTTTGTTGAAATACTGGGTATACGTGAAATTGATCCTTTGCATGATGACCGATATGAGATCTTTGGGTGTTTCAACCAACAGGTGTACATGGTTTCTCATAAGAGTATATGCATAAAGAATGAAGCCGCATTTGTTCTTGTCTTGTATATGTGCAATCGTTCGATGTAACGAAGTAGTCGTTATCGTTTAGAAAAATATTTTGTTGGTGATTGCCCCTGACAATGATATGGTAAAAAGCTCCCTCAAGTTGTGTCCGCGGCTCTCGTGCCATAGCGCGCAATTATAACTGGCTACTTGCATAATTGCATGCCTGACCCCAAGAGGTGTAGCTTGCGTATTCTCTCACTCGGTGGTATCTTCTTCATAGGCTTCGGTTTCATCTCCTTTCTTAAATTTCGCGATTTAATTAAGGATAACCGAAGCCTTCTCTTTTTACAGGTATTTTAGGACATCACCCTTGAACCGCGACGTATACCGTTTGCCATGTTTCTCAGACATCATCAAAGCCTCCTTTGCAGGGCTTTCTTCCAAGATGATGATGTCTCTATATTACGAAATCCTTAGCACTGTGGGTGGTGCTAATTTTGGGGGAGGCTACGAAGTGTTAAGGCTTTTTTTGTTTGAATTGCGCACAAATGTGAAAAATCAACCCTAACGTTGCATAAAAATATGGTCACGCCGCACGTTGAAGACGGTCGAGGTAGAGCAACAAGTCATGTTTGACGGCAGAATTGTCATTCATGGACATAGTGAGAATCCCGCCGGGGCGGGTAATCCGGCCGGCACGCTGAAGCAGCGTTCTCCTAAGAGTGTTCGCCTCGGTAAATTCCCAAAGCGCGGTTCGTTTCTCGGTAGTTCCCCTGTCTTTTTCATGCACCATCATATGAAGTTCCCGAAAGAGATTATGCGTGATGATTGCCGACATCATATAGAGAAGATTGCCGTGAAGTCGTCTGACGGCAACGTAATCAAGATTGCATTGCGATTTCAATTCGCTGAAGGTATTTTCTTGAGACCCTCGTCCGTTGTGAAAGCTGAGGACCTTCTTCATCGTTGTCTGCTTGTTGGTAATGATCACCTTGAACTCGAAGCCATATTCGTGGGGGATGAACAGGTCGAGCTGGATGGGCTCCTTCGACTGCTTTTTGACCTTCTTACGGATAAAGAGAAAACGAAAGCGGGTATCCCACTTTTTCGGCTTCCACTGCGTATCGAAATACGACAGCTCGCGGTTAAAATATCGCCAGCGTCTCCTGTCCTGAATCATCCCCTTGAGCTCGGTAAATCTCTCAAAGGGCACCGATATGGTAAACTGAATTCCCTCGGCATCAAGTGCCGTGACAATCTCGTCGCTGAAGAAGGCGCTGTCCATGCGCACCTCGACGACAATACCGGGGCAGGCGGCGCGGATTGTGCGGATGCTCTCCATCATAAATTCACGGGCTCCATTGGAGTCGTGGACATTGCCGGAACGCGGCAGCACATCGAAGACCTGCCCTGTCTGGGCCACCGTGCAGAACAAGTGATAATAGCTCCTTTGTCCCTTCTTTTGCTTATTAAAGCCCACCGCCGCGCCTTCGGCCATCCGTCCGGTGCTCACGACAGACCCGTCAAAATCAAGAGTTACCCGAACCAGCCTGAGCGCCTGAAGTCTTGCAAGAAGCATCTCCCGGCACACTTGTCGAATCTTCAGTATGCTCGTGTCGTCAACGCGGGCCAATGCCCTGCTTACCGTAGAAACGTCCGGAAGCTTTCTGAGTCCCAGAAGACGAAGCACCATAAGATCGTCCCTATAGTAGTCCATGTCTCGAAGGCGTCGATACCCCAACATCAGATGCACGATCAACATGAGGACAATCATGTGATGACCGAATATCGGGCTCACCGGCAGATGATCAAAACAGGCGCGGAGTCGTGCCTTGACGTCCAGCTTCGAAAACAACTCCTGAATGACCACCAGTCCAGCGAACGACGTAAGCCTTTGGTCTTCGAAGCGAAGCACGGGAATTCTGTGGACACGAGAGAAAATTTGTGCTTTACTAGATTTCACTATCAGTGGCCTCCTGTTTTGGTTGATTTTGCTTTTCGCAATGTCAATTTTAACCAATCAGGAGGCCGTTTTGCGAGAGGTTTCGCATAGTTTTTCAGCATATTTTATGCAACTACAAGGTTATCTTACGAAATATTTAGCACTATGGGTGGTATAAATTTTGGGGGAAGCTACCAATAAACCATAAAAGGGGTCGAGTATTGTCAGCGGTCGATTCAAATGCCGCCAGGGAGGGTCGGTTTAACCCCCGCCAGTTTTAGGGACTATTTTCTTTACCATGTTCATTTTTGATTTTGCAAGCAGTATCTCTCAGCCGGTAGCTTTTTCCGGAGATCTGGATGATATCGGCCCGACTGAGGAACCGGTCAAGTATGGCCGTAGCAGTCGGCACGTCGCCGACCAGTTTTCCCCATTCATCAAGCGGCCTGTTTGATGTCATAATTGTCGATCTGAGCTCATAGCGGCGCATGATTATCTCAAACAGATACTCGCCGGACTGTTTCGGCAGCTTTTTCAGCCCCATGTCATCGATGATAAGAAGATCGGGCCTGAGATACCGCCTCATTGCCTTGTCGCTTTCATTCAGGGCCTCTGCCTGGTTCAGTTCCCCGACGGTGTCGAAGATAGAACGATACAGGACGACATAGCCCATCTTTGCTGCCTGATGTCCGAGAGCCTGAGCCAGATGTGACTTGCCGACACCCGGCGGTCCTGACCCTCCGTTCGATGGCCCTGTCCTCCCTGAGAGAGATCTCGTCCTGGATGATCAGCTCCAGGAACTCCAGGTGGCTGAGCTGATTGCCCTGGGCTTCCTGCAATCTGACCTCCAAAGAGGAGAGAAGTCCGGAGAGCTTCAGGCGCTTCAATGCAGACCTAAGGTGTTGGTTCATGCTCACTCCTTTCGTTTTGTATTTTGAATGATACGGATATCATCTCCTGATATTCCGACAGCGGCCGGATAATTGGATGGGTGTCTGTAAACTCAAGCTCCTGCTGGGAGAAATGTCTCTTGAGCAGCTCCCGTAAAGGGCGCAGCCGGAACATTCGGGCATTCAGGGCGATTCTGCTTGCTTGGTTGATGGCAGGGGCGGGGTATTTTTTGGCCAGGTGTATGAACCCCTGCAGTACACGGACCCCTTCGATCCCTCGTGTATCGAGCATAGCTTTTGCCCATAGGCTCGCCTCGGTGCCGATACCGATGATTTTCCGTAGCATGTATTCGGCGCCCCGCTCAACAGCCGATATCTTCCGATCAGATAAATGAGCGCGACTGGTGTTAAACTTACCCGGGGCAACCCTTGGGTGAACAGCGATCTGCTCGAATTGGCTGTTGAACGCCCTGACCAAACGACTGTCCCAGCGTACCCACACCTCACGGCCAAGATACTCAGGCGGAACCGAGTAATACCCTTTTGCCACTTCCACATGGCCGTCACGATGTACGTTTCGCTTGCCTTCGTGATAAAACGGGAAGGGCTGGGCAGGCAACGGCTGAAGTGCCCGTCTTTCCACTTCCTCGAATACTCGGCGCACCTGTTTCTTGGTTGTGCCGTGTATACGGGTATCGGCCACATCCCTCTCCCACTTGATAAGAAACTGTTTCTGTTCGAATAGGGAAGAGAATATTCTGCCCTTGAGCGCGTTATTCTTGACGTACTTGACCCCACCTTCAATCTTGCCCTTGTGCCGGGGCATGTACGGTTTGGTGGGAAGAATGACCGTGCCGTAATGCCGTGCGAAGGCTACCACTTTCGGATTGAGATCCGGATCGAACCAGTCGGCGTCCTTTACTGCGGCCTTCAGGTTGTCGATGACCAGTGTCTTGGGTACACCGCCGAATGCCCGGAAGGCATTCTCCAGAGCGCGGATGAAGTTCTCTGTCGTCTGCCGCCATATCGGCTCGCTGTAGCTTTTCCGGGAATGGCTCAGTGTTATGCGCAGGATATGCGGGCGGCGTCTTTTACCGTTCTCAATAACCCAGGCCCCAAAGCCGAAATCTACCTGTCCCTCTTGTCCCGGCTCACATTCCATTCTTCGAAATGGCAGCGGTATGGTTGAGCCAAGCCTACGGACAAAACGCTTTACTGAAGAGTATGAGCCGGTGTACCCGATTTCTCCGGCGAGATCTTGCCAGATTCGCTGGGCGGATAACCCTTCATCGAGTTTCTTCTTGATTATGTCACTGAAGGGCTTACAGTGGCTGGGTCTTCCTGGTGGACGTCCGGAAGGTTCCGGGAAGACCAGGCCCTCCAGTATTGAGCTGGACCCGACGGTCGGAATGGCGGCATTTGAACCTTCTGAGACCTCTGAGCCGGTGGCCACAATGGCGGGTTTTGACCGATTCTGCCGTAATCGATCGTACCGGGCTACGGTATCTCGGTCTACTCCAAGTTCCCGCCCTATGCGCCGATACGACCATCCCTGTTCCAGTAAGCCTATGATTGCGTGAACTTTTGCCATCTTGAGCCTGTTTGCCATGTATATCCTCCTTTGCACATTGCAAAAGAAGATATACCGCATCTCCTCTCAATAATGGCGGCTTTTGATTCGACCTTAGGTGGCGGCTTTATGTGGCCGCTAACAAAATTCTTACGTTGCATCGGCTGAAGATCCCCGGCCTTCTGAGAAAGACGCTCTATTCAACCAATCCCATCGAGAGCATGTTCTCACTGGTGAGAGACGCCGAAGGGAATATAAAACGGTATCGCAGAGGCGGGATGACTCAGCGGTGGCTGGCAGCTGTTCTTCTGTATGCGGAACAAAGGGGTAGACGCATCAAGGGATATGCTTCAATTCCGGAGGTGATCAGTACCATTGAGGCGGAAGAGGAAAAAAACGAAACAGTTACAAGGAGGGCAGCGTAGGGAGAGAAAGAGATGCAAGCCACTCAGATAGTTTCAACTAAAAACTTGACATCCTCTATTTTTCAGATTGCAATGTCATTCGTGGTAAAATAAGTTGAATTAACCCGAATAATTAAAATCATGAAATTTTTCTTAGACATTGTTAATAAATTCCGCGAAAAAATGGAATCGAAGCAGGAAGACGAGACTATCAAACGGTCCTTTCAGGAAAAGTATTCCATATTCAAGCAACTTCTTTCAGCAAACAATAGAGTGCTTGAACTAATGGCTGATCTGGGGGAAAAATTATCCGGTGAATATCTTTTTGATAGACATTATATAGATGATAATATCAGGGCGATGTCTGCCGGAGTAATTGATATTATCAAGCGAATGAATGAGCTCGGGAATAACAAATATTACGATTTGTATGCGAGGTTTGAGATCATTAATTCTGAAATAGAAAAACTCCTGACCAGAAGAAAAGAAATTCCTGAAAGTGCATATACCATCCCTTTTAATGAAATAGAAAAAAGCATGGCAGACAGGCTCGGCGGAAAAAATGCCAATCTCGGCGAAGTTAGGAACCGCATCGGTCTTCTAACGCCCGATGGATTTGCAGTCAGTGCCTTCGCCTACAAGCGATTTATGGACCATAACGGGTTCACGAGGACGATCAACGATTTGTTGTCACGGGTAGAGGTCAGCTCTGTCGCTCAACTGCAGAAGGTGAGCAGAGACATACAGGTGCTTGTTGCCGGTGGCGAGATCCCGGATGACCTCGGGCAGGCGATTCAGGACGGCATCGAGCGGTTGCAGGCGGTATCGGGCCGATCTGATCTGAGGGTATCCGTTAGGAGCAGTGCCTTGCAGGAGGACGGAGAGTTTAGTTTTGCCGGCCAGTATGCCACTTTTCTGAATGTGCCCTGCGATCAAGTCCTCCAGAGATATAAGGATGTGGTTGCGAGTTTATTCACGGATAGGGCGATTTTTTATTTCAAGACAAAGGGATTTCAGGACTACGATATGGTTATGTCGGTCGGCGTCCTGAAAATGATAGATGCAAAAGCCGGCGGTGTGGTCTACACGCGTGACCCCAACCGAGATGTCGACAACATTATCATCAGCGCCGTCCACGGTCTCGGTCTCTGCGTTGTCGACGGTACGATTTCACCGGAAACCTTTGTGGTATCGAGGCAACCGAAATTAAGAATCGAATCGAGACATATCCCTGAGCAGAAGAAAATGTATTATTGCAGGATAGACGGTGGAGTGGAGGAAGTGCCGATTACATCTGACTTCTCGGCGAACCCCTGTCTCACCGATGCTCAAGTGTTGGCCCTTGCCGAATACGCCATCTCTATTGAGCAGCATTATCAGTCGCCTCAGGACATCGAGTGGGCACTGGACGAGAACAAAAGTCTCTACATTCTCCAGACGAGGCCGTTAAGGGTCATCAAAAAAGAAACACCCAAGCCTATTCCCACACATGTGGCCGGTTACACTGTTCTCCTGGATAGGGGGGTGATCGCCTGCAAAGGAATCGGACACGGGAAAGTGCATCTGGTAAAAACTGACGATGATCTCGTCAATTTCCCGGATAACGCCGTGCTCGTCGCAAGGCATACGTCTCCGAAATATGTAACCGTCATGAACAGGGCAAGCGCCATCGTCACCGATTTTGGCGGCACGACAGGACATATGGCAGCACTCGCACGGGAATTTCAGGTTCCCGCGATACTCGATACGGAGATGGGGACGAGGATACTACAACATGGGCAGGAGATCACGGTTGACGCCTTTAACTGCACCGTTTACGAAGGAAGAGTGAGCGAGTTGATAGAGCTGTGCGCGAAGCGAAAAGAACCTTTCAGAGATACGGTGCTGTTCAGAGAACTAGAGAAGATCATGAAGTGGATTGTGCCTTTGAATTTATATGACCCGGCTGCTGACAACTTCAAGCCGTCGTCTTGCTTGACGTATCACGATATAACCCGTTTCTGCCACGAAATGGCCATGCATGAAATGTTCAAGATATCCGACGCCGCTACAGACGAAATAGGAGAAACCAAAAAACTGATATCAAGCATTCCACTGGTAATATACATTATAGATCTGGGGGACGGTTTGGTAACGGGCGCTCCCAAAGTCCTTAATCTGCCACACATATGCTCGATTCCGCTAAATGCAATTTTTAAAGGTCTTTCAGCCATGAAATGGCCACAGGGGAGTTCATCTGTAGATATCAAAGGTATTTTGGGTATGCTGGCACATACTGCGAGCACTTCCGAAGAAGAATTGCGCAGGACGGGGGAAAAAAGTTATGCCTTTATTTCCCGGGAATATATGAATTTTACACTGAGGCTTGGTTATCATTTGTCCACAATAGAAGCATATGCAGGAGAAAACCTGAATGACAATTACATAAGGTTCTTTTTTAAGGGTGGAGGCGCTGCCTTTGACAGAAGATTGAGAAGGGTAAGATTGATAACCGAGATATTGAAAAGAATAGATTTCGAGGTAAAAGTCGTGCAGGACGTTGTTGATGCTGTTATTAACAAGTACGATAAATCAGAGATAGAAAGCAGATTGGAAATACTCGGGAAACTTACAGTTTATACAAAGCAGCTTGATATGGCTCTGTTCAACGATGCAATAACCGACATGTATACAGAACTATTCATTAAAGAACAGATAAAGTGGTAACCCTTTGCTTCTTACTCGCTCTTAAGGGCTTTGAGTTGTTCCTTCAACATTTTGTTTTCCCGCTGCACGCCAAGCCATTTCATCGCCCTGTCAATAGTAAAAAGAATGTGCTCTTTTCTGAAAGGTTTTGTGATAAAGTCAAAAGCCCCCTTCTGCATTGCCTCCTGAGCAGCTTCAACGGTGCCATAAGCCGTAATTATGATAATGGGTATGTCCTGATCTGAGCGCTTCACAGCCTCGAGAAGTTCTATTCCGTCAATACCCGGCATTTTCAGGTCGGCGATGACGAGATCGTAATTGCCGTGTTTGGCCAACTCGACCGCTTCAATGGGATTATTGGTGGTGTTAATGTCATAAGGCGTCTTTTCTTTGATAATCATACTCAAAAGACTAAGCATATCAGGTTCATCATCTACTATTAATACCTTTTCTGCCATCTAACCCTCCTCGTTTTTGTTCGTTCCGAATGCCAATATATCCGCCCTCTCCCAAAAATATTTCGTAAGGACCGATTGCCCAAAACTGTGTTTCAACGGTCATTGATTCCGGTTTCTTTATTATTCGCGGGGAAGGTTATGATAAAAGTGGTTCCCGTCTCCGCTGATTCCTCTTCCGTCTTCGTCTGAAAAGTTATCGTACCACCGTGCTTGGTTACGATTCCATAAGAGACCGAAAGCCCCAGTCCTGTGCCTTCACCAACCTTTTTTGTAGTAAACAGAGGGTCAAATATCTTTGACCGGTGTTCTTTTTTGATGCCGTGTCCGGTATCAGACAGTCTGATCTCAACCTGTTTGCTGTCTAATGCACTCGTTACAACGGTTAATGTGCCTCCCCCCTTCATGGCGTAGATGGCATTGTTGATAATATTAACGAAAACCTGTTCCAGTTCTCCCACATCTGCCATTATCTTCGGCAAATCAGGTTGCAGGCGTTTGTTTAACTTAATTTTGTTCAGGAACAGGGTATTTTTCACAATAGATAATACGGTTTCTACAATAGCATTTACATCTACAAGTTCTGCTTTATATTCGGTGTAACGGCCAAAACTCAACAGATTTTCCACGACCCTTTTAGCAATCAATCCCTGCTTTTCTATTGTTTTTAACATGGTATATTCCTGCGAATCGGGGCTGACCCTTTCGATAAGGAGATCTGTAAATCCAAGGATGATTGCAAGGGGATTGTTTATTTCATGCGCCACACCGGCTGCGAGGGTCCCCATAGAAGACAACTTCTCTGTTTCCAGCTGGAGCCGCTGTTCTTCTTTCTCTTTCTCCTTAATTGCAGTGATATCCCTTGAGATGCCGAGGACTGCGTAAATGTTGCCGGTTTCGTCCCAGAGTCTCCGGAGTTTCGTGTTAAACCAGTACTGGTTCTTTCCTATAACAGCCAGCTGGGTAACCTGTGTGCTCTCTTTTGTATCGAAGACATTCTGTATCATTAGTAAGAGCACTTCCCCGCTTGGCCATGAGAATAGCTCCGCGATATTGTGTCCGATAATTTCTCCCTCGGATTTATTGAAAAATCGGCACCCGTAACTATTGATGGACAGGATATTGCCTTCATAATTGGTGGTGAAGATAATATCCTCCGCATTCTCGATGAGCGATTTGTATCTCTGCTCGGATTTGGTTAATTCGATAGTTTTTTTCGCAACTTCCTGCTCCAGCATGTTTGACCAGCCGAGTATCATAAAATTTATTATCAGCCCGCTGACTATGATGATAAAGATGATAAGTCCTTGGAGGAACAACTGACGAACATGGATAGAGTGTATTGCGCCCTCGATTTCACTCACCGGCGCAACGACGGCGACAGACCATATGCGGAGGTGTTCACTGTTGGAAAGCCGAATCGGGGTAAATGCAATCAATTTCTTGATTTCTCCCTCCATGCCCTTGTGCCAGCCGGATATATACCAGCTTGTTCCCTCTTCACCTTTTATCATCTGATTACGTTGTATTTCATTAATTCGTTCATAAGAAATCGAGGGTTGTTTCTCCATTCTTGCCTGGAAGGCATTCTTGCCGATAAAGGTCTTTTCGTAGTGATAAAGAAAAGTGCCGTTTTCATCGATGACCCATGCATAACCGGTTTTCCCCGAGTGGACATCCTTGGCAATCTGTTTTACCAATTCACTGCTGTTTATGACAAAGATAAGCACCCCGGAGAATTGATTGGTCGGGGAAGGATGCATCTCGCTTACGGATGTTTGCCAGACGGGTAAGCACATTTTCATCACGAGCCTTTCGGATGTGCTGTTTCCCACTGCGGTCGAAACACTTGATAGATAAATATTGTTCTTATTATGTTCTTTTTTTGCCCAGTTGAGATATTGCTTATCCTCATCGTTTAAATGGTGAATACGCCACTTGCCATCGGACGCCATTGTATATGAAGCATGGGTTTTATGATCAATGTATCGTATTTCCATCACACCGTCTTCTTTTATGCTTGAAAAGGTAATATTGATTCTGTATTTCAGATAACGCGCTTCAGCATATTGTATGGTGGGAGACAGACTGAGGAGCACCAGCTCTCTTTTTAATGCTGCAATACGGTTCTCTATCTGGCTTGCGACATGCTTTGCTATGGCTAATTGCTGCTGGTTAAAATCCTCCGTTACAACCTCCCTCACGTTGATGAAAGACATCCAGCCAAGAATGAGGACAATACCCGAGAGAAGAGTTATCCCAAGAACCACTAATAACTTGAAATACCTGATATTAAATGGGTGGTATTTTTCTATTAATGAGATTAATATAGACTTCATTATTGTTTGGGACGATCCATTATTTCTTTTTTAACGCCGAGCTGCTATTCACGATATAACATATTTTAACGGTAAGCCCGCATTTGAGCAATTCCATGGATCTTTGTAAGCTTCCCCATTAGGTAGCCAGTTGTAAAGTAGAGGTTTCAGCATTTTGCTCTATGTATTCGGACGGTGTCAAGTCTCCGAAAGCATCATGAGGACGCTGCTCGTTGTAGTCGTATACTGCGACCCTGGAGAGATGGACAGGCCGGAGGTGTAGAGGATAGCCTCTCCGCATGAGCGGAGAGAACCTTTACACGGAGGTGAAGGATGAGGCAGCGGACATGGACGGCGGAGGAGGAATTGGCGATCGTCATGGAAGGGATC
>Ga0116210_1002163_pt1 | contig 12568 bp, 8 predicted proteins | sample TshhotsprinmetaG_FD_94483 | JGI IMG/M metagenome (GOLD analysis project Ga0116210, IMG submission 94483) | Hot spring microbial communities from South Africa to study Microbial Dark Matter (Phase II) - Tshipise hot spring metaG | ecosystem: Environmental > Aquatic > Thermal springs > Hot (42-90C)... | reverse complement strand
CGGGGCAGATACCCACGTGTTCCTCAGCCGTGCGCCACGCAGCGGCGCAAGCGCCCTGCGTTCGACTTGCATGCATTAGGCACGCCGCCAGCGTTCGTCCTGAGCCAGGATCAAACTCTGCGTTGAAATGATTGTCGTACCGACACCTGAACTCGCAGGCGCCGGACTGACGGGCACGCACGTGACCACACTCGTCTGGTAAGGTGCACGGGATGGGGTGTGCAGCGAATAAAAAACTAGCGTCACCGGTCGGTGACCCTAGTCGGGAGGACGACAACACTGTCCAGACCCGAATGTTTGCGCTGCTCAGTCTACCTCGCTACTGGAGTGAGACCGGGATCCACATCCCGATATATAGTATATTCCAGTCAGCGGCGCGTGTCAAGGTGTGCTATCATGGCAGCGCTATCGGCTCATCGGGCAGGCATCGCCCGCTAGAAGAGGTCGCCATGGTCCGCTCGCGGTTTGCGGTTTTCGCCTGGGCGAATGTCGCCTACAACCTGCTGGTCATTCTATGGGGTGCGTTCGTGCGTGCCACTGGCTCGGGCGCTGGTTGTGGCGATCACTGGCCGTTGTGCGACGGTCAGGTCATTCCGCGGGCGCCAAGCACCGAGATGCTGATCGAGTTCACCCATCGGCTGACCAGTGGTGTGGCGCTGCTGGGCGCGGTGGCGCTGCTGGTGTGGGCCTTCCGGGCCTACGAGCGCGGGCACCGCGTCCGCCAGGGTGCGCTGGCGGTGATGGTGTTTATGCTGCTCGAAGCGCTCCTCGGGGCGGGACTGGTGCTGTTTGAACTGGTCGCCCACAATGCCTCGGCCAGTCGGGCCGTTGCGATGGCCCTGCACCTGGTCAACACGTTCCTGCTCCTCGGGGCGTTGACCCTGACGGCATGGTGGGCCTCGGGTGGGGCGCCGGTCAGCCTGCGGGGGCATGGCCGGTTGCCCTGGTTGCTGGGCGTGGGTCTGGTAGGCACGGCGCTGGTCGGCTCCAGTGGCGCAGTGACGGCCCTCGGCGATACGCTGCTCCAGCACGGCGTGCTGCCCGGCGGCCTCAATCAGCCGCTCGGCGCGGCCAGCCATCCCCTGGTACAGATGCGAATTATTCATCCGATTATAGGCACGCTTGTTGGCATCTACACCCTCTTCCTGGCCCAGGCTGTCACGGCGCGCCGCTCCGAGCTGCTGGCACGCGGCTTTGCCTGGGGCCTGGTTGCGCTGTTCTTCCTGCAGATCCTCCTCGGTGGCCTTAACGTCACGCTGAAGGCCCCGGTCTGGATGCAACTGGTGCACCTCCTGATGGCCGATGCGACCTGGATCTGTCTGGTGCTCCTGAGCGCTGTCGCCCTCGCCGTGCCCGAGGAACGTACCGCGCCCGCGCCGCTGCCCCGAACCGGCCCCGCAGCCCTGCGCCCGTAAGGGCTATGCGCTGTGTAACAGGCTCGCGCTGACCCGCCCCCTTCGCGCGCGGGTAGGGTGTTCCGGGCTATGCCTTCTGAACCTCACCCCATCCTGATGTGAGCATATGGGGAAACCGGGTTTCCTCACCTGTGGTGAGCTTGTCGAACCGTGCCCCTGCCTGTGGGGGGTGCCAGCCGCTCCCAACAGCGGTTGGGAAATGGGGAAACCGGGTTTCCCCAACCCTCTCCCTGCGGGGAGGGTTTGGTCGTAGCGGCGCGGCGCCGCCGCGCCGCTACGACCTCCCAAAGATACCCCATGTTCATCGCGGCGTTGTGCGCTCCGCGCATGGGGCCTGATGTGAGCATATGGGGAAAGCGGGTTTCCCCATACCCTCGCCCACGGGGCGACAAGCCCTCCCACAACGGTATTTTTCATCGCGGCAGGGGCATCCCGGGTTGGAGCAAAAGATTTTTCGCCCCAACCCGGGGTATTAGGGGTATAATAATAATTGTGGTACTTGTCACATACATGCCGCGCCAGTGAGAGGCATTCGATGAAAATTGTGCGGAGGCTGCTGGAGGAGAAGACCAAAGGCGTGTGGAGCATTGCGCCGGATCAGACGATCGCGGAGGGGTTACGCCTGATGGCAGAGCACGATGTCGGCGCGCTGCTGGTGGTAGTGGAGGGACGCCTGGTTGGCATCGTAACCGAGCGCGACGTTGTGCGAAAGGCACTGTTGCAGGGACGCGACCCAGCCACCACCCCAATCGCCGAGATTATGACCGAGCGCGTGCTCTATGTGCGTCCTGAACAGACGGTCGAGGAGTGCATGGCGCTGATGACCGACAAGCACCTGCGGCACCTGCCCGTGCTGGAGGATGGCCGGATTCTCGGGATCGTCTCCATTCGCGACGTGGTGGCCGACCTGATTGCCGAGAAGAGCTTTATTATCGAGCAGCTCGAGAACTACATCTACGATATTCCCCCCTACAGCCGCGTCTGAGGCTAGCCTCACCCCGGGCACAGCAGAGGCCCGGCGCTGCGGCACCCTGGCGAGTGCGCTACTCGCAGATGAACAAACTTTCATCATGCGACTGGCGTACTCTTGCATATACTTCACGCAAGCCGTTGTACTATAGATGCATTCGTCCTGCCCTGGCAACCGGGGATTACAACGGGACTTCATCTCGGCGCGGGTTGACGCAGCGCCTCCCAAACGGAGAAGTCTCGTTGTGATACGGGTGCAGTGTTCCGCAAATCCCTGAGAGGGTGTGGTCCGGGCGCGCAGGCATGGCGCCCGCCGGCAGGCAGGAGGGGCCAAACGTCCGCGCGCCCGAAAGCATACGCATCCGCGAAACCCTGCACCGTCCAGGTGAACCATAGTACGAAGGTACCCGCGTCATGTTGCGCCGGGACGTTGATGGATGCTAGGATCAGGCTGGCTGCCTGCGTCGCCTCGTTCCGCGTTGCACCATCATCGCCAGGGAGCATATCGTGAAGCTCGAAGGATCGCTTGACACGTTCCCCCTGCGGGAACTGATCGATATGGTTATGTTTAGCTCGGTCACCGGGGTGTTGAACATCTACGGGTCGGGAAGGGCCGGGCAGCTCTTTTTTCGTGACGGGACGTTGTACCACGCCGAGCGTGGGCCAGCGTGCGGAATGGACGCGCTGGCCGAGTTGCTGGCAATTGACGGCGCCCTCTTCAGTTTCGTCACCGATGCTACCTCGGAAGCGGAGTCGCTGTGGGGCGCCCCCCACTACTACTTGCAGAGCGCGGAACGCGCCGCGGCCCGCTGGCGCCAGATACGCGCCTATGTGCCCGACCTCGAGCGGGTGCCGCGCCTGCTCGTCACGCCAGCGTGGATCGAGCGTCACGTCAATCCAGCTCACCATCCATTGCTTGCCGCCGTTGATGAGCGAGCGACGCTCCGCGATATCGCGGCCCGCCTGGGCTGGGCGGGAATTGATGTGGCCGAGATGGCGGCCCAGTTGAGCCTGGATGGGGTGATTGAACTGGTTGCCGCTCCCGCTGAGCCACCCGCTCCCGCCCCGCCGGATCGCAAACCCGGCTTGTTCGATCGCCTGCTTGCCTCGAGTTCTTCTGCGCAAGCCTCGCCCCAGGCTGACCCTCCACCTCCTGATCCTGAGAAGCGACCGTACCGCTCTGCCGAGGATTCGATCCTGCAAATTCTCCGCGGGTCCGGCTAAGCGCCTGAGGTGAACATACGGGGAACCCGGGGTTCCCCGGGTCCCCGCCTGTTGGGGCGCCAGCCGCTCCCACCAGCGGGTGGGGGATGGGGAACCCGGGGTTCCCCGGGTCCCTGCGTGTGGGGCGCCAGCCGCTCCCACCAGCGGTTGGGAGATGGGGAACCCGGGGTTCCCCATCCCCCTGCCTGTGGGGTGGCAGGCGCTCCCGCCAGCGGGTGGGGGACGGGGAACCGGGGGTTCCGCAGGTCCCTGCCTGTGGGGGGCGGCAGGCGCTCCCGCCAGCGGGTGGGGGACGGGGAACCGGGGGTTCCGCAGGTCCCTGCCTGTGGGGGGCGGCAGGCGCTCCCGCTACCGGTTGGGAGATGGGGAACCCGGGGTTTTCCAGGCCCCTGCCCGGCCCGCGGACGCTGACGAGGGTGGGACGCCCTCGCTCCCGGGCTTGTGTGGTTGCCCCAACGCAAACGTATCACCGCCCCGGGAGTTGTCCGCACAGACGCTACGTGCTACTATAGAGCCGGTTGCAGCTCGCGGCAGGCGCTCCGACGCGAGGCTTGCCAATCGCCGGGCATACTGGCGTCGCAGGAGGGGCTGGCTCGTATGCTGAACTGGCTGCGCAAACTGCTGGAGCTTGATGCCGAGGCAGCGATTGACCTCGGCCCCGACGAGAAGATCCTCTTCGTGATCGGGCGTCACTGGATCGTTCTGCTCACCCGTATGATTGTGCCCTTGATGGCCCTGGCCCTGTTTGGCGGGCTGGCGATGTATCGCGCCGCGGGGGGCACGTTCCTGGCGCGTGAGATCGGCTCGACCACCGGCCTCGATGCGCTGAACTGGCTGCTGGCCTTCGTTGCCGGCGGCCTGTTGTTTGTCTGGCTGGTCCTGTACGTGCGTGGCGCCAGGACGCGCGGGCCGCGCCGGGTGCTGCTGGCGGCCATCGGGTTTGTGCTTCTGCTCCTTTACTACCGCTATTCGGGTGGTCGCATCTTCGCCATCGAGCCGGAACTGGCGCTGAGCCAGCGCGGTGATGTATGGAACATCTTCCTGATCATCCTGGCGCTCGCCAGCGTGTTCATGCTGCTCTTTACGTTCTACGACTGGCTGAACGACGAACTGATCCTCACGAACCAGCGGGTGGTCTTTGATAACGACCAGGTGTTCATTCCACGCCTGATCGAACAGCGTGTCCAGCAGCAGATCTTTCTTGAAGATGTGCAGGACGTGAATGCGAAAACTGCCACTTATCCTCAGCATATCCTGAAGTATGGCACGGTTACGGTGAAGTCGGCGCGGTTTGGCGGCAATATTGTCTTTGAGTCGGCCAGCCAGCCGATGGAGATGCAGCGGCAGATTATGGATCAGGTGCGCGCCCTGCGGAAGCGGATGACTGCCGCCGACTACCAGCGCATGATTGACGAGCGTATCTATGGCAAGAAGACTTCAACGGGGAAGACCACCACGGTGCTCAAGCAGACCCGTCCGGCACGCTGGCTCAACGCGCTCTTCCCCGAAAACCCCGAGATCGATGAGAAGACCCTGACCTACACCTGGCGGCCCCACTGGCTCTTTATGCTCCGGGCACAGATCGGCCCGACGCTGCTGCTGGTGTCGGGACTGCTTGTCCTGGCGCTGGTCAACAGGTACCTGGCGCTGGAGGCAGGCTGGATTCTCCTGGCGACGCTTCTGCTCGTGATTGCCTATGTGCTCTGGGCAGCGTGGGAGTTTGAAGATTACCGCAACGACAAATACATTCTTGCCCCCACCAATGTGGTGGATATCGAGAAGAAGCCCTTTGGCCCCGAGGATAAGCGCCAGGCCAGCCTCGGGGCGATTACGAATGTCAGCTTCGAGACAACCTTCATCAGCAACCTGCTGGGGTATGGCGATGTGGTGCTGGAGACGGCAGGCGCGGGCGGCAAATTTACGTTTTTGCGCGTGCCGCGCCCTAACCAGGTAGTCAGCACGATTAACGAGTACATCGTCAATTTTAAGCGTGGTGAGCGCGAGAAGAACCTCAACGATACGCTCGACTTGCTCGCGCAGTACCACGAGGCGCAGAAGCGCTACAACGAGATCAATCCAGGCTCGGCGTGAGGCCGCTTGCTTCGGCACGGAGATGGTGGTGCGGTTCCGGCTCTGGCTGCTCCTGCTGCTGATTAGTCTGTTCGTTGCCAGGACGCACGCGCAGGCGCCGCCTTCTGTCACTCTCGAGGTGCAGGCGGGTTACGATGGCATGGGCACGTACCGCAACGGTTTCTGGTTCCCCGTTGCGGTTACGGTCAGCAATACGGGCGGTGATAGCGTCGGAACGCTGACGATCACCGGCGATGGCTTGGGTTCGTTCGAGTATGTCCTCGATTTGCCTCAGGGCGCTCGTAAGCGAGTGGTGCTCCCGGTGGTGCACACCGCCTTCGGTAATCGCGCCCAACTGAGCCTGCGGATTGATGGCGAGCGCGTGGTCAAGAAGATGATCACGCTGAACCAGATCGGCCCGGAAAGGCCGACCCTGGCGGTGATCAGCTCCGACGCGACGGTGCTCAACAGCCTGCAGGCTGCGGAATTCTCCCCTGTTGCCGGCACGGCGCTGGTGCGCCTGGATGCGGCCCTGCTGCCCGATGACGCGGCTTTGCTGGCCGGCCTGGACGCGATCTTTATCCACGATCTGGCCACGGCGGAGTTGAGCGCGGCCCAGCGCGAGGCGCTGCTGCTCTGGACGCGCCTGGGCGGCCAGTTGATCCTCGGCGGCGGACCCCGGGCCGAGCGCACACTGCCTGGCCTGGCCGGGATCTCGCCCGTAGAAGTGGGGGCCTTGCGGGCCGACGCGCCGTCTGCTTCGCTGGCCGTCTTCGCCCGGCGCCCCGAACTTGCCGCTGAGTTGCCCGGGTTGACGATCAACGAGGTGCGCCTCCGGGACGGTGCGCGCGCGCTCGATGGCGCCGGTTTGCTCATCGCCCGCGACGAGGGGGCCGGCAAGGTAATCTTCACCGCCTTTGACCTGGCCGCGCTGCGCGGCTGGGCCGGTGAGGCGGCGCTCTGGCAACAGGCGATCGAGATCGCGCCGCGCGCGCATATTGGCCCCAGCTTCCGCTGGCTCGGAGATAACTTGCTGCGGAATGCGTTGCGCAGCAGCGTCATCTGGCTGCCCCCGCTGTGGGTGGTGCTGGCGCTGATGGCGACCTACATCGTCGTGGTCGGGCCGCTGAACTTCCTGCTGCTGCGCCGCCTCAGGCGCATCGAACTGGCCTGGGTCACCACGCCGCTGATTGCCCTTGGCGCACTGGGCCTGACCTACGGAGGCAGTCTGATGTTGCGCGGCCAGGAGGCGCAGGTCGTGCAGTTGGCGGTGGTGCAGGGCTTCGAGGGCGCCTCCACGGGCCAGGCCACGGCTTTCTTCGGTATCTTCTCGCCGGGGCGCCGGAGTTACCGCCTCGACTTCGCTGCCGAAAGTCTGATTACACCGTGGGGCGTGACGAGCTTTGGCACCGTCTCGGCGACGGTGAGCCGCGATGCGACCAGTAGCAGCGTGTCCGATTTGCTGGTTGATGTCGGTTCGCTGAGAAGCGTGATGGTTGAGCAGACGGTTGGCGATGTGCCGCAGGTGCAGAGCGAGTTGCGGCGTGAAGGCATGCATTTGCGCGGGCAGGTGCGCTTCAATGGCGCCGTGCCGCTGCGCGACGCGCAGATCGTCGTTGGCGCGGCCTCGAACCTGATCGGTGATCTCCAGCCGGGAATCGCTGCGCCCGTCGATCTGCTCCTCCAGCAACAGAACTTTCCCTTCCAGTGGTTTTCGAGAGACTCCGACTTCTTCTCCCGCAACAGGGCGCTGCAATCCCTGTTTGACTTCAATCGGTTCAACCGGAGCGACCCTGCCATGCCGGGCCTGCCTGGCCATCCCGACGCGCAGGGCGCGTACCTGCTCGGCTGGATCGAGCGCCCAACGCTGGCGGTAAGCGTGAAAGGCCGCGCCGCTCAGCCCCGCGGCGAGACGCTGGTGATCATCAGGCTCAATTACAATGGAGCGCAGCCGTGACGGCGATTGTGGAGACCCGCGATCTGACCCGGCGTTACGGGAAGACGCTGGCGCTCAACCACCTGAACCTGAGCATTCCGCAGGGGGCGATCTACGGCTTCATCGGGCCGAACGGGGCCGGCAAGACCACCACCATGCGCATCCTGACCACCCTGCTGGCGCCCAGCGACGGCGAGGCGCGAGTGGCGGGCCACTCGGTGCAGCGCGAGCGAGCGGCGGTGCGGCGCGCCGTAGGCTTCATGCCGGATTTCTTCGGGGTCTACGACAGGATGACCGCGCAGGAGTACCTGGAGTTCTTCGCCGCGGCCTACGACGTGCCGGTGAAGCGGCGCGCCGGCCTGATCGGCGACCTGCTGGCCCTGGTTGAGTTGAGCCACAAGCGCGACGCTGATGTGATGGGCCTCTCGCGGGGGATGAAGCAGCGGCTGAGCCTGGCGCGCACCTTGCTCCACGACCCGGTGCTGCTCATCCTCGACGAACCGGCCAGCGGCCTTGATCCCCGCGCGCGGGTGGAGTTGCGCGAGCTGCTCAAAGAACTGCGGGTGATGGGCAAGACAATTATGATCAGTTCGCACATCCTCACCGAGCTGGCTGAGATGTGTACTCACATCGGGATCATCGAGCGGGGCAATCTCCTGGCCTCGGGCGATGTAGCCACAATTATGCGCGAGATGCAGCCGCACCGCGTATTCGAGGTGCGCCTGCTGGACGAGACCGAGGCCGGTATGGCCGACGTGCTCGCGGCAGCCGCGGAACTTGTGCGCGGCAATCCCCACGTGATAGACGTGCGGGCCTTGCCCGAAGACGATCCGCCGCACCTGCAGATCGATTTCGACGGCGACGATCGAGCCGCAAACGAGTTGCTGGCCAGCCTGCTGGCTGGCGGGGTTCGGGTGACCCACTTCGCCGGGCAGGCGAGCAACCTCGAAGAGATCTTCCTGCGTGTGACGGGCGACTCAGCCTACGGCGGCGCCAGTTGACGCGCGAACGATCGTCCCCCCTTCCCCTGCGTAAACCACGTCTCCCGAGGGGGTGAGACCCTCTCGGACCCTCGCCTCCGGCAGTGCGCAGAAGCCCGGCTTTCCCCATTGGGAGGGCGTAGGCGCGGCACCGCCGCGCCTACGCCCAAACCCTCCCGCCAGGGAGGAGGATGGGGAAACCCGGCTTCCCCATGTCCCAACCGCTGGTGGGCGCGGCTGGCGCCCCAGCAGGGAGGGGGATGGGGAAACCCGGGTTCCCCATGTCCCAACCGCTGGTGGGCGCGGCTGGCGCCTTCACAGGCAGGAGGATGGGGAACCCCGGTTTCCCCGTATGTTCACCTCAGCGAAGCTGGAGCAGGGCCGGGGGTGAGGACCAACCAGCGCATCCCAACGCCATCACGCCCGTCGGCGTCCATACGTTCTGTCCGCCCTTAAAACGGTCCTACCCGGGGGCGCCGCGGGCGCAGCGGGAAGAAATACTTGAGATCTGAAGAATTTCTCCTCATATGCGCCTCCATGGTAATAAATTTCTGGTATGCTATATGCAGAGTGTGTGCAACAACTAGACGAATATAGTGCAATGAGGAGTCAGACGCCGATGCCTCGCCGAAATCCTCCGGCGCACCCCAGCGCGCCTGACGCGCGCACGGACGATCATGAACTGACGGTCAGCCCGGACCCTGCCAATGATCCGCTGTCAGCCCTGCGGTACAGCCCGCCGCCCGAGATTGAAGCGGAGCTTATCGCCAAACTGCGGGCAGAGCATGGTTCATCGGCGCGTTCGGAGGCGGAAGACGCGCTGCGGGCCATCGCCGCGGCCGACACGCGGCGCCTTCCGCCCCGGCTGCGCCCGAAGACGACCAGGCACAAGGGCATTACGCGCATTGATCACCCGGCCAAGCGCACCTTTGGCTACTTTGTGCGCGTGACCTGGAACAAGCAGCGGCGCAGCAAGTTCTTCTCCGATTCCGTGTATGGCGACCGGCTCGCGGCGCTCAGCGCAGCTCTGGAATGGCGCAACAAGGCCGAGCTGGAGCTGGGCAAGCCGCGCACCGAGCGGCAGGTGATCGGGGTTTCCCGCACCAGCACCGGCATCGTCGGCGTGCGCCGCACCGTCAAGGACGGGCGCGAAGTCTACGAGGCGACCTGGCGCGAGGGCAACCGCATTCGCCGCACCTCCTACTCAATCGCCAAGCACGGCGAGAAGCGCGCCCTGAGCCTGGCGCGCCGGGCGCGCGAGCGTTACGAGCGTCAGCGTCAGCGCAGCCCCAGCGGCGATTGAGGCTTGCCAGGGCACATATGTGACTTAAACCCTCCCACCAGGGAGGGGGTTGGAGAAATCCGGGTTCCCCATGTCTCAGCGGCTGGTGGGAGCGGCTGGTGCCTCTCCAGGAGGGGCACGGTTCGACAAGCTCACCACAGGTGAGGAAACCCGGTTTCCCCGTATGTTCACCTCAGGCCCCATGCGCGGGGCGCACAACGCCAGAGTGAAAATATTTGTTTTTGGGAGGGCGCAGCCCTCCCAAACCCTCCCGGTGGGGGCTTGTTTCTGGGAGGGCGCAGCCCTCCTACACCCTCCCGCGGGCGGGCTATGTTCACCTCAGGCTCCATGCGCGGGGCGCACAACGCCAGAGTGAAAATATTTGTTTTTGGGGAGGGCGCAGCCCTCCCAAACTCTCCCGGTGGGGGCTTGTTTCTGGGAGGGCGCAGCCCTCCTACACCCTCCCGCGGGCGGGCTATGTTCACATCAGTAACTTGCCCCACAACGCGGATCAACCGGGTGAATATTGAAGGCAGGAAAGTCACGAGGAATGCAACGAGGGGGATGGGGAACTAACTTTCCCCATCCCCCTTTCGGCGTAACGAGGTGGGAAGGCGCAGCCCTCCCACCTCGTTTCACCTTTACGACTTAATCGGCGGTGCCGGTTGCGCGCACGCCGGTGCTGGCCAGATCGGGGTAAGCAACTGCGCCGTGCTCGCCGATGTCCAGACCAGCCTCTTCCTCTTCCTTGCTCACGCGGAGACCGATCGTTGCCTTGATGGCCAGGAACATAGCCCCGGCAAGGGCGGCAGTCCAGACGCCAATGGCCACGACGCCGACGAACTGGGAGATCAGCAGGGTGGGGCCACCGCCGAAGAACAGCCCGGTGGTGCCGGTATTGCCGGGAATGGAGGCGAACAGGCCCACGGCGAGCGTACCCCAGATACCGGCCATCAGGTGCACAGGCACAGCGCCGACCGGGTCATCGATCTTCAAACGGTCGAGCAGCTCGGCGCCAAGCACCACGATCGGGCCGCCGATGAAGCCGATGATGATTGCCGAGAGCGGCGAGACGTAGGCGCAGCCAGCGGTAATCGCCACTAGACCGGCGAGCACGCCGTTCAGCGTCTGGCCGAGGTCAGGCTTGCCGTAGCGCAGCCAGGCGGTAAAGAGAGCGCCCAGGGCGCCGGCCGCAGCCGCCAGGTTCGTGGTCACCGCAACCAGGGCCACCGCATCGGCATTGCTCTGGGACGAAATCGCCAACTGGCTACCGGGGTTGAAGCCGAACCAGCCCAGCCAGAGGATAAAGACACCCAGAGCGGCGAGGGACATGTTGTGGCCGGGAATGGTCCGGGGCTTGCCATCCGGGCCATACTTGCCCATGCGCGGCCCGAGGATGATCGCGCCCATCAGCGAGGCCCAGCCACCGACGCTGTGCACCACGGTGCTGCCGGCGAAGTCGGTGAAGCCCCAGTTGCCCTCGGTGTTGCCGGCGTAGTGGTTCAGCCAGCCGGCGCCGCTCCAGACCCAGTGCACAACGACCGGGTAGATGAAGAGCGAGATGATAAAGCTATACACCAGGTAGGCGGTGAACTTGGTGCGCTCAGCCATTGCGCCAGCGACGATGGTCGCGGCAGTACCGGCGAACACAACCTGGAAGAACCAGCTCGCGAGCACCGGCACGCTACCCTCTTCGGTGATCGCCGAGAGGAAGAACTGATCGGTGCCAATGAAGCCCCCGGCCGTGGTGCCGTAAGCAATGCCCCAGCCAATCGCCCAGAAGGCGATCGAGCACATCACGAAATCCATCAAGTTCTTGAAGAGGATGTTGGCCGTATTCTTCGAGCGGGTAAGGCCCGCGGTCAGCATCGCAAAACCGGCCTGCATAAAGAAGACCAGTGCTGCAGCGACGATGAGAAAAAATGTATCCATTGCAACGGCCAGTTCAGCCGTTGAAGGCCCTTCCTCGGCAAAGGCCTTGCCGCCGGTAATCGCCCAGAGGCCGAGACCCGCTGCCACTGCAATGCCGGCTTTTTGCCACGTCAGTCGCATGTTAAGACTCTCCTGTCGTGTCTACATCAGAGCGGTGGTAGGACAACCGAAGCGCTTCCTGTTCTCGCTCGCGCAATAAGCACTGGTACAAACCTGGTACCAGCGCACTCAGGGCGTAAGCGACCTATCACGATTCCAGTGAAACACGAGTGGTGAGCCGACTTCTACGGCTGCCGCGTCGCAGGGAAGGCGGGCACACCGGCCTGTCACCCCCTTGAAAAGAGAATGTCTATGATTTGCCGAACTTCTTGAACTATTGCTGTAATAGTAACAAATTCGGAACTTCAAACAATGGCAACCTTGCCCGAAATGCTGTCTGGCAGGTATGTGCAAAATGCCTAAATGATGCATCCGGCAACTCGTGGTAAACGCCTGTGTGGCCAGGCTTGCACAACGACAAGATGAACCACGTAGAGGCGCGGCCGTACCTCTACACCCATACCCTCCCGGCGGGGAGGGCGTGCCACCCTGGCGGGCAGGGGTCGGGAAAACCCGCTTTCCCCAACCCCCCGGGCGGGAGGCGTAGCAGGGCGAAGTTCTCCCAGGAATGCCGTATCATGAGTTGTCTGGCGGTTTCTGCCTCCCCCAGCAAGAGAGAGTTCAGGGGCGGACAGAAGGTATGGGCGCCGACGGGTGCGAT
>Ga0116210_1002162_pt1 | contig 12569 bp, 10 predicted proteins | sample TshhotsprinmetaG_FD_94483 | JGI IMG/M metagenome (GOLD analysis project Ga0116210, IMG submission 94483) | Hot spring microbial communities from South Africa to study Microbial Dark Matter (Phase II) - Tshipise hot spring metaG | ecosystem: Environmental > Aquatic > Thermal springs > Hot... | reverse complement strand
CATCATCAATTAGTGTTTTCGCATTATATTTTTGAGCGATTTGATTAAGTCTTGGAAGATCTACAATTTCGCCTCCAGTACTAAAAACTCCGTCGCTAACGATTAGTTTACCAGCCTCCAATGGAATTTTTGAAATCACTCTTTCTAAATCATCCATATCATTGTGTTTGTATCTGATTAAATTTCCCATTGCTCCTTTAGTAATCATTGTACCAGTTACAATACATGCATGATTATCTTTATCAGATATAACATATTCATTTCTTTGAACTAAAGTTGGAATAACTCCCAACGCAGTCTGAAATCCGGTACTATAGAGTAATACCGCTTCAGTATTAAAAAATTTAGCGAGTCTGTTTTCAAGTTCAATATGCAGATCTAAAGTTCCGGTTAAATATCTAGAGCCTGAGCAACCGGTTCCATATTTTTTAACAGCATTAAGAGCAGCTTCTTTTACTTTAGGATGACCTGTTAATCCTAAATAATTATTAGAGCCTGCCATAATTATTCTTTTACCTTCAATTTGAACGACAGGTCCTTCATTTTCTTCAATTGGTCTGAAGTAAGGATAAACTCCTAATGCTTTTACTTCATCAGCACGAGTAAATTCATAACATTTTGTGAATAAGTCCAAGATTCCTCCTTCGATATATGGTTAATTCTAAAACAATATTGTTTTTCGTAAATTTGTTTTCGAATTTAAAGTTAAAGTTCAAGAATTCAAATTTTTATTGATATGGAAAAAAAAGAAATAGCAGTAGTAACAGGCGGAACAGGCTTTGTTGGAAGCCATTTAGTTGATTTATTACTTTCAAAAAATTACGAAGTTTGGTGTATTATCAGAAAATCATCAAATACAAAATGGCTGAAAGGTAAAGATGTTAAGCTGATAGATTGTGGATTGAATAATAAAGCTGATCTCAAGAATGTTATCAGAGAGGTGGATTATATTTATCACGTAGCTGGAGTAGTTAAATCAAAATCGAAAGAAGGTTACTTTACTGGAAATGTAGAAACTACCAAAAATTTATTAGATACTGTTGTTGAAAACAATGTGAAGCTTAAAAGATTTGTTGTCGTTGGAAGTTTAACTGCTACAGGTCCCTCATTGAATGGCGTTGCTGTTGATGAAAAAACAATTTGCAATCCAATTACTACATACGGCAAAAGTAAACTTGAGGAAGAGAAATTAGCTCTGAGTTATAAAGATAAAATTCCGATTACAATTTGTAGAGCTCCGGCAGTTTATGGCGAAAGAGATACTGAGATTTTTATATACTTCAATACTTTTTCAAAAGGATTAACTACACTGATTGGCTTTGATGAAAAGAAACTAAGTCTTATTCACGTTTTAGACTTAGTCAATGGCATCTATCAGGCATCAATATCAGATAAGGCAGTTGGAGAAATTTATTTTCTTTCCTCTGAAGAATATTATACTTGGGATCAGATTAATAAAATTACTGCATCAATACTCAACAAGAAGCCAATTGTTATCAGAATTCCTCATTCGATTGTATATCTCATTGCAGCAATTGCACAATTTTTATCTTATTTTAGTTCAAAAGCTGCAACATTGAATATTGAAAAAGCGAAAGACCTTACTCAGAAATACTGGATTTGCAACACACAAAAAGCAAAAGATCACTTTAACTACAAACAATATATAAGTATTGAGGAAGGCATCAGGAGAACAATCAATTGGTATAAGGAACAAGGCTGGATTTAATTTTCTTTAGCTCCTTCAACTATCCAAGTTTTAACTCCTTTAATTTGATTGTTATTTAACTGTGGCATATAAAGTGGGGGCATTGGAGCGAATCCTGCTCTAGGAGGTCTGTTAATTCTCCACACAAGAATACTTGTTATTGTATCTCCTGGCACGACAATTCTTCCATCAACGAATCGAGTTCTTAAAGTCAGATCTAAACCAGCTTCGTATCTACCATTCCCGTGACAAGAGAAACATTTTATCTGAAATAGCGGATAAATATGCTTTGAAAAACTTACATCTTTATCGGGAATAACAGTATTATCAACATCCTGATTAGTAATGGTATCATCACAACCAATAATGAAAATTAAACCTATCATTGTAACGAGACATTTCAGAGTCTTATCTGCTACCTGCTTAATCAATATGTTTTTATTAATCATAAGAAACGAAATTTTAATGTTAAAATAAAAATTGAGATTGATTCAAAAATAAGAATTGTCACGCCTCGACAATCTTAGCGTGACAATGGAAACCTATCTTGAGGCAACTTCTGAATTTCTTAATTTACTTTTTCATTATTAATAGGAACGAAACCAAAATGCTGATTCTGCGGAGGCTCTAATCTTATTTCACCGAATCGTGATTCAAATTTTTTAATATTATCTTCTAAAGCCTTCATCAACATTTTTGCATGTTGAGGTGTAGTAATGATTCTTGATAGAACTTTAGCTTTAGGGACACCTGGAACGATTCGCGTAAAATCAATTACGAACTCAGCAGGAGAGTGTGAAATAATCGCAAGATTAGAATAAATTCCTTCTGCTTCTTTCTCTCCAAGCTCGATATTTATCTGCTGACCTTGTGGTTGAATATTTGTATTGTCCATATTATTTTCTCAAATCATCAGCTTTGTTAAAAGCATTGGTTGCATCTTCAGTCATTCCTAAAACTGAATAGACTCTTCCGAGTAACTCCCAAGTATTAGCGTCTGCATCCGGAGATTGAACTGCTTTTTCGAGATAAGGCAAGGCAGCTCTATATTTTTCTTTATATTCATCAGAGAATTTGCCTTCTTCTTCAGCTTTTTTATTTAAATAACCGCCCCATTTTAAGTAAGTAACTCCGAGATTATAGATTGCATTGGCATATTCAGGGTCTAATTCAATTGCTTTTTTAAATTGTTTTTCTGCTTCTTGGAATTTTTCTGCTCCAAGAAGAAGTACTCCGTAGTTATATCTATAATATTTGTTTTCAGGTTGGGATTCAACCCCAGCTTTGAATTGCTCCATAGCTTCGGAAATTCTGTCGGCACCAATATAGGCGTTTGAAAGATATAATAGAATTTCAGCATCTCCGGGGAAGACTTTTCTTCCTTCAGATAAAACTTCTATTGATTTATTAAAGTATTCTTTTGCTTCAGAGTCTTTACCTTCATTCTTTAAATTGGTACCAGTTACCAAATAGATCTCTCCCAAATATTTGTAACCATCTTTTGATTTTTCTAAAGCGATTAATTTTTCAAGAGGTTTAATAGCAGATTCATTTTCACCTTTACTCATATAAGCAAATGCAAGATTTTTATAAGCATCAGCAGAATCGGGTTCAATTATTGTTGCAGAGTTGAAATCAGCAACTGATTTATCAAATAATACATTTGCGCTATCTATATTTTCAGCCTTAACTGCTCGCTGAAAGAATGCAACTCCACGATTAAAAGTATTTATCCACGCAGATTTTTTTGCATCACGAATTTCTTTTTCATACACTTTCGAAATGGCTAAAGATTGTTCGAAATTCTTCAACATATTCTGAAAGTCACCTTTTTCATAGTAAACATAGCCGAGAAGATAATAACCTTGATCACTTTTTGGATTTTTTTGAACTTCTTTTTGCAGAACTTCTATTGCTTTATCATAATTTTTTTGTTGAATATATAACTTTGCACTTGTTATTTCTGTTGAAGCACATTGAAATCCCATAAAAAGAATGGCTAATGTTAATAAACCATAAATCAGTTTTTTAGATTTTTTCATATTATCTCCATTTTTATAAAATATTTAAAGTTGCTTGACAAAGATAACATTAAGATAATAAAATTTAATGGATAATTAAGTCAAGAAATAATAACAAATCTTTACTTTTTAATTAAATAATAGAACAAAATTTTATTCTAATTACAATAAAAAAAATTACACTTATTTAAATCTCAATACGTCTTTTCAATGTAAGCTTAATTTGATACGAAAAGGAATTATTTATAACCTATTGATTTTACGGTTAAATAAATCATTTATTTTTATATTTATAACAGAAATAGAAAAGTTTACTTAATTCGGAGAAACTTTAACGATGCTGAAAATTCTGAAAAAAATTTTTGGTGATAAAAAAGAAAGAGATATAAAACTTCTTTGGCCTATAGTTGATGAAATAAATAAATATTATAATGAGTTCAAGGAATTAACAGATTCACAACTTCAGCAGAAAACAGTTGAATTTAAGAATTTAATTAATGAAAGAACCGCTGAATTAAGAGCAAAAATAGACGAAATAAAAACTAAGCTTCAATCAAACGAAGATTTTGACAGAAAAGCTGCATACGATGAACTCGATGAACTTGAATCATCTTTAGATGAAGCATATGGAGAAATTCTTGATGAACTCTTGCCTCAAGCTTTTGCTGTTGTAAAATCAACTTGTGAAAGACTTGTAGGAAAAAGCTGGACTGTTGCCGGACATAAAATCACTTGGGAAATGATTCCTTACGATGTTCAGCTATTGGGTGGAATTGTATTGCATCAAGGGAAAATTGCTGAGATGGCGACAGGCGAAGGTAAAACACTTGTTGCAACATTACCACTATACCTCAATGCATTAACCGGAAGAGGTGTCCACCTTGTTACTGTGAATGACTACCTCGCAAAAAGAGACAGCGAATGGATGGGAGAGATATTTAAATTTCATGGACTGACGGTTGGATGTATCACTAATACAATGGATCATCACCAAAGAAAAATACAATACAATTGTGATATAACTTATGGCACTAATAGCGAATTCGGTTTTGATTATTTACGTGATAACATGTCTATTGATAAAGAATATCAGGTTCAACGGGCACATATTTATGCAATTGTTGATGAAGTTGATTCTGTTTTAATTGATGAAGCGAGAACCCCACTTATCATTTCTGGACCTGTTGATAGAGACGACCACTTATTCGGCGAAATGAAACCGAGAGTCGAAAGACTTTACAGATTACAACAAAGTTTAGTAGGTAAAATTGTTGGTGATGCTGAAGCTGCATTGAGCAGAAATGAAATGCAGGAGGCTGGTATTTTACTCTTTCGTGCTTTTCGTGGATTGCCAAAAAATAATAAGTTATTAAAAGTCTTATCTGAACCTGAATATAAAAAACTAATGCAGCAAACGGAGTTAGAATACCTTAAAGAAAAAGGAAAGAATATGCATATAATCGATGACGAGTTATTTTTCGTTATCGATGAAAGAAATAATACAATTGATTTGACTGAGAAAGGCAGAGAGGAATTATCCAAAGGAACTGGAAGAGAGAAAGATTATTTTGTGTTACCTGATTTAGGAACTGAAATAAGTAAGTTTGAAAATGATCCAAATCTATCTCAGACAGAAAAATTAAAACTCAAAGAAGAACTCTACAAAAAATATTCGGAAGCAAGTGAACGAATTCACGCCATTCATCAATTATTGAAAGCCTATACTCTATTTGAAAAAGATGTTGAATATGTTGTAACAGAAGATGGAAAAATAGCAATTGTAGATGAATTTACCGGAAGAATTTTACCCGGAAGACGTTACAGTGATGGATTACATCAAGCGATAGAAGCAAAAGAAAATGTGAAAGTCGAAAGAGACTCTCAGACTCTTGCCACAATTACACTTCAGAATTTTTTCAGAATGTATAAAAAACTTGCTGGAATGACAGGTACAGCTGAAACAGAAGAAGCTGAATTTTATCAAATCTATAAACTTGAAGTTGTGGTAATTCCAACGAATAAGCCTGTAATCAGAGAAGATTTGGATGATGCAGTTTACAGAACTAAAAGAGAAAAGTACAATGCAGTAATCCAACAAATTGAAGAATTAAAAAAACAGGGAAGACCAGTGCTTGTTGGAACCACCTCAGTAGAAGTTTCTGAGACACTTTCAAGAATGCTCAAACGAAAAGGAATTCAACATAATGTATTGAATGCAAAACAGCATCAGCGTGAAGCTGAAATAGTTGCTCACGCAGGTGAAATGGGAGCAGTTACTATTGCAACGAATATGGCTGGTAGAGGAACTGATATAAAGTTGGGTGCAGGTGTCAGAGAGAGAGGTGGTCTTTACATTTTAGGAACTGAAAGACACGAATCACGAAGAATTGACAGACAATTACGAGGAAGGTCAGGAAGACAAGGAGATCCCGGAACCTCCAAATTTTTTATTTCACTCGAAGATGATTTGATGAGATTATTCGGTAGCGATAGAATATCATCAATTATGACGAGAATGGGAATTCAGGAAGGTGAAGTTATTCAACATCCGATGATTACAAAATCTGTTGAAAGAGCTCAAAAGAAAGTTGAAGAAAATAATTTCGCTATAAGAAAAAGATTACTCGAATATGACGATACTATGAATCAGCAAAGAGTTGTCATTTATGCTCGCAGACAAAAAGCATTACAAGGTGATAGATTAAAAAGTGAAATTTTTGACTTACTTGAAGAATGGGTTGATGAATTAGTTCAGAAATATTTTGATGACGTAAATGTTCAGGCATTAAAAGAAGATTTGTTGCAACATATTTTAGTTGATGTTAATATTTATCCCGAAGAATTTGAGACTTTAGGAAAAGATGGAATTAAAGAAAGAATAGTTAAAGCTGCAAAAGATTTCTATAATAGAAAAGAAGAAATGATTGGCTCAGAGATGATGGCTCAATTAGAAAGATTTGCGATGCTCAGTGTAATTGATTCCAAATGGAAAGAACATTTGCGAGAAATGGATGATGTCAAAGAAGGTATAAATTTAAGAGCTTATGGACAAAAAGATCCGCTTGTTGAATACAAAACCGAAGCATTTAATTTATTCCTGAATTTACTGCAGTCAATCAGAAATGAGACTGTTTCATTTGTGTTCAAATTTTTTCCTCATAATCGGGAGGAAGTTCAGCAAAGGAGAAGACAAAGCGCTGGCCGTCAATCTCAAATTAAAGAAGACACAAGTAATTTGGGCTTAGTAATACCGACTCTTAAGCAAAGTAGAGAAGCATCAGGTGGGAAACTACAGCCTGTTAGAATCTCAGATAGAACCGGCAGAAATGATCCCTGCCCTTGTGGAAGTGGGAAAAAGTATAAACAATGTCACGGTAAATAATTGAAATATTTTTATGAAAAAGATAGAAGCGATAATTCGTCCATTCAAATTGGATGAAGTCAAAGAAGCCTTGCTCGACTTCGGAATTAAAGGAATGACAATTTCTGAAGTCAGAGGTTACGGAAGGCAGAAAGGTCATACCGAAACCTTCAGAGGAAGTGAATATCATATTGAATTCATTCCCAAAATAAAAATTGAAGTTGTTATTGAGGATGATAAAGTTGAGAAAGTTTTAGATTTAATTATCAAAACCGCAAAGACCGGGCAGGTCGGTGATGGTAAAATTTTTATTTATGATGTTCAGGAGGCGATTAGAATCAGAACTGAAGAATCTGGTCCTTATGCGTTGTAAAAAAAATACCTTTTTATGATTCTTACCTTTTGATAGCTTTAGTTATGAAATTCAAAGTAAGTAAATATCTAATTATTGTTTCTCTACTTTTTCTTTTCAACGGATGTTCAGTTTGGGAGAATTTTACGACTTATTTTAATCGATGGTATAACATCAAACAACTTTATAGCAGTATCGAAGAAGACATTGCTTCCCAAAGAAAAAATATCTTTTCAAATGAACCATTGGTCTTATCAGGTAATTCAAGAACAAATCTGACCAAACTTGTTGATAAATGTTCAGATCTTCTTCAGTTTAATAAAAATTCTTCATTCGTTGATGATGCACTTCTAATTTTAGGTAAAGCATTTTATTATCAGGCAAACTATCAGAAAGCAAAAAGGAAATTTGAAGAATTATTAAGTACAGATATTTCTGAAAAAGTAAAATTAGAAGCTGAATTGTGGATTGCAAAATGTGAAATACAAATGAGGAATTTTACTACTGGACTCAATTTGCTTCGAACCACTGGAGCAACTGCTATTGTTAAAGATTATGATGAAATAATTGAGCAAGCATTCGTTGAAGAAATTAAATATTTCAAATCTATTGAAGACTTTAATTCTTCGATTGAATTATTAAATCGTTTTATTAAATATGTGTCGGATGATGAATTACTTGCATTAGTCTATCTTGAACTTGGCAATCTTTATACAATTCAGGAAAATTATTCAGGTGCAGTTGATAGTTATCTTTTAGCAATTGAGTATACATCTGATTTTAATAATGAAATAAAAGCTACATTAAATTACGCTTCTTCACTTCGATTGAATAATGAAGTTGAAAAGTCTTTAGAGTTCCTGCAAAACATCAAAACCAAGGATAAATTTTTAGAATCACTTGCACAAATTGAATTGGAAATTGGTAAAGCCTATGTAATTCTTGGCAGATATGAAGAAGCGCTTGAGAGTTTCGTAAAAGTTGATACTGCATATAAAAATTCACCATTTGCTGCACTTGCTGTTTATGAAATTGGAAAATTATACGAATTTGAGTTAGGAAATTTTGATAGTGCTGCATTTTATTATAGTCGCGCTCAACTGAATAATCCTCCTAAGGAGTATCAGACGGAGATTATTGAAAAAAATTCTTTATTCAATTCTTATGTCAGATTGAGAAAAAATATTGACATTTATGACAGGCAATTATTCTATGCATTAAATCCTGAAATTTTCAAACAAGACTCTATTGAATATGTTCTGGACTCATTGCAGATTGTTAAAGAGTATTTTGAGAAAAAAGAATTATCTGATATTTGGAACAGCATAAATGAAGCAAATGAAAAAAAAGTTACTATCAATTACATTAATCTTCGTGATTCAATTTTCGTTCAGGATAGTATAAAACTTTCTGATAGTTTAAATAAAGCGTTTGTCAGATTAGAACCTGATTCGATTATAAACATTTTATTAGTAAAAGCATTATTCAGGGACAGTGTAAAGGTTGCAGACAGTTTAAAGTCCGAGGGAATTTTTTTAGAGCCGCACGAACTAAATATTGTTTTGTCCGAAAGAAGAAACAGACTTTTACCAGCTAAGGATAACAAAAACCTTATTTCTGATTTTAAGGGTATTATTCCCGTTGATTCATTAGCGTTCAAAAAAAATCCGCCCACTTTACCGAAAATACCTCTGAACGAATTAAAGGAGCAAATAGCCAAAAACAGACTCGAACTTGGTAATCTTTTTTTTACCGAGATCGAAATTCCTGATTCTGCATACAAATTGTATTACGAGATTGTTGAGAATTTTGATAGCACTAAATATTATCCCGATGCTTTATTTGCTTTAGGATCATTTTATTTGACAAAAAATGAAAAACCAAAAGCGGATAGTATTTTTCTAAAAATTTACAACGATTATAAACATCTCACAATTGCTAATAGTGCTGCACATAAATTAGGTCTTCCACTTATAGATTTTACTTTCGATCCTGGGAAAGAAATGTATCTTACTGCCGAGAATTATATTAAAAGTGGAGATTACAAAACAGCAATAAAAACATTTATAAATATTCCCGAAAAATTTCCTCAATCAAAGTTTGCTGATAAGGCTTTGTATGCTGCCGGATTTATTTTGGAGAATGATTTAAAGCTATCAGATTCTGCTGTTACTGTTTACGACAGTTTAATATCTAAATATCCGAACTCAGAATTTGTTCGATTGATTGCTATGAAAATTACAGTTTACAAGCAAGAAAAAGCTCGAATTAAAAAAGAAATGGAAGAGGCTGCAAACAAAGTCGTTAAAGTTGAAGAAGAGTTAAATCCTGCATTTCTTGGACTGAATGAAGAAGATGTAAAACCGATTCAGGAAGAAGAGCAATTAGAGATCACTGAAAAAGAAATTGAAAATCAACAACTTTTCACCATAACTCCAAAGAAAAAACTTGAGAGGTTATGGAATCCACGAAAGCATAGAAGGTAATAATCTTAATTTCAATAAAGATAGATTATGAACTATCGTGAACTTAAAGAGTTAATTGAAGAAGGTGAAAATCTTCAATGCGAATTCAAACTGAAATTTTCCTCAGAAGAAAAAATAGCCAAAGAAATGATTGCATTTGCAAATACAAAAGGTGGTTATTTGATATTTGGTATTGATGATGACAAAGAAATTATTGGTGTTGAAAGTGAAAAAGAAATTGCAGATTTAGTTAGACAAACTGCAAAAGAATTTTGTGTCCCTCCATTAGAAATTAGCATTGACTTCATCGAATTTAAGGGAAAGGAGATTGTAGTTGTTTCGATTCCGGAATCAGAAAAAAAACCGCATCGTTTGCAAGATTACAAGAATGAGTTGGATTTAAATAATTCAGTTGTTACAATTCGTGTTAATGACAAGAGTGTTCAGGCGAGTAAAGAGATGATAAGAATTTTAAGAGCTAATAGTTCAAATAAAGCATTGATTAAATACTCAATCGGACAAAATGAAAAGTTAGTTTTCGAATACCTGAAGCACAAAGAAAAAATATCAGTTAAAGAATTGAGTAAACTTGTGAACATATCTGAAAGAAGAGCATCACGTACATTGGTTAAAATGGTGCGAGCAAACCTTTTAATGATTCACACCAAAGAAAATGGCGAGGAGTTTTTTACTGCGGCTGTTTAAAGATTCATCTTTTATCGAATATTTCTCTGAGTCTAAAAATAGATATTCCATAAGCCACTGAAACATTTAGTGATTGTTTAATTCCGTACTGAGGAATTTCAATTGCATAATCACACAGATCTAATAAATCCTGCGAAACACCAGAGATTTCATTTCCTACAACTAAACAAATTGGAAAGTCATCACTTTTCAGTTCATAATATGGCATACTTGAATCAGTCAACTCCAAAGCAACTACTTTAATATTTTTTTCTTTAAAGCTTTTCAAAACTTCTCTTGCGTCTTTGACATATTCCCAAGCAACACTTTGCGTTGAACCGAGAGCTGTTTTTAAAATCTCTTTTTTCGGTGGATGAGGAGTATAACCGCATAAAAAAAGTTTTTCTATCATCGCTCCATCTGAAGTTCTGAAAATTGATCCAACATTATAGTTACTTCGGATATTATGGAGCACAACATAAACAGGTAATTTTTTTACCAAATGGATTTCATTAAGGTTTGCTCTGTTGAGTGAAATTTCGTCGTGAGTGAGCTTTCGCATTAATTCTTTTCAAATTTATAAGCCAATTGTCCACAAGCTGCGGCTATATCACTTCCCTGTGTATAACGTACGGTTACAGTTATATCTTTTTCTCTTAATCTTTTTACGAATTCATCTAATCTAAGTTTAGGAGAAGGTTTTAGTTCTGCAGAAATTCCTGTGGGAAGCATATGTGATATTGAGTTGAATGGAATAATATTGAGTTTGCACGGAAATGATTTACAAAGTCTTACCAAAGAATAAAAATCATCCTCGCGATCATTTAAATCTTTGAACATAACATATTCAAAAGTTATTCTTGTATTAGTTTGATTAACATAATATCTGATTGCTTCAAGATTTTCAGCTATAGAATATTTTTTATTAATTGGCATTAACTTGCTTCTTGTTTCATCAAATAATGAATGCAGAGAAAATGCAAGTTTTGGTTTGATTTTAGAATTTGCAAGCTCTATGATTTTGGGTGGAATGCCTGCAGTAGAAACAGTAATTTTCTTTAAGCTGATTCCTCTTGTCTTTTCTTCAGCAAATATTTCCAAAGATTTCAAAGTATTCTGAAAGTTTAATAAAGGCTCTCCCATTCCCATATAAACAATATTAGTAATTGGTTTCACATTGTATAATTTTGAAGATAAAAGGAATTGGTCGAAAATTTCTCCGGCAGTAAGGTTTCTTCTGTAACCCATCAATCCTGTAGCACAAAATTTACAATCAAGAGGGCAACCAACCTGAGTTGAGATACATAAAGTAGTTCTCTTTGCCTCAGGAATTATTACAGATTCGATTTTGTAATTATCTTTTGTTTCGAATACGAACTTTCTTGTTCCTGTTGAAGGAGATTCTTCAACTGAATGAAATTTTAGTGTGATTATTTCACAAAATTCTTTAAGCTTTTTTCTGAGATATTTCGGAATATTATCCATCGAATCAAAATCATCAACCATATGTCCATAAATCCATTCAAATATCTGCTCGCCTCTGAAACGTTTTTCCCCAGCAGCTTCAAAAAAATCTCTCAGCTCTCTTAAAGTTAATCCTTTAAGAACTGTTTTTGTAATATTTTCTGTTTCGGCTAATTTCTCTTGCATAACTTTGTTTGCCAACGACAGAACAAAAATATAATAAATGCTTATCCTATCAAATATGTTTTGGTGGATAATGAAAATTTTATTTTTATTTTTGTCAAAGAAATATTCTAACTAATTATTTCAAGAGGTAATAATGGATTTTAATTTCACCGAAGAACAATTGATGATTCAACAAACAGCTAAGGAGTTTGCATTAAGTGAAATAGCTCCCTCAGCTGTTGAAAGAGATATCAAAGCAGAATTCCCTTATGATATAATTAAAAAACTTGGTGATTTAGGATTTATGGGGATGATGGTTTCACCTGAATATGGAGGTGCCGGATTAGAT
>Ga0116210_1002148_pt1 | contig 12627 bp, 4 predicted proteins | sample TshhotsprinmetaG_FD_94483 | JGI IMG/M metagenome (GOLD analysis project Ga0116210, IMG submission 94483) | Hot spring microbial communities from South Africa to study Microbial Dark Matter (Phase II) - Tshipise hot spring metaG | ecosystem: Environmental > Aquatic > Thermal springs > Hot (42-90C)... | reverse complement strand
TACCGTCGGTTGCGTGTCCGCTATGAACGTCGCAGCGACATCCATCAAGCACTCCTTACCCTCGGCTGCATCCTGATCTGCTATAAATGCCTGTGCGGCTCATTTTGTTAGAGGCTCTTAATCAATTTCGTTTGTCGTGAACAAACCAACCGAATATTCCACGCAGGAGTTGACGTATCGAAACCGACAACCGGTACTCACTGGAACCCAAAAGTAGCCTCTTCCGGCCCATCGCCCCTTCCCACTTTTACCCGTCTATTACGTTGTGCTTTCGCCCACAGGGTGATGATTCCACCGCCACTTAAATCGGAGCCTTAAAGCTTTAGTAAGACTTCCCCCACTATAGCTTTTTCACTCACTGACTTGAAAAGATTTCGTCGACTGCCGGACAAACCATCCCGGCCGAAGCCTTATCATGAGAATTAAGTCCCACGCAACGATCACTAACGAATTCACAAGCGAATTCTCCAGTCGAATGAAAAGTTGAAAAGCTCCCCTCAGGGTTATCCGCCCCCAATTGCTGAGCTTCGACCGCAATCTCCATCGTAGGTCCACCATTTACCGGACGGAGACGATAGAGGACAACCTTTTCGGCGGCCCGATCTGCTGCCGGGTAACGCTTACGGGCGGCGGCAACTGCAATGTCCCGTGCATTATCGTCGACACGATACTCCGCATGCAGCAGGCGATGTTCTTTTGCCTTCTCGGCCTCCCCCAACATGGCATAAAGAAGGGATAAGTTGTAATGAGCCGTGATGTTTTCCGGGTCCAGTTCAAGCGTTCGATGGAACCACTGCCGCGACTCTTCCAAAAGGAGTTTTCGTTTTTGGGCTTCCGCCTGCCGAATCCGTCGGGCCTGGTCGAATAAAGTTTCGCCGAGGAGATTCAGGACCTCGTAGTCTCTCCGAAAGTCGAAACCTCTCGCTGATAACTCCGGCGGGGGCGGTTGATCTACGATCTGTCGCAAGCTGGCCGCTGCTTCATCCAGATGCCCCTGCTGGCGGTTAATCACGGCCGATAACCAGCTTGCGGTCCACCACGGAAATTCCGGCGGCGGGGCACGCAAAGCCCTTTGAAGACACCGGGTCGCTTCGTCTAAGTCTCCCTCGATTTGATACACCCGGGCTAGGTTCAGCGGACCGTGATAACTTCCGAGCGATTCAACCTGCCGAAAAGCTTCAGCCGCCTGCCGCAGTTGAGCCTTACCTTTGAGCAGAAGACCGATGCCATAATCGTTCCATCGTTCCCAAGTGGGTATCTTCTCGATAGAGTCATCTGAACTGAGCCACTGCGTGGGGGCTTCCACGCCGGCCGCCGCTATGTCCCCAACAGCAAGGCTGACTGAATCGCTGCAAAGGACGGTTACCGGCAACTTGTTTCGATAGGGTTTGCCGGGCTCTAGACCGGGAAGGGGCTTTTCGCCGGGTTTCATCTGGCTCACTACAAAATTCATAAGCTCCCAATCGAACTTTCGGTAGCACACGGCGGCTTTGATTTCGAGAATGCCGCCCGCAGCGGCCTCGGGCACCGCAAGCAGGTAATGGATGGTGTTCGCGGCGCCGGGCGGGATTTGATGATCGTAAAGCGGTACGAAAATATCTTGAGGATTTCTCCGCGCAATCCGATTCCCATGTCGGTCCAGCATGAAAACGTTGATGAAATGCGCCTCAGGATCAACACGACCCCATTCGTCAATACCACCACTTTCCACCAAGGGCTTGCCGTTTAGGTCGACTCTCAAATGAACCCAAACCTCGTTCGAGTCGGTTGTGCCTTGTGTAAAATGATGACCAACACCAAGTGTACGTATGACCACTTCAAGCAAGTAGTGGCTCCCTGGGCGAAGCAGTGGGACTTGCGGACGCAAAGGGGCGAGCAAACGGCCGTCGATGTGACCCCCTTCTCTAAGCCCGAACAAATCGATTCGAAGCTGACCTTGAAGAAACTGCTGATGCAATTCCACCATAGTCGGATTGCCCCGGAAGAAAGGTAGCGCTGTGTTAGCGCCGAGGAACCAATGACTTCGCACGCTCAAACCTTCTATTTCCGGATAAGGCTTGGCGCCGAAATCGGCAGAACTAACCGGGGGCATATGGCAGGCAGCACAATTGCTTTTTGCTTGCTTCGGATAGTAAAAACTACGAGCCCCGTGTCCCGAAACACCGCTCAGCAAAAACGAATCATAATGGTTCTGCCCCCGCAGGAACTTGTAGTCGTTCACCGATTTCGGAATGTGCACTTTATGGCAAACGGAGCAAAACTCGGCCGTTCGATGGAAGGGCTTCAAAAAGGTCCTCTTATGGAACTCTGGCTTAGCCCGGATGAGCTGGTGGTTCACCCATTTCAAAATGGGGTTTTGGCTGAAGGCGAACGGGTAATGAAGCGGTTCCTCGATCGTATAGTCACCATTGCCTCGCACGGAATTGATGGCGACTATCGAGTGACAACTGCTGCAAGTAATCCCCGCATGGGCCAAGGGATCGTGAATATCATCAAAATCCGGATCGTCGAATGCTCCGCTAAATAGCGGAACTGGGTCGTGGCACCCCGCACACCATCGTGAGCGAAGCACATTGCCATCCCGCTGGAGCGAAACTTGCCGCGTCTCACGAACCGAGGCCAAGTAGACCGGATTATTCATGGAAGCGAATCGATGCGCACTTTCTGCCCATTGAGCGTGTACATCAGGATGGCAATCTTTGCAGTATTCGTTATCCAAAAGTAACTCGGGGCGAATATGCCGCCCGTGAGCAGTTCGTGCAAAAGATGGGGCAAAAATACTCCGCTCTTGCCCCGCATTCGCCGCGATCTGCCGACCGCGGGGGTCGAAACCATGTCCAATCACAAATAAGGCGCAAACGCCCACTACCGCGCCGATCCACGCGAACATCCGCAAGGGGCGGATTCCTCGACCGCTAACGCGATGCAGCCAATAAAGACCTAAAGCAAAAACGGGAGTCAACACGTGAACCCAATAGGCTATCGATCGAATCAACGGATGCTTTACCGCCAAAGGCTCCGGACGCCACAGGAGCAAACCACTGACCACCAAAGCAGTGGCCACCCCAACAAGCAAAAATCCCCAGCGTTTGGTTGCCGGGCGACGCACCCCCGCCATGGACCGCCAATGGAGCAACACATATGAGATAAGTAACCCAATGAAGAATAGACCACCAACCAGATGCACTAGAAAGAAGTATTGGTAGGCATAATTCTGAAGGACAAAACCGGTCACATGCTCCATGAAGGTTATGCCGGATAAATAAAGACCGTTTCCGGCCAGCAAGATTACACAGAGATTAGTGGCCCAAAAGAGCCACAAGCTCCATCCTCTCAAAACTCGCGATTTCATAGATTTGTGCGGCTCCGATATTAGCGAAAGCGCATCAAGTTAGTTGGCTAGCAAGGATCCAGAATTCCAAAACAAGACTTAGCAAAGATTAAGAATCAGCAAAAATAACGATCCGCGAGAGAAACGACCCTTTCGCACGCATTTCAAAAGGTTTATCCTCCCTGAGCTCTTTGGCTCCAAGCCCCCCTAATCAAGAATGTCCAGCCAAGAGGTCGGAGTAAATTGATACGTGCGTCCCCACCACGTCCATTGGTGGATATGGATTTCCCCCTAATCAATAACCACCTCAACTCCGCACGCGGCAATATGGCTTCCTAACAATCGGCGTACGGGAAACCATCCGCCCCCATTAGCGGGGGCTTGACTAGCTCAGGATGCGATCTACTCGGTGAGGATCCTCCACTGACCCTTATTAGGGGTCCGAACCCAAGGACCAACCGACCGTTGCCGTATCTCAGCCCGAGCAATTAATGATGGAGCCGCGCCGCGAAGAAGATTTGTTTTTAGCTCGTTAAAGTCTTGCCGACTTGTTAACTGCTGCAAAAACCGATGAATTTCGGCGCTACCGCCTTTGCCTCGTGATCCGGCCGCCGCATATCTCGCGACACAAAAGACGGGCGAAAGCATCATCAAGCCAGCGAACGCTTGCTACAGATCCCCCCTTTGAACGCCTTCAACCTCCCCCTAACGAAAACGCAAACATGAACTCACCCAAGCCGAGGTGATTAATCTCAAAGAGGTCCGACTTCCGCGGAAAAGGCCGCAGGTAAAAACCGGGCTGAAGCCGAACCAACTCGTCGATTTTCATGACACAATCCATCACAGATTTTCATCAGGTTTAACTGTCATTATAAACTAATGGAAACTGCCTGCAATCGTGTGTCCTTGAATAACGCTGAAAGCCGCAGGTTTGTTGTACGGTCACAAAGTAACCGCAAACCTGCACTTTTTGCGGCGATAAATCTTTAAATCTTTCGGGTGTCCGCCAATTCTCTGGGGTGCCCAACCCCAAAAGACTCTAGGGGGTCCAACCCCAATCCTCTTGTTGATAAAGACTTGCGAAAGACCGCGAGGGTCTCACGCTACGCCTCCAAACCCTAGATGGAACAACCGGAAAACAACATTGACCGGCCAAATCACCTCTGATACTTTGCGTGAGCTACTTGGGCCGGTAGCCTGATTTAGAAAACTACCCAACTTTTCCTCTTCGGGTAAAGATTTCGATTTTCCGTCTAGGGCGAGTGTCCCCCAAAATTCAACAGTTTCTTCATGACGTTTTAACCTATTATCGGGAAGTTATCTCGTACGCGGCATACGAGCAAAGAAACACCGTTTTACCAATGAAATGCACGCACGAATGATCTATTCCGCCCACCCGACACACCGAAAACTTATCACGATCATCATTGTAGTAATCTATCAAGTAATCTTTCTTAGGGAGAAACTGAGGATAAGTTTTAGAAGGGGGCCTTTTGATTCTTTAAGTCAGAGTTGCTTGAGTAATTGAATACATGCGCTTTGTCATTCAAGGATCGGCGAGAGCAAGGGGTAAGCCACCAAAGTGTATTACCGCCGCTGAACCTCGAGATTAAAGAGGTTTTTAGCGATTTTTGCGATCAGGAGTCGGTCAAAGGCGGTTTGTTTAGGCGCAGTAAACGGCACTGATTTCCGAAATGGCCATGGCTTTCGGCACCTCTTTCGACTTCTAAATTCATCATCTATTATCTTATTACTGACGTTAACTTGCCGCCCATAAGCTCATAGTCAAATCGGACAATTGCTTTCTCGTTTTTGCCACGGATTGGCTCCGGCAAATCACCCATGGAAGGTTTGTCAAGTTCTCTTCATGCGGTCCCGCATGCCTGGGGGAGTGCCCCGGATTTTCGCGGCAAAACCCCGCGTAGGTCTGTCTTGGGACATTATCGTGGGGGGCTCGCATTACTTTACACGCTGCTTCTACTCTCGACTTTCGGCTGTGCGACAACCAAGTATGCATCTCTTCGAGAAACACCCGACAATCCCCTCGTCGATCAGCTAAGATTAACCTCCCGAAAAGGGCCTCGCCCAAGTCCCCGAACTGAGCAGTTTCTCCGCGTTCATGATTTGACGGAAGCGTGGAAAGAAGAAGACCCCCGAAACTTCTTGGCACGTGTCCAACGCTTAATTCAGGAGGAACCAGGAGCCGAGAAGATTTATGCCGTGTCGGAACTTGCTTATCTTGCCGCCAAAAAGAGCGAATCTCATAACCCCCGTCTTGCTCTGGATCTTTATGGAGCGTCTGTATTGCACGCTTTTGAGTACTTATTCGACGAGCAATTCCGTGACCTTCGAAACCCCTACGATCCCCAATTTCGCGGAGCCTGCGATCTTTACAACAGCGCCCTGGAGGGAATGCTGCGGTTGGTCTGTCGTCGGCACGGACTTCGTCCCGGAGCTACCTATCGCTTGGAAACCGCCACGGGCTCTTGGCAGCTTAGTTGTCTGATTGGGGCGGGCCTATGGCGGCCGGAAGAATTTGAGCGATTCGAGTTCGTCAGTGATTACGAGATTCGTGGTCTAAAGAATCTTTATCGAACCTACGGTTTAGGCGTCCCGCTCATCGCGGTACGCCGCAACGATGCGAGGCACGGACCTGAAGCCACCTACTACCCTGACAATCTAAGTTTTCCGGTGACGGTCTTCCTACGGCCCCAATTTGGCCCGAATCCCGATGCCGACTGTGACCCTGCGGATCGTTTCGCCACCCTCGAGCTTTACGATCCCTTGGTAACCACGGACATCTACTGCGGTACGGTCGTCGTTCCCTTGCAAAGCGATCTGACCACGCCGCTAGCGTATTTTCTTTCTGATCCTCGGATGGCAAATCTGGCTACGCTCGGCCTCCTTCGCCCCGAAACTTTGCTGACGTTTCAACCCGGCCGTTCAAAGCCGATTATGGGACTCTATATGGCTCAGCCTTATGAGCCCGGAAAAATTCCGGTGGTGATGATTCACGGGCTTTGGTCCAGCCCCATGACTTGGATGGAAATGTTCAATGATTTGCGCAGTTCACCGGAGATTCGCCGTCATTACCAGTTTTGGTTTTATCTTTATCCGACAGCACAACCTTTCTGGGTAACGGCGGCACAACTGCGACATGACTTGGCCCAAGTGCGGGAGACCCTTGATCCATATCACCGCGAGCCCGCTCTGGACCAAATGGTTCTCATCGGGCACAGCATGGGGGGACTGGTCGCTCGACTCCAAACGATTGACAGTGGCGACGAATTCTGGCGGCTTATCAGTGACCGACCATTCGAAGAGGCACGCGGAAATTCAGAAGTTTTGGCGCGGGTTCAAACCGTCCTCTTCTTTCGTCCCAGCCCGCAGGTTCGGCGAGTCATCACCATCGGAACGCCGCATCGGGGGAGTCATTTTTCCAATTTGACCACTCAGTGGATCATGGATCGCCTCATCCGCCTTCCGGAGATTTTAATACGTACGCGGGATGCTTTCGTTCAACAGAATCGGGCGTTGATTCGCGACAGCCGGCTTTTGGAGATCGAAACCAGTATCGGAGCCTTGGACCCCGAGAGCCCATTTTTTGCCGCCATGCATCGATGTCCGAAGGCAACCTGGGTCAAATACCACAACATCATCGGGATCATTCCGCGACGCGGTTTACTAGGGAAGTGGGCGGCGGATAGCGACGGGGTCGTCAGTTATGTCAGCGCTCACATGGACGATGTGGAATCGGAGTTGATTGTTCCGGCCGATCACATGACGGTACATGCCCATCCGCGGGCTGTGCGAGAAGTTCGCTGCATTCTTCTCGAGCACTTAGCCGAGATTCAGTCTTTCAACGTGCTTCCCCCTCTGGTCTCCGAGGGACCACAACCCGTGGGAACTCCCAATCCATGTGGGTTGCCCTGGGCTACTAAGGATTATCGCCTTTTATGGAGCGAGCCTCCTTTCCCTCAAGCGATTCCTTGGCCCCATGGGGCCACGAGCCCACCGAATCTGCCGGTACCCGCGACAGTTTCACCTTGGTCAGGAGCCGACTATCTTAGTCAGCCTTCTATACTTAGTCAGCCTTTCATACGCGGCGATGACGATTGGCGAATCAACGATTGGAATGACCACCTGAACCCTTCCCAAGGTGCCCACGGGCAATTTGTGCCCACAAGGCCTTTTCCCCTCATGAATGAGCAACGGCCGTCGAATCCGATTTTGCCAACCTCGTTCGCAATTCAGAGCGGAACACCGGGCCAATATGAGGGCATACGGTCCGCGCCTCTTGCTGGAGCTACTTACCCGAAGGGGTCTACTCAAGCACACTATGCCCGACGATCGATCCCGTCTACGGTTAATCAACCGCCCCTGCATCTGCCAGAGGGGGAAAGCATTCCCTGGGCCATCGGCAAAGAACCCCTTCGTCGGTAATTCAAGCCCGTATTTCGTTGGCAAGCTCCTGCCGAGTTTGGGAGGTTCGGTTTTCTGTGACGGTGCAGGATTTTCGACAATTATTCCTCGGCCGGCCAACGCTTTCCAAGCAAGAGCGAATCATCATTACGCCGTAATTCAGGGCCTTATTCTTTGTAATTTAGGGCTTTATTCTTTCGTTAAACCTCCAATCTATCTACGCATTTTCTTTCCAAGAAGCTCGTTGCCCCGTTCCCGGCTACTCAACGTGCGAGCACTCTTCGTGACATTCTCTCGGGGTGTTTGAAAGTGTACGGATTTACACTTTCATTAATTGTCACCCGCAAGTGTCTTTTTCTTTGATCCGCGACGCCTAACTACTGAGGGGCACAACGTCATCCGAAAACGGATCCTTTCAGTAGATGAAGCTCTTCTAACTGCATTTGCGCCCGCGAGAATTCCCGACGCAGATACTGGGGACCTTGGCGGATTGTGGTGTGATCCCAAGGAAGTGGCTCATCGAGCTCATAGGGTTGGTGAAGCAAGCTATCGATATCCACCCCGCTTTCTTCAATAGCTTCCCTCCAAAGATCGCTACGGAAATGGTCGCTCCAACCGTCGAGCCGAGCCCCCTTTCGCCAGGCTCGCTCAATGACCGCTCCCAATCGCCGGTCGCCCCGGGCGAGTAAGCCTTCCAGGAGACTCGCTTCGACGTCGTGGTACTTGATTTCCACATGACGGGATCGTCTGTACCTGACGAGCCGCCGATGAACGTCCGCGAAATATCCGCGGGTCTGCATCCCGTGCCACTGATAGGGGGTGTGGGGCTTGGGGACGAAATTTGATACGTTCGCTATCACCGTGGCAGGCTTTCCGACCACTTGACGCCGCAATTCCGAAAGCGTCTCCGCCAACTCGACGATCCCTTTCAAATCTTCTTCTCGTTCCCCGGGCAGCCCGCACATGAAGTAAAGCTTGACCCGATCGAACCCCCTTTCAAAGGCACGGCGGCACCCAGATACAAGGTCCGCATTGCTAATGGGTTTGCCGATTTGTTGCCGCATGTCGTCGCGGGCCGCTTCAGGAGCAAGCGTCAGACCGCTTCGCCGGTCGGTTTCAAGCAACTCTCCGACCAATTTTAGTTGCTCATTGATCCGCAAACTTGGTACCGAAATACTTACATGTAAGGGCGCCAATCGCTCTTTTAGTTGGTGCATCAACTCCTCAAACGCCGGGTAGTCGCTCGTGGAAAGCGAAAGGAGCGAAACCTCGTTGTAGCCTGTGTTCTCGTAGGTTTCTAACACACCCTTAATAATGGTTTGCACCTTTCGCCAACGCAGTGGCCGCTTCAACGTCGTGCTTTGACAGAATCTGCATCGCCACGGGCAACCCCGCATGATCTCGATAGCGATTCGGTCCTGCACACACTCGATGTGTGGCACCAGCGGTCGGGTCGGTAAGGGCACAAGATCCAAGTTGGGCACAAAAGCAGGACGAATCTGTGCCGGCACCCCCGAAAACTTTGGCCGGGGAGCCATCATCCAGCCTTTGGGTCCCAATTGAACTTCATAGCACACCGGCACATAAGCGAACGGCAGACGTTCCGCCATGGCTCGCATGGCTGACAAGCGATCCGAATGAGCCTCGCGCACCTCTAGCCACAGCCGACAAACCTCAGGCAACGATTCCTCACCATCTCCCAAAACGAACAAATCGATAAAATCGGCCATCGGCTCCGGATTCTGGCAACACGGTCCTCCCGCAATGACCAGCGGGTCGCGCAGCGAACGATGCTCGCCCCGAAGTGGAATCTCTCCCAGATCCAGAATCGTCAATACGTTGATGTAGTTGAGCTCATGTTGGAGGCTGAAACCAATCACATCAAACCGATCGAGCGGCGTGAAGCTCTCCAAGCTGTAAAGCGGTAACCCGTGCTTTCGCAGTTGTTCTTCCATATCCGGCCACGGGGCAAAGACGCGTTCGCAAGCCCAGTCATCCAGCCGGTTTACCGCCGCATAAAGGACCTGCAAACCGTGATTACTCATGCCGATGGAGTAAACATCGGGAAACGCAAGGCAGAGTCGGCCACGGACAGCGGAAGCAGGCTTCCTCACCATATTCCATTCCCCACCCAGGTATTGGGCAGGTGTTTTGACATTTAGAAGAACGGAATGTTCGAGTTTTCGCTTTAGTTCTTGATTGAACATGTGACAAAATCGTCCCTTCCTAAACTGAAGTAATGCATTTTCCAATGCTACGATTCGGATCCGTGATTTGCTCGATTCCCGAAACAAGCTTTTGCGACATTGGGGGCGACGAGCCGAAACCTTACCTACATGAAGACCTTTCGCACAGCTTTTTTGCGGAGAATTCGAGCCCGCACGATCGAATCCATTACGATTCGATCCCGGGAAACCTCTACTGCGATCCCCAACAATTATTACCCGAGGGGCTGCGAGAATTTAGAGCGCAAAAATGCTTCGCTTGCTCATTGAGAGTTCAGATTAGGAACTTAAGGATGCGCCGGAAAAAAGCAATTTTTCCACGAAAAGCGATCAACCGCCCATAAGCGCAAACCAGCCTCGTAAGCGCGGCAGGGCATTCCTTTCACATGTTGACTTAAATTCCCGGTGACCAGGGAGCGTGCGGCGTCACCGGCATCTTTTATGCTCTATCGCCCCGCCTTCTTAGCGCTTTACCGCCATTTTTATTGAGGTTGGCGAGCCGGAAATCCAGCTCGCGCCGGTCCAGATCTACCCGGGCCACCACGACTTTTAGTCGGTCACCTAATCGAAAAGTATTGCCCGAGCGATGACCGCTGAGTGTGTGCGTCTTGCGATCGAACCGGTATACATCATCCCGTAGGGTGCTGACATGAATAAGCCCCTCGGCCGGCAATTCTACACCTTGCACAAAAAGTCCGTAGCGTTCCACGCCGGTCACCACCGCTTCCATCTCCAAACCGATCCGCTCTTGAAGGTAATTGAGAAGCTTGAGCTTAATCAGCTCACGTTCAGCCATCTCGGCCCGTTCTTCCCGTTCCGAGCAATGCTCCCCAATTGCCACAAGTTGATAGTAATCGGTCACCGGCTTACGCCCCTCCAGAACCGCGTCAAGCAACCGGTGCACCGTTAGGTCCGGATACCTCCGGATCGGCGCGGTAAAGTGGCAATAGGTATCCGTCGCCAAGGCAAAGTGCCCTTCAGGCCGCGGACTGTAAATAGCACGCTGAAGCGAGCGAAGAACTGCATAATGGATGGCATATTGCTCCGGTCGGCCCGCTACAGCGGTGAGCAGTTGTTGCAAAGCAAACCGGCTTTCCAAGCTCTCGGACCTGATGCCCAACCCCGCCACAAAATCGTTCAGCTCCCGTAGTTTCCGCAGCATGGGGTCCTTGTGAACCCGGCGGAGAAAGAATAGCCCCTTTTCCTGCAAGAAATCGGCAACCGCTTCATTGGCGGCGAGCATAAATTCTTCGATAATCTGATGACTTTCCGTATGTTCGATCAGCCGCGCTCCGCAAACTGCTCCCGAAGAATCCAATTCGACTTTTATTTCGGGCAAAATAAGTTCAAGCGCTCCCCGTTGTCGCCTCCTCCGCCGCAGAATCATGGCCAGGCGATGCATCCCGGCTAGCAGCCGACAAATCTCAGCCCCCCATTTGGTCTCAAAGTGGCCCGGGTCGGCCAAGAACGCATCGACCTCCTCGTAGGTGAGACGCTGCCGGCTGCGAATGACCGAACGATGAAACTCCCGATGCGTCACAATTCCGTCCGGGGTATAGTCCACAAATACCGTTTTTGTGAAGCGCAATCGCCCGGGCTGGAGGCTGGCCAGCCCGTTGGAAATAAGCTCCGGGAGCATCGGGATGACTCGATCCGGCAAGTACACGCTGGTGGCCCGGTTGTACGCTTCTCGGTCCAAAGCGGAGCGTGGAGGCACGAAATAAGCCACGTCGGCGATGTGCACGCCCAACCGCCATGAACCATCCGGGTGCTGCTCCAAAGAGACGGCATCATCGAAGTCGCGTGCATCCGGCGGGTCGATCGTAATACACAAAAGCCTCGTCAAATCGAGCCGATCAGGAGGGACCGCCTCTCGAAAAGCGCGGGTTTGCTCCCGGGCTTCCTCCAGGACATCTTCTGGGAACTCTTCCGGTAAATCAAACTCCCGCATGACCAGGTGGGTATCAAAACCCGGCTTGCCCCGGCGTCCCAACACCTCGACGATCACTCCCTCCCCCTCGTGGTAAGCGGTGGGGAAGCGGATCATTTCGATGACCACTTTGTCGTCCGGCTGTACCCCTTTTGCCCCTGGATCCCCGACGAAGATGGCAGCCGGAAAAAGCCCTCCATCCACCTCCACATAACCGAACCGGCCCGCCTCGAAATAGGTTCCAACAAACTGGAGGGTTTGTCGTTGAACCACTTCGACGATCTTCCCCCGCGGCCCCTCGCCGTTGACCCCCGCTGGCTCCGTCAGTTCCACACGCACGATATCACCGGTGGATGCGTCGCCCGTTCGAGACACAGGGATAAATACATCCCCTGAAGTCAGCGTGGCGAATTCGCCTTTGGGCCGTACGAAGCCGTAGCCCCCCTCAGATCGGCGAAAAGTGCCGACGATCTGTTTAACCGTTTCCCGCAGCGAAGACACCGGCCGAACCACGTGGCCCTTCCCAAAACTGATCAAACCCCGTTTGACCATGGACTTGATGAGCCGACGCAACTGCGGCACTTCTTCCCGCGGTACCCCAAGGCGTTGAGCAATCACCTTCGGCTTTACGGGGTGATAATTCGGACCATTGACCAGCTCTAAGATTGATTTTTCTAACGATTCTTGTCCCATCGTCAATCTTACCGATATCTTTGCCT
>Ga0116210_1002147_pt1 | contig 12627 bp, 10 predicted proteins | sample TshhotsprinmetaG_FD_94483 | JGI IMG/M metagenome (GOLD analysis project Ga0116210, IMG submission 94483) | Hot spring microbial communities from South Africa to study Microbial Dark Matter (Phase II) - Tshipise hot spring metaG | ecosystem: Environmental > Aquatic > Thermal springs > Hot... | reverse complement strand
TGGGGTAGTTGATCTTGCGCCCGAGGAAGAGGAAGTCCTCGCAACGGCAGTACTTGTCCGCGCAGCGCTCCACCGCTTCCGTATCCTGCAGGACTTCCTCGATGCACGGGGCCAGTGACTCCAGCCTGGCGAAGTTATCGCGGACGAAGCCGCTTCCCAGCAGCTCCCGCTCCTGCCCCAGGTAGAGGCCCAGAAGGTAGACGGCGGCGATCTGCGCCAGGAAGGTCTTGGTGGCCGCCACCCCGATCTCCGGCCCGGCGTGGGTGTAGAGCACGCCGTCCGACTCCCTGGCCATCATGCTGCCCACCACGTTGACCACGGAAAGGGTGGGGGCGCCGCATTCCCTCGCCCAGCGCACCGCCCTCATGGTATCCGCCGTCTCTCCGGACTGGCTTACCGCCACCACCAGGCACTGGGGATCCAGGCGGGGCTCGCGGTAATAGAACTCCGAGGCGATGTCCACCTCCACCGGGATGTCCATCCAGCCCTCGATGATGTAGCGAGCCAGGAGGGAAGCGTGGTAGGAGGTGCCGCAGGAGACGAAGATGATCCTCCGTATATCCCTCAAGTTGAGCCGGGCTCCCTCCAACTCCTCGATGTGCAGCCTTCCCGTTCCGGTCATCCTTCCCCGCAGCGTGTCCAGCCAGGCTTGCGGTTGCTCGTATATCTCCTTGAGCATGAAGTCGGCGTAGCCGCCTTTTTCCACCGAGGAAACGTCGTGGGGGACGATGTAGGATTCGCGGGTGACCGCCTTGCCGCTTCCGTCCACCAGCCGCCAGCCCTTCTCCGTCACCCTCACCACATCGCCGTTTTCAAGCGCCACGGCCCTGCGGGTATGGTCCAGGAAAGCCAGGGAAGAGGAGGCCAGGAAGTTGCCCTCCTTGCCCAGCCCCAGGAGCAGCGGGCTGTCCTTGCGCACGCCGACCAGCACCCCCGGCTCTCGGGAGCTCATGAAGACCAGTGCATAGGAACCCTGCAGGCGCGGAACGGCCGCGAGCACCGCCTCCAGCAGGTCTCCCCTGTAATTATCCTCCACCAGGTGGGTGACGACCTCGGAGTCCGTGCGGGAGCGGAGCTGGTGGCCGCGGGAGGCGAGCTCCTCGCGCAGCTCCTGGTAATTCTCGATAATCCCGTTGTGCACGACGGCGATCTCGCCCCGGCAATCCAGGTGAGGGTGGGCGTTTTCCTCCGAGGGAGGGCCGTGGGTTGCCCAGCGCGTGTGGCCTATACCCGATCCGCCGCGATCCGGAAACCTCGCCAGCAGGGGCTCCATATGGTCGAGGTTTCCCTTGCGCTTCAGCAACCTCATCCCCCTGCCGTCATGCACCGCCATCCCCGCGGAGTCATAGCCGCGGTACTCCAGCCTGCGCAGCCCCTGGAAAAGGGTGGCCGCCACCGGTTTTTTCCCCACGTAACCGATTATGCCGCACAATTCAGCCCAACTCCCTCTCGACGAGATCCGCCAGTTGGCGGGCTGCCTGCTCCGCGACATCGGGAGCGAGGGCCTCCACCATGACCCTGACCACCGGTTCCGTCCCTGAGGGCCGCAACAGCACGCGCCCCTCGTCCCCCAACTTCTCCTCCCAGACACGCACGGCCTCCGCTATGCGCTTGTTCTCCCCCAAGCCCTCCTTTTCCTTGACCGGCACGTCGATCAGCAGCTGCGGCACCTTCTCCACCACCCGCGCCAGCGAGGAGAGGGGGCCTCCGTGTTCCACGACGGCCTCCATGAGCATGAGGGTGGTTACCAGCCCGTCGCCGGTCGTGGCGTGGTCGAGGAAAATGATATGGCCCGACTGCTCTCCCCCCAGGTTGTTGCCCTCGCCGAGCATCCTCTCCAGCACGTGGCGGTCGCCAACCTGGGTAACGTGGACCTCTATGTCCGCCCGGCGCATGGCGCGGTGAAAGCCCAGGTTAGCCATTACCGTGGTAACCACGGCGTTTTTCTTAAGCATCCCCTTATCCTTCATGTTCAGGGCGCAGACGGCCAGGATGAAGTCCCCGTCCACCATGTGGCCCTCCTCGTCCACGGCTATCAGCCTGTCCGCATCGCCGTCGAACGCCAGGCCCAGGTAAGCCCCCTTCTCCACCACCTCCCTCTGCAGCCCGCTGCAGTGGGTGGAACCGCATTCCCGGTTGATATTCAGCCCGTCGGGGGAGGCATTGATGCACACCACGTCGGCTCCCAGGGACTCCAGCATCCTGGGGGCCACGCGGTACGCAGCGCCGTGTGCGCAATCCACCACCACGCGCAGGGAGGAGAGGTCGGGCCTGGCTATGGAGAGCAGGTAGCGCAGGTATTCCTCCTCCGCATCCGGCACCTGCCGGTAACTCCCCACCGCGTCTCCCCGGGGACGCCCGAAATCGTGGCGCTCGCTGACGAAGCGCTCCATCTCCGCCTCCACCTCGTCTGGCAACTTGAAACCGTCGCGGTGGAAGAACTTGATGCCGTTGTCCTCGGCAGGATTGTGCGAGGCGGATATCACCACCCCTGCATCGGCGCCCCTGCTCCTGGCGAGATAGGCAACGGCCGGGGTGGGTATAACCCCCAACAGCTCCACCCGGCCTCCGCTCGAGCATATCCCCGCTACCAGCGCCGCCTCCAGCATCCCCCCCGAGAGGCGAGTGTCCCTGCCCAGGACCAGCAGGGGACGGGGACTCTCCCTGGCCAGCACCCGCACGGCGGCGCGACCCAAAAGCAATGCCAGTTCGGGAGTGAGCTCGCTGTTGACTTTCCCCCTCACTCCGTCGGTGCCGAAAAGTCGGGATCCGCCTTTTATCTCCGGATTCATATAGTGCTCCCGCTCTCCCCTCACCTGGACTATACCACCCCGCTTTTCGGGGCTTCAAGGAAAGACTCGACGCAAGGACGCCGCAAACTGCGCCCGGGTTCCACGCATCCGCCAGCAAAAGGGCGTCCCCGCCGTTGATCTTCCGAGCTCGGGAACACGGGCCCGCGGCCTTCGCGCCTTCCGTTGCCTCCCATGGCTCAACCCGAGAAACGAGGCTGGCCTGCCCGGGAACGCGGTGAAGGGGTTGCGTATCCGTCCCTGGAGAATGTCAGCGCTTGGAGAACTGGGGCCGCTTGCGGGCTTTCTTCAAGCCGTATTTCTTGCGCTCCTTCATGCGCGGGTCGCGCCGGAGGAGCCCCGCTTTTTTCAGTTCCGAGCGGAGGGTCTCGTCGCAATCCACCAGGGCCCTGGCTATTCCGTGCCGCAGGGCTCCCGCCTGGCCGGATATTCCCCCTCCCCTGATGGTGGCCACAACACTGTAGCGCCCCACGCTTCCCGCCACACCCAGGGATTCCATGACCTGGTCGCGCAGGGTCTGGCGAGGGAAATATTCCTCCAGGCTGCGCCCGTTGATCACGAACTCGCCCTCGCCTGGGTACAGCCATACACGGGCGACTGCCTCCTTGCGCCTTCCTGTCCCGTAACCCAAATGCTGCGGCAAAACCTACCTTCCTTTCGCTTCAGGACTGCAGTTCCAGGTTTTCCGGCTTCTGTGCCTGGTGGGGATGCTCCGGACCCGAGTACACGTGCAGTTTCTTGATCATGGCCCTGCCCAGGCGGTTCTTGGGGAGCATGCCGCGCACGGCCTTCTCCAACACCATCTCCGGCCTTTTCGCCATGAGCTCGCGGTAGGTCATCTCCCTCAGGCCCCCGGGGTAGCCAGAATAGCGGTAGTACTTCTTCTTGTCCAGCTTGTCGCCGCTGAGTATCACCTTGTCCGCATTGACCACCACCACATGGTCGCCCACGTCGAGGTGGGTGGAATAGACGGGCTTGTTCTTCCCCCTCAGTATCTTGGCCAGCTCGGAGGCCAGTCTCCCCAGGACCATGCCCTCGGCATCCACCAGGTACCACCTGCGGTCTATATCGGCTTCCCTCACGCTATGGGTCTTCATTACCTCGCTGACCTCGCTCTTTTTACCGCACGACAAACAATAATGATAGAGGCCGCCATAACCCCTGTCAAGAAAGTAGGCATCATGGTCTCTCGACCCTTTCGACCTGGAAAGCGCCTACCGAGAGGACAAAGCATCGCACCGGCGAGTCACAGGTCGAGCCAGGCGGCGATGATCTCCCTGAGGGTGGGAACCGCCTGCTCCGCGGTTCTCAGGACATCCTCGTGCGTGACGGGATGCGCCATGCGCAGGTCCCAGACGTTGGTGATCACGCTCACCCCGGTGACGCGCATCCCCAGCCAGCGCCCCACCAGCGCCTCGGGCACCAGGCTCATGGAGACCGCGTCTCCCCCGATAAGGCGCAGGAAGCGCAGCTCCGCCCCCGTCTCATAGGAGGGGCCGGAGACCCCCACCAGCACGCCCTCGCACAGGGGCCAGGCGGCGGACGGGGCCCTCTCCATGAGGCGGTCGCCCGCTTCCCGGTCGTAAAGGGAGGAGACTTCGAGGAAGGCCGGGTTGCCGGCGGCATCACGCATCCCCCGCAGGGGGTTCACCCCCATGAGGTTGACGTGATCCCGCACCAGCATCAGGCACCCCCGCTCGTAGGCCGGGTTGAGTCCCCCGGCGGCGTTGCAGAGGAGCAGCCTCTCCACGCCCAACTCCGCCATCACCCGCACGGGGAAGGTGACCTCTCCCATCTCCAGGCCCTCGTAATAGTGCAGCCTACCTTTCTGCATCAGCACTCCCCGCCCGCGGCACTCGCCGAAGACCAGGACCCCCTCGTGTCCCGGCACTCCCGCCTCGGGCCAGCCGGGTATCTCCGAGAAGGGTATCTCCACGGCCCTGTCGAGCCCGGGAATGGCCTCCCCCAGGCCGCTCCCCAGCACCACCGCCTCGCGAACGCGGGGTATTCCCTCCTTCCCGCACAGCGAGGCGATGAATCGCGAAGCCTGCTCGCTGCCCGAGTGCCGCTCCATCATGCCTCCCGCCTTGACTCGTCCCGCGCTTTACGCAAACCCTGCCATCGGTACGCCGCTACCTTAAGAGGATACCCGATATCCACCGGCGCATGATACAGGGGTCCGCCTCAAACGCCCGGACAACCCGCATAACGAAGCAGAGCGAGAAGTGGTTCTCGTGGCGAACGGCCCGGCGATCGACCCCTGCCGGCCGGCGATGCGCCAAGGTCACACGGTAGCGGTCATGCGCCGGGGTGACGGAATGCGATCCCTCGCTCTGCGGCAGGACATCAGGCCGGCAGGGTTAAGCGGAAGGCCGAGCCTCCACCCTCCCGCGGCTCGCACCATATCCTGCCACCGTGGGCCTCCACGATCTCCCTGGCTATATAAAGGCCCATGCCTATTCCGGGTACGGAATGATGCAGGGCATCCTCCACCTGCAAGAAGCGCTGGAAGACGAGCTCCCGGTAGTCGTCCGGAATTCCCGCCCCCCTGTCCAGGACGGACAGGAGGATTTCCCCGTCAATGCGGTTAACCTCGATATCGACGGGCGCGCCTGGCGGAGAGAACTTCACGGCGTTCTCCAGCAAGATCATCACCAGCTCTTCTATCCTTTCCGGGTCCAGGCTGACGGCCCCCAGGGGAACGGGGATGTTTACCCTGAACTCATTCCTGGCGCCGCCCCTCATCAACCCATCCACGGCCCTTGCAACCAGAGTGGCCAGCTCCGCCTCCCGCCTCTTTATGCTGAAACGCCCCCTCTCGATGCGGGAGAGTTCGAGCAGCCCCGTCACCAGCCTCTCCAGGCGCTCCGCCCCGCTGTCGATGGCCTCGAGCATCTCCCATACCCTCTCCGCATCGAGCCTCTCCCAGAGTTCCCGCAGGCTCAAGGCGTAGCCTTTCATGAGGGTTATGGGGTGGCGCAACTCGTGGGAAGCTACGTCGATGAAGTCCTTCATGTGCTCTTCGCGGGCCATCCTCTCCTCCTCAATGGCAAGCGCCCTGGCCAGCGTGCCCGCGAGCGCGATCTCGTCGCGGGCGAATATCCTCCTGCGGGTGTCAAAGAAGGAGAGGCAGCCCACGAGCCTTCCCTCCAGGATGACCGGATATCCCAGGAAGGACTTGAGCCCATGTCTCATTACCAGGGGATCCCTTTCCGCGTATGGGGTGGCTTCCAGGTCCTCCAGAGCCAGGGGCCCTCTGCTGCGCATCACCTCGATGCAGACATGATCCCCCGGTTCCTCGATGGACATGAGCGTCTCGCCCGGCGCGGTGGAGAGGGTCTGGAGCGGACTCCCCCTCTCCATCCTGTCATAATGCGCCATCGCGGCGCCGAGCAATTCCTTGCCGGTCTCCATTATGCTCCCCATGTTCGCGATGGGGTCCGCCCCCAGTCCCAGGAAGAGGCGGTTGAGCCTCTCCAGCCTCCCCTCCGCCCGCTTGCGGCCGGAAATATCCACGACCACCGCACGGGTCGCGATGAGGCATCCGGCCTCGTCCTTGAGAGGGTTGATGGAGAGCAGGCCATACACCCTTGCGCCAGCCTCGCCGTTGAAGACCATCTCCACGTTATCCACCGCGACACCGTCCCGGCACCTCTCGTAAAGACGCCTCGCCTCGTCCCTCGACTCATCGGCATAGAGGTCGAGGAACTCCATGCCGTGCAGTTCCTCCCTGGGGCGAGCGAAGAAGGCGCAGGCGGCCTTGTTGACATCCACGATATGGCCGTCTCCGCCTATGGTGAGATAGGCCACGGGCGCGTTGCGGTAGAGGTCCTCGTAACGCGATTCCGCCCGCCTCCTCCCGCGGCGTTCCTCGGCTGCCCTCAAGACGCTGTGCACCGCAGCCGCCAGGCGGGCGAAGTGCTTGGGCGACTTGATGACATAGTCATCGAGGCCCGATTTCATGGCCTCCACCGCCACCTCCTCCGTCCCCGTGGCGGTGAACATGATCACCGGGCAGTGCGGCCACCTCGCCTTTGCCGCGCGCAGGACGTCTATGCCGTTGGTCCAGCGTAGCTGGTAATCGGTGATGACCAGGTCGAAACCGCCGCCCTCCAGGCTGCGCCGGAGGCCCGCCATGTCTATCGCCTCTTCCACCTCCACCCTGGGGAACTCGCGCTCCAGATCGCGCACGACCAGCGCCCGGTCGTCGGGGTTATCGTCCACGAGAAGGACCCTCAGGCCTTTTTGCGGGTTCATGGCACACTTCCCGTTTATTCGGCCTCCACATCCATGTCTGGCGGCTCGTTGAGGATCAACCAGTACATGTTGAGGGACGCCACCATCTCCATGAGGTCCTCGAAGGAACCCGGCTTCACCAGGTATGAATTGGCGCCACTATCGTAGGCCTTGTTGATATCGGATGACTCCCGCGAGGAGGTGAGGATGACGACCGGCAGGCGCCGCAGATGCGGCTGCTCCCTCATCCACGCCAGTACCTCGAGTCCTGACTTGCGGGGCAGTTTAAGATCGAGCAGGACGAGCATGGGCAGCGGCGAGTCCTTCCGCTCCCCCGGGGAAGAGAGGCTCTCCAGGTAGGAAACGGCCTTTTCGCCGTCCTCCACCACCTCTATGGGGTTGGCGATCTTAGTGTTCTCGAACGCTCGTCTTATCAGTAAGACGTCGTTCGGGTCGTCCTCCACCAGAAGGATGGTCTGGCCTATTCTAGCCATAATCTCTCTCCCCTTTCGGCAGCTCGATCCAGAACTCGCTTCCCTTCCCCTCCTCGGACTCCACCCCTATCCTGCCGCCCATGCGCTCCATTCCCTTCCTCACCACCGCCAGCCCTATGCCGGTACCTGGATAGGTCTCGACCCCGTGCAGGCGCTCGAATATGCGGAAGATGCGCTCCCGGTGCTCGGGCGCGATACCTATGCCGTTGTCCGCCACCCGCAGGCGCACCCAGCCGTCAAGCTCCTCCCAATCTATGCACACCTCAGGTTTCACCCCCGGTGCGGTGAAGGTTATAGCGTTGGAGATGAGGTTGGCGACCACCTGCAGGAGGGTGCTATAATGCGCCTTCACCCACGGGAGGGGGCCTTCCACCTTTACCATGGCTTCCTTCTCCCGTATCCCGGCATCCAACTGTCGGAGGGCATCCTCCACCACCTCGTCCAGGCTCACCGCCCCCATTTTTATCTCGTGGCGGCTGATACGGCTGTAATCCAACAGGTCCCTGATGAGAGAGTCCATGCGGCTGGCGGCGGAGACGACGCGCTCCGCATAGTCACGACCCCTTGCGTCCAGCACAGAGGCGTAGTCCTCCAGCAACGCTCGGGAAAAACCCTGCATAGCACGCAGGGGCGCGCGCAGGTCGTGGGAGACGGAGTAGGCGAAGGCCTCCAGCTCGGCGTTTTTCTCCTCCAGCCTGGCGGTGCGCTCCTCTACCAGTTCCTCCAGGTGTTCCCGGTACCTGCGCAGCTCCTCCTCCACCCGTTTCTGCTTGGTGATGTCCACTGCCAGCTCGAAGCGCACGTCGCGGCCGTCGGGCCACCTGATGATCCTGTCGGTTATGGCATAGTGCCTGTCCAGCACGGGATTGTAATACTCCCAACAGTAGGGCTCGCCCTTTTTGGCCAGGATGATGTCGTTGGTGCAGAAGTCGCAGGGCGCGTCGAGGTTCTGGAACTCGCGGTAGCACACCCCCCCCACCAGCTCCTTTCCGAAAGCATCCCTGAGGAAGCGGTTGGCGTAGAGGATTTCATAGGATACGGGATCGGTGACGTAGATCACCTCGTTGATGCCTTCGAATATGGAGAGCAGCTGCCTGCGCTCCTCGAACAGCTTCTCCTCGATGCGACGGCGCTCCGCGTCAGAATTCCCTGGCTTGTGGCTCCCGCGGCGGGCTCGCAGGCGCTGCGCCGCCTCTCCCAGCCAAGACCTCCCCTTCGCGCCATCCACCATAACGCATCACTCTCGGATAAAGGTTCTCGTCCCTGGTGCGGCGGAATGTTGAGGACAACCACTTACTAATTTATTGTACCGTATTATGCCATCTCATTTAAGTTCTCATGCTGTTCACGCTTGTGCGGTTCACCGATCTGCGCCTGTATTAAAGCAACGAGAAGCGCTTTTCCCGGCGAGTTCAAGGCCTCGCGACGGAAACGCGCCGGCAACGGGCGGCGTCTCACTTTCTGGAACCGCCCTAATCCTCCCGCGCCATGCGCTCCTTGAGCAGGGCTATGCTCTCCACCGGCGTGGGGTCCACCCCGTTGAGAAGGGCGAGGTAGACGCTGACAAAGTCGCCCAGGCACATGGCCCCGAAGAGTTTCTCGGTGCGCGTACGGCCGCCGACACGGATCACGGTGACCCCGCCCACCCTGTCGCGCAGGAGCTCCGCCGTGGCCTCCACCCGTTTCGCGACCCGTGAATCGTCGTCCTCCTCGAGGAGAAAGATGGTCTCCACGCGGCGCGTGAGATCATCGAGCCCGTGCCAGCCCACTATCTCGTTGTGGTTCATCTCGGGCAGGACGTGGCAGAAGGAGGGCGTCTTGGCGTTCTCGTTGAACTGGCACTTCCAGCGATAGGCGGCCACCCCCAGGAGGCTCTCCGTCCCGTAGACCACGGGGATCTTCCCCGCCAGGCGGTGAGCGAGCTGCTTGGCGAAATTCTTGCTGGTCGCGGAGAGTCGCCCCCATTCCTCTACCTTATCCTCCAGGTGGGCTACGGTATCGCTGGCCACCTTGACGAATCCCTGCAGCAGCCCCATGCGCTCCATGACCACCGCCGCCGCCAGGGAGAGATAGCCGAGCGCCGCTCGCGGCTGCAGGCCTGGGGGGACGGTCACGTAAGGCAACCCGGAAACCCGAGCCCGCTTCAGGAGCTCCCCGTCCGAGGAAACGACGAGGACGCGGCATCCCAGGTAGACGGCGTCCTCGAAGGCGGAGATGGTCTCCTCGGTATTGCCGGAATAGCTGGCCACCACCGCAAGGGTGTCCGCCCCCAGCGTGACCGGCAAGCGGTAGGAGCGGTGCACGCTCATGGTAAGTCCCGTAGCCTCCTCGAGCAGGATGCGCAGCACGTCTCCCCCGATGGCGGAACCGCCCATCCCCAGGTAGGCCACCCTCCCCAGACCATCCGCGGGGGGGAGCGAGGGCAGTTCCCTGCCCAGCCGCAGGGCTTCCTTGCACTGCCTGGGAAACGCCTCCACCGCCGGTAGCATGCCCCCCGGGTCTCTCTCCTCGAGGACCAGCACGTCGTCCAAGTTCACCGCATCGGCCACGGAAACCCCCCTTCCTCTGTCGCCCGAGCGGCGGTCCCTGCGTGGGAGATACCTCGCAAGCCGCGGGCCCGCGCCGGCATAGGGCAATTCACCGGCTCACAAACCCTGCCTTCTCGCAACCTCCGCCCGCGCGGATCCCGGCGCACGCCTGCGGTCCGCCCGGGGAAACCATGCTAAAATTTTAGCATGTCTCGAAGGAGGTGATGGGATGAGGGACGTGGATCCCGGTATCTTCAAGGCCTACGACATCAGGGGGATCTATCCCCGGCAGATAGACGAGGAGGTGGCTCACCGCATTGGGAGGGCTTTCGTCACCTTCCTGGAAGAGAAGAAGATCCTGGTGGGACGGGACGTTCGCATCTCTTCCCCGCCCCTATCGCATGCTTTCATCCAGGGCGCCGTGGAACAGGGCGCGGACGTGATCGATATAGGCCTGTGCTCCACCGACATGCTCTACTTCGCCTCCGGGGACCTCGACCTCCCGGGAGCGATGTTCACCGCATCACACAATCCCGCTGAATACAACGGGCTGAAGCTCTGCCGCCGCCGCGCGGGTCCCATCAGCGAGGACACCGGCATTGCACAGATAAGGGACCTGGTGCTGGCGGGAGATTTCCCTCCCTCCCAGCGCCGCGGCGAGGTGGCGGAGAGGGACATGCTCTCCCGCTACATCGAGCATGTCCTCAGCTTCATCGACCCCTCGGCCATCCGGCCCCTGCGGGTGGTCGCGGACGCCGGCAACGGCATGGCGGGGCTGATCCTCCCCGCATTTTTCCAACATCTTCCATGCGAACTTGTCTCCCATTGCTTTGAGCTTGACGGCTCCTTCCCCCATCACCAGCCAAGCCCCATCGAGCCGGAAAACATAGAGCTCCTGCAGCACTGGGTGCAGGAAGCGGGTGGGGACCTGGGCATGGCCTTCGACGGAGACGCCGACCGCGTCTTCCTGGTGGACAACCGGGGAGAGCCGGTGAGCGGCTCCCTGACCACCGCCCTGGTGGCGCGGCGCATCCTCCAGACCAACCCCGGCGAGAAGATCATCTATAACTGCATAAACAGCTGGGTGGTCCCGGAAACCATCCTCGCATACGGCGGTATCCCTATAAGGGAACGCGTGGGCCATTCCTTCATCAAGCAGACCATGGCGGAAACGGGTGCCATCTTCGCCGGCGAGCACTCCGGGCACTACTACTTTCGCGATAACTACCGCGCCGACTCCGGGATCATCGCCGCGGCCATCGTGCTGGAGATCGTCAGCCTGGAAGACAGGCCGCTCTCCGAGATCCTGCGCCCCTTCAAGAAATACCACGCTTCCGGCGAGATCAACAGCAAGGTGGAGGATATCCCGTCCAAGTTGGAGGAGATCGCGCGGCTCCATGCCGGCGCGCGCATAGACCGCCTGGACGGCATCACCGTGGAGTACGAAGACTGGTGGTTCAACGTCCGGCCCTCCAACACGGAGCCGCTGCTGCGCCTCAACCTGGAGGCCAAGACGCGCGAGCTCATGGAAAGGAAGCGCGACGAAATCCTGGCGGTGATCCGGTCCTCATGAGCGCCCCGCGTCGCATCTTGCTGTTCGCACTCCTCTTCACGCTTCCCCTCATAGCGACGGGCTGCGGCCGGCAGCCAAGCGGGGCGGAAGACCGTGACCGGGAGGTGGTGGAAGCATCCCTGCGCGCTCTAGGCATGAGCCCCGCCTACCGTTTTCGCCTGGAGGTGGAGACCTGGATAGGGGTTTCCGGGTACACCGTCTACGGGAACGAGAAGGGCGAGGGCTTCGTGGAAGGCGGGGAATTCTCCATCTCCGTATTGCGCTCCTCTCCAACCGGCGAGGAAACAATTACTATATTATCCCAGGACGGCCTGGTCTACAGCAAGGAAGGCAGCGGGGTCAAGGTGATCGACGCCGGGGATATGCCCAACCGCCTGTACGATCCCCGCAACTTCCCGGAGGTGCTCTCCGGATACGGAACGCCAGTGAGCGAGGGGGAAGAGGAAAGCGGGGGCGCGACCTTCCATGTCTACCTGCTGGCTTTGTCCGGAGACCGCGCGCAGGATATCCTTTCCAGCGCGGCCTGGGAGTACTTCCGCAACCTGCGCTACGAGAGCAAGTGCCGGGTCTGGGTGAGGGAGGCGTCTTCTCCTCCCGCCAAGCTGGTCCTGGAACTCGCGGGTTATGACCCGCAGGAAGGCCTGCAGCGCCTCCGTTCCCAAATCACGCTGACGCCCAATCCCTCCACCTGAAAAGGCCGGCTTATCTCCTCCACCGCCCCACACGGTATCCTGGCGCGCGAGCATCAGGGCCCTGCGGGATAAAAGACCTCTTCGAGGAAGAGCCCGCGCGGGGGCAGCGCCGGCCCGGAGAGCGAGTTGTCCCGTGCCGCCAGTACCTCGCGGAACCGCTGCGGGGACCACCTGCCTTTGCCCACCTCGAGCAGGCTCCCGCAGAGCATGCGCATCATCATCCAAGCGAAGGCGTTCGCCTTCACCCGCACGCGTAGAAGATCACCCCGCCTCGACACCTCCACCTCGTAGACC
>Ga0116210_1002132_pt1 | contig 12741 bp, 8 predicted proteins | sample TshhotsprinmetaG_FD_94483 | JGI IMG/M metagenome (GOLD analysis project Ga0116210, IMG submission 94483) | Hot spring microbial communities from South Africa to study Microbial Dark Matter (Phase II) - Tshipise hot spring metaG | ecosystem: Environmental > Aquatic > Thermal springs > Hot (42-90C)... | reverse complement strand
TAGCAAGACGGGAAGCAGGAAAGCGTCTCGTCGTGTATAATCTATGTACGGGGTGGAGCGATGGCACTACAAGTGGCTGAATGGGTTGATCGGCTCCGTCCCTATCGGAAACGGGTGCGTGGTCTGTTGGCGTGGCGTTTGGGTGCGATGGGCGGTACAACGGGCGCGCTGATCGCCACCGTGTTGAGCCTGATGGATTGGGTCGGGTGGTTGGTCGTTCCCATCTACTGGCTCCCGTTGTGTGTGGTGTTGGGTCTGCTTCTCGGTGTTGGGCGCGCTTTGACGCTTCGCATTCCCGATAGCGCGCTGGTCATCCTGATAGACCGACGCGCGGGTCTCAAAGACCGCCTCCAAACTGCGCTGGAACATACCGACGCTCAGCACCTGTTCGACCTCGCTTTGCACGAAGACGCTCAGTACGCCCTCCATCAAGCTGACCCGCGCCAGATTTTTCGCTATCGGTTCGGGCGGTGGCAAGGGTTCTTCGTCGCCTCTGTGGCGCTGATGCTGTTTATGCACTTCTTGCCCCAAATCTTGGCAGTTGCGCTTCCCGAACGGCGCGAGGAGCAGAAACAAATCCAGCAATCAGCAGAGGAAATCAAAGAGGTCGCCAAGCCCATCTTGGAGGAGGCGAAGAAGCCCGAAGCCGACGAGATTGCCAAGCGCATCGCCCAGAATGTGGAGCTGTATAACAAGCGCGCCCGCGAAGCGAAGATGGACAAGCGCGAGGCGATGCTCCGCTACAACCAAATCTTGGAGGACGCCCGCAAACTGGAGCAACGCAACACTCAGCGGATGGAACAGGTGCTGAACAAGGGGCAGATCGCTGGCGAACAACTGGAGCAAGCGGCTCAGAAACAGCAACAGCAACTCAGCAACGCCATGCGCGACCTGCAAAACCAGATGAACCAGCTCCAGCAGCAGCTCCAGTCGGGCAAGGACCAGCAGGGCAGACCGCTGAGCGCCCCAGAGCGTCAGCAACTCCAGAGCCGATTGAACCAACTCCAAGCCACGATGAACGCCCTGCAAAACCCCAACGCTCAAAACATTCAGAGCCAGCTCAACGACTTGGATCGCCAACTCCAACAACTACAGCGCCAACTTCAATCGGGTAAGGACGCTCAGGGCAATCCGCTCACCTCTGAGCAGATGGAGCAACTCAAGAAGCGGATGCAGGAGCTCCAAGAGCAGATTCGTGCCCTCAAGCTCTCCAAAGAGGCGCAGGAGTTCTTGCGCAAACTGTACAACGACCCCGCTTTCAAAGAGGCGATGGAACATCTGCGCCAACTCGCCGAGAAGATGCAACAAAAACAGCGCGAGCAAGACCCCGAAAAACGCCAGCAACTTCAACAAGATATTGAGAAACAACTGCAAGAGTTAGAGAAGCGACTGGAAGAGCTCGCCAAGAAGTACAAAACCGACGAGGACATCCGCAAGCTCGCCGAACAAATCCGCGACCAGATAAAACAGCTCAAGGAGCTCAATCAGTGCAACGGCGCTTGCACTGGACTGGGGATGTGCATGGGACTTGGAATGGGTATGGGGGGCGGTGGCACTAAGCAGAAAGGGGCGTGGGACAAGGGCGACTTCTTCGGTCAGCCTGAGCGGTTCAATCAGGGCGAGAAGCAACCTGAGCTGAAAATCCCGATGAAAGACCAAGCCATCTCGGGGAGCCAACCGCTACTGCCTGGTCCTGCGGACTATGTGGAGTTTGAAGCGCCCCCCGTGCCTGGTGGGAGCTCCATCCCCCTCAGCCGAGCGCTCCCGACCTACCAGAAGAAGGCGGAGCAAGCCCTGAGCCAGCAAAAGGTGCCCCCCGCCGAGCGCCAACGGGTCAAACGCTACTTTGAGTCGCTCCAATCAGGAGGCAAGTGAGATGGAAGACGGCAAGCAGGTCGCCGAGTGGTTTCGCCAGCAGTTTGAATCGCTTCGTACGCAGGTGGCGCGTGTGGTGGTCGGTCAGGAAGAGGTCGTAGAGAATGTGCTGGTGGCGGTGTGTGCGGGCGGGCACGCCCTGCTGGAGGGTGTGCCGGGCTTGGGGAAGACCCTGTTGGTGCGTACGCTCGCCCAAGCGCTGAACTTGCAGTTCTCGCGTGTGCAGTTCACGCCTGACCTGATGCCCGCCGACATCACAGGCACGAATATTCTCGCCGAGACCGAAGGCGGAGGGCGTGCCTTCGCCTTCCGCCCCGGACCGATTTTCGCCAACATCGTGCTGGCGGACGAAATCAACCGTGCGACCCCCAAAACCCAATCGGCTCTGCTGGAGGCGATGCAGGAACACGCCGTAACGGTGGGGGGTAAACGCTACCCGCTTGAGTCGCCCTTCTGGGTACTGGCAACTCAAAACCCGATTGAGCAGGAGGGCACCTACCCGCTCCCCGAAGCGCAGTTAGACCGCTTCTTCTTCAAGATTCTGGTGGACTACCCGACGCTGGACGAACTGCGCGAGATTGTCGACCGCACGACGGGCGCCACCACGCCCCAGCCTGAGGTGGTGGCAGACCGTGAGACCCTGCTGAAGTTGCAACATGTGGTGCGCGAAGTGCCGATTGCGCGCCCCGTTCAAGACTTTGCGCTGAGATTGGTGGTGGGCACCCACCCCAACTCGCCCTACGCTGCGCCTGAGGTGAACCGGTATGTGCGCTACGGTTCTAGCCCGCGCGGTGCCCAGACGCTCATTCTCGCCAGCAAGGTGTATGGGCTATTGGATGGGCGCTACAATGTGGCGCGTGAGGATGTGATACGCGCCCTCAAGCCTGCCCTGCGCCACCGCGTGCTACTCAACTTTGAGGCAGAGGCAGACGGCATCACGCCCGATGCCCTGCTGGACAAAGTTTTGGAGCATGTCCAACGCTCTGAGACGGAGCCGTTGAAAGTGTAAGGCTTGTGCAGGAAAGTCTCTATTTGAAAACAAAAAAACCATCTGCTGGTCTGCTAGTGCGCTTTGCAGTAATCAACTTGTGGTACAGCACGGTCGTGAACATCCTACAGATAGTATTGGTAGGGTATCCTACTGTGCGAGATGGACACTGATGCCCTTAGGCAGGCAAGGGAACGGCTCGACCAGTTCATCGCAAAGCAGAGAGTTGCGATGTACAAGCCGATTCAGATTGCAGAGATACTCTACCGTGTGCGTGTGGGAGGGGATGACAAAGTACCCCAACCCGACACGGAGTGTCCATTCTGGGAGCCAGATGAGTGAAACTGCCCCGCGTTTCGTCGGCGACCTAAGCACCGAGCAGTTCATCAGCAAACTGGCTCAGGACGAGACTGGCAAGCGTCAGCATTATCGCCCTATCTATTCGCTTCATAAGTGGTGGGCGAGGCGACCGGGCACACTCTTCCGTTCAATCATTCTGTTGGCAACGCGTCCTGAACTCCGGGAAAGCCTTTTCCAGACCGACGCCGCTGGAAATCTCTCTTCTAAGTCAGCGTATTTTTCCATGCATAGTTTGAACGACCTGATTATTCTCGACCCCTTTATGGGTGGAGGCACTACCCTTGTGGAAGCGAATCGCTTGGGTGCAAAAGTAATCGGTTGTGATTTGAATCCTGTAGCGTACTGGGTAGTGCGAGAGACACTGAAGCCGATCGACTTGGAGAAGCTCCGAAACTACTTCTTGGTCTTAGAACGCACTGCTGGGGAGCGCATAAAATCGTTGTACCGAACGCGCTGTGTACACTGTGGAAATTCCGCCGATACGCTCTATGTTTTCTGGATTCGTGCCATACCCTGCGCGCTCTGCAATCACGCCGTGCCACTCTACAAGCGCACTTTGCTCAACGAAGGGCACAGTCGCAACCGCCCGCTCTCTCCACTCAACCCTGCAACGGTATTCTGTCCAGACTGCAAGTCGATATTCCTATGGGGAGGTGAAGGGGAAGCGCACTGTCCTGAATGCAAACATCATTTCGCCCCCTACGAAGGAACCTACGACCAAGGTAAGTACCGATGCCCAAGTTGTGAGACTCCCCAAAACCTTCTTGACACCCTACGAGACGGTGCGAGGCTCTCAGATAGACCCGTTGCGATTGAGTATTGGTGTTCTTGCTGTCAGGCGCGTCTTTACAAGGCACTTGATATCGAGGACCGTGACCTACTGAGAAAAGTAGAGGACGAGTACGAGTCTAAAAAGGCTCATCTGGTGATCCCGCATCAGGCGATACCGATGGGTTCTTCGTCACGACGCTGGATTCAGCACGGCTACACCCACTACCGAGATGTATTCAACGCACGCCAAATACTTGCCCTAAACTACCTCATAGAGGCGATACGAGAGATAGAAGAGGAGGAATACCGCAACGCTTTTTACACGATTCTTTCCAACATGCTTGAGTACAACAATATGATGACGCCCTATAACTATCCTAATCGTAAGCTCCATCACCTCTTCAACTATCATGCTCTGCCACTCACCACTACCCCTGTTGAAAATGCTGTTTGGGGAGCTTCTGAAGAGGGTGCAGGAACCTTCGTGAACTGCTATAAACGCTACGAGAACGCAAAGCGTTATGCACAAATGCCCTACGAGCGCTACAAAGACGCATCGGGACAGGTGGTGACGATACCGATGAAGCAGGAACATATATCAGCCGCCTTTGTGCGCTCTTTCCATGAGCTATCAGAGACGAGCAGGGGGGCGTTGCTCTTCTGCCGAGACTCCTCGCGCCTGCCCGAAATTCCTGACAAGTCGGTGGACTTCGTCATCACAGACCCCCCTTACTATGATAGTATCCATTACTCGGAACTGTCCAATTTCTTCTATGTGTGGCTATCTCGTTTGGCATCCTGTCCACACTTCACAACCGAGCTGGTTCCAACGGAACAGGAGGCTATCGTCAACAAAGGAATGGACAAGGGTGAAGAGCAGTATCTTGAGCTCCTTCGCTCCGTGTTCAGGGAGTGTCACCGTGTTTTGAAAGATGAGGGGAAGCTCATCTTTACTTTCCATCACACGAAGCCTGAGGCTTGGTGGGTCGTTTTCAAGGCTGTAATCGGTAGCGGTTTCCATATCGCAGACTACTTCGCAGTGCAGAGCGAGTACCGAGTGAATCCACATATTCGTAATAAGCAGGCTTTGGATATGGATTTGGTCATCGTATGCCAAAAAATGCTTCAACCTCACGCCTCTGTTCCAGAGTCGCCTGCAGACGCCCTCAATCGGGCGACCGAGCTCGTCGGAAAGCACGGGGGCTACAGCCAGCGCAACCTCGTCTTTCTTCACTTCGTAGGCGAGCTTTTGCGTTCGGCAAGCTGTCTGGCAGAGCACAGCGAAGTCAGCTACAGCTGGTTTGAGAGCGCGCTCAAAGCGTTCGACACACTGTACAAAGAGCGTACCGACCCGAATGGTGCTTGTACCGCAAACACTGTCGCTCAACTTGCCCTCTTTGAAAGCAAGACCGAGTACAACGGGGCAAACCACGGGCAAGAAAGTAAATCCGATTGATGTGGACGGCATAAGGATTCGGGGACGAATCGACCCCACAAGCAGGAATCCTGAACAGTCAGTAGAATCCTGGGGTGGAGGTCGCTATGAAACGGTGGATGTTTCTGCTTGCAACAGTGGCGTTGCCAGCTCTGCTGGTGAGTGCTTCGTTGAGTGAACAACGCAACTATGTCGGGATGCGCCTTGAGGGTGGGGCATTAGTGCCCGCGCCCCCGCCAATTCCCGATGAGGAACCCGAAACAGGGCTTCAAAAAGCGTATCCCCCGATTGTCCAACCTGAGGACAATCCCACCACGCCCGAAAAGGTAGAACTGGGCAGGCTCCTATTCTATGACCCTGTGCTTTCGGACGACAACACGCTCTCGTGTGCCCACTGTCATCATCCGAACTTGGGCTTTTCGGATGGGCTTCCCCGTTCGCTGGGGCGCGGGGCGAAAGGCGCAGGCACCGAGCGTCAAGGCGGGATTGAACTGACCCGTGGCGCCCCAAGCCTCTGGAACACGGTGTACAACCACCGCCAGTTCTGGGACGGACGCGCCGAACATCTGGAAGCCCAAGCGCGTATGGTCATCACGACGCCCGAAGAGGTGAACGCCGACCCAGCAGAACTTGTCGCCGAGCTGAAAGCCATCCCCGAATACCGTGAGCGATTTGACCGCGCCTTCGGCGGGAAGGACGGCTCTGGAGTGACCTTCCAAAATGTGACGCGTGCGCTCGCAGCGTTCCAGCGGACTCTGGTGAGCTTCAACTCGCGCTATGACCGCTACGCTAATGGCGACGGGAGCGCACTTAGCCCCCAAGAGAAGCGAGGGCTGAAACTGTTCCTCTCGCCCAAGACCCGCTGTAATGAGTGCCACGGTCTGCCGACTTTTGCCAACCGCGACTTCAAGGTGATTGGTGTGCCCCCAGTGCCGGGCGCACCGCCTGATACCCACAAAGAAGGTGCTGAGCCGGGGCGCGGGGGTGGACCCAACGGCGCCTTCAAAATCCCCACCTTGCGGAATGTGGCGCTCACCGCACCCTATATGCATAACGGCGCGTTCGCAACCTTGGAAGAGGTTTTGGACTTCTATGCAGGTGGCGGTGGGCGTGGGCGCGGATTGGAAGTGCCTCTCCAAGATGACAAGATTCGCAAGTTCCAGCTCACCCCGCAGGAGAAGGAAGACCTGATTGCATTCCTGCTGGCGCTGACCGATGAGAGCGCACTGCCGCCTATCCCGGAGCGCGTGCCGTCGGGATTGCCCGTCGTGAAGCCGATGGTGCCCCACGAGCCGACGAAGCTCAACATTGATAGCCCCGAACTGCGCCGCGTTCGTGAGGCACGCACACGAAACATCCCCACCGCAGAGCTGGAGCGCGCCAGCCGTCGTGCCCAAGTGCCCTCATCAACGGCTTCCAACGCTTCACGCCCGAACCTGCAACTCGCCTCCCAACAGAGCCAACCCCCCAGCCGAGTGGAGCCACCCGTCCTGCGCAATCGTCAACGCCGTGCTGAACAGCCTGTCGGACGCGTGGTGGAGGTGCGCCCCGGCGAGAGCATCCAAGAGGCGGTGGACAAGGCGGGGCGCAACGGTGTCGTGCGCATCTATCCAGGCACCTACCACGAGAATGTGCTGGTCATCCATCACGGCGTGACGATTGAGGGGGTCATCCAAGACGGCAAGCGCCCCGTGCTGGACGGGCAAAACCTCCTGCCAGACGCTATCTCTGGGTTAGGACACGACTTCAAAGTGCAAAACTTGGAGATACGCAACTATCAGGGCAACGGCGTAGTGGTGCATCGGGCACGCAATGTGGTCTATCGCAACCTGGTCATCCACAATACGGGGTTGTATGGCGTCTACCCGATAGAGTGCGATGGCGTGCTGGTGGAATATTGCAAAGTCTCTGGCACCCGCGACGCTGGGATTTATGTGGGACAGTCGCGCAACATCATCGTGCGCCACAACGAAGCGTTTGAGAATGTAACGGGGATAGAAATTGAGAACTGTATCAACGCCCTTGTGGAGGACAACTATGTCCATAACAACACGGGGGGCATCCTCGTGTTTCTGTTGCCGTTCAATCCGTCAAAGGTGCAGGAGTACTGCATCGTTCGGCGCAATCGGGTCATCAACAACAACACGCCCAACTTTGCCGACCCTGAGGCGATAGTCTCGCGGGTGCTGAAGGGCACGGGCATTATGCTTCTTGCGGCGGACTACACCGAGGTCTACGAGAACGAAATCGTTGGCAACGGCACTTTCGGGATTATGACCATCGGGCTACGGCTCATTTTCCCTGAGCCAATCCCGCTGGATGTGGAGCCGAACTCGGATCACAATCGCATCTACAACAACATCTTGCGCGATAACGGTAAAGACCCCGATGAGCGGTTGAGGAGCTTCGGCATCGTCCCGCCAGTGGATTTACTCTGGGACACCACAGGCAAGGGCAACCTTTGGAACCAGTCAGAGGGCACACGCTTCCCACCGAACTTGCCCAGCGGGGAAATAAAGCCGCAGTGATAGGGAGGGTAGTTGTCGCCCACACCCCCGATCTCTCTCCCGACGCTGCGGGGGAGGGGAGCCGAACACTCCCTCCCCCTGCCTTAGGGGGAGGGTTGGGGTGGGGGTTGTTTACCCCCCTCCTTCAGGTTCCCCCCGCTTTCGGGGGGAACCGCTCATACCCTCCTGCCTTTAGGGGAAAGGCTGGGGTGGGTGAGGGTTTCTGAAGTCGCCCTCACTCCCTATCCTGTGGGCGAGGGGAGCCGTTATCGCCTCAGCCGTGCGAAGCGCAGTTTGCCCACGCGGAGCAGTTTGCCCTCCAACGCCTCTACTGGGAAGGTGGCGGTGGGGTCGCTGACGCGCTCGCCTTCGAGTTCGACCCCGCCCCCTTGTATTAGCCGTCGCGCTTCGGAGTTGCTCGGTGCGAAGCCGATGCCCGCTATCAGCCCTGCGAGCATCACCGTGCCGTCTTCCCGCACCAAGTGGGCAGGGATGGTCTTTTCGGGTATCTCGTCGGGAAGTTGGCGTTGAGAGAACACCTTGAGAAACTCTTCATCGGCTTGCTGGGCTTGTTCGGCAGAGTGATAAATCGTGACGATTTCGCTTGCCAGCCGTCGCTTCACATCGCGCGGGTTGATGCGCCCTTCACGCCAGTCGCGCTCCAGCGACTCCACCTCGTCCAACGGCACATCGGTACACAAAATGAAGTAGTGGCGCATCAGCTCATCGGGCAGGCTCATTACCTTGCCGAACATCTGGTCGGGCGGCTCACTAATGCCGATGTAGTTGCCCAGCGATTGGCTCATCTTCTCCTTGCCATCCAGCCCAACTAGCAGGGGCATCAACAGCACCACTTGGGGTTCCTGACCGTACTCACGCTGGAGGTCGCGTCCCACCAAGTTGTTGAACCGCTGGTCGGAACCGCCGAGCTCCACATCCGACTGGATCGCGACCGAGTCGTAGCCCTGACACAGCGGGTAGAGAACCTCGTGCATGCTCAGCGGTTGATTGTTCGCCAAGCGTTTGGCGAAGTCGTCGCGTTCCAAGATTCGGGCGACGGTGTACTTGCTGGCGAGTTTGATGACATCGGCGAAGTTCATCTTGCCCAGCCAGTCGGCGTTGTAGTAGACCTCGGTGCGTTCGGGGTCTAAGATGCGAAACAGCTGGGGCTTGAGCCGTTCCACATAGCCCATCACCTCATCGCGGTCGAGTTGCTTGCGTGTTTTGGATTTGCCGGTGGGGTCGCCGATCATGGCGGTGAAGTCGCCCACAATCAGGCAGGCGGTGTGCCCGAACTGTTGGAACTGGCGCAGTTTGCGTAGCACCACCGCCCACCCCAGATGCACATCGGGCGCGGTGGGGTCGATGCCCAGTTTGACGCGGAGCGGATTGCCGCGCTCCAGTTTGGCTTGGAGCTCTTCGGGCGTGATGAGGGCGTCCGCCCCACGCTCGAACACGGCTAACTGCTGTTGTATAGGGGTGTTCATCGGCAAGCAATTGTACCTCTTAGGCGCGCTTAGCCTACCCAGCGTCCGTAGAGTGCGCCGGTGAGCGCGTCCGCCATCACATCCCAGCCCGGCTCTATCAGCAGGGTGGTGTCGGGTTGCACCAACAGCGCGGGGGCGGGCAAAGGGCGTTGGGGGATAATCTGCTCGCGTGTGAGCACGGGCACCTCCATCGGCTCGCCCTCTATCCACAGATGTACACGCGTGGGCAAATCGGCATAGTCGGCGACATAGACGGGTTCCCAGACCGCTCCCGCAGGCTTAGGCTGGAGTGCCACCGCACGCAGGCGCAGGTTCACCAGCTCCAGAGGGCGTTCGGGGAGGGTGAAGCCGTAGCGCTGGGCGTGGATTTGCAAGAATGCCTCACCCGCCCAGTGAGGCTGAGCCACATCGAACGGCACGGTCAACTCGTGCGACTGCCCTTGATAGCGCACATCGGCGTACACTTGGAAGTCGAGCTCATCGGTCGCCTCCATCGCCTCTTCACACTCGGCGCGCAGTTCCAACAGCACCTGCTCTATGGCGGTTGCACGTGCCGTTGGGAATGGCATTAGGAGCGTGCGCACCGCCTCGTGAACCTTGTCCATCCAGAGCAGACCGTAAGCCGACATCACGCCTGGATAGGGGGGCACCAGCCACTGGCGGATACCCAAGAGGCGTGCGAGCGCGCTCAGGTGTAGTCCCCCTGCCCCGCCGAACACGAGCAGGGCGCACGATTCGGGGCTGATGCCCCGCCCTGACGAGATGGTGCGTAGCCCGCGCGCCATTTTTGCACGCGCTTGATCAATCATCGCTTGCGCCGTCTGCTCGATGCTGATGCCCAGCGCGCTCGCCAGTGGTGCTATCGCATGGTGGGCGCGCTCCATCTGCAGTTCAAACTGCCCGAAGCCGAACACTTGGGGCACAAGATGCCCCAACACAGCGTGCGCGTCGGTCAGTGTGGGCTGGTCGCCCTTGCCGTAGATGGCGGGACCGGGGTCAGCGCCGGCGCTTTGAGGTCCCACGCGCAGTCCGCCCGCGGGGTCTAAGTAGGCTAACGAACCGCCCCCCGCGCCAATCGTGTGGATGTCGATGCGGGGCAGGCGTATCGGCATCCCCTCTATCTCGCCGAGCGAGGTGCGGAGCGGTTCACGGTCAATCAGCGCCATGTCGGTGGAGGTGCCCCCCATATCCAGCGTGAGCACGCGGTGGAAGCCCATCTGCCGAGCGAGCGCCCAGGCACCCATCACTCCCGCCGACGGACCTGAGAGCACAGTGGTAATCGGCAGGGCGCTGGCGAGACGCAGGTTCATCAGCCCACCCGCTGAGTGGCTAATCAGCGTCTGCTGCGCGCCTTGCTGGTGCGCGCCCGATTCTAAAGCATCCAGATAGCGACGCATCGGCGGGATGAGATAGGCATTCAGGAAGGTGGTGCTGGCGCGCTCGTACTCGCGGAACTCGGGCGCCACCTCGCTGGAAAGCGAAACCGCGAAATGGGGCTCTAACAGCGCTTTGAGCATACGCTCGTGCGTGGGATCGGCATAAGCGAACAGCAAGCACACGGCGACCGCCTCCACGCCCTCGCGTTTCCAGCGGCGGATGAGGCGGTTCAGTTCAGAGGTGTCCAACGGTTTGAGCACCGTGCCGTCGTGAGCCAAGCGTTCGGGAACTTCGGCGCAGAGGGCACGCTCTGCCAAGCAAGGGCGCGGGCGCGGACAGAGCGCGTAGAGCTCCATTCGGTCTTGGCGCGCCAAGTGGAGCAGGTCTCGGAAGCCTTCGGTGGTGAGGAAGGCGGTGCGGGCGCCCTTGCGTTCCAGAATGCGGTTCGTGCCGACGGTCGTGCCGTGCAGTAGCAGGTACGGCTCATCGGCATCGCCCAACAGTTGGCGTACGCCGTTCAGCACCGCCTGCTCTGGGGCATTCGGCGTGGAGGGCGCTTTGAGAATGCGCAAGCGTCCCGCCGACCACAGCACCAAATCGGTGAAGGTTCCGCCTGTATCGACGGCAAGCGTCTTCATATCTGCGCCAGCGCCTGCTCGAGGTCTTCTATCAAATCGTCGGCGTGTTCGATGCCGACTGAGAGGCGGATCAGGTTCTCGGTCAGTCCGCGCTCGGCTTGCTCATCGGGCGAGAGACTGCCGTGCGACATCGTGATGGGGTAGCCCACGAGCGATTCGACCCCGCCCAGACTGCTGGCGAGAGTGAACAGGCGCAGGCTCGTGCAAAATCGGTTTGCCTCTTCGCGCCCGCCTTCGATGTAGATGGCGAGCATTCCGCCAAACCCGCGCATTAGTCGCTTCGCCAGCTCGTGCTGGGGATGGCTGGGCAAGCCGGGGTACAGCACGCGCTTCACTTTGGGATGTTGCTCTAAGTGTTCGGCAATTCGTTGGGCGTTGTGGCAGTGTTGGCGCATGCGCAGGGCGAGCGTCTTCATTCCCCTCAGCAGAAGCCAGCTCTCAAAGGGCGACAGCACGCCCCCACCGATTGCCTGCTGGTCCCAGAGAGGTTCGTGCAGGTCGTCTCGGTTGAACACCACTGCGCCTCCGAGCACATCGCTGTGTCCACCCAGATACTTCGTCACGCTGTGGATGACGATATCAACCCCCCAATCCAAGGGGTTCTGCAGGTAGGGCGATGCGAAGGTGTTGTCCATCACGGTCAGGACGCCTCGCTCCTTCGCTATCTGCACGAGGGTGGGGATGTCGTGGACATAGGTGAGCGGGTTGGTGGGCGATTCGAGCCACATCAGGCGCGTGTGGGGCAGGATTGCCTCACGTACGCAGTCGGGCGAGCGCATGTCCACATAGCTCACCTGAATGCCCCGCTGGGGCGCGAACTGCTTCATTAGCGAGATGGTTCCTCCGTACACATCGCGCGTACAGAGGATATGGTCGCCCGGTCGGAGCACTCCCAAGACGGCCGTTTCCGCCGCCATGCCCGAAGCGAACAAGAAACAGTACTTGGCGTTTTCCAACGAGGCGAGACACTGCTCGGCGGCGGTGCGGGTGGGGTTGGCGACGCGCGAATATTCGTAGCCCTCACCGTGTTCTACCGAGGGACGCTCGAAGTTGGTGGTGGCATAAATCGGCACAATCACAGCCCCCGTAGCGGGGTCGGGGTCTTGACCAACTCGGATGGCGCGTGTTTCGAACTGCATTCCCTTTACTCTCCGGGCAAGGAGTATACCTGACCCCCCTCCTTTAGGTTCCCCCCGCAAGCGTGGGGAACCGATTTTACCCCCTGTATTAGGGAAAGGGCTAGGGCTGACAAGGGTACATCGCTTAGGTTCAACACTCTCTCTGCTGCGCCCAATGTTCAAAC
>Ga0116210_1002121_pt1 | contig 12792 bp, 10 predicted proteins | sample TshhotsprinmetaG_FD_94483 | JGI IMG/M metagenome (GOLD analysis project Ga0116210, IMG submission 94483) | Hot spring microbial communities from South Africa to study Microbial Dark Matter (Phase II) - Tshipise hot spring metaG | ecosystem: Environmental > Aquatic > Thermal springs > Hot... | reverse complement strand
GAGCGCGGCTGCACTTGGTCCATCGCAACCACCGGGTATGCCACCGGGAGCGGGTGGAGGACAGCCGGATGCTCAGGGTGTAGGTGGTCAAGGCATACCGCCGGGTATGCCACCGGGTATGCCGCCGGGAGCGGGTGGAGGACAACCGGATGCTCAGGGTGTAGGTGGGGGAGTTTTTATGCCACAACCACCGGTGATGTAGAATGAATGGGGATGTGCTTGCAAATAGAGTTCGTCTAATTTTAAGAGATACGCAATCTCCGGCGGATCAGGGTTTGTTCTGGAGCGATATGGAGATTGCGTTAGCTTTAAATAATGCGCAGGCAATATTTGTGAATGCATCTCTCAGACTTGGATTGAGTTATTTGTTGGCTGGTTTGAATGTTACAACAGGTTTTGTAACACCGCCTGCTACAGGATGGATACCATTACCAAACAACTATTTGCATTATGTTTCAGCAATGGTTGGAACTAATCAGTTTCAGGTTGTAGCACGTGTGTATCAAGGTGCGACAGCGGAGGTATTTAGAAATTCTAATGTTGCAGGTGTATTTATAGTGGGCAATCAATATCGTGGTATATTAGGCAATAATACGAATACAGGTGTTATATTAAATTATTTTAGGAAGCCTTCATATATTGGTTTGACATCTTTGGGGGATAACATTAATCGTCCGGATTTTAATGTTCAGGATTTTGATATGTATATATATACAGATATTATTGCAACGCACGCAGCAGTATTGCTTGGATTTAAGGAAATACAAACACAACGTGATTTTAAATTTATGAAGCATATATTTAGTTATTATAGCATATTTCCTAAAAGGTTAGTGAGTTTATTAAAAGATTTAGATATTGCAAAAGCAATTATGGATTCGTTATTAAAACAGCAGGAGAGTTAAATGAAAAAGAGAGGTTTCCGTTACGAAGAAAAAGGCATTATGCCATTGCCGTATCGTTATTCAAAATATCATAAGGCACCTAAATTCCCAGCAGAACAACAAGAAGACGAGACCGATGAATCACTTTTATCGCCAGAAAAAATGGTGGGGAAAAAAAAGAAGTTGCCAAAGCCAAATCATCAGGCACCGCAAGAAGATAACGATGCAGACGACATGCAAAATGAAATGGGCACACATATACTAAACGAAGATGTGGAAGACGCATTGTCGCCAAAACAGATTTTTAAAAACTTAATTGAACAACACAGCTCACTTGGAATGCCAAGCTGGATGAATGATGACAAACAGGATGATCGCGGTATGCGAGCTGCGATGCCAGAGAAGGAAATGGAGTATGACAACTCTATAAAACGCATAATGAAAAAAGGATTTCAAAGGCAAGCACCCGATTCGCAAGAAGATACCTTGCGAGTAGATGAAGCAAATCGTCCATACAAAAAAGCAGTAAAAGGATTGCCCCCAACAGGAGAAGCGACCAAACGTCGATTTGGCGAGGAACCGGAAACTAACATAGAAGAAGTTGAAGAGATATACGAATCAGAGAATGGGCGCCCGGTTAAACGCATTATAAAAATACAGCGTTCTAACCATGCCGTACCTAAATCTAAATCTGGAGGTTGGGTTAAAAAACTATTTGATATTATGAAATGACAGCTGCGGAAGTATTGCATTCGGTTCGGATGTTGCTTGATGATGGATTGTTGTGGTATTTCACGTATCCGGCAATAAACAGTATTATCAATCAAGCACAAATGACACTAATAGATAAATATCACGGTCTTGATGACGAACGTGCATTAAGACCGTTGTATGTGTACGATACAAATTTACCAAACAATGGAGTATTATCAGCACCATTACTATATCCGCGAGCAGCACGTGTTACTGTGAATGGTGATACAGATATATTGAGTTGGGTAGCGGAATATATAACGTATGATGTTTTTATAAACTATAACAGTCCTGGTGTAATTTACAATACTCCAATGCCACGCAGTGTTTATTGGACGTATTACAAAACGCAGGATGCAAATGGTAATTATGTAACGCAAGTATTGTTTTCAGACCCGCAAGGTAATGCGACATGCAATGTGTTGTATATACAGGTGCCTCCATTATATGATTATCAAGTAAATGGATTGGCATCTAATGGTGGACCACCAGTCGGTTTGAGCTTACCGGAAGAGTATCATCCGGAAGTAGTGTTGTTAGCAGCTGAATTAGCAAACAATATTGATGTTGGCGAAATGGAACGCGGCGCATCGTTTAATACAAAAGCTGGCGAGAAATTACCAATTCAAGGTCTTAGGATATGATACAATATAATAAATACACCGTTCAGCAATTGTTTGATGAAGTAATATTGCGTTTAGGTGAAAATAGAAATGCGGAGAATATTGACTATTTAACAGTTGCTTATTATCTAAATGAAGCACTTGAAGAAATAATGATAAATTTTTATCCAATTAAAGATTGGGCATTCTTTACTACTATACTTGTTGCGAATCAGCAATTTTTATCCCCACGTTTTATTAAGCCTGTTAGACTTTTGTTATCTGCAAACGGGCAACCACCATATGTAGAGGCGAGAAAGATTGATGTTAGAGAATGGTATTCGATTATTAATCGGGATATGAGGCAATTTTGGAATATGGGTACATACGACAATCCTGTTTATATGATATGGGGGAATGTAATATATCTTTATCCGACCAATTTTTGGAATGCAAACGATGCCACGCAGGGAAATGTGAGTGGTGTATTAGATTGTTATATGTTTCCAGTACGCGTATTTAATCCAAACAGCATGTTAAATATTCCATATGAATTTGAGGAGTTGTTGATATTGTTGGCATTAGAAAAAGTTGTAACGCGTATATTACCAATGGCACAAAAGCCAAAATACTTACAACAAATTACAGCGCAAAAATCAATCTTTATACAGCAATATTTGTCAAGCAGACATGCAGAAAAGCGCCATCTCGCATCGTTTGTCGCACCAGAAGTGCCACTTGTTCCTGCGCCAGCTGAGGCTGGTGAGTTACAGTCGAGGTTATCATGACGGCAAGAGAATACATTGATAGTGTCAAGCTCAGATTGCAACGCATTGGAATTACAAGGACGCTGAACGATGCGTTGATTTTAAATTACATAAACAAGGCTCGTCGTAATGTTCAGGTCGAAACACTTGGGCTTTTTGAGAGCAGGTATGGACGAAGAGACGTTTTTCAATTAAATAACATTGCTTTGGATCAGGATGATTCGAATACGCATTTATATTATCAAAACACTCAAATAAACGTTGTGCGTTTTCCTCTGCCGGTCGATTATATAGATATAGCAACGTTATGGCTTGTTAGGCAAGATCAAAATAGTTTCGTTTACAGAGAAGCACGTAAAGTTAATAAACGTGAATTCTTTAATGTAAGGAGCCATTGTTTTAATATGCCGACATCCGATAGACCGATTTACGCAATAGAAACAAAACAGTTTGACGTAAGAGGTTCAGGCGGGAATATTTGCTATTTATCTGCTGGTGCAACTGATATATCGAACGCTTCAGTCGAAATATATGCTGTCGTTGCATTACAAGATTTTGACCAATGGGATGAACAGGAATTAGTTCTTAGCCCGGATTTGGAAGAATATGCTGTTAAACAGGCAGTGTTGTATTGTTTAAATGATGTTGAATATTTAGAAATAAAAGATATATTGTTAGCCGAACTCAACGAATATAAAAACATGTTAATGACAAACTACAAGATTAGCAAAGACCAGCCAATAGAGATATTACCAAGTCAGGAGGCACCATAATGGCAAGCACTTTTGCTGAATTATATAGCGATTTCTTAGATCAGGCGAAGGTTTATACTGAAAAATTAGACGTTACAGAGTTATCCTTCATGCGTATGTTTACACGAGGTATGCAGATTTTTCAACGGGAATCGTTATATGTCGAGCGAACAGTCGTATTAAACAGACAAAACGTAAATGGACAAAACGTTTTTATTGTACCGCAGGACATGTTGTTAATAAAGGATGTTAGAAATTTAATAGATGATGGTAACGGTAGGTTTACCGAAGAGATTTTTTTATTGCAGGAATTTGGGCAGTTTAATCGTAACAAAGATAAATGGGAACGTGGTTATCTTGAAACTCCAACAGACTATGGAATGCGGATACCACACAAACGAAGCGCATATGATGGCAGAGGTAGTCAAGTAAGAATGTGCACGATATGGCAACGTGAGCTAATTACGTATCCAGAATTTGACGGAGATCGATTGTGGTTATGGTATTATCCTGATATACATGCTATATCGCAAAACTCTCCACAATGGACAGCGTGGTTTCCGTACGATCCTAATTTTATGAATATGTTCAGAACATCTTCTGTAACTGACGTATTAAAGCCATTCGAGAGAGCGTTCTTAGAGTATGCATTGTCAGATTTTATACGCAGTAAAGGTTCAGCAAATTACGCTGTATATCAAAAGAATTTTGAATCGGAAATACAAAGGGCAATAGAAACTAAGCCCACATATTATCGTGAGGGTGTCGCATCCTATATGTTTGCTCCATATAGTTAGTGTTTGGAAATTAGCAAAAAAAGTGGTAAATTGCATAGTCCAGAGCGAGTAAGCCGATGAGTTACAATAAATTTGAAATCAATGCATTTGAAGGTCTAAACGCAGCCATTGCTCCTACACTTATCAAGGATTCGCAAGCGCGTGATATATTAAATTTCAGAATGGAAAAAGTAGGTAAACTTGTAACTCGGAATGGATATATATATGGTTTATTTTCGAAACATCGTCCAATGTTCCTTGGGCAGTTACCACCGAATGAAAGTTTCTTTGAGAACAACGGTATAGTTGGTATAGGCGAATTAGTATTAAGCGAGCATTGGGATGCAATAGATACAGATAGGTTGATGGTTTATGCGATACGTAGTCTTGTTGCTGACCAGATGTTTAATGAGAATACCTTCAATGCAATAGATAACGATCCGTTATATCGCAATAATGTAATGGGCGAGAAAACAAAAAACCATTACATGACTTTTTTATTCTCACCGATAACAGGCAGATTTGCGAACTTATTGTTAGCTAACAATCAATTGGTGGCAAATGTGGCGGATGCAATCGACTTTGATATGACTGTTGATACGAGACCACAAGGACGTTATGAAAGCAAAAGACGTTTATTTGCACCAAACAGAAGACTACCAGAAGCTACACCAGATACACAAAATGCAGTTAGCATTGCAACGTTTAACAACGGGCGTGAAGACCATTGGATACGTCATTACATCTCAACAACAGAATACAGGCATCAGATGATTGTCTGCGATAAAATAAACGGAGACATGATTATTGAAGATGAGTTCAACAGATACATACCGGACGAGCAGTTAGGAAACAATCAACAAAAACAACATGCATTACATATAAGACCAAATTGTTTGGAAGAGTTCAATATAGATATTGTAAGAATTGATTTACGTGATCAATCGGGACAGGAGAATGCAAATGTAAGACAAGGCATGGCTTTGTATAGATTTAAGTTGCCTAAGATTATTCAAAAAGTATCTAATTTTTTATGTGAAGGAAAATTTGCAGATCAGGATGCATATCCAAAGGCAAGTCATTATCAGCAAGCATTAGGCAATTTTAGAAGATCACAAGCTGTGATTGCAAGTTTACAAAGGTTGCAAAATATAGATGGCAATCCAGATGTCATTCAGACTGCTTGGAAAGTTTACGATGGAGCAGATGCGCATATTTTTTCTAATGCTGACGGTCCAAGTGAGGTAGATGATTTACTTGGAGATTTGGAATTTGATAGACAAAAATGGGTGGATGAGGATGGCACAGTAAAAGAAGATCAAATATCAGACGTTTATATATGGGAAGAGTATGAAATACCATATTATATTGCTTCCGGTAAACAACTTGGATTTACATTTTTACGTGAATTAGACCGCATGTTTACAAAGACAACGAATGCTCCACGTATTAAAGAATTAAATGTTAAAGATGAGTTTGGCAGACAAGTTCCGTTAGGTATATGGCGATATAGATTTGTTTGGGATTTTGGAGATGGAGTTTATTCGGCACCGTCAGCAGATTTAAATGTGCCAGATATATTATGGAGTGCGGTTAGTGATCTGGATATAAACGATGCTGGATTTGGTCAGTATAACAGACCGCAAGTTTTAAGCAAAGCAAATGTGGATTATCTTAAACACAACTATTGGGATAGGCGCAATCTTGGACCAGATTCGGTAGCATTTTATAGACTTACACGCAATGTGAAGAGACCATCATTATATGTAGCAAGTATGGATGGTACATATAGATTGACCAGTTTAGGTCGCACAGTATTTGACCTTAAAAACAAGCTTTACGGTGGATTAAATCACCGTTTTGGAGTTAAAACGGCAACAGGATATGATGATAATGGCAATGTGATAGATCCATCAAATGATTGGGATTGGAAAGATTATGCTGATTTTGGTGCAATTATTTTATTAAATTGTGGTAAGTCGGTTGAACTAAAAGGTATATTTGCTGAATGGGGCTTGGTTGCTGATGTGATTACAAAAGACAGAGAAAGTGCTTTAACAAATGATACATTTTTATTCCAGTATTATGGATACAATGGATTAATTAAGCTTGGAAATCAATTAGATAAGAATTTATATAAATACGGACTGTATAATATAAGTAATTTGATTTTGCCGTTATTCCCAGATAAAAGACGTTATACTAAGTATTCATTATTTACGGATGATGGTTTTTGTAGGCTACCATATAAAAATAGAATGACGGAAGAGTTACCGTTCAGTTTTGATATAGCTTATATTGTACCGGGACAAATTACATTAAAAAACGAGTATCGAACATATGGGGATGATTATAGAAGCTTTTCTGTAAATGAAATAGTTTTAGCAAAAGCAAACGTTTATAGTAGCGATGTGTTCTGCATAGATACAAATTGTTATATAGGTATCATTGGCGAACAATACGTAGGTAGCGAGCAAATTGGCGTATCATCGATAATACCAGACAGATGGGTAGCAGATATATACGAACGGGCAAACTATCAAACTGGAGCAGCACCAAATAGATCTAAAAAAGATCCAAATGATTGGACGCCAAGATACTTTGCTAATGTAAAATCAAAAGTAAATTACAAGCATGCTCTTATTCCAATTACGATGTTACGGGCTTCAGAGAATTCGTTGGACACATTTTTATTAACAAAGCCAGATGTTCCAGCTGAGGCTATATCGAGATTGGTTTTATCTGGAACAGCAGAAATCCAAATAACAAAAAAAACAGATAGTGGAATATTGTTAGCGGAATATTTAAGGGAAGTATTTACACCAGATGGAGAGCTCTTAACAGATGATCGTAGCGTTTGGTATCTCGGAGAATATGATCAGTGTAGGGCATGGATACGTGAAAGTGATACATTAAACAACCATACGCTTGTATCTGAAGTTAACGGTGTGGAATGGCGCTGGAATTTTTGGCAAAACGGAATTGTGCACACCAATGCATTAGAAAGCATACCAGCAACGTCAATGAGTTTAGTAAACGGCAAATCGAGAATAAATAATGTTGAGATATATGCATATCTTCCCGGAACACGATTTGTAGGTTTAGAACAACTAACTGCATATTTTCCGTCGTCGCTATTATTTAAAGCACCAAGATTAGGCATACAGATAGGAGCTCAAGATATTCCGCAGCGCGCTCGTGGAATTAAGATATTCAGAACATTAGCCACACATAGAAATGATTGGGATCCGTTATCTTTTGGTTTGGTAAAAGATTTAAAGATAAGCCGAGATAGCAATGGCAACCCAATCACACGCGATGAGGATGGTAATGAGTTTCAGGGAGTTTACTTTTTTGATGATGTAAGCGATGACAATTTAGATTTTTCTGATAACCCAGACACATACGATGGTTTACGAAGAGCATTATATTCAAGATTTTGCGTTGCGTTAAATGAAAGAGTATATTATGGAAACTTCACGGAAGTATATCAATCGCTACCACCACGTAGCTTTGGTTTGCATACGCCAACAAGCAATAATAATTATGCACAAATAACTAATTTTGCAGTTATAGGTGGGGTTGGTAACAAAGGCTTTCAGCAACCAGTTAATGTTAAATACAGATATGTTTACATCAATCAGGCTGAGCAGTTGTCAGGTTTTCGCGAGACACCACAAATTCAAATAAATGCAAGTCCGAACAACAGGCAAGCTGTCGTTCTTTTCTGGTTGCCATCAAGATACGACAACACCATTAAAGAGTTGGAAGTTTACAGACAAATTAACAACGGACAATATTTTTATCTTGGAAGTGTCAAGCCAGAAGACGAAGGCATCTTTGTAGATGATAACAAACCGCCCGGAAAACAATTAGGCAATACAGACCCATCGATAGAACATTATGAGGATGGAGTGCGATGGAGCGAGCCTTATCAGCCGGACTGGATAAAGCTAAACAGCTTTATAGAATATCGTAGTGGAGACAATAGAGGTGTTAGAATTACGGGATTAATAGCCCAAGAAGGCAACTTGCTTATTTTTAAAGAGAATTCTATTCACCGAAGTGCTGTGCAAGCACAAGAACCACCAATCAGTAGAACCGACGAAATAAGCAGTGATATTGGATGTATTGCACCAAATACGCTAATACGTGTTGATAATGACGTATATTTTCTATCCGCAAAAGGGTTTATGAAGTTTAATAATATGCGGTTAGAACAGGCTGACGGTTTATTTAATGAAGAGTTACAATACATACTATTGCATAATCCAATAGAATTCATAAGGGATGCTTCTGCAGCTTACAATCCGCAAACAAAAGAGATTTATCTTAACATACCAATGGCGCCAACAGTTTACACTACTGCTGATTTGTTTGGCAATTGGATAAACAACGCATCGCAAACAGGTTATACATTAGATACGAATACTATCAACGAAAGAGTGTTTTATCACGAACAACAAATTGATACATATCCAACTTCTGTAAATGATACAAATTTAGGTAACACCATTAGGCACAGGCGTCAAATTTTAGGGCATATTTACGTAATTTCGTTAGAAAAAGGTTACGTTACGAAATTTGCCTATCCGACTACTTATTTAGTGCAAAACGGGCAAAACTCTGGCGTTTTGGCGGTTAAAACAATTGACGCGCGGCAATTAATTAGGTTATATTACACCAATTCGATTGGCGAATTGCGTAGTGGCGATATATTCCCGAGACGCTATGGTGAAAGTATATACACATCAGATCCATTCGGACAGACAAAACAGCAGGGTATCGCTTGGTCTGGTATATACATAGAAACGATGTATAATTTACCGCAAGATGTAATACGAGGTGGAGAATCGGCTGTAATTATTGGTGTGCGTGGTGTTGGAGGGAATTGGACTAATCCGGATGATGTGATTAACGTGAACAACTTTACTATTATTGGCGGTGGTACGGTTAATATAAATACTATTAGTGATTATGATATGGTATTTGATTGGTTGGAGAACAGTAAGTTTTATCAGCCGTTTCCTAACGCTAATCGTGTACGTCCGACATTCCCATTTGCATATCCAATTCCGATAGATTGCGAGTTCAAGAGTAAGTTCTTTACAGCTGAAAGCGAGACAATCATCAAACGAATTAGACGTGGATTAATAAATATCTTTTCAAAGGGAAACATAGAAGTTAGATTAGTTTCAAAACCATACGATGGATACGATGATAGATTTGAGTGGTGGAATGAAAATTTGTTTACAAATTTGCAAAAATTTTTCTATCCACCAACAGACGATGTGTTTGATAGAGAACGAGGGATAGTAATACCGGGAACGCATAGAAATATAATTACATTTGTTCCACAGTCTGATTTTGTTTTTATTCAAAACGCCATAGATGTAATAGAGGATAGATATGGCAAGCCGGTGATTTTTGCAGTAGATATAAAAACACAAAGACATTGCCAATTAAACGCTATTTCTTTACATTGGAGGCATATTCACACATATTTGGGGTAATATATGGTTCAAGAGGGATATATAGAATTTTATCCTATAAAACGGGATACGCACTTTGCGGTGCGTTTTGATGTTAGCGGAATAGACTTAACGAACGTAGAGTTTGCATCGTCGCTATTTGATGTATCAAATAACACACGTAGTAAAGTAGCAGATATGCAGATAACAAAGACAAGCAACGGTTTAGTATATAATGGTTTTATAATGGAGCTCGATAGAACTATCACGCGAACATTAACTGCAAATAAAAAATACTACGGAGATGTTTTGATGATTTCAGACAATAAGCCGATAGCGTTATTTAATTACATTCTACCTGTAATTGAGGGATATACAAATGTCGATTAGTTTAAATTATGATAAAATAAACATAATTGTTCAAGAGGTAAACACAACTCCACAAATAAGCAAGGTTATGTTAAATATCCATCCGCTTGTCGTGGAAGTTTTGCCAATGCAAGTAGTAGCACTATCTGGTGGCATTGGAGATATGCAAAAATCAAACTACGACGCAAATCACGATAACATAGTTGATAAGTCTGAGATGGTTGTAAGGCGTTATGAGGCGGGCGAGGTATTAAGTGCAGGTTTGCCTGTTGTTTTGATAGATGGCAAAGTTTACAAAGCAAAGGCAAGTGATTTGACGCACTGCAACAAAGTGGTTGGCGTAACAATTCAGGCGGGCGACGTTGGGACGCAGTTGATGGTATGCATTCAAGGTGAGATAGATTTAAATGTAACAAAAGGAAATACATATTGGCTTGCCGAAGATGGAGGTTTATCTACGCAGCCGGCAGAGGTTGGCTTTGCACAAATTATCGGGTTTGGTGAAAGGGATAATTATTTATATGTAAATGTTCAACAAGCAATCAGGAGAGAGCAATGAAATATTTGCGTATTGACACAAACGGCATAGCCGAGACAACTGCGATTAACACAAGCGCCGGGGCAGGCGACGCAAACAAAATCGTAGCGACAGGTAGCGACGGAAGGATACATAGTTCGTTAATGCCTGTCGGTATTGGTGCGGAAACAAAAAGCATAACGGCAAGCGAGGCGTTGAGTGCAGGTGATTTGGTGAATTTATGGGACGACAGTGGGACAGTGAAGTGTCGCAAAGCAGACGCTTCGAATGGTCGTCAGGCACACGGATTTGTGTTAAGTCCGGTATCGGCAAACGCTTCTGCAACTGTTTATTTTGAAGGCACAGTAACAGGTTTGACAGGATTAACAGCAGGTTCACGTTATTGTTTATCGGCAACGATTCCGGGAGGCGTAACAACCACGATACCGACAACAGCGGGACAGATATATCAGCCAATTGGTTATGCCATATCAACAACAGAATTAACATTTGAGCCGAACGAGCCAATTGTAAGGGTGTAGTATGAGTGTCAAGGGCATTCGGATTGGTGCGAGTGGTCAATTAGAGGAGACAACGGATTTGACAAAGGTATTGGCTATTGGTCAAAATGGACTTATAGAAGTGGATGCGACTGCTGGTCAAGGTGGCTGGCAACCGCATCCAGATTGGATTGATATTTCGCAAGCAAACGACAATGAGATAAACCTTCTTGTTAGCGATGGCGGAGTTGGAATTGCGTTTGCAGTAACAGTTGCAAATAACGGGACGTATAGCATCGACTGGGGCGATGGAACGATAGAAACAAATCGAGCAAGTGGAACTACTTATGCACATCAATACACGATTGGCAGTGGCAAGCCCGTAGACGGTGGACAATACACGGTTTTTAAGATAAGGATTTACGGAGCAACAGGGAACATAACACGTTTCGAGATGAAAAGGCATCCTAATTACACACTCCCGACATACGCACCGCTTTTATGGGCTGTGTTTGGAACGCGGTATATAACGAATTATTCGAATACATTTTACATAAGCGGACAAGTAGAATGCAGAGCATTACAAGCTTGCACTATACCAAGTTTTGCAAGTTGTTCGAGCACCAGCTATATGTTTTGGAATTGCATTTCCTTAAACAGTGTAACGTTGCCATCGAGCTGGGGCAATGTAACGAATACGAGTTATATGTTTTATGGTTGCTATTCTTTAAGCAGCGTAACCTTGCCGACGAGTTGGGGCAATGTAACGAATACGAGCAATATGTTTTATAATTGCTATTCTTTAAGCAGCGTAACCTTGCCGACGAGTTGGGGCAATGTAACGAATACGAGTTATATGTTTTGGAATTGCTATTCTTTAAGCAGCGTAACCTTGCCGACGAGTTGGGGGAACGTTACGAATGCGAGTTATATGTTTGTAGGTTGCTATTCTTTAAGTAGTGTCACGTTGCCATCGAGTTGGGGCAATGTAACGAATACGAGTTATATGTTTTGGAATTGCATTTCCTTAAACAGTGTAACGTTGCCATCGAGCTGGGGTAATGTAACGAATACGAGTTATATGTTTTATAATTGCCATTCTTTAAGCAGCGTAACCTTGCCGACGAGTTGGGGCAATGTAACGAATACGAGTTATATGTTTTATGGTTGCCATTCTTTAAGCAGCGTAACCTTGCCGACGAGTTGGGGTAATGTAACGAATACGAGTTATATGTTTTATAATTGCACTTCTTTAAGCAGCGTAACCTTGCCGACGAGTTGGGGGAACGTTACGAATGCGAGTTATATGTTTGTAGGTTGCTATTCCTTACGAATAATAAACAACCTTGAGTATTTAGGCAGCCAAACAAACGCAAGCGATTTTACAAGTTTCTTGGAAGG
>Ga0116210_1002111_pt1 | contig 12851 bp, 9 predicted proteins | sample TshhotsprinmetaG_FD_94483 | JGI IMG/M metagenome (GOLD analysis project Ga0116210, IMG submission 94483) | Hot spring microbial communities from South Africa to study Microbial Dark Matter (Phase II) - Tshipise hot spring metaG | ecosystem: Environmental > Aquatic > Thermal springs > Hot (42-90C)... | reverse complement strand
CCTGGCAGTTGCTGGACCGCCGAACCTGGCAGACGAACGTTTCAATCCGCCTTGCGGATCAATGGCCCTTCGAACCTCCCCACTCGCAGCCGCATCAGGATGCGACCGGAGGGCCGCCGTTCGAGCACCTCGCCAGTGTAAGGGCACAGACACTGAGCGTAGCCGTCTGCTCCTCAGTATACCACGCTGTATGCCGCGTGGGAATGGGAAATTGTCGCATGCGAGCGCCTCCCGGGATGTTACCCTGAGCTTCGCTGCTCGATCGCCGATGCCTCAGAAGATCATAGTTACCGGATCGTGTGGCCGGGGACCGCCAATCGTTAGCACACCCGGCTGACACGCTCCACAGAGCGGGTAAAAGCGCACGCTGTCGCGCTCTTCTTGCAGATGCGGCGCAAGTTTCGCTCGCAGTTCGAGCAGTTGCCGCCGCGTTAGCCAGCACTCAAACAGCGAGTACTGCGTCCAGGCGCCGTATCCGCTGAGCGTTTTGTGGACCCGCGTCCGACGCCGGTCGTCGGGGATGTCATAGGCTACGATGTAGAGCGTCGTTGTCTCCGAGGTTCCCACTGTGTCTCCTTAGCGAACAGTGAATGGTACGTAGCGCGCAATCTCGCCCTGTGCGTATTTGGCGAAGAGCCGCCCCTGCAGTTCGATACAGCGCCGGTAGCTCACCCGATAGCCGAAGAGTGGATGCTGCACCTGTTCGTTCAGCCGCGCCTCGAGCTTCTCGATGAAACTCCGTCGCGCGTTGTCCCGCAGCCGGTAGGCGCCTAACTCCTCTACGAAATCTCCTGGTGAGAGCTGGCCAGTGTTGATCATCGTCAGGACCACCGAGTCGACAATGATCGGCCGGAACATCTCCACCAGGTCGAGCGCCAGCGCCGGCTTGCCAAAGCCCGGCTGGTGCAGCACACCAAGGCCTGGATCAAGCCCGATGGCATGGATCAGCGACACCACCTGGTTGGTCAGCAGGGTGTAGCCAAATGAGAGTACGGCGTTGACCGGGTCGGTCGGTGGACGCTTGACCCGTCCGACGAAGTGCCATTCGCCTTTGAAGAGCCCGCCGAGGACCCCGTAGTAGGCCGCGCTTCCGCCGCCCTCCAGCCCGAGTAGCGGCCCCAGGCCGTGCATGCGGTCGCTTGTATCAGCGGGCGGCTCCAGGCGCACGAGCTCGCGCAGACAACGCTTGATGGTCTGCGCCGCTTCCTGCAACGCCGTATCATCATCGCGTCCCCGGGCGTAGCGCAGGAGCAGCGTGCGCATGTTCAATAGCTTACCGGCGACGCATTCGCGCGCTACCGCAAAGCCGCGGGCGGGATCGCGGCACAGGGCGTATTGCGCCAGGCGCACGCCGCTATTTTTGCCCCAGTCGGCTACGAGCGCCCCTTGCGACTGGCCCCATGCTGTGAGATAGTGCACCGGGATGCGTCGCTCCATGAGCGCGTGCAGCGCCGACGTGGTCAACGTGACTTCACCCAGGACCATCACCTGCTCGACCTTGTTCAGCGGCACGCGCACCACATCGCCCCCTCGTCCGCCCGAGGGTTGGATGCGTAGAGTCTCGCCCTCAAGCCGCACCGTGGTGTATTGCTCGGTGAGATACAGTGTAGCCATGTGGATCTCTATGCCTCTTCCAGGTACTTCGATCATCCTGCCTCTCCTTCCCAGCCAGCAACCGCTGCCAGTCGGCGCACTTCGTCGGGAAGGCAGAGGGGCTCGAGCGAGCAATCGCGACATCTGGCCGGGTGGTCGATCGGCGGCGGCAACTCCCCGGCGGCGACGATGCGCCGGGCCTCCGCCGCCAGTTGCTCCACCTCGGCGCGCAGTTCGGGCGTGAACAGCACCTCTTCGCGCCGGCGCACAGTAAAATAGAAGATAAAGCCGCGCTCGATCTGCCCGCCGATGCGTTCCTCCAGGCACAGAGCCTGGGCGCAGAGTTGCGCATGGTCATTTTTCCAGCGTCCGGGCCGTCCTTTCTTGTACTCCACGGGATAGCTTATGCCACCACGGGTCTCAACCAGATCGCAGAACCCGGCAAGGCGGAGCCGCTCGCTCCAGACGTACACGCGCCGTTGCTGGACGGTCTCGGGGAGCCAGGCCGTTCCCCCCAGATCAATGCCCTGATGGCGGAGTTGCCCCTCAACGACATGGGCATTGAGCAGCATCTCCGCCTGGATGAACTCGTAGCCAAAACGACGTGGACAGTAGGCCAGCGCATTGAGCATAGCCAGGGGAATGTATTCAGGCGGACCGATCTGCAAGCTCACGACCGCACCTCGTACCATTGTTAGATTGCCGATTTTGGATTGTGGATTACGATCCCGGGCATTACCGCGCGCTATCGCAGCTCTCGGGCTATGCGGAATGTTCAACAGAAATTGGTATCACACCAGATGGAACTGAAGCCACTGCATTGTCCGGTTCATCTCCACAGCTCCACACCTCTACAGAGAGCTTTGTGGAGCTGTGGCGTTCTGGAGACACAGAGCTGATCCAACGCGATGCCATCAAGCAGAACCGGTATCGTACTCGGCGAGGCGACGACAAAGACCCATGCCGCGCGCGGTCTTCATCCCGACGCCGAGATACAGCGCGGCATCGGCGAGCAGAGCCAGCAGCCGGGCCTGCGCCTCGTCGGTCGGCAGCTCATACGCGACGATGCCGACAAAGCCCTTCTGTGGTCCTTTGCCAAGGTTGATCTCGGTTGACCCGGCGCGATAGCGGGTAACCAGCGTATCAGCCGCGGCGACCCGCACCGCGTCCGGGTCGAGGCGCAGCGGGGTTGGCGCCAACTCGTTCCAGCGCTTCGCGAGGCTGGGGAAGATCAGGGCCGGGTCGGGGAGCACAGCCAGACGCTGCTTGCCATCGGGGCGCGCGCCCTGGCCGATGGCCGTAGCCGTGGCAAACTCGAGGACCACGGTGTGGGCCGGCTGGGCGCCGCTGTGCAGGTCGGCGAACGAGCTGTAGCCGGCCCAGGGATGGCCCTGCGGCGCTGGCGTGCCGATGACATCACCGAGCCGCAGACGCGCCTGGCCCAGGCGAAGCGGAGCCTCGCCCGGCATCTGCTGGAGCATGGCCCGCACAAAGGGCTGGAACAGGTCGGCGCGCAGCAGGGAAATGCGCAACTCCACCAGGGCGCGGCTGCGCCGGGGCAGAATGGCGACGGTGTAGGGCTTGCTCGGTGCGTCGGCGTGCAGTTGCTCGGCGATGTCAGGAGCCACCTGGCCCACCAGGTCGAGGAAGAGGGCCTGGGCGCCGTGTCCCTGGGGGCGCGGCGCGGGCGCGCCATCGAGGGTGTGCAGCCGGACGACGAATGCATAGAGATCGGGGAAGTCGGACATCGCGGCGGTTCCTCCTCAACCCGGAAAGGTGTAGGCCATACCGACGGGCAGGCCCTGGCCGCCCGGCAGAGCATAGTGCGGCCCGACACAGCGGGCATTGGCAACCAGGCTCGCCGGCGGCATTGAGATAATGTCGAAGGCGCGCAGCACGCCCGGCGGAACGTCGAGCGGATTAAGGGGACAGGCGGCGCTGTAGTCGCCGTTGCGCTCAGCGACTTCCAGCTCCGCCACCTCAACCAGCGTCTTGCTATGCCACTTGCCGAGACGCACCCAGCGCGGCAGCGTGAGCGGCGCCGCGCTGAGCACGTAGCAGCGAAAGCTCGACTCGGGGGCGATCTCTTTGGCGCGGCCAAACGAAGGTGTGTTGCGCTCGGCCTGCCGCATCTCGACATGCAGGATCTCCTCACCGTACTTGAAGGTGGCGAGCTGAAAACCAGCCCGCTCCGGCGCCGCAGGAGTAACGTAAATCCGATCGCGCAGCGGCAACAAATCCTCAGCGTAGCGCGGCGCCTGTTCACGGTGAAACCATGGCGAGATAGCCAGACCAAATGCGTAGGTAAGGGCGTAGTTGTGTAGATAACGTCCGGTCTCGTAGAGGCGCCCCAGTTCGCGGGTAGCATAGAAGAGCGGCTCGTGAAGGATCAGCCGGCACAAATAGATATGCATGCGGCACTCCTATTTCTTGCCCTTCTTCTGGATGTACGCGCTATGATAGGCTGCGCTGTCGCGAGCGGCTGCCTGAAGCAGTTCGCGCATCCCCGCCTCATCACGAATGCGGCCGCTGAATTCGGCGAGGAAGCCCCCCAGTTCCTCGCCCCGGAGATGCTGGCTCACAGCCACCTGGTCTTCCTTCACGAGGACCGCGGCCACCTCACGCGCCGCGCTGAGGGCTGCGTCTACGGCAATCGGTTGCACCGGATCGAGCATGCTGCGCTCAGCCAGGTAATCGTAGATCCGCTGGGTGAAATGCAGATTCGAGAAGATCTCGCCGTCTGCAAGGACGATACCGAGAACATGGTTGGTCATCGTGCCGGTGCGGGTTGTCTGGGCGCCATAGCGGCGTGTCCGTAGGACGTTATTCAGCACATAGAGGAAGAGCGGAACACTTGGATCACGCACGGTGATCACCGCGGGAAAGAGGGTCTGCGGGCGCACGTGATCCTGCTCATTGATCCGGCTGGTCACTTCACCTTTACGGCTCATTGTGCCGCCTTCATAGGGCGCGTTCAGGGTGAAGGCCTCGTGGCTGACATCGAAAGCGCTCAGGCTATAGGCGGTGTCAGTGTAGACTTTCGACTTTTCGGAGCCGGCATCGCCGATTGCAAAGCCGTACATGATGCAGTCGGGGCATTGCTTGCAGAACTCCACGTTGTAGTCGCAGATCGGCAGGCCCGCTCTGTCGATCAACACGCCACGATCGTCGCTCTTGCGCTCCTTACCCTCGGGCGCCTGTTCAGCGCTAATGAACCCATAGCGACGCAGAAGCTCGCGGCCAATCAGACGCTCGGGCGTGGTCTGCTTACGCTTGAATATGGTGATGCGGGTGAGCATATCAGTCTGCGCTACCCCTGCATGGACGCGAGCCGTGTTGAGCTCGCCATCGGTCTGAAACAGGGCATAGGAGTCAGTCTCGCGCAGCAGGATGATATGGGCGTAACGACCGGTGGGGCGGGGTGGCACACTGTCGGGGAAGAATGTCGTGTTCAGCATAGCGGTATGCTCCTTGTGGGTTAGTAATACCTATTCAGTCGTATCTTCGTCAACGTCGCCGGCCTCATCTTCGCCCACAGCCGGTTCATTCCGCTCGCGCCACTCGCGGCGCCGCTCGGCCATGTAGATCGACTCGCAGGCGTTCTTGAGCAGGTTGAGCTGTTTGCCGGCAAGGGCAGCGCGATCGCGCCTGAAGAGGTCAACATAGATTGTCAGGACGAAGTAGCGCGCAAAGGCATCGATTGCCGCGGCAAGCTCCTCGCGGACCCGCTCCTTCTCGTAGAGCCAGACGGGCACGGTGCCATCGGCCGTGCCGCGCCCGACGTTGTCGATGAACTTTTCCAGACGACCCCGCACGACTTCAACCAGCGCCTCGTCGTCGGCAAACAGACGCGGATCGGCCTCGAGGATCACGCTTGCCGCCTCGCTGAGCGGGCGAAGCACGCTGTTCGTGTTGGCCTTGCCTTTGTGACGATAGAACAGGCGGTACAGCCGTACCAGTTCGCGGGCGTGGGACATTGCTTTGCTCCCATCTTCAAGGTAGTGCTCGACAAGATCGCAATAGAGGCTGGCTCTGGCGGCAGGGATAGCATCGAGATCGTCGCGGCGCAACCCCTTCTTCAGGTAGTAGAAGGCGTAGAGTGGCGAGGTCTCCAGGTTCCGCGCCACTGCCGGGAGCTCGTGCCAGCGGTAGTCGTAGCCGCCGGCGCCACCCTTCGCGTTGCCATCCAGGTGTACGAGGTAGCCGACGATAAGACGCTGAAGCGCCGGCGCCACCTGATCGAGGTTCAGCCGGGCCGGACCGGCGAGGCGCCGAACAAAGGTGTGGGCTCCATCGAAGGCCACTGTTTCCGGCAGTTCCGTGGCCTCCTGGATGATCGGCAACAGGCTCTCGCTGGCCACAACTTTCACGTCAAGGAGCAGCGGCAAAACCAGGGCCAGGAACGCAGGATTGACCCAGGCCTCGGCATCTTTCGCATCTCGTTCGCCCGGCGGCAAACCAATGAAGCTAAAGGTAATCGGTTCACTCTCCGGGAAGCGCAGCCGGAAGAGTCGATCGTCCTCGTCACGGACAATCTCGCTCGGGTGCAGCATCAGTTCCTGAAGGCGTTGAAACAGCTCGGGCGTCAGGTCAAGACGCTGCTGCGGCGCATCTGAAGGCGGAAGGAGTAGCCCGCGCAGAGCGGTGAAGCTCACGCGCCGCAGCCGATCGTAGAGTGCGCGCAGCATCCGCAGGCTCTCGGGCGTGAAGAAGTAGGTCGGGTAGAAGAACAGGTAGCGCAGCTTGCGCTTCTCGAAGTTGCCGCCACTCTCGCGTCCGCGCTTCATCAGCAACTGGCGTAGCATCATCTCCGCCCCGCAGACGGCGCAGATGTGGCGGATGGCCTTACTGCCATGGAGCGGCTGCTTGTTGGTGTAGACCATCGGTGCGAACAGAATCGCCGCCTCTTGCTGTAAACTCACGCTGTAGGGCGAGGAGCAGAGCCCACAGACGGTGGTCGCCCCGCGCCCGCTCTTCCGCGCGCCGCTATAGCGGGCGAGCTCGGTTTGGAGCCGACCACTCAGGTGCTCCGGCTCGGAGGCGCCGAAGCGCAGGTGTTCGACCACATAGCGACGCAGTTCATGCCAGCCGGCCGCGGCGGTGGGCGCCGTATCCGGCAGATGCTCGGCGATCGCGGCGGCAAGGGCGCGCAGCCGCTCGACCCACTGCTGCTCGTCGAGGCCCGGGGTGTTGCGGCGGTAGACACCGGCCGCGTAGTACCAGCCATAGGGGACGCCGCCAGCGGTCTTATTGCTGTTGATGTGGCGCACCACCTCGCGCAGCTCCTCTATATCCATCAGCTTCAGCAGCAAACCCTCAGCGTCTAGTTCGGGGGCAGCCGCAGCGGCGATCTTCACCAGCAGGGCGCAGGTCTCGGCGATACGATCTACCTCAAGCCCGTCGGGGAGTTCCAGGTCAGTACCCGCCGGGGCCATAGCCTTTGCGCGAATGTTCGTGTAGCGCTTGCCGGCAGCCGCATCTTTTCCAGCAATGCGTCGCTCCGCAAACTGGGCAACCAGAAGGGCCAGTTCGCGCGGCGAGAAGAACAGCTCATAGTAGTCGGCGTACTTGATGCCCTTGCCATCCCGGCTAAAGCCTGTCAGGTTCATACGGAGCTGGCGCTGACACAGTTCCCGGATGCGGGTAAGAGTTGTCTCTGCCACGTCGTCTACCGACGGGGCAGGTGGCGCATCGCGCCGCTCCAGGTAGACCACGCCGGTGGGGGCATAGAGCAGTGGCTCGCGCTGATCGGGAACAGCGCAGGCGGCAATGGCAGCATTGTTAATGATGCTGGTCAGCACACCGCGTACATCTGCCAGGTGATGGTAGGTGAGCCTCGCACCCACCGTACCGTCGTCGAACAGCTCGAACCTACGCCGGATCGCCGGGTGACTTGCTGCGTCGATCGGGGTGCGCCCGAGATAGGCCAGATAGTCGGCAAGGGTCGCCAGGTCGGTCGCCAGGCACAGGCCCCGACCACGCGCGCGCAGGCCGGGCAGCGCGGCCAGGTTATGCATCGTTCCCCACTGGAGCTGGGTGTTCGTTGCGATGTAGAGCAGGTTGTGGAGGTGATCTGCCACGCCGCCAATCGGGGCGAGGAAGGCGTCAAGCCCCAGGCGCTCGCACCACGCGCCGACAATCTGCTCGACCTCGGGCAGGTGTACAGCTACATTCACGGTGTGGTGCTCCAGGCCCACCGCGCGTAGCGCTTCGTCTACCTGTGGCAGCTTGAGCCAGTCGTGGAGGGTGTAGCCCGCGCAGAAGAGGCGGTAGGTCTGCTCGTCGAAGTCGTCAACGAACCGGCTGCAACCCCAACGCTGCAACGTGCGCGCAACCCGCGCTGTCGGCAGCAGCCCGTTGACAATATGCGCGCGCATACTCTGATCGTCGCCGTAGCGCGCCACTTCTTCGGCGGGAGCGCCTCGCTCCTGTTTCTTTACCGCAAAGGCGCCGCCTTTGGCCGCGACATGGCCCAGGAGGGCCGAGAGCCTGGGCGCGACATGCAACGCGTAGTCTGCCAGCACCCGGTCGCCGGGATCAATCGCTGCAATCGCCTCACGCAGCAGCAGGGCAAAGAGCGGCTCGGGGGCCAACACCGGCCGCTCGGGTTCCTCACGGCGGCCCAGCCGCTCTGCCTGCTCCTCAGTAATATCCTCCGCCTCATCATACGGCTCTGAGGAGATTGATGGAGTGTCATCGAATGGAGCGGTATGTTGTTCCATCATTGAAGCTACCTCACTCAGAAGATCAGCGGCGTCTCAGACGCACCGCCGGGGGGTCTGGTATGAAACTTGCTGTCGAGCAAGAGCGCGTCACGACCGAAGGCAACCGTCCCGGTCTGAACACCTGCATCGCCGCCATCGGCGCTGTACGGCCAGAGCTGGATGCCAGGCGGGAGGTAGAGCTGTCGCCTGAGTTGTCGGGGCTCGCAGGCCGGCACGATCAGCCCGACGCATTGCTGGTTGATAAGCTTACGATTGAGTCGGGGTAGAAACTCATGACCAGCGCAATCCACGGTGATGCCAGGGAGCACGACGGCAACCTGGTGTCTGTCCGGTCCCCAACGCACTACTTCTGGCAAGAGGATGATCGTTATCTGCTCGCGCTGCGGCCGCAAGCCCAGCCAGCGGAAGAAGAATCGCTGATAGCCGCGCCGATAAGGGGCGTCAGGCTTGCCGATCGCGCGCACCGCAACACAAAACGCCTCAAGGCTCAGTAGCTCTAGCCGGGCGTTGGCCAGCAGCCAGAACAGATCGTAGGAGACCACATCGCCCTCGTCCTCCTTGAGCACGCCGCAGTTGAAGGGGCTGCCGCCACGGAACTCCTGCGCCTCGTCAATGAGCAATCCTTCGCCCTGTTGCTTACGTTCGTGCCACTCCCGACACGCCTTCACGACGCTTGTCCCGGTGAGCTTGTAGTACTGCTGCTTGAGCTCCTCGCGCACGGTCGCGAAGGAAACACGGGTCTCCTTACGCGAAAGCTCGTGGTAGACCCTGGCAGGCAGGAACTTTCCCCAGAGCCGGGTGTACTGGTCGAAACTTGCCGGCCTGGGAAAGACTTGTTCGATCACCGAGACGAGTTGCTCGCGTGTGATGGTCTCGCCGTCACGGAAGGGCGGCGCCTGGCCGGCCCACGGCTGGGTCAGGCGCTCATAGATGAACGGCGGCGCCAGGGCATAGGCGGCGAAGGCGTTAAACTGCTGTTCCCGACCGTCACGATCGCGGAAGCTGGTGTGGCGACCCAGGCGGCCCAGGCGCTGGAGGAATGTGCCGGCGCTGACGGACTCGAAGATCAGCAGGTTGATGCGGAAGTCCACGCCAACATCAACCGTGGATGTGCCGACAAGGAGATCGGCCTGGTAAGACGCCGCGCGGATACGGGGTCCGGTAATCCCGGTATTCGGCTCAACCAGCAGCCCCTCACGGGCAAAGGCTGGTCGGAGTCGTTCAACCAGACGCAGGGCCGTCGCAACCGAGTTTACAATCAGTGCCGCCCGCGCGCCGGGGCGGTGGTCGCGGAACCAGCGCAGAATCACCTCCTCACCGCCGGCATCGAGCCACTCCTCGGCGCTCTGGGGGCTGAACGCAACGGTGCACCCCTGCAAGATCGGCCGCCAACCTGTCGCAGGACCGTCGCCGTGGTGATACCAGCCTTCGCGCTGGGGCGCGATCAGGCGCAGTCGAGCGCTCATCGCGGTACGCTGGAGCAACTGCTGAACCTGCTGTGACGGCGTCGCGGAGAGGAACAGCGCCTTTGGCGCCGGACGCTGGGTTGCCAGAAAGAGCAGCCCGGTGAGCACCGCCACCACCTGGGGCGTCTCAAAGATGTGGAACTCGTCAAAGGTAAGCTGGTCGAACAACAGGGGAAGCTGGCCAACAACGTGGGTGGGCGCGCGCCCGGGCTGCTGGTAGCGAAACTGCAGGATGGCGTGCAAAATGTCGGGGTTGGAGAGCACGAGGCGCCGTGTATTCAGCTCGCGCAGCAACGTCTCGGCGCGGCTCAGCTCTTCAACCGCAGCGGTAAGCTCATCAAGACGAGCCCCGAACAGCGTCCCGACCCACTCGGCCGGGCGTTGCCACAATGGTAAAGCGCTCGCGGCGCTGGCATACTGGTCTGCAATCAACTCATTGGTGGGGAAGAGCGCCAGCGTGCCGTTGGGTTGCGGAGCAGTCAGCAGCGGCAAAAGACCGGCCAGACTCTTCCCGTCCCCGGTCATTGCCGTATTGATCACCACGTCAACATTCGGGTCGCGCAGGGCGCGATACGTAGCGATCTGGTGCTCGGAGAGCTGCCAGCCAGCGGGCAACTTCGCGCGGATCTCGGGCGGGACTGTTGCCGGGTCGGCGAGTTTTGAGTAGACAGGGAGCGTGGTGAGCTGCATCGTGCCTCCTTCACTGTTAGCATAGCACACCAGACCGGCGCAAATGCGCCCGTTTCACCTCTCGCTTCAAAAACGATCGCAGATCACTTTCCGGGGCATAGCTCGATCATACCATGGCACTCAGGACTCAATGAGTCTCAAACGAGTTGTGGAATGTAAGGGATGGCTCGGAGTTCGGCCATCTCAGCCGCACAGTTCGTGGGCTGGCTTGAGCCACCTGATGTGTGGCTGCGCCGGCTGAGGTTTGTGGTGTGATACCATTTCAGATTGTAGATTTTGGATTGCAGATTGTCGCGCAAGGCGTCCGGGTGCGCTTTGACGCAACGCTGCTTGCGGAGCGTTCAAGTGAAATTGGTATGAGGCGCCGGATGCACCACTGCGTACCGCGCCCGCGCTACGATCCACTATAGCAGGGACACCACGATCACCTGTAACCAGCCAAGCGCTGCTGACCCCTGGCGGGGTTTATACCATTGTGGATTGCCGATTCTGTCGGGACCTGGCTCTCGTGCCGATGGATGATCCGAAGGACGGCGCTTCTACTGGCTCGCACCGCCGCTTTCCGCGCCTGATGACTCGCCCCCATACAGCGCCGCCAGCGCCCGCACCTCGTCGGCCATCCTGGCCCGCAGCCAGTCGGGCTCCAGCACCTCGGCGTTGGCGCGGTAGCGCAGCAGCGTCTGCACGATGAAAAAGGCGCTTCGACCCCGGGCCTCGATGATCACGTCGCCGCTCTCCAGGTGTTCGACGATGCGCTGGGACTCGAAGCGCTGGCTCAGCTCGCCACGCGCCAGGGCCGCCGCCAGGCGGTAGCGGAAGGTGATGAGCGGACGCTCCCGCTCCAGCCCCGGCGGTATGCGCTGGTCAAGCCCGATCAGGTCACGAATCCGGTCAATGCGGAAGTTGAGGATCTGCCGGCTGAGCGAGCTGTAGCCTACCAGGTAGAAGTGGCGGTCGTAGAACTCGATCTCATAAGGCTCGACATAGTGATGCACACGCTCGCGCCCGCTGATTGGCAAATAGCGGAAGCGCACCGGCTGGCGCACGGCAATGGCGTGCTCGAGTTGCTCGATCAGCCCGGCGTAAGGCCCGTAGTCGATCGCCGGCCGCACCGGCGACCGCCGCGCCGCTCGTCGTTCGTAATCGCGTCGTTCCCGGTCGTTGAGGCCCGCAGTCAGCCGCGTGAGCAGCGCGCTGACCCGCGTCGCCTGGGGGTGCCGCGCATCGAAGGTGTCGCGGATGAGCGCCAGGACGCGTAGCTCCTCGGCGCTGAATATGGGCAGGCCGCCACGGAGCGCGTAGCGGCGCGGTGAGCCCTGGCGCTCGATGATAATGCCCAACGCCGCCAGGTGTTTCAGGTCGCGGTCGAGCATGCGCCGCGCGCTGGCCCCGGGCGGGTAGGCCGCGCCCAGGCGCGCGACCAGATCCCCGAACTCCAACGGGCCGTCGCGCAGCGCTTCCAGCAGGGCGCCGAGCCGGACAATCAGGCGTGTTGTGGGCTGGTGTGACCCGGTATTCACAGGCTTCTCTGCTTGTACTGGTTCGGATGTGCCACAGAGCACACGGACGGGCGCGGAGGATGGGCCTGTAGAAGCCCTCTGCGCCCACTGCGGTGCACGCGTGTTCGGTACGTGTTCACACGTACCTATGCTCCTTACATTTTACTCCGTCCGTTCCTGCCGCTCCTGTTTGCTGCCGAACCTCGCCATACCTCAGCCGATCCGATACTGATACCAATTGGAATCGAACAGGCCGCATTCGCACGCTCACCAGCGCGCATTGCAACGCCATTGCGGCAATCTGCAATCCGAAATCTGCAATCTGAAATGGTATGACACCTTGAAACGCCTCTGGCCTGATCACCCGAACCAGGCCAGAGGCGTTTCGGGGCTTTGCCGTGCCGTTATACCATTTTGGATTTTAGATTTTGGATTGTGGATTGCCACGCTGGGCAGCACAACGCCTGAAATCGCTTCAGGCAATGCGGCATCATCAACGGTAATTGGTATTACCCCGGCGTGCCGTCGCGCGGGGGGGATGGGCCGAGCATTCGCCACACAGTGGCGTTTTGTCCCGGCGCTGGCCCGGGGCGGGCGCTTCGGCCTTACCCGACCGCGCCTCCCGTCGCCCCGGGACCTCGGCACGCCGTCGGGCCGTTGCCTCGTCGCGCCGGGGCGGGGTTGGGCCGTTATTCCGTCTCCGTCGTCGCACCGTCGAGAGTGAGCAGGACCTGCGGGGCAAGGGGGCAGTTGCCTACCGCCTCACCCACGGCAGCCAGAGGTCGGTCTGCACGGTTCCCCCGATGAGGGGTTGGAAGCGCGGCGCGCCCGGCGGCCCTTCGGTGATGCCGCCCGGCCCGACGCCCAGGGTCTCGCGT
>Ga0116210_1002108_pt1 | contig 12852 bp, 10 predicted proteins | sample TshhotsprinmetaG_FD_94483 | JGI IMG/M metagenome (GOLD analysis project Ga0116210, IMG submission 94483) | Hot spring microbial communities from South Africa to study Microbial Dark Matter (Phase II) - Tshipise hot spring metaG | ecosystem: Environmental > Aquatic > Thermal springs > Hot... | reverse complement strand
GTTGTGCATCATCAGCGAGACCGGCAACAGGAAGACCACCAACGCCACCACACCAACCAATGGCCAGATGCCGGTCAGGATGCTCAGCCCGGCGACCAGCAGCAGGACGCCCGTGAAGGGCACGGCCACTTCAGCCAGCGGCACGTTGTGCGACTTGGCATACGCCACCAGCGTCTTGTTTTGCGAGAAATGGTTGATCCCGTTGAACAGGTAATACAGCCCCACAATGATGCGTCCAATCAGAAAGGCGATTTCCATACTTCATTACCTCCCGGATTGAAATAGGTCAACTTAGTCATAAAATAGTATACAAAATTGCTCATCTAAACGCAAATCTTCACAGTGAGAGATAGGGGGCTTGAATCGTGGCATAGTGAGGGGATGCCTAGTGTGGCATCCCCTGGCTGTGTTATGCTGGATATGCTGGATGGCCTGCCGTGCCCGGCCTCACCCCTCGCGCAGGATGGTGGGCAGGTAGGTGTGGCGTATCCGTTTGGCCGCCGCCAGCGCCCGGCCGAACTGATCGCCTGTCTCGGACATACCCTCAATGCCGGAGACATCCTGGTACCACAGCTGGTCGCCCGTCGCGCTCAGGCCACTCGAGCCACCATACAGCACGGCCACCGCACCGGCATCGACATAGGTGACGGATCCGATCGTGATGTCCTCAAACGGCACCCCAACCGCCAGATCGGCGCGTCCGTCGCCGCTGAAGTCGCCCGCCGCCAGCGCCCGGCCGAATTGATCGCCCGTCTCGACGGCACCATCAATCCCGGGAACACCCTGGTGCCACAGCTGGTCGCCCGTCGCGCTCAGGCCACTCGAGCCACCATACAGCACGTTCACCGCACCGGCATCGGCATAGGTGACGGATCCGATCGGGATGTCCTCAAGCGGCACCCCAACCGCCAGATCGGCGCGTCCGTCGCCGTTGAAGTCGCCCGCCGTCAGCGCCCGGCCAAAGAAGTCGTCTGCCTCGGCCGCCTCCAGCACACCGCCCGCGCCCTGACGCCACAACTGATTGCCACTCGCGCTCAGGCCACTCGAGCCACCATACAGCACGTTCACCGCACCAGCGTTAGTAGTGCTGCCGACGTCCTCAAGCGGCACCCCAACCGCCAGATCGGCGCGTCCGTCGCCGCTGAAGTCGCCCGCCGTCAGCGCAAAGCCGAATTGATCGCCCGCCCCGACGGCACCATCAATCTCGGGAACATCCTGGTGCCACAGCTGATTGCCACTCGCGCTCAGGCCACTCGAGCCACCATACAGCACGTTCACCGCACCGACATCGGCATAGGTGACGGATCCGATCGTGATGTCCTCAAACGGCACCCCGACCGCCAGGTCGGCGCGCCCGTCGCCGTTGAAGTCGCCCGCCGTCAGCGCCCGGCCAAAGAAGTCGTCTGCCTCGGCCGCCTCCAGCACACCGCCCGCGCCCTGACGCCACAGCTGATTGCCACTCGCGCTCAGGCCACCCGGCCCGCCATAGAGCACATGCACCACACCAGCGTCAGTAGTGCTGCCGACGTTCTCATACGGCACCCCGACCGCCAGGTCATCGCGCCCGTCGCCGTTGAAGTCGCCCACCGCCAGCGCCCAGCCGAATTGATCGCCCGTCTCGACGGCACCATCAATCTCGGGAACATCCTGGTGCCACAGCTGATTGCCACTCGCGCTCAGGCCACCCGGCCCGCCATAGAGCACATGCACCACACCAGCGTTAGCAGTGCTGCCGACGCTCTCATACGGCACCCCGACCGCCAGGTCGGCGCGCCCGTCGCCGTCGAAGTCGCCCGCCGCCAGCGCAGCGCCAAATTCATCGTCAGCCTCGGGATCTTCTTCGACAGAGACACTGCCCTGATGCCACAGCTGGTCGCCCGTCGCGCTCAGGCCAATTGTCCCGCCGTAGAGCACACTCACCGCACCGGCGTTGACATAGGTGTTGGATCCGATCGTGACGTCCTCCCACGGCACCCCGACCGCCAGGTCGGCAAAGTCATTGCCGTCAAACCCATACACCGGCGCGCTGACCACACGCCGCACATCCCGCGCCGCCAGCGCCGGCGTCAGCGTGCTCAGCCCAATCACCCACACCACCAACCCTAACTGACCAACAAGGCGCCAAGAAAACCACCATCTGCCGCTCATAGCTCACCTCCTCCTGCGTGAAAGAACCAGGTTGGTTGTGCAGCAGCACTTTTGTGCACGCCGAGTCCACAGGTGGTGGGGCAGGCAGAGCGGGGAAAGTGGGCTCGTGAGGAAAGCGGGACAAAACCACCGCTGCTATTTCATAAATCATCTCTAACTATATTATACCAAAACTCTGTCAATATGAAACATAGCCAAAACTAGTAGTTCCCCAGGAAGAGGATGCCCCATTCGCCGGTCGAGCCCAGCCGGTTCTTGATGTAGATCTTGCCATCGGTGTGGGTGTGCACGTTCAGCTTGCCGTCGACGCCGTCACCGGTGCCGTTGGTGAGCGCGCCGGTGCCCGTCTGGAACGTGGCGCTGCCAACCAGCGCGCGGCAGTAGGGCGACGAGGTGGCGCGGTGCATACAGATGCCATACGCCCCATTGTCGTTGCGGCAATAGACCAGCATGCAGCCCAGGCTGTTGGGAGGTGTGAAACTGGTGGCGGTGTCGTCTGCCAGGGAGAACTTGCGCGCCGTGGTCAAGGCATAGTCGCCCTGCAGCACAATGTTTTTGTAGGCATCAATGACGCTTCCGGAAACTGCCAACACCAATGCAGCTGCCGCGGCCAAGCCGACGCGGTCGGCGCCGGTGCGATATAGGCCGCTGTCGAGGTCGCTGCCAAATGTATATGCCGGCGACGCTGCCGAGCCGTCGGCCGCCTTGACAATGCGGCCCGAAGAGATGACCTCTGTGCCGCTGATCTGCAGAGCGGCATCCTGAACGTTGAGCGCACAACCCGACGCGCCGATCAACCTGCCGTCGTTGTCGCAATACCAGGCCGGGTTAGGGCTGCCGTCGCGCGCGGTCAGCTGATAAAAGGGCAGATACACATCCGCGCCGGAAAAGGCATCAATGAGCAGCCCATCGGATGGGTTGGTGGCGTCAAACAGGAGCACAGCCACGCGGCGACCAGCCACCATGCTGGCCGGGTGCACGTTGCGCGCCACAGGGACAATGATGCTGCCGGCCGTGTCGTCCAGCCACACCGTCGCCCTCCACGTGGTGCTGTCGAACGCTATCAACTTGCCCTTGCGAATGTCCGTTTTCTTAAACAGGGCGGGGACAATGGTGTTGACGCTGTCCGGCGCGCCAGCAGAGGGGACAATCGCCGAGAGGGTGAGCGTCTGACGGTAGACCTGTTTGACGCGGCGCGGCAGCTGGGCAAGCGCACTGGGATTGTAGGTCTCGCGCAGGAGGGTGACGTAGCGCACGTTGCCGTCGGGAGCGGTGATGGGATCAAAGGGTTGCAGGTGGAAGGCAGGCAGGGCCACGATTTGGGCACGGTTGACCGCGGTGGTCACCTTGGCGGTGGTGGCGGCGGCCACCGTCGCACAATCCGTGTTGCTGGTCAGCACTTCGCGGGTGATGCGATGGGTGAACTGCCTGCCCATCTCAAACTGAATTGCGCTGGCCACGGCCTGAGCGCCGGCGTTGCGCCCGATGACCTCGATGTGGGTGATGTCGGGTGCGATGCGGTCGCTCTCATCCTCAAGGCGCAGCGTGGGGTGGCCCCCCGGGCCAAAGACGTAGACGGACGCGGGCGTGCTGCTCAGGGTGAGACACTGCAGAGTGGTCCCCTCGCCCATGCGCGTGACAAACTGGAACTGGTCCTGCAGGGAAGCCAGTGCTGCAGCGGCGGACTGACCGGGCTGGACGAGGAATTCGCCAAGGGGGAGATCCCAGATGCTGCTGCCATCAAAAGTGGTGTGGTGGATGCCGGCGAGCGCGGCCAGCGCCGTGACCAGGTTGCGCAGGGAGAAGGCGGCATAGTAGTACGGGAACTCAGCGCGCCACAGTTCGAGCAAGCGGTAGTAGTTGTAGGCTCTTACCTCCAGGGTGGCGCCCTCTTCTAAGCGGCTGAAACGCGCGGCGACGAAAGTTTCGCGGGCACAGCGGCGCGCGGCGCCGGCGCAGATCGCCCCCCTTTCCATCACGACGTCACAGCCCAGCCGGCCACTGGGCAAGGCGTCGAGCGCGCCGCTGCGGTTGTCCAGGGTGATGTGCGCATAGGCAGTGGGACCATAGTCCTGGATGTCGAGCGCTTTGATGCTCTCGGTGCCCAGCGTGACCGTCGCCACCGGCGTGCTGGTAAACAGGTGCTTGTCGGAGCACAGATACACCTTGCCATCCGTCCACGCGTGCACCTGCAGCCGATCGGCAATGGTGTGTCCCAGGCGCAGGCCGGCCGTGTAGAACGTGCCGTCATCGGAGACGGCTAGCATGGTGTCGTTGTTGTCGTACAAAGCGCCATTGGCCGCCGACGCAGCATAGGTGTAGGTGAGATAGTACCAGTTGCCGACTTTGTGCAGGGAAACATGCCCAAATGCATACGCCGGCGCGGCGCCCGTGCCCCCTTGAATGCCAATGTAGGGTATGGCGGCACCCCACGTGGCGCTGCTGCCGTTGTGGGTGAGAGGCTGGATGACCAGCGCGCTATCCGTCCAGGAGGCATAGTCGGTGATGTTGAGCGCCAGGCAGAAGGCATCGCCTGAGAGGTGGACGCCCGCCGCGCTGGTGACGACGCCACCATAGGTGATGCTCTGCTCCGCCGAGAAGGTGTTGCTGCTCTGATTGTACAACCGAATGTAGAGCGTGTTCCCATTGGCATAGACGATGGCGGAACGGGTGGCCGTGCCCGAGATGCCAAACTGGGTGTTGTTCAGGTAGTAAGCAGGCGTCCAGATGGTGGTGGGGCTGGACCAGCTCAGGCCGTTGTCATCCGACTTGCGGAAGACGACCGCCATGGTGCTGGTGTCTTGATAGACCAGGACAACACGGCTGCCAGTGAAAAAGAGGGCGGGGTAGTTGCCGTTGCTGTCGAGGGTGACCCACGACTCCCACTGGCTGGTGACGCCCGGATTGTAGATGGTCTGAATTTGCAGCCCGACGCCGGCGACGCGGTGCGCGCGCACGATGCTGGTGGCAGTGCACACGCTGGCGGTGGGGTTGCCGGAAAAGTTGTTGAGCGGCGTCTTGACCAGCGCGGGATGGGGCAGGTTGTTGTCCCGGAAGGTGATTTGCAAGGATGGCAGGTAGGCCGTCTTTTGCTGCGTCGCGAGCAGGTCGGCGTCTATCGAGCGTGTCATCGGTGGCTCCTTATCCTCTCACTCCCCCTCGGCAAGGCGCGGTCACGCCCACGCGCCATCGAAGCGATCCAAGACGGGGATTTCGACGAAGGGACTGTGATGGGTGGTGGCGATGCGCTTCAACTGGTCTTCAAAGTCGAGCAGGGTGCGGCGCGCCCAGGTCATGAGCCGTTCGGCTGCTTCGCGGTCCACGGCAACCTGCTCGGTCAGGTCGAGGGCGCGCGAGTGGGCGCAGAAGCCGGCAGCGCCCGTGGCGATGATGGACGCATGGCGATCCGGAAAGGTGGTACCGGATGCGCCATCCAGTCCGTCGAGGCTATGCTCGGCGCTGTAGAAGATGCGCACAACGTCGCCGGCCTGGGGCAGGTAACTGGTGATGTAGAGCATGTTGAGGTCCTTCCAGAAGCGGAAGGACTGAACGCGCGGTTTCTCGGGCGATGTGCTGTCGTAGGGCAGCCAGACTTCATCAACGGTGATGAGGTCGCTGAGCGAGGCAATGTCGATTTCGCGCGATGTGCTGGTCAACGTGAGGGTGGTCACCTTCTTCAAGGGACAGGCGAGCGCATAGACGCTCATGGCGCGGCGGATGGCTTCGCTCAGGTCGTCGGTGGACCAGGAGAGGTTGGCGGCATCCATCAGGATGCGCGCGACGCGAGTTTGCATGGATGACAGGGTGGCAGGCATAGTCGTTTCTCCTTTGTGGGGTAATGGGTGTTATCCGAGCCGCGCACGTGTTGGCCGGGGGCGGGTAGGGGCGCAATGGATTGCGCCCCTACGCACGGTCGTGGCGCGGATCCGGTCGGTCGCGGCGCGGATCATGAATCCGTCTCCCCACCGTCGCGGGCGCGCTTCACACGCTCGGGGCGCAGGGCGATGGCCTCGCTCGGCAATGTGAACTTCTGGCCGATGGCGTTGATGAGAATAACCAGGCTGCCCTGCGCGTCGGTGCGCCAGGCGACGATGGGATAGGGGGTGAGCGCTCGCGCTACCCGCTCAATCTGCTTTTGGGTGATCATCTTTCTTCCTCCTCGGCTGCCTTTTGGGCGAGGCATCACGGGGTGGGCACCGGTCAGCCTCGGAACGAAAATGCAACACCGGACAACCCCGACAGGGGTCGAGCAGGCAACTCATCGGCAGACACTCCAGCCCAAAGCGGAGCGCAGTGTCCGAGAGCAGGCAATCCAGCCAGCCCTCGATATCGGGTTGGGAGCGGGTGCAATCCCAGACAAACCATAATGTATCTCGGATGATGTGGCGGCGGGTGCAGCGTGGTTTCACAGGGTCTCTCCTCCATAATCGTTTCATAGCTTCTGCAGCGTCTCGGCAATGGCCTGGGCATCCTCGCGGATGCGGTGCAGGCGGGTCAGCAGGTCGTGCAGCACTTCGGCCAGCGGGACGGGGGCCTCGTTGGGCTGGGGCAGTGCGAGGCGGCGCACCTGGAAGACGACGTAGAACGAATGGTGGTAACGCGTGTTGCCGGCGCCTTCGTCGGGATGGGCGGTGTGGATGCCGGTGACCCGGTCGGATGCGTCGCCGGCTTGGCCGGTCTCCACCCACAGGTTGATGACCTGACCGGGCCAGATCGGGATGTTCGCGGCCGGCTCGTGGTCGGCCTTGTCACACAGGACGCGCAGCGGGTCGCCCCGGTGGCCCTGCCAGGTGTAGCACACGACGGCCCCCTCGAGGCGCCCGCCATCCTCGTCCAACACGTCCAGGTAGATGTGGTGATTGCCCCGATTTTCCCCGGGGGTGAGGTGGTGCACGCCGATGCAGCGCATCACGGCCGCCAGCCCAACGGCGGCGTGAGGCTGGACGTGCACGCCATAGGCGCTGGCGTCGTTGGTGCCCGGTTGCGCCAGAAAGCGCCGGTTGCAGAGTTTGTGCCAGGACATGGTTACCTCCTCTCTACACCCGGGTGGGGATGAGGGAGGCCTGGTTCCCTCATCCCCAAGCGACACGGTACCCCATCCGGAGGCAGCAATGACCTCAGGAGGTGATGTTTTTGCCGACATCGTAGATGCCGGCGGCAGTCAGGAAGGTCACCAGCACGTTGAGCGCGATGGTGACAGGCTGCTCCAGCTGCGGATTCGCCTGCACCACCAGCATCACGGCATAGGCGATGACGGTCAGCGTGGCGTTGAGCCAGGGCGCGTACTCGGACGGGAAGCCGAACCCCTTGGCAACCTGGACGAGCGCCACAATCAAGGGGGCGAGCGCGATGCTGCCGATGTAGATCTCGCCGGCCATGGCAGTCCCCTCCCTTCACTTACAGAGCGCTTTGACCGTGGTGGTGATGGCGTTGCTGCCGGTGTGATCCTCGTAGATGCGCAGGTAGCGCGCGTAGACGGGCACCTGCAAGATGCCGCTGTCGTCGCTGGTGTTGCCGCTGACCAGGCTGGCGCCACTGACCCAGTTGTTGGCATCCATGCTGTACTGGACGGTGAGGGTGGTGGTGTTGCCGGCCGTCTGGTCAATGATGTACTGCATGTAGCAGTACTCGGCGGTGTAGATCTGGATGGCAGGCCCGCCGGCGTCGCTGGTGTTGATGTCCTCGTTCAGGAAGGTGACCAGCACGGCGTCGGGTGACTGGCCCGGCAGGTTGGCGATGGGCGTGGGGATGCCACCCGCAGAGACAGGCGTCGTGCCGCTGAGGGTGGTCAGTGTCAACAGTCCTGCGAGGAACAGGAAGCCGGCGATGATGCTGAGGGCGAGTTGCAAGTCTTTGCGCATGGTTGTTCTCCTTTCATCTCAGATGTTGGACTTGATCGCGCCACGCGGGTCAATGACGCTGACGGCAAAGTACCAGCGCACCTTGATGGGCAACACGTCGTTGGTGAAGAGCAGGTGCGTGTTCGGGTCGGAGGCGGTGAACAGTTCGGGCGTGCGGCCGTAGCGGAAGCCGACTCCGACGAAGGGGCAGAGGTTGGGATCGGCCAGCGCGACCCAGGAGGTGGGGTCGGTCCAGTGGGGGACGGTGATGACGTTCTCCTCGGGCAGCATGCGTTTGACGGGCACGCGGTCGTTGATGTTGCTTCCCGGGCGTCGATCGGAGGTGACGATGCTGATCGCTTGCGCCTCCAGGTCGACAGGCACCAGCACGAACTTGGGACGGGTGGCGATGCGGCGCCCCGCAACGTTGAGCTGAGCGAGCTTGTACATGGTGTCGATGGCGGTCTGCCAGTTCTCGTAGGTGAGCGGCTGGTTTATCAGGTTGCCCCACGTGCTGGAGAAAGCGTAGGCGGTCTGGCCCTCGGTGGTGATTTGGGGGCCGACGCCGTTGTTGGCCGTGAAGAGCTCGGAGACGACGCGGGAGAGGGTGACCACGGCCGCGGTGGCCAGCTGTCGGGGGACGGAACGCCAAGCCTCGACGTCGTCGCGGTCGATCATCTCGAGTGACAGCGGCAGGTAGCCCCCCTTCTTGACCCAGTCGGCGGTGGTGCGGGCGTCGTCCCAGGCCAGCTGGGTGTATTCGGCTTTCTCGGCCACGGTGGGCAGGTCGCCAATGCCCCCCACGCGCACCCAAGAGACCTGCTGCAGGCTGTTGAAGTCCTGGATGTGGGCGACGCGTTCCCACCAGCGATACTCTTGCAGCAGGTCGATCTGCTGAATCATGACCTTGTTCATCACGTCGCGGGTGAGCTCGGCCATGGTGGTGGAGTCGGCGTTGTTGCCGTTGGGATCGTAGGCCAGCATGGCGAACTCGGGGTTAAAGCGGCCGGTCATGGTGCGGTCGCCGGTGGTGAGGATGTAGAGCTCGCGCAGGCCGGTGAGGCGCTCGAATTCGCCGTGGACGGGCAGGCCCATGAGGTGCTCATAGGCGGCGCGCAGGCGGTCGCGCGGTGCCCACATCTCGCGGGCGGTGATGGGCTGGCGGCGCTCCTTCTGCGGCTGGGGAGTGGGGGGCGTGCCCATGCCGGTGACCACCTGACGTTCGATCCAGCCGGCGGTGGCAGCGGTCAGGGCGTCAACGCGGCTGACGAGGGTGTCCAGTTTCTCCAACAGGGCAGTGCCCAGGCCCTCCTCGGCCGACACAGGAGCAGGGTGGTCGAGTTGTTCGGTCAGATAGGATGGGTGATGTTCATTTTCCATGGGACTCTCTCCTTCTGAGAATGTGGATAACGCTTGTTGCACTCGGCCGTTGGCGGCAGGGCCAAAGACCAGGTCAACCGATTCTACGTAGGTGATGCGGTGGGTGATGCGCAGCCCTCCTTTCCGGGTGGAATGGGCGACAAAGACGATGCTGATGCCGACGTCGGGCGTTTCCAGGCCGCTCGCCTGATCGGCGACGATCTGATCGAGCAGTTGAGCGACCCATTGCGTGTCATCGCGTTCGTAGAGGCGGATGATGCCGTCGACCGACTGGGTGGCAGCGTTGTAATAGGCGCCGCTGGTGACGCCGACCAAATTGCGCAGCGAGGGCAGGTCGCCGAGTTGGGTGTGGTCAACGAAGACGGCGCGGCCGTTGAATTGGGCCAGGGCGCTTTGCAGCACCTCGGGTGGGATGAGCCAGTTGCTCTCGCTCTGGTCGCGCGCGCGGACGCGGCCGGCCTGGATGAAGCGGGCGCGGTAGGTGCGCGGGCGGGTGGTGCGCTGGATGCTCAATTGGCAGGTCAGTCGGTTCATCGAGTGCTCCCTTCGAACATATGTTCTAATCCCATTATAGCATAATCCATATTGTAATGGAAGCGAGATGGGGGGATTTGCGACCGTGAAACGCCCCGGCCGGCACGGACCCCATCCAACCCACACGCGCCGGCCAGCCAGCACACAATCTCCTCATAGCGCTTGACATAAACCAGATTGTGTGTTATACTGATAGCGTGTCCGCTCCCCAGTGGACGCGGGAAGCGCTTTGATTTGCCCGCGTGCGCCGTCCGGTCCGTCCGCGCCAGCCGGCACCATACCTCCACCTCACCCCAAGAGGCTGGAGCAAGAGGGCACGCTCGCACACGGCCACCACCCGGACAGGAGGGCAGGGAGCACTCGGGCAGCTTTTCGAGATGGGAGAAACGACTATGAGCACACAATCGAGCGGCCCCAAGGGCACACCCAAAATCGTGCGCATCCTGTTGCTGCTGTTGCTCGTCGTCTTGCTGTTGTTGCTCGTCGCTTATGCCGCAGTGCGCAGTCTGCCGCCGGAAGCGCTGCGCACCCTGCTGGGCAGGCTGGTCACCGCCACGCCCACCGTCGCCGCACCGGCCAGCGCCACGCCGACCAGCACGCCCATCGTCCTGGCCTCGCCCAGCGCTACGCCATCCGAGGCCGCCACACCTGAGGTCGGCACGCCCATCGTCCTGGCCTCGCCCAGCGCCACGCCACCCGGCACCGCCACGCCCACCCTGATTCCGCTCACCGTCGTCCCGTCGCCCACGCCGTCGCCCACCCGGCCGGCCATCACGCCCTCGCCCACCCAACCGGCCGTCACGCCCTCGCCCACGCCGCTCGCCGTCGAGCCAGGCATCATCACCGAAGAGCTGCCGACGCCCACGCCATTCGCGCCACCGACGCCGACGTCCCCGCCGCGCATCACACCGCCCGCCGCCATGCGCATTACCACAGCCGAGGTGGTGCGCAACGGCGACTTCGCCGCCGAGTTCCAGCCCGGCGGCATCGCCGCGGAGTGGGAAGTCTTCCACAACGGATCGGCCACCTTCTGGGGCTATCCCGACATCTGGCCGGCGCAGACCGGCGAGAGCATCCGCGCACAAGCGTTACACATCCGCGACGCCGCCCTGGCCGACCGCTACATAGGCATCTACCAAACCGTCAACGTCGTCTCCGGCGGCAGTTACACCTTCACCATCGCTGGCATGGTGCGCACGCCGGTGGGCAATGTGCAGGAGACAGGCTACGGCTACCGCATGCAGGTGGGCTTCGACCCGCTGGGCGGACGCGACTGGCGCAAGGTCGAGACATGGATTGAACTGCCGTGGGATGAGCAGCGCCTCGGCCAGGAACCCTACCGCCTGGAGACCTTCACCACCACGGTCACGGCCAGCAGCCCCCAACTGACCATCTTCGTGCGCGCATGGAAGAAGTGGGCCGACGCCGGCGAGGGGATTTATGACATCGCGCGCGTCAGCCTGACCGGCCCGGTCATCACGCCGGCGCCGGCTGTCGCCCTGCCACCCACCGTTGTCCCGCCGCCCACGCCGACGGCCACACCGCTCGTCGTCGCTGCGCTGCCCACGCCGACAGCCACACCGCTCGTCGTCCCGTCGCCCACGCCGACGGCCACACCGCTCGTCGTCGCTGCGCTGCCCACGCCGACAGCCACACCTGCCGTCGCGGTCGCTGAAGCCGTGGCGACGCCGGCCGTGCCCGTCACCGGCGGCATCCTGGACATGACCGAGGAGGCCGGGCGCACCGCCGTCACCGTTCTGCTGGTGGCCTTGCTGCTGCTGGGTGGGATGCTGTATCGCTGGCGTCCTTGGTCGTCGCGCTAGGGCTGTGGGGCGGCGTGCGCGCGGCCAGCAGTTGCGCCAGCTGGTGGCGATCCACGCGCGAGGTGAGGTCAATGCTCAGCGGACAGACCGCGACGACGCGCGCGACCACCAATGCATAGATGTCGGAATCGGGCTCCAACGTCGCCATATCAATCTCGATGCGATAATCCGGGCCGTAGGGGTCGTAGGCTGGCTCGGCGTGGGGGATGATGGGCACGTAGTAGGGCTGGCGTGAGACGCGCGTGATGCGCCACGGGGTGGCCGGGGTGGCGCCGGCGGGAATGTCCACCTTGAGAACGTCGACATCGGGCGGCAGTGCGTCGGCCAACATCGCCTGGGCAAACTGGCGCGTGAAGTGCATCGCGGCGGCGAAATCCACCTGCTCGGAGGGGCTGTAGTGGAAGTTGGGATCGGTCTGCAGCGAGACCGCCAGCGCGGGGATGCCGGCGCAGGCGGCTTCGAGGGCGGCGCCGACGGTGCCTGAGATGGTCGTCCCCGAACCCAGATTTTCCCCATAATTGATGCCACTGATCACCAGGTTGGGCAGGCGGCGCAACAGAGCAACCCATGCAGACGCCACTGCCTGGGCCGGCGACCCCTCCACCGCATAGGCGACCGTGGCGGGACAATCGGCCGGCAGGGTGATGCGCTCCACCGCGTTGCGATTGCGCCGCGCCGCGGGCGGATGACAACGGCCTGCGTTGGAGTACTGCTGACGCGGCGCCACGACCGCCACCTCTCCTAAGTCGCTCACCGCCCTGACCGCAGCATACAGCCCGGGCGAGGCAATGCCATCGTCGTTGGTGACCAAGATGAGAGGGCGGCCAACGGCGCGCCGTTGGCGCAGCATGCTGACGTAGGCGAGCGTGCGGTTGGTGGATGGGATCATAATATGGCTGCTCCTCCCGATGATTTGCTACGTGTGCGGCTAGCTGGTCCGCACTGTGCGCGGATGATAACACAGCTGTTCCTTTTTGGCATGTGGGGATGTCTTCTGCGCGCGTCCGTAGGGGCGCAATAAGTTGCGCCCGCGCACGCACCCCGTCCGACCCGCGCCCGTCCGTAGGGGCGCAATAAGTTGCGCCCGCGCACGCACCCCGTCCGACCCGCGCCCGTCCGTAGGGGCG
>Ga0116210_1002104_pt1 | contig 12885 bp, 8 predicted proteins | sample TshhotsprinmetaG_FD_94483 | JGI IMG/M metagenome (GOLD analysis project Ga0116210, IMG submission 94483) | Hot spring microbial communities from South Africa to study Microbial Dark Matter (Phase II) - Tshipise hot spring metaG | ecosystem: Environmental > Aquatic > Thermal springs > Hot (42-90C)... | reverse complement strand
ATTGTTTCTTCAATTGTTGTTACAAATGGTGGTCAAAACTATACTTCAAGTCCAACAGTTGTTATTGACCCGCCAACAAATATCAGTAATCAACCTTACGATCTTCGTCCTTTTTATGTCATCACTGATAACTTAAATGTTTATAAGTGTTTAAATAACAACAATTCAGCTTTGTCTACACAAAAGCCAATTCATACAACCACAAATGAAGGTGATACAGGTACTACATATTCAGATGGATATGTCTGGAAATTCATGTATTCTATTTCTAAATTAGAAGCGGAAAGATTTTTGACCCCAAATTGGGTTCCAGTCAAAACACTCAATTTCAATGACAATTCATTACAATGGGATGTTCAAACAGATCCAACTGCAATCAAACACGGTAAAGATCCAGTCAAAGAATTAGGTGCAACTAATTTGATGGTAAAGGTCAGAGTCAATGGCAGTGAAGGCGGCCAAATTGTTGATACCAATGAATATAGACAAATTTCTTTGGTAAAAAATCCAATTGCAAGAGGGTCTGTTTATACCCCACAATCTGCTACTAATAACACCATTATATTGAATAGTTTACATAATATCTCTGATGTAAATGCAAAATATTATCCATCTGTAGGGAAAAAGATCATGATTGTAGATGGGATTGGTCAGGGTCAAATTCGTAAAATTCAAGCATTTAACCCTGTTACAAGAGAAGTAACTTTAACTGAAAATTGGAATGTTATTCCTACAACTACATCAAAATATGGAATTATCTTGCAAAATGAAATCTTGAATCAATGTCTCATTTTACAGTTGGGCACTGTAAACAATGGCCCATTTATTGAAGATGAACAGGTAACACAAATTTCTACTGGTGCTACTGGAACAATTGTTAAATTTGATTCTATTGAAAACAAACTATATATTACAAACATAACTGGAAATTTCAATGGAACTTCACAAATTACATCCGGTTCTGTTACTGCAACTGTAATTGGAAAAATTGATCCAGATGTTGATGTTACGAACATAAATAAGTATTTGGTAAATGTTTTGTATGTGGAAAATAGAAAGCCAATTGCAAGATTTCAAGATCAAATAGAAGACATCAAGTTGGTAATTGTTTTCTAAAGGAGAAATATGTCAATAATTAAAGAATTAAATTCTGCTCCATATTTTGATGATTATTCACCCGAACAGAAAGATTTTCTGCGCATTCTTTTCCGTCCGGGTTACGCAGTTCAAGTCCGTGAATTAAACCAACTTCAAAGTATTTTACAACAACAAATTGAACGTTTTGGTAATCACATTTTCGCTAATGGGGCACTTATTATTGGTGGCCAAACCACCATTGATACAAAAACCGCCCGGTTTTTGAAAATTCAAGATAACAAACCAAATACAACTAATCCTATCATTTTAGCTGAATTTCTTGGAAAAATTGTCAGAGGTCAAACCAACGGGGCTTTAGCATTAGTTACAGTTGTTGAAGAGAAAGAAGGAAGTGACCCTTATACTCTAATTGTGAAAATGTTGAATGGAAATCAATTTACTCAAAATGAAATTTTGGATATTGTTGAATATAATACTTCAGGTAATTTGATTACTCTTCAAACTGGAGCAGGACAAATCATCAATTTTGCTAATTTCTATGGTAATTCTTCTACGGTTTCTATTTCAAATGGTATTTTTTTCAACCGTGGAATGTTTGTCATTTGTCCAGAACAAACTGCAACTTTGGAAAAATATTCAGACACTCCAACAAAAAAAGTTGGTTTAGTTTCAACAATTCAATTTGTTACATCAGATGATGATAATACTTTGCTTGATAATGCCAATGGAAGCTACAACTATGCAGCTCCGGGCGCACATCGTTTGAAGGTTAATTTGAAACTTACCGCAAAAGATTTGAATTATACTGATGATTTGGACAAATTTATTGAATTGCTTGAAGTTAAAAATGGTCAGATTTATCGCCAAGTTTCAAAAACAAAATATTCAGAATTAGGCAAAACAATTGCCCGCCGAACTTTTGACGAATCTGGTGATTACACAGTTCGTCCATTTTTGTTGAGTCTTCATCCCCATCCAACAGATTCAAATAAATTGCAAGCCGCACTTTCACCCGGAAAAGCCTATGTAAAAGGATTTGAATTTGAAACGATTGCAACTGAATATCTTGATATTGATAGAGCCAGAGATACAGAAACCTATTTGAATTTTGACATTTATGGAAACTATGATAATTACATGATCGTTGAAATTACCCGTGGTTTACCAAATATTAACTCCTTTGATTTGTTATACTTATATAATAATTCTAACGTTGGAATCGGTACAGCCAGAATCCGTTCAATCAAACTACATAACTCAATGTCAACACCACCACAATATAAAGTATATCTTTTTGACATCAACATTACATCTGGTACATATACCGCAATCAAATACTTTTCTTCTTCTGCAACATGGTCTCCAACAGCGAATATTCTATTGACTGTTCCAACTGCGGAAGTTGAGAAATTATACAATGTTTCGTTGCAAAAGCTAATCTTCCCAACAGGTTACGCAAAAATCAAAACCGCATCTCAGTTTCAATTTGAATACAAACGATTATTCACTAACGTAACTGTTTCAGGAAATTCTTGTACAATTACAACCCCTAAAACTAACGGAACAGAACGTTTTGGGCCAAATGGATATCTTTATAATTCCAATGATTCTGCAAAATTTGAAAGATTTGTTGTTGTCAAAGCAGATCGGACTTTAGTTCCATTATCAGATTATACCGTTCAATTAGACTCTCCCGGAGGAACATCTCCACAAACAGCAACATTTACCTTTTCAACTTCACCGGGTGCTACTGTAGATATTATTGCTACAGTCATCAATAATAATGCTGTTCCAAACTCAAAATTGAGAGTCAGAGTTGAAACATCAACTGGATTTATTTCACAAAATGCAACAAATACTAACGTAATTACACTTGATCCGAAAGAAACTTCTGTAGATGATTTTTACCGTGGCGGCAAAATTGAATTAACTACAAATGGAATTCGGGAAATTGTTGATATTGTTGATGTTGTTGGTGCATACAATGGAACGACAAAACAGCTTACATTATCATCAAATGTGACGGTAACTACTGGAACCAGTTATATGATTTGTCCAAAATTTGCAGATGATACTTCAAATTTAGCTAAAGGAATTCTATTCTTTTCTGCTTCTACAAATTATTCTCAACCACTAAGTCTACAGGTTGTTGATGCTATTAGACTTATTAAAGTCATCAACAAAACTACAGGCAATATCACAATGGATGATTGGTTTGATCCGTCTAAAGATATTACTTACAAATTCAAACTAAATCCTAACCAAACTTTGACTCATTACGATATTTCAAAATTAGAAGTAAAACCAGAATTTGCTGGAACGATTTCCGGAAAAACAATGGTATTTTTTGAGTATTTTAATCATGTTATTAATGACGGATTTTTCTGTGTCAGTTCTTATCCAAATAGCGATGAAATTTATACGTTTCAACTTGAAGATGGATCTGTTGATTTGAAAAATTGTATTGATTTCAGACCCTCAAAAAATACAAATTCTCCAAATAACTTTTTACCCGGAAAATTGATTGTTCCGGGAACATCCTTGGATTTTGACGTTGAGTATTATTTGGGTAGAATTGACAAAATTATTTGTACCGCTGATGGAAGATTTTCTATTCTAAAGGGTAATAGTTCTTTATATCCAAAACCGCCAAAAGATGCTGATGATGGCATGACAATTTATGTTCTTACTTTGAATCCATATACATACTCAAAAGATGACGTAATTGTACAATATGTTGAAAATAAACGATATACAATGCGGGATATAGGTAAACTTGAACGCCGAATTGAAAACATTGAATACTATACATCTTTGTCATTACTAGAGTCTTCTACAGCCACATTTGATGTAAAAGACCAAAATGGAAATTTACGTTACAAGAATGGATTTCTAGTAGATTCCTTTGTTGGTCATAATATTGGTGATGTATTCAATCCAGATTACCGTTGTTCTATTGATCCAAAAGCAGGAGAATTACGTCCATCATTTAAGCAAAAATCGTTTGGATTGTTCTACCAATCTGGGTCAAATGTAACAGTAAATAATAAACTTGCAACATTGAACTATACGACAACTCCCATTATTTCACAGCCTCTTGCAAGCCGTTTTGTTAATGCAAATCCTTATGCTGTATTTACTTGGCGTGGTGTAATGTCTATTACTCCATCTAGTGATTTTTGGAAAGATACTTCATTCCGACCAGCCAATATTATCAATTTAACAGGTCAATTAGATAACGTACAATTCAGCAATCAGCCTTTTGAAAGCACATTTGATGAATGGAATACAAACTGGAATGGACAAGAAGAAATTATTGAAGAGAGAATGATTAATTGGGATTTATGGAATAGAATCAATTGGCCTAATGGTCTTCCTGCTGGTGTTACACCTGAAAATGTTTCTATTATCCGGCAAGGAGATATCAATCCGTTTACTGGCGAACGATTTATGGACGGAAGACATGAACCAATTGTATTAGGTCCTGATGGTAGAGCAATTGGTTGGTTTGAAGGCGGTATTTCTACAATGTTTAATATTACTCCAGTTTTAGCGTGGACACAAAGAACAGTCCGGCAAACAACACCTCCAACCCCGCCTAGAGTTACACAACCACAACCTGTTACCCGTTCCGTAACATTTTCTGCACAGGGAACATCTTCAGACAATTTCGTTGTTTCTGTAGATTATCAACCCTTTATTCGCAGCAGAATAATTTCATTTTCTGCATCTGGTATGAAACCAAATACTCAAGTTTATCCATTTTTTGATAATGTTGATGTTTCACGTCATGTAACACCAACTGGTGGAACACAAGGTGGAGCATTAATTACTTCAAATAATGGAACAATTTCAGGAACATTTACAATTCCGCAGAATACATTCTTAGTTGGTGATCGGATTTTCCGTTTAACAGATTCACAAACTAATGATCGTTCACAAGAAACCACATTTGCTGAAGTGAGATATACTGCATTTGGATTACAAGAAACATCTACTACACTTCAAGTAAATGTTAACGTTCAAACACAAAATACTCCTGTTGTTCAACAAAATCAAAATATTATATTTGCACAAACAAATCAGTCTGATTTCATTGATCCATTAGCACAAGATTTTGTTATTGAAAAAGAAAAATATCCATTTGGTGTATTTTTGAAATCAGTAAACTTGTATTTCCGTAAAAAAGATAATAAAATTCCAATCAAACTCCAGATTAGAAATATGATTAATGGTTATCCCGGTCCAGTTATTTTAGGTGAAACTATCAAAGAAGCTTCTGCTGTTAATACTAGTACCAACGCATCAGCAGTTACACAATTTGTATTCAATGACCCAATTTATCTTGAACCGGGCGGAAATTACTGCATGGCAATTTTGACAGATAGTAAAGAATATGAGCTTTGGGTTGCACAAATTGGTGATCTGGAACTTGGCACAAATCGTTTAATTTCAGAACAACCTTATGTTGGCAGCTTGTTCCTTTCACAGAATGCATATACATGGACTGCCGATCAAACTAAAGACTTGAAATTTGTTCTAAATGTTTGTGAATTTTCTACAGGAAATTATGAAATTGTAATGAGTGATTGGGATGCAAATCATTTTGACAATAAGATTACTTTGAAGACATATCAACAAACACTTTCCGGCAATAATAAGCTGTATATTCTTGATTTGCTTAAACATAATATTGTTATTGGTTCAAGAGTATCAGGAACAAATATTCCACTTAATACTGTTGTTACTGCGGTCAATCATATGGAAAATGTGGTGACTTTGAATAACAATGTTTCTGAAATATTCCAATAAATACAGATATTACTTTCCTTAGAAAGAAAGAATCTTCACCAACAAAATCATTCATGGATTTGATTTGTTTGAGCGCTTCTGTATTCAATCCTTTGAATGGTTCCACAGTCAATTATTCATATGTTTCAACTCCGAAAAACGGTTCGCTTGAAACAACATATACACCAATTATTGCAGGAAAAAACACAGTATTTTCTTCACAACGTGAAATTGCTGTTGCTAATGAAAGCTTCAAATTGAAAATTTCTGGAACTAATACAAACAAATATGTTAGTCCAGTTTTCAATCTTGAAAGGATGAACTTTGTTGCAGTTGAAAATATCATCAACAATGATGTTACTGGTGAAACAAGCACAAAAGGTGGAAATGCTGTTGCTAGATATATCACCAGAAAAATTACCCTTGACGATCCATCTACTTATTTGAAGGTTTATTTGACTGCATTTAGGCCATCTGGAACTGATGTAAAAGTCTATTATAAGATCAATCCAATTTCTTCAAATTTGAATTTTGAAGATCAAAATTGGATTGAAATGAATAAAGAAATCAACACAACCTCTTTCTCCAAACAGGAAAATGAATTTATTGAATTTTCATATATTCCATCTTCAACATCACTAACTCCATTTAATGAGGTTTCAATTAAAATTGTGTTATTGAGCAACAATACAAGTGTTGTACCAAGAGTAGCAGATTTTAGAGCAATTATTCTGGAGTAATTCTATGAAAATAGAAACAAAAATTCCTTCTCTATATAGAGATTTGAACTCAAAAGCAATATTAATCAAAGATCCAAAAGGAAAAGAATTGTTTCAACAAAAGCAAAAAATGATGCAAATGGAAAAGGAAATTGAACAACTTAAATCAGCATTACAACAACTATTAGAAAAAAAAAAAGGATAAATAGAAGAGATGTCATCTATTCTATCAAGAATCAGAGCCACAGATTCGTTACCACAATGGGCCGAAAAGATCAACCTGTCTTTTGATTTTATTGAAAATTATGCACAATCTTCTGGTAATATTGTCAATTCAATAACACCAGCAAATACACAATTGATTGTTTGGAATACAACAATTTCTTCATGGTCTAATGCTACACTAATTGGTCCAATTACAATTGATCCGACATCATTTTCGTCTAACCAATTTTCTTTTAAAATCAACCCACCATTGATTTCTAATCTGAATGAATTATCAGAAAATGATTTAGATAGAGATAATGATTTTTTTATGGTGTTAGATGCATCTGCATCTGAAATCAAAAAAATCAAGCTTTCGTCACAGGTTGTAACTCCCGGTGGATCAAATACCAATGTTCAGTTCAATGATTTTGGTTCATTTGGTGGTTCTAGTGGACTAACGTTTGATAAAACAACAAATAATTTGTCAGTTTCAAATAATGTCTTAGTTGGAAATAGAATAGGTGTCAATAACTCAAATCCAGCATATGCTATTGATGTTACTGGAAGTGTCAATACTACAACAGGTTATAGAATCAATGGTACACAGGTTCTTACATCAACAACATTAGGTTCCACGGTTACAACTTCATCTTTGACTTCTCTTGGTGTTTTAACTTCACTTTCAGTTTCTGGAACTGCAAATTTCAATAGCTCATTGACAGCAAATGCAGGAATTCTAACAACTTCTATTACAATCAATAACTTAGACGGAACAAGTCAACCATTTCTTTATTTAAATACAAGTAAACAAGTTTTGGCCGCTCGTGGTGTTGTAGATGATGATTATGGTTTATATTTTCATTCATCTGTTGGAATTTATAATCGCGGGGATTTTACTATTTGGTCTCGTTTACAATCAAATAGCTCATATGGTTTGATTTTTGCAAAACAAGGAAATACTACCAGTAAAACTGGCCAAATTAATGCTCAAACGAAAATTGGTGGTATTTATGGTACTGGATGGGATGAAACTTCAAACTTTAGAGCAATTGCTGGAATTGAAATCTATTCAAATGGAACAGTTACATCAACTAGCAGTCCCGGATATATTCTATTTGCTACAACACCAGCAGGATCAATAAATATGGTAGAAAGAGTAAGAATTTCTAGTAATGGTTATGTCGGAATCAAAAATACATTAGGCCCAAGTCTTATAGATTCAACAACTTATAGATTAGTTATCCCTGTTGGTACTGATAGATATGCAACATAATATATATGAAAATCCTTGGCTCTTTAATGGAAAACCATTTTTACCTGAAGATATCAAAAATTTTTATGGTTTTGTTTACAAAATTACAAATAAATTGACAGGAAAAGCATATATTGGGCGAAAATATTTTTACAAATCTATAAAGAAAAAAGGTAAACGCAGAATTTATATTGAATCAGATTGGAAAGATTATTATTCATCTTGCGACGAATTGAAACAAGACGTAAATAAATTTGGAAAAGAAAATTTTTTGCGTGAAATAATTTCTTTGCATGAAACCAAGGGAGACACAAATTATTGGGAAAATTATGAATTATTCCGAAATAACGTTTTAGAAGCTGTTGATTTTAAAGGAGAAAAATTATACTATAATAACAATATCATGAATCGTTATTTCATCAGAAAAAACAAACCAGTAAGATTGCTTTCGGAGACGTATTATGGCATTCAAACCATCAACTCTTGATTTTTCAGCACAATCTCTTTTCAAAATGGTGTTTACTAGAATTCCTAATGTTGAATACTATACATTTTCTGTAACAATTCCGGGTATTACTTTAGGTGAGGCTACACAACCAACTCCGACATTAGATATCCGACTTCCCGGAGATAAACTGGTATTTGATCCATTTGTTTTGACTTTTTTGGTGCAAGAAGATCTTCAGAATTATGTTGAAATTTATAATTGGTTAATTGGTTTAGGCAAACCAGTTTCTACAGATCAACATAAAGCATTCGTCAGAAAAGGATTTCCAGAAAGAACAGAAAAGCAAAACAAATACTCAGATGCCAGCCTTTTCGTTCTCACAAACAAAAACAACCCCGCAATTGAGGTTGTTTTTCGTGATATTTACCCTATTTCTTTGTCAACTATTACTTTTGATAGTTCAGTCGCAGATTATGCGGTTTTGACCGCAGATGTTACATTCAATTATCTCTATTATGAATTCAAGAAGAAATCTTAGTTTTAATCTGTACTAAAACATTTTTTTGTGCATCTTGAATAAATGCTTGTCTTCCGCTTGCCCAAATCTTATACATTTCTTCTTCTAACTTCTTCAAAAGAATAGACTTAGACAATGGCAACACTCCCTTTTCAAGATAATCATTTTCAAAATATTCAAATAAATTGTAATACATTTGACACAAATTCGTTTTATTGCGCCAATCATATTTGATACCCGTTCCGGGGCATTGACCTTTACAAAAAATGAAAAAGCGGCAATCCTTACACCCACCATATTCTTTCGGTGTATTGTAAAGGGCTAATTGTCTTTCATAACCGTGTTGTTCGGCTTTGATTTGTTCAAAACCATCTTTGTTTGTACGGTTGCAATTTACCCGTTCTCCTTGTCCATTGACACCGCGAACGGCATCGGTTGAATAATAATCACAAGAATGGAAAGTACAAGTTACATTCTCATTTCCAATCAAAATGTTCTTAATATCATTGAACAGGTCAAATTTGATATATTTTAAAGTTTTCTCAAATTCAGCCATTTCCAACATTACCCGGACATTTTCTTCGGGAGTTAGAGAAAATTTATCATCAATTTCATCATAATCTACTTGAAGTGTATGTAATCTAGCTCCCTGAATAATCTTTCTATCGTCATAATCTTTAATCCATGCTTTCAATTTCGGCAATTTTTCTGGAGTAGCATTTAGCTTATGTAGTGTAATAATTAAACTAACAGACACACCATTCTGTACACATTTTTCAATATTTTCCAAAGACTTTTTTGTGGCCAATCTTGTTTTTTCCAAACTTCCAGCCCAACGGGCATCATTCAATTCATCAGGTCCGTCCATTGAAATACCAACATGAACTTTGTATTTTTTGAATAATTCAATATGTTTGTCAGTAATCAAAACCCCATTACTTTGGATGCCATTTTTTCCATAAGTCTTATAACCAAAATCCCACAATTTTTCTAAAGTATCAATATCTACAAGGAGAGGTTCACCACCAAAAATAGAAAATTCGCCACCTTCTTTTTTCAGACCTTCAATCATTTTATTAACATCATAATCAAAAACACCATGATTTCCTGCATCACGAACTGGGTGTTCATAACAATAAGTACAAGAAAGATTACAAGTTACTCCAATTGGGGTGACTTCAATACTCATACAGGAAACATCTCCTCTCCGTTCTTATATTTTTCTTCTACGAAATTATACCAAGATCTAAAGTATTGACCTGTTTTTGCTTGTTCTGAAAATGTAGCTGCAATGTATTGTTCACTAGCCGTCAATTCGCGGTCAATAAAAGGATATTCTTGAGATAAATTATTCCATCCTTCATCACGATAATTAATAATATCTTTGTAATAACCATAACCATCAGCAAAGAAAAATACTTCTCCCTTTTCAATATTTTCATACATTGATAATGGAGGATTTTGCGAAAAAATTGTCGTTGGATGAATATATAGTACAAATTGTTGTCTTTTTTTGACAATATATTTTTCAAGTAAATACTTATAATTGTCTGATACTTCATTGACAACACTTTTTACTTCCGTTGGCGTGACAAAATACAATGGATAATCTCTTTCATCTTTTTTTGCCATATTGTAAATTTTGAACAATAATTGTTCAGATGAAAATGGGTTAATAATATCATTTTCAATACCTACATACATATTAACATCAAAATTCCGTTTGAAACGGCTGATATAATGCCAAATCAAAACCGATTTATCTAATGTAAGATCGTTGACAATAGTCAAAATATTCAATGGTTTTCTCGTATTCATATTATTAGACTCCTTGCAGTACTAATAGATTTTCCTTCTTATTTGTTACAATTTTTGTCAAATATCCATAATATGCTACAACATTTATGCCTTCTCGCTTATCCATCATTGTAAATTTAAATCCAGCTTTATTCAATAATTTTACCAATTTTTCACTTTTTAGATCTTGAATTCTATCGGCATAAGCATAAAAAAGAACGTGCTGATTTTCACTAAATTTTTTGAGAAAATTCAATGCTGTAAATTCATCAACTTCAAAAAATCTACCCGGCATGATAATACTCAAAGATGGTTCTTCAATATAAATTTCTGCTTCAAACATATTCCGTGTAATGTATTCGGCTTGTGGAAAATTGATTTTTCCATGTCTAACACGCTTTTCTTCAATTTCAATTCCAATATATCTGCAACCTAATTTCAATGATTCTTCAATCCTGCGAAGCAATTCTCCATTACCACAACCATAATCTACCACAGTATTATATTCCATTTTATTTTCTTTTAGTAATGAAAGAATTACATCATGTGAATGTTTCATCGCTTCAAATGAAGCGAAACCATTATCTTTCCACAAATCTTCTAATAGAATAGAGCGCTTAAAAGAATTTGATTCTGTGATTGGAATTTTTGCTTTATTTACATATGGAAACTTATTTCCAGAAACTCCTTCTTTTGGATATGAATATCCTTGCTTTTGTACAACAACTAAATCGGCTGTGGCATCTGTTCTAGTAGAAATTTTCAAAATTGGAGTTTTAATTTCTGCAATACCATGTAAAGCACTCCATTCCACTGGCCACGAAAGCATTTCTTCTAACCAGTCCATTTCTTCATTATAGCCCAATTCGCGTCCAAATTCAATATTACTTTTTGCAATTTTATAAGTATTTTCACAAGAAAAACTGCACGGAAGATGACTTACTGCACGCACGCCAAGCCAACGAAGTAAAATATTACATTCTTTTGGCCCTTCAGTTCCATTTAAACTCATTGGATATGTTGTATCAATATACTGCTCCTTTACCCAATATTTTTCAAAAAAATCAATACAACATGGAGGATAATCAAGCAATTGGCCAATTGCCACATTATCATTATTTTTCCAAGCTTCTAACCAATCATTGACATATTGAGGTTGTGTAAATGCTACTCTATATGCATTTTTTTGTTGTGGTAGAAAATTTCCATGTGAAGAATTTGAATAACTATTTCCAAGATATGTTTCTTCCAATAAAACCATTTCCGCTTTTGATTTTGATTCTACCTTTAAATAAGGACTTACCTTTTCATAATACATTGGAATTTGTGCCTTCTCTTTTGGAAGATCTTCTTTTCTCAAAAAAGTCAAATTAGATTTTCTGCGTCCTGTAAATACACTTTTCTTTTCAATATCAAGAAAAGCATTAGATATTCTTTGAATTCTGGGTTGCCAAACATCTCTTGCTTCTGCTGAGGCCCAGATGACACGAGTCCAATCTGGCAAAACAAAATTCAATCTTTTCATATATTCTCCTTATAATTATTTAAACATTTTTAACAAAAACAGGCTGATCATTGTGTGCGACATCGGCATGATCGGAATAAACATCAGTATGTGTATCAGAATGTGGGACATCTGTATGAGTATATGGGCCTGTATCACCATGATCATTATGGTCAGAATGAGGTGAATCACTATAAACATCTGTATGATCTGTATGATTTGAATAAGAATCAGAATGATCTAAATGGTCTGAGTGAACATTACAACCATCAGTATGATCGTTGTGTGAATCGGTATGTGTATATTGATCACAATAATCCCAATGCACATATTGATCTGAGTGAGCAACATCAGAATGTGTTTGACAACCGTCAGTATGATCGTTGTGAATATCTAAATGATCATTATGATCTTGGTGATTTTGATATCCGTCATAATGATCTGCATGTGTTACATCATGATGATCTCCATAATAATCTTGGTGATCTTGGTGTGTATCACAATGGTCATAATGTAAATCCTCATGATCTTGATATGTATAATCAAAATAAT
>Ga0116210_1002102_pt1 | contig 12890 bp, 11 predicted proteins | sample TshhotsprinmetaG_FD_94483 | JGI IMG/M metagenome (GOLD analysis project Ga0116210, IMG submission 94483) | Hot spring microbial communities from South Africa to study Microbial Dark Matter (Phase II) - Tshipise hot spring metaG | ecosystem: Environmental > Aquatic > Thermal springs > Hot... | reverse complement strand
ATGAGACATGAACCTCCTTATGAATAGTGATAGCACATCTATTCTACCTAAGGAATCGGGTTTATGTCTCCTTTTTTTGTTTGGTTGTAAATTTATGTTAGTAAATTTGCTCATCTACAGTTCATTAGTCAACTTGTATTATTACCAGAGGTACTAGTATTCAGCGACACAATTGATTTAACACAACTACACGGAACAGAACTATACGTCGTCGTTAGTTTTTACGTGTTTCAAACGATTGTAGGTATTTATTTTGGCAATCGCTACGATCGAAAAGCTTGTGTAAAGGATTTAATATATCAGCTAAAAAGTAGGGACTTTGCTATAAGTATATTTGAAAAGATTGTTGCATTAGTTGATCGCGATGATGATAGTCGTTTAACCATTTACTTACTACAAACAAAAAAAGATAGCCCTCCCGAGCAAAGAACTACATTTGAAAAACTACTCGTTGAAGAAACCCGAAAAAGCGACATTGTAGCTAAATGGTCGAATGACCAATATTTAATTATCGCTGTTGAAAATAACGCTAAACCATCTACGATGATAGAGAGAATTAAGCAAAAAAGTTCTTTATCCTTTCTTGTTGGCTATGCGACATATCCAGTTGAAGGAGAGCAGTTGCAAGAGTTGTTGCAAGTGGCAAAAGAACGCATGTATGCTAGTCGTACAACGAAATAATCAACGTCATATTCCTCACTTTTCAACCCATTCGACATATGCACTCGTATGATGAAAAGGTTTTGTCGACTTTGTCGAATTATGATATGATGGCATTAAAGGCATTTCTACTCGCTCCTCTTTTCTACTCCCTTGTTGGAAATGCCACCACATTTTATATGAAAGGACGGTGAACAAGCGTGCAGGAACAACTTCTCCTCCAACTCGTTAACCTCGTCCAAAACCTATCAGAAGACATGCAATGGATCAAACAAGAGTTTCAAACGATGAAGCAAGAAGTCCAGACGATGAAGCAAGAAGTCCAGACGATGAAGCAAGAGTTTCAAACGATGAAGCAAGAGATCCAGACAATGAAGCAAGAGATTCAAACAATGAAACAAGACATTCAAACGATGAAGCAAGAGATCCAGACAATGAAGCAAGAAATTCAGACAATGAAGCAAGAAATTCAGACAATGAAGGAGGAAATTAGTGAATTAAAAACAAAAGTGAATAAACAGGATGCGGATATTCGCTGGTTGAAAGAGCAAATGAAAGAAAATACAGCAATGATCAAAGCCGTGCGGGACAATCAGCTAGAACAACGCAGCATCCAGGACGCCATGCGACACGAAATTGCTCACATCCGCGGAGAAATGGCTACAAAACAAGACATTGCCTACATCCATGAACGACTTGACTACCAGCTCGGTCGCATCGCACGCACAGAGGAAGAACTGCATATGTTAAAAAAGGCCAACTAACGATGAACGTCGTTCCACGTTATGGGAACGACGTTTTTTTACGACTAACCTTTTAACATATGAAACACTTGCTCGACATCTTTATCTCCACGACCCGACAAATTCACGATAATGATTTGGTCGCGGCCGAGTGTCGGAGCTAGTTTCATAGCATACGCAACCGCGTGGGCACTTTCTAGCGCAGGAATGATCCCTTCCGTTTTTGAGAGTGTTTGAAATGCTTCTAACACTTCGTCGTCTGTGACTGTATCATATTCTGCCCGACTAGACATTTTTAAAAAGCTATGCTCCGGCCCAATCCCTGGATAATCGAGTCCAGCAGCAATTGAATATGTTGGTTGCGGGTTTCCTTTTTCATCAAGCAAAACGAGGCATTTAAAGCCGTGAATGACAGCTGGTACCCCTTTCGTTAGCGTGGCGGCTTTCTCCGGTTCGACTCCAATTAAACGTACACTCGGTTCATCCATATAATGAGCAAAAGCACCAATTGCATTACTACCACCACCCACACAAGCGACCACAACATCCGGTAAACGCCCCTCTTTTTCAATAATTTGTCGTTTACTTTCTTCACTGATGACAGATTGGAAATGTTTCACGATCGTCGGATACGGATGTGGTCCAACAGCCGAGCCAAGCAAATAAAATGTATGCTCATAATTTCGAACGTAGTCGTTTAACGCTTCATCAACGGCATCCTTCAATCTCCCTTGTCCTTTAGCTACAGGAACAACTTTCGCCCCTAACAACTCCATCCGAAAAACATTTAACGCTTGTCTTCTCGTATCTTCTTCCCCCATATAAATGACACAATCCATACCAAACATCGCACAAGCTGTCGCCGTCGCCACACCGTGCTGTCCAGCGCCTGTTTCGGCAATAATACGCTTGGCTCCCATCCGTTTCGCTAATAAAATTTGCCCGATGACATTGTTAATTTTATGAGAGCCGGTATGGTTCAAATCTTCCCTTTTCAAATAAATTTTCGCCCCTCCAAGCTTCTCAGTCAATCTCGAGGCAAACGTAAGTGGATTTTCGCGTCCGACATATTCTTTTAAATAAAACGTAAACTCTTCATGAAATGCGGGATCATCTTTGTACTTTAAAAACTGCGCTTCTAGATAATCTAGCGCTTCTTGCAACGCTGGTGGTACGAAACTTCCGCCAAATTCACCAAAATACCCTCTCCTCTGCTCAACTACACTCATCTTCTTTCTCCTCTCCATTCTTCCAAATTTACTACAAGCATACTTATCTTTTTGTCAAAAGTCAATGAATATTCTGAAATTTATTTTTGTACCTTCTCTAAAAACGCTAACATTTTATGCATGTATTCGTCTTTATACATACCAAAACTTTTCACATGCTTCGCTTCTTCGGTGAGCCAAAGTTCAAATACGTCTGGATGTTTGTTGTACATGTTCACACTTTCTTCGTATGGGATGGACGGGTCAGCTTTACTATGAATAAATAAAATCGGACGTGGGGCAATTGCATCGACCGCTTTGATCGGCACCGACTCTGCTGGGTCTAAATCGGTAATCATCGGGATAAGGGTAATGATTAAATACGTAAACGGAACGTTCGGCAAGTTCGTCCATACAGGCATATATGTCCGCAAATATCCTTCTAAATCGCTAAACGGGCTGTCCGCGATAACTGCTTGAACATCTTTATCCATTCCTGCTGCTAAAATCGATGTTGCCGCCCCCATGGACACTCCATACAGAACGATCGGTTCAGAGTAATGTTGTTTCGCATAGTCAATAACGCCGAGCAAATCGTACTTTTCTTTCGCGCCGATTGTTGTCATGTCTCCTTCTGATTCACCGCTAGCCCGGAAATCAAATATAATGATGCGGTACCCTGCATCCGTTAGCACTTTAGCGATTGGCAAAAACGGCACATTTGGTTCGTAGCGGTTTCCACCGTAACCGTGCGAAAAAATAACGGTCATTTTCGCTTGTTTTGTCGGCTCGATGATCCATCCTTTTAGCTTCAGTCCATCATGTTTGCTTGTAAATGTTACATCTTTATAAGTCATACCGTAAGCTGTTGGTGTTTCTACAACTGCCTTTCGCTCTTTATGAGTCAAATTCCAGCCGACGTAAATCGAAATAGCAACACATACAATTGCCGCAAGAAGCAACACACCGATCAAAGATGGTACGAGCCATTTTTTCGCCTTCCGTTGCCTTTCCAACTGTATTTGCAATTCCCTTCACCTCTCTTTTTTTCTCATTATATCGCGAATGAAAACAACAATGAACAAAAAATGTACGGTACGTATACGTATGTGGTAAAATAAACAAAATGTCTTTAGCGAAAGGGATGAGGCCATTGGCTTTTACACATACGTTTACGAAAGAAGAAGAAATCGTTCATGCGATTACGCATGGGGTGGGGGCGATATTTAGCATCGCAGCGCTCGTCGTGCTTACCGTTGTTGCATCACTACATGGAAACGCATGGCACGTTGTGAGCGTCACCCTGTTCGGAAGCACGATGCTTCTTTTATATTTGTCATCGACCATCGTGCACGCCTTGCCAGAAGGAAGGTGGAAACGGCTATTTGAAATTTTCGATCACTCAGCCATTTACTTTTTTATCGCTGGTACATATACGCCGTTTTTATTTTTAGCAGTCAAAGGTACAATTGGTTGGACGTTATTTGGCATCGTCTGGGGGTTAGCATTGGTCGGAACGGTATTTAAATGTTTTTTCGTCAATCGCTTTTTATATACATCGACGATCATTTATGTGGTGATGGGCTGGTTAATTGTGTTTGCATGGAAGCCGCTCATCTCTGGTCTTTCGCCTGAGGGAATCATCTACTTAGTCATTGGTGGTATATTATACACAATCGGTGCAATTTTTTACGTATGGCGGGCGTTTAAATTTCACCATGCTGTTTGGCACTTGTTTGTGCTAGGCGGTTCTGTTGCCCATTTTCTCGCGGTGTTTGTATTAATATAAAGCAAGGAACCTGTCCAGTTCCTTGCTTTTTTCTTTATACTTCCACTTTTTTTATACTTCCACTTTTTTCGTCTCGTTTATAATGACATCAAAATAATAGACAGATATCATCTCCTGATCGAATAAATCGCTCTCCCAAATATGTTGTAAAAAGAGACGAGCAATAAGTTCGTTTCGCTTACCTTCGTTTGCTTGTTTTAATGCGACGACGCTTAAATACAAATCACAAAGGCGATTGGCGATTTTTTTGGCGTGATACGTTTGCACATCTTCCGTTTGTCCGTGTAGTTGTTTAAGCGACTGTATAAGTTCGTGTAGCCCGCGTTCGACCGGTGCAGCAAATGCGCGCGCTTCGATTGGGAGTGCAGCCAGTTGTTCGCTTATTGTTTGAATAAATGTTTCGTGAATGCGATATTTTCGGATGAGACGCAACACTTCAAGCCCTAAGATGTTGGCCGTTCCTTCCCAGACAGTTAACACTTGAGCATCGCGAAGCAAACGGGGCGTGACGAAATCTTCAATATAGCCGTTACCACCGTGCATTTCAATCGCTTCATGAGCAAATGCAATCGCTTCTTCTGCTGTGCGCATTTTTAAAAGCGCAATTAGCAAGCGATTCCATGCTTTTTCTCGGTCGGACGCTTGTTCTGATGTGCGCATCACCCGATCAAAAAAGGAAATAAGCTCAAAACAAGCGCTCGTTTGCACTTCTTGACGAGCTGTTAAATTCACCAAAGTTTCTTTTACCATCGGATACGCTGTAAGTGTATGCCCAAATGCTTGACGATTGACCGCGTATTGCTTTGCCTCTTCTAACGCCCGCTTCATGATTCCAATCGAAGCAACAGCATTGCAGACACGCGATAAATTAAGCGCTTCCATCATGTAATAAAACCCTTTTTTTGCATCACCAATTAAATAGGCTTTTGCTCCTTCGAATACGACTTCCGCCGACGGGACTGCTCGTACGCCAAGTTTATCTTTTAAACGTCGAATGTAAATGCCGTTTAACGTGCCATCATCGTTTCTCCACGGCACCAAAAATAAACTAAGTCCTTTCGTCCCCGCTTCGCTTCCGTCGATGCGTGCAAGCACTAAGGCAACCCCACACATGCCGGCGTTGCTCGCAAAATATTTTTCCCCATAAATTTCATAATGGTCACCACATAAAACAGCGCGTACTTCATTGGCACCAACATCCGAACCGCCTTGTCGCTCGGTTAAAAACGTCGCCCCTTCATACAGCTCAACTTCCCCTGTTGAAATGACGTGTGGCAAATATTTTTCTTTTATTCGTTCATCGGCAAAATGCTCTAATACGTATGCAGTCGCCATCGTTAACGTTACAGGACAATAAAACCCCGGTTCGACTTGCGATAACAAATAGCCTTGAGCATACGAATAAATGTAGTTGCCAACACGCCCGAGCGCAGGAATCGGTTTATGGACATAGCCAACAATTCCCGTTTCGTACGTTTCTTTTACTGTTTGTTTGTATCCTTCGTTCACCCATATTTCAGAAATATCGTTACCAAAACGGTCATATTTGATAAGGCGCGGCTGTCCTTCGCGGTCCGTATGCATGGCGCGCCGATCGATATCGGTCATGCAGCGTTGCCAAAACTTCTCTAATTCTTCTTCTGCATACGCATAAAACTCTTTGTCTAAATGTTTTTTTAAATTAGTCAGTAAGTTCGGATCAACTTCGCGTAGCCGTTTCATTATGCATCCCTCTCAATACTTGTTTTAATATTTTTCCTGTCGCGTTGCGCGGAAGTTCGGAGATTCTTTCGTATAGCTTTGGAATTTTATAGTCTGCAAGTTTATCAGATAGAAAACGCCTACATTCTTCTGCAAGATGCTCTATCGGCTCTGTTGTAACAACAAACGCTTTCACCGTTTCCCCCCATTCCGGATGTGGCACACCAACTACCGCCACATCAATAATCGCTGGATGTAGCTTTAACGCATCTTCCACTTCTTTCGGGTAAACGTTCACACCACCTGAAATGATCATATCCTTTTTCCGGTCAACGATCCAAATGTACCCATCTTCATCGCGGCGCGCTAAATCCCCTGTATATAACCATCCGTTCTTCACTGTTTCCGCTGTTTTTTCATCGTCTTTATAATAGCCTTTCATAATGCCTTCCCCGGCTAAAATGACTTCCCCAATTTCGCCAAGCGGAACCTCTCTGCCATGTTCATCGACAATTTTTACTTCGCAATGAAGGGCGGCATCTTTTCCTACGCTTCCTGCCTTTGTTGCATGTTCTTCCGGTGATAAATACGTTCCGTTCGGTCCAGCTTCCGTTAATCCATACAAACACATTAGTCGATTCGTACAAAACTGTTTGGCGACAAATTGCACCTCATTTGCTGACAACGGTGCGCCGCCATACGTCCAATATTGGACGGAAGATAAATCGTATTCGTGAAGACGTGGATGTTTTGCTGCGAGTAAATAGGCGACCGGTGCTCCAAAAAAATGGGTAATTTTATGTTGCGTAATCAGCTGCAACATGGTTTCTGGGGAAAACGTTGGTGATAACACATGAGTGGCCCCAACATACATGCCTCCAATAAAAAATAAATGAAGTGGAGCGGAATGACTGAGTGGCATCATATGCAACAGGCGGCTATGCTTATCCATTTTCGTTTCTAACGCCATCATTGTTGCGACGGTAAGAATATTGCGGACTGTAAACAGCACTCCTTTCGGTTTACCAGTCGTCCCAGATGTGTATAAAATTGTCGTTTCGTCATCTTCGTTCAATGGGCAAACGATTGGTGAGGAATCACCGCTAGCAATGAGTTGCGTGAGCGAACGCCAACCGTCCGTCGCTTCCCCTGTTCTCACCCAAATGACGTCAACCGTACGAGCAAGAGGTGCAAGTTCTTGATAAATCCAATCATGTGCAATTACCGCTTTTGCTTCGCTATGTTCGATAATATATTGTACTTCTTGCGCTGTTAACCGCGCATTAACTGGTACGATGATGGCTCCAAGACGCAAGGCGGCAAAATATGCATATACAAATTCTTTCACATTTGGCATATATAAGACGACTTTATCACCCCGTCCGATACCAAGCAAAGCTAACGATGAAGCAAGCCGATTGACCGTATCATCTACTTCTTGATAAGAAAGTGACACGTCTCCATCAATGAGTGCCACTTTGTTCGGAAACTTTCGCGCATTGCGCGCTAACAACTCGGAAATGTTCATTCGCTTCCCTCCAATTTTTGTAGTCGTTCACGAAAATCTGCTAAAATCGACTCCATTTCTTGTTTTAACTGCATTAAGTCCTCAATTCGCTCGGTCACCTCCTTTAGCTTTTGCTCGCCGTATGCAATTGTTTTTTCCAGCTGTTTTCGACCGGTGCGATCGTTGTCAAACAAGCTGATCATTTCATGAATTTCTTCTAACGAGAAACCGAACCGTTTGCCGCGTAAAATGAGCTTTAACACCGCTCGGTCTTTTTTCGTATACAGCCGCTGGCCTGACTCCGTGCGAATGGGGGAAATGAGCCCACGTTCCTCATAATAGCGAATCGTTCGTGTGCTAATATCAAACTGCTCAGCCAGTTGGGAGATCGTATAATAGTTCATCGTCTTCACCTTGTTTTAAATTTTCTGAATTTTATTTTAGTTTACGTTTACGTAAAAGTCAATATAAAATGTTTATTCACATTAAAAATACATTTGTTATAATGGTAACAACCATATTCAGAAAGGTAGGAGGATGATATGGCCTTTCCGCAAGAGCGAAAACCGTTTACGTACGCAGAGTATGTACAGCTTAGCGATTGTGATCGTTATGAAATGATCGATGGGAAGCTTTACAACATGACACCAGCTCCTACTCCAAAACACCAACAAGTCGTCACGCTACTTAGCGCGGAGTTCGTTGCACACTTACGTGGGAAAACATGCCGTGTATTCGTTTCCCCGATTGACGTTTGTTTTTCTAATGACGAATGGGTTCAACCTGACATTGTCATCATCTGCGATTCGAACAAAATTAGCGATGAACGCATTATTGGGACACCTGATGTCATTGTCGAAGTGCTATCGCCGTCTACCGCAAAAAAAGACCGTTTAATTAAATATAGACGGTACGAACAAGCAGGGGTGCCCGAATATTGGATTGTTGACCCCGTTCATGAGTATGTGGAAGTACATGTGCTAAAAGACGGAGCATACCAGCTTTACGGTACGTATTTTAAAGGAGACGCGATTCCTGTTCAGCTATTTGGACATTTTTCGATTCACACAGACAATATTTTTCTCTCAGAATGAATAAAGAAGCATGCCTAAGGCTGTTGCCATTTGGCAACAGCCTTGCTCATACGTTCGAATGTTCCCATTGTTTTGCAAGTTCAATGAAGAAAGAAAGCGATTCAGGATTTGCCATTGAGCCAACGTTCACCGCTTTTTCAAGCGGGAAGCCTAATAAAAGTTTACGAATAGGGATTTCCATTTTCTTTCCGTTTAACGTTTTTGGAATTTGTTCGACTTGATAAATCTCATCCGGAATAAAGCGAGGCGATACATGCGTCTTAATGGCTTCTTTCACTCGTTGTTTTAACACATCATCTAGCTTCACCCCGGGTTGAAGAACGACAAACAGCGGCATAAATGATTTCCGCCCCATCACTTCTAAATCAATGACTAAGCTGTCAAGAATGCCATCGACCGTTTCGACTGCCCGATAAATTTCACTTGTGCCCATACGGACGCCTGCCCGATTAATCGTCGAATCGGATCGACCATAAATGACGCAGCTTCCTTCATCATCAATTTTAATCCAATCCCCATGCTTCCATATGCCCGGATACGTATCAAAATAGCTCTTGAGGTATCGCTGATCGTTTTCGTCGTTCCAGAAAAAGAGCGGCATCGACGGCATCGGTTGCGTAATCACTAACTCCCCGACTTCATTAAGAAGCGATTGACCCTGTTCATCAAACGCCTGTACATTCGCCCCAAGCGAACGACATTGTAGCATTCCGGCACGAACTGGTAACATCGGCGACCCACCAACAAATGCGGTACATACATCCGTTCCACCACTGCATGAGACGAGCCAAACATGTTTCACATGTTCATACACCCAAATAAACCCTTCAGTCGTCAATGGCGACCCTGTTGACAAAACCGCTTGCAAATGTGGAAAGTCATAGTGATCTTTCGGATGAATGCCTTGTTTCATACAAACGTTAATAAACGCTGCACTTGTGCCAAAATGCGTGATTTTTGCTTTTTCGGCAAGCTCCCATAACACGTTCGCATCTGGAAATGTTGGACTTCCGTCATATAGCACAACCGTTGCCCCAACTAATAGCCCTCCAATTAAAAAGTTCCACATCATCCATCCGGTCGTGGTATACCAGAAAAAAGTGCTGTCATGTGCAATATTGTATTCAATCGATAAAATTTTTACATGCTCTAATAAAATGCCTCCATGCCCTTGTACAATTGGTTTTGGCAATCCGGTTGTCCCTGAAGAATATAAAATCCAAAGAGGATGAGCAAACGGAACTTGTTCATACGCAAGCTCTCCTTCTTCTTTGACTATGTCCGTCCATAATAAAACAGAATGGTCCCATGCGCTTACATCATCACGCAAATACGGAACGACAATCGTCCTTTTTAACGTTGGAAGTTTTGCTTGTAGCTCTTTGACAACCGACAGTTTATCAAACGTTTTTCCGTTATATTGGCAACCGTCCACTGCAAATAAAATTGTCGGTTCAATTTGTTGGAAACGATCGATGACGCTATTGACGCCAAAATCTGGTGAACAACTAGACCAAATCGCACCGATGCTCGCGCACGCTAAAAACGCAACGACTGTTTCTGGAATGCTCGGCATATAAGCAACAACGCGATCCCCTTGTTTGACGCCAAGTTTTTTCAACGCCGAAGCGACCGCTGCTGTTTGTTGCTTTAACTCTTTCCACGTCACTTCACGAAGCGAAACGCGTTCGGATCGGAACAAAAGCGCTGGTTTTTCCTGCATGTTGCGAAAAATATGTTCTACATAATTTAGCCGTGCCCCTGGAAACCAATTTGCCCGCGGCATTTTTCGTTCTTCTAACACACACGTATACGGGGCGGACGACTTTATCTCGCTGTATTCCCATACGGTTTCCCAAAATTGCTCAATGTTTTCAGCCGACCATTTCCATAGCGCCGCATGTGAATCAAACGCAAGTCCTTTTTTCGCTTCTAGCCAATTCATGTACTTTTTCACACTTGATTGTTCTATTTGTTCTTTCGTTGGTGTCCATAAAATATCCCCATCCATAACCGCTTTCATCTTCAACCCCCCTTTTTTAAAAAGAAAGAAAATTAAGAACATTTTTATTATACTATATGTACGAAAAGACGCATAGCCTTTGCGGCTAAGCGTCTTTTATCCAAATACAATTTCATTCCGCTCGTCGTCCCATTTCATTTCAACATATTTTTTTTCTTCATAAAACGTATATGTCTTTTTACCAAACTGCACAACGGTTCCTTCCCGAACATGTTCGATATAAATCGTTTCTCCTTTGGGCACAGCTAGTACAGTCTTAATACCAAGTGAAGATCCGACTTCTTTAATTTTCATTCCTTTCTGAGCATACGCTTCTCCACCGCGCAATACCCCATGAACAGTTAATGTCCCTCCGGCGTAAATATTGCAATTATAACAGCCTTTCCCTGTTACAATCACATCACCGCTCCCATGAATGACGCTATTTAAAGCATAAGAAAGTTCAATCGCATCGTTTTCTTCGCGATCATATTGTCCAATAAATGTATTCAGTTCACGAAGCAAGTTTGCCATACCCTCTAAACAATGAAAATGGTTGGGACGATCAGCAAGCAAACAACTATCTAACTGCGAACCAATATCGAACCATTGTTCACCAATTTGTTCACGCTTTTGTTCGCACATCGTTTTATACTGTTTCATCGCTTCCATCATCGTTTGAAACTTACTTTCAAGCAATCTTTTCGTTAACGGATAAATGTCTTGTTCGCGAATTTTTGACATGACCATCAATTGCTGAATAGCAACAATCATTCGTTCAAGAGAGTGACGAATTTGTTGTAATAAACCAATCAGTTGGGTCACGATCATTTTGTTTTCCCCTGATGTGACTGTCCCGCTAATGACGTTTTGTTGAATAAAAATCGATTGTTGAGCACGAATATTTGCGCGATTGACATTTTGTAAAATCATAATGCTACCGAGCGCTTCCACAACCATTTCATCTTGAACGTTTCCTGTAATTTCAACATCGCCTTTAAAATGAATGTTTCCTACTGATAAATCGACATCCCCTTGGTGAACAAGTTTCGGGATAATCGAAATGACAACAGTTCTCCCTTTTTTCGCAATTTGCGGCCGCCCGCCTTGTGTAGCTGAAATAAGGTTTTCGTGCATTGTCACTCCTTTTCCGAGCTTAACAGTAACAGGATGCACTTCACGAACAGGAATCACTTCATTTGTTACCGTTAATCCCGGTTTCCCTAATTGTGGAGGATGAACAATCGCGATTACATCCCCTTCACCGACCGTTGCGATCGTTTCCATTTCACGATAGTCAACCGTCCCATCTTCACGTACTTTCGGCTTCCTTTTCCCTTCTCCTACTTTTACTTCCACCCAGCCGTCTTTTCCTTCTACTGGTTCGATCCCTTTTGCAATGACAACAGTTACTTTTTTCTCTGAATGTAACGCCTCACGAATCGCTTCTTGATTCACCCCGTAAACAATACCTAACTCTTGCAGTTTCGCCATCACTTCTTCATGTGATACATCATAAATGAGTTCAGTCTCCATTTTTGCTTGTATATGTAATTGATTAGATGGCTGCATATCTTCGAGTACATACCGACGCCGTACCCCAGGTGCAAACGTCAATGTCGCCTCCATCTTCCTAGCATCCATGTCAACTTTCCAAACGGATTGGGCAATACTTTCTTCCTTTGGATAAATGCGAACGTCATCCCCTTCTTGTAACGTCACCTTTGCTTCGATCGCTTTCCCGTTATGTAAACAAATGACTCCCTCGCCAATAATGATCGTTGGGCCTACGTCCAAACATTCGTAACGAAAATCTCCGTCTTGTATCCACGCTTTTCCTTCTTTCTGCTGAACAGCTTGCTTTGTTTGATGCTTCTTCGTTAGTCGAACAACGGCTGGTTGCGAAACGATACCAAACAGCTTTTTACGTTCTTGTTGAACGATTTCAATGATGACATCTTCTCGCATCGCTTGAAGTTGCTTTAGTCCCTCTTCGATAGCCTCTTCTACCGTTTGTCCTTTTACTTCGATGCAATCCATTGTTCTCCCGCCTTTTTTCGCTTATCATTTATTATTATTATTTTTATTATAATACTCATATTTCGCACCTTGGTAGGGCGGAACAAAAGGATTTTTTATTCAGTTTTTTAGAATAACTTTTAAACCAACACCAAAAGCGATGGTAT
>Ga0116210_1002095_pt1 | contig 12911 bp, 13 predicted proteins | sample TshhotsprinmetaG_FD_94483 | JGI IMG/M metagenome (GOLD analysis project Ga0116210, IMG submission 94483) | Hot spring microbial communities from South Africa to study Microbial Dark Matter (Phase II) - Tshipise hot spring metaG | ecosystem: Environmental > Aquatic > Thermal springs > Hot... | reverse complement strand
GCCGCGGCCGCGATCCATTTTTCGGCGATTCGTTGTTCGAGGAGTTCTTCGCCGGCACGCCGTTCGACCGCGCCGAACGCCAGTCCCTCGATCTTTCGGCAACGCCGGTGACGCTCACCGTCTGGCCGCTGCCAGCCGAAGGACGGCCCGAGTCCTTTAGCGGCGCCGTCGGCGCCTGTTCGTGGGACGTGGACGTCCGCCCGACCGAGCTGGCCGCCGGCGAGCCGGTCACGATCACCATGACCATCCGCGGCGATGCCAGCCTCGAGACCGTTCAGGCGCCGCCGCTGCGGTACGGGCCGGAATTCCGGGTGTACGAGCCGCGCCTGACGTCCCGCGTGGACCCCGCCGGCGATCCGCGCGAGCGGGTGTTCGAGCAGATCGTCATCCCTCGCGACGACTCCGCTCGCGAGATCCCAGCGTTGTCGTTCAGCTACTTCGATCCCGAGACGGGAACCTATCGGACGCTGACCCGCGGGCCCTTTCCGTTGGTCGTCCGGCCCATTACCGGCGCCACCGCTGTCGTCGTGCTTCCAGGCGCCGCGCCGCGTGCCCCCGCCGCCGGCGATGGGACGGCCGAGATCGAGTACCTGAAGGCCACCCCGTCCCGGCTGCGGTGCGGCGATCGGCATGCGGTCTGGTTCCGCGGTCCGGGCCGCTGGGTACATGCTGCCCCCGTCGCGGCTGCGGCCCTGCTGGCGGTGGCCGGCCGTCGTCGTGCCCGGCACTTGGCCGATGCCGCTCTGGCACTCCGCAGCCGCGCCCTTCGCGCCGCCTTACCGGCGGTCAGGCGGATGCGCGAGGCGGTCAAACGCGCCGACGCGGCCGCGTTTTACGAAGCGCTGTGGGAGGCGCTGACGGTCTATTTTGGCCATCGTCTCAACCTCGCGCCGGGCGAAGTGGACGCCGACCGTGTGGTGGCGGCGTTCGGCCCGGCCGTCGAGGAGCCGGTCCGGCAGGAAGTTCAGGCGCTGTTCGACGCGGTGACCTCCGCCCGCTTTGGGGGGTCGGCGGCGGGCGCCTCCGATCTGCCGGCGCGTCTGCAGATGTTGCAGCGGGTTCTTTCGCGCTGCGAGAAGGTGCGTGAAATATGACCGCGGCCTTTCTTCTCGTGCTCGCGGCGACGGCCGGATCGCCGGCGGACTGGGTCCGCCGGATGGAGGACGCGCGCGCCGCGGTGGACGGCGGCCGACCGGCGGACGCCGTCGCCATCTACGAGTCTATGGTCGAGGGCGGGGTCGACGATCCCGCCCTCTGGTACAACCTTGGCAACGCAAGGTTCCTCGCGGGTGAGTTCGGACGGGCAGTCGCCGCCTACCGCCGGGCGTGGCGGCTGACGCCGCGGGACCGCGATATCCTCCGCAACCTGTCCATCGCCGCCGACCGGTCCGGCGCCGAACTGCCGCGCCGCGGCGTGGCCGCACGGCTGGCTGAACGTTTGTCGCCGTACGAGTGGCGATGGGCCGTGACGGCCGGCTGGTGGTTCGCGTGGTTGGCGGCGGCCCTGGGGCTGTGGCCGGTTGCCGCCCGGCGCGCGGCCCGGCGCGCGGCCTTCGCCGCGGCGGCGTGGACGGCGCTGGCGGGTGCGGCGCTGGCGCACTGGCGCGCGTTGGAGGCGGAGCACGTCGTCGTGGAAGCCGGCGTATCGGCGCTGTATGCCCCGCTCGACACGGCGCGCCCCCACATGCCGCTTCCGGTCGGCTCGATCGTCGAACCGATCGAGGAACGCGGCGAGTGGATCCGCGTTCGGGCGGCCGGGCGCGAGGGGTGGATTCGTTCCCGGTGCCTGGAGCCGGTGCGGTGGGCGGTCGAGGGTGGCGGGTTGCGCGCCGCCTCGGCGGGCGGATAATGGTTCGGATGCGCAGGTGTGGAACAACCCGGCTTAGAGCATGCGCGGCCGCCGCGCTGGCGTGGGCGGGCGGCGCCCCGGCTCGGACCGATGCGCCCACGCCTCCGGTGGATGGTCCTTACGAGAGCCTCAACCGCTTCGTCGAGGCCCTGCACCATGTGCGGCAGAACTACGTCGAGGCCTCGCGGACCGCCTACGGCGACCTTGTGGACCAGGCGTTGCGTGGCCTATTGTCGTCGCTGGACGAACACTCCGAGTTTCTCAGCGTCGATGAGATGCGCGCGATGCAGGAGGACACCGCCGGTCAGTTCGGGGGCATCGGCGTCGTGGTCGGCCAGCGGGCCGGGGGCCTAGTCGTGATCGCGCCGATCGATGGCACCCCCGGCCAGCGGGCCGGGCTTCGGGCCGGCGACCGGCTGGTGGAGATCGAAGGGCGCCGCACGGAGGAAATGGGGATGGAGGATGCCGTGCGCCTGATGCGCGGCCCGCCCGGCTCGCGCGTGCGGCTGCGCGTGGCCCGGGGCGAGCACGAGGAGCCTCGCGAGCTGATCATCGAGCGGGCCGCGATCCGCGTCGACAGCGTTAAAAACGCGCGGATGTTGGACGGCGACACCGGGTACGTCCGGATCACCCAGTTCGACGAGCGGACCGCCCGTCTGCTGGACGAGGCCCTCCGGCGGCTGGAGTCGCAGGGCGCCCGGGCGCTGGTGCTGGACCTGCGCAACAACCCCGGAGGTCTGGTGGAAAGTGCGGTGGATGTCTGCAGCCGCTTTCTGCCGCGCGGTAGGCTCGTGCTGATGTTGCGTGGTCGGGGCGACGAGCAACGACAGGCGTTTGTCACCCGCGGCCCCCCCCGCGTGTTCGAGGGGCCGCTAGTGGTGCTGATTAACGAAGGCAGCGCCAGCGCCGCCGAGGTCGTCGCCGGATGTCTGCAGGACCACCGCCGGGCGCTCCTCGTCGGCGAGCGAAGTTTCGGCAAGGGGTCCGTGCAAACCCTCTTTCCGCTGACCACCGGCGGGGCGCTGCGCCTCACCACCGCCCGCTACTTCACGCCCAACCGCCGGATGATCCACGACCTCGGCATCGAGCCCGACATCCGCGTGCCGATGTCGCCCGCCGAGTTTGCGGCGCTGGCCGGCGACGAGGCCGGCGCCCCGCACCCCGTGCGGGACGTCCAGCTTGAACGCGCCGCCGACGCGATCCGGGGTGTCCTGTTGCTGCGCCGCGGCTGAGCCCGCCCGGCTTGCGCCCGGCGCCGTTCGGAATGACGATGCCGCCATGATCCCGGACCTGCAATCCTGCCTCCTCTGCGACGACGTCCGTCAGGAGCGGAACGGCAAGTTCATCCTGATCGGCATCTTCGAAGCCATCGGCGCGCCGACCTTCCCGCTCGTCTATCCTCGGCTGTTCGTCGTCACCCGCTGGTGCAGCGGCGAGGGCACCTTTCACCAGCAGACCCGCATCGTCGCCCCCGACCAGGTCACTCCAGTGATGGAAGGACAGGCCATCCCCTTCCACCTGCCCCATCCGGTTGCAACGGCCACGAACGTGGAGGTGTTTCTGAACAAAACCATTGCCGCGGAAGGGATCCATTGGGTGGAGGTCCTGCTCGAGGGCGACATGAAGCTGCGTTTCCCGCTCCAGATCCAACGCATTTCCCCCGCTCCTCCGGCCCCGCCGGCGTAAGCCGCCGTCCGCGAGGCCGCCGGGACCGGATTCCCGGTGTGGGTTGACGCCAGGCTGCACGCAAGTACACTTTCCGCCCTTCGCGGACGCGCAGGAGGCATCATGACGAGCGGGCGATGGCTGAAGCTGGCGGACGAGATCCTCGATGGTCGGCCGATGACCCGCGACGAGGGGCTCGGGATATTGCATGCGCCGGACGACGATCTGCTCGAGATCCTCCAGGGCGCATATCTCCTTCGCCGTCGGTTCTTCGGCCGCGCCGTGGACCTGCACGTCCTCGACAGCGTCCGCGGTGGGCTGTGCAGCGAGGACTGCGCTTTCTGCAGCCAGTCGGCGGTCTCCCGGGCCGACGTCCCCGTGTTTGACCGCCAACCCGTCGGAGACATCGTTGCCCGCGCGCGGAGGGCGGCGGAACTGGGCGCGGTGCGGTTTTGCATAGTCACCAGCGGACGAGGGCCCTCGGGCGCGGATATGGAATGGCTCTGCGAGGCCGTCCGCAGGGTCAAGGCCACCGCGAACTTGCAGGTGTGCGCCTCGCTCGGCCTGCTTACGGACGACCAGGCCTGTGCGCTGGCCGAAGCCGGCGTGGACCGCTACAACCACAACCTCCAGACCTCGGAGCGGTTCTACCCGCAAATCTGCGCCACGCACACCTGGGCCGACCGTGTCGCGACGATCCGCGCCGCGCGCGCCGCCGGAATCGAAATCTGCTGCGGCGGAATCATCGGCATGGGCGAAGCCGACGAGGACCGCGTGGACCTGGCCCTGGCCCTGCGCGACCTCGGCGCGGACTCGATCCCGGTTAACTTCCTCGATCCCCGCCCCGGCACCCCCCTGGGGGAGCGCCCCCATCCCTCCCCCTCCGAGTGCCTGCGTGCGCTGGCGCTGTTCCGCTACGCGTGTCCCGACCGCGAGATTCGCGCAGCCGGCGGCCGGGAGAGCTGCCTGCGAAGCCTCCAGCCGCTGGCGTTGTGGGTGGCCAACGCGATGTTCACCGAGGGGTATCTGACCACCCCCGGCCAGGGCTGGGAGCGCGACCGCGCGATGATGGAGGACGCGGGCTTCGTGGTCGGCCGCTGGGGTCTGGCGTGACGGGCGGGTCGCACCGAAACGTCCTCCCACGGCGCCGAACATGCCTCGCCCCCCTCCGGCGCCATGCGGCCGCAACGGTGGATCGGCGAGCGAACAATGCCCGACGCCTCGCCCGATGTCCGGCAACAGACCGGATGACTTCCGGCCCAGCGCTGCGGCCGGATGCGGTGAAGAGAATCACCGCACGCCGTGCCGTGGCAGGCGAGTGGAATCTCCGGACACGCGCTGATCCCGACCGGCCAGGAAGGGGGGCTCCGCGCCGCGGGCTTTCGCCTCTTGCCCGAGGTAGATGCCTTTCCCCTAGAACCGTACCCCGAATACTGGCGCCGAAGGAACAGCGCACTTTTCGGGCCCGAGGCAGACTGGCAAACTGAATACATGTGGCCGTGGCGTCAATGCCTTTGTGCACTCGCGGTGGTTGGCGCCGCCGACACTGGCAAGGGCGAGAATGCTTGCGCGGCGTTCCGCCTCGCCATCGCCGACCTTGCCGCTTCCTTTCCCTCCCAGTACACCAACGCGCCCGCCTATCTCGCTCGCCTTGACGTGATCGCTGCGGACCTGGCGCGGGACGTGGACGTCTCGGCGCCCCTCGAAGCGCTGCGGCGGGAGGCGCTGCTGACGAACCCGCTGTTGGATTTCGACCAACTCCTCGTCGTGCGCCGCTCGGCGCAGCAGATGGGGCTCCCCGCCAATTGGCAGGGGAACTCGAGCCTGCGGCGGACGGGCTTCGCCAACGAAATCGCCGTCCTATCGAACCTTCGCAGCGGCGGAGATCTGACCACGCTCTACCGTCCGCCCGGCGGCGAATTCGTCGGAGACCTCGAGCCCGACTTCGACGCCTCGCGGCTGCTCTTCTCCATGCCCGCCGGCGGCCGGGCATGGCGCGTGTCGAGCTGTCGTTCGCAGACGGCGCCCAGCCCGTGGAGCTGCCCCTGATCCCGGACGACGACGTCGACAACTACGATCCGTGCCTTTTGCCCGACGGCGATGTGATCTTCGCCTCGAGCGCACCCTTCACCGGCGTGCCCTGCGTGGCCGGCCACGATCACGTCGTGAACCTGTACCGCTGGCATCGCGCGGACGGCCGCATCCGCCATCTCACGTTCGAGCAGGACCACGACCGGTGCCCGACTGTGCTGCCCGATGGCCGGGTGCTGTACCTGCGCTGGGAGTACACCGATCTGCCGCATTTCGTGTCGCGAATCCTGTTCACGATGAACCCCGACGGCACCGCGCAACGCGCCTTCTACGGCAGCAACTCCTACTGGCCGAACGCGCTGTTCTACGCGCGACCTGTTCCCGGCGATCCGGCGCGTTTTTTTGCCGTGGTCGGCGGGCATCACGACCATCCCCGAATGGGTGAACTGGTCCTGTTCGATTCGCGGGGCGGACGCGTCGAGGCGGAGGGCGCCGTGCAGCGGATCCCCGGCCGAGGCCGTCCGGTCGTGCCGGTGCTGCGCGACGGGCTGACGAAGGACAGCTGGCCGAAATATCTCCATCCCTGGCCGCTCGGCGACTGGCACGCGCTGGCGGCGGCGCGGCCCTCGCCGGCATCGGAGTGGGGCTTGTACCTGGCCGACACGTTCGACAACCTGGTCCTGATCAAGGAGATCCCCGGCGAAGCCCCGCTCGAACCGATCCCGCTTGCGCCCCGTCCGCGTCTGCCGATGCCGCCCTCGAGGGTCGGTCCGGCCAATCGCGACGCGATCGTCCAACTCGTCGATGTGTACGCCGGCCCGGGGCTTCGCGGTGTGCCGCGTGGCACGGTGAAGCGGTTGCGGCTCTTCACATACCACTTCGCCTACCACGGCATGGGGGGCAGGTAAACCGCGTGGGACTGGACGGACCCTGGGACATCAAACGGGTGCTGGGCACCGTGCCGGTCGAGCCGGATGGGTCCGCGCACTTCCACGTGCCTGCCAACGCCCCCATCGCGGTGCAGCCGCTTGACGCCGAGGGCGCCGCGCTGCAGCTGATGCGGAGTTGGTTCGTCGGGATGCCGGGCGAGATCGTCGGCTGTGTCGGCTGCCACGAGCGCGATGGCACCGCGCCGGCGTGCGTGCCCGTTTCGGCCCTCGGGCGCGCGCCGTCGAACATCGAGCCCTGGTACGGGCCCGTGCGGGGGTTTTCGTTCGAGCGCGAGGTGCAGCCGGTGCTCGACCGGCATTGTGTTGGGTGCCATGACGGCGCGGCGCCGGACCATCCCGATTTCAGCCGGCGTCCGGGGACAACGCCGCCGGGACCACCGAACGACTACCAAACGGGGTCCTGGTTTCCGCCGTCCTATCTTGCGCTGTACCCCTATGTGCGCGGACCTGCCATCGAAAGCGACATGCACCTGCTCCGGCCAGCCGAATACCGCCTCGACGACCCACCTGGTGCAGATGCTGCGTGCCGGGCATCACGGCGCCGCGCTGGAATGTGAGGACTGGGACCGGCTCATCACCTGGATCGATCTCAACAAGCTCGCGCACGGCAGCTGGACCGAAATCGTCGGCGTGGACGCGGCCTCCGCTTCACGGCGCCCCGGCGCGGTCGTTGTCGCCGCCGGGCAATCCGTGGGGCCCACGCTCGAGGGGTGGCCGTTCGACGCCGCGGAGGCGCGGCGGCGGCAGGAAGCCGGCGGTCCGCCGCAACGGACGATCGACCTCGGCGGCGGCGTCACGCTGCGCCTTCTCCGCATTCCCGCCGGCCGATTCGTCGCCGGCAGGTCCGCGCCTCGGGTCGTGAAGATTGCTCAACCATTCTGGATGTCCGCCTGCGAGATCGACAACGCCCAGTTTGCGCGGTTCGATCCCGCCCACGACAGCGGATTGGAAACGGGAGATTTCCTGCAGTTCAGCGAGGCCGAACGCGGGTGGCCGCTGAACGCCTCGAACCAGCCGGTGGTCCGGGTCTCGTGGCATCGGGCCATGGAGTTCTGCCAGTGGCTGTCGGCGGCCACCCGGGAATCGTTTTCGCTGCCGGACCAGATGCAATGGGAATACGCCTGTCGGGCGGGCGCCGCGACCGAACTCTGGTTCGGGCCGGCGGAGGCGGACTTCGCCCAATTCGCGAACCTGGCCGACGCCGCTTTCTGGCGTGTCGAGACCTTTCCGCCGTGGGGGTTGCCGTCGGGGGCGACCGACCCCTACCGGCCGGCGGTGACGACGGAGGCCGACGGTCACCGCGTCAGTGCGCCGACCGGATCCTTTCGCCCAAATGCTTGGGGGTTGTACGACATGCACGGAAACGTTGCGGAATGGACATCGTCGCCGTTCGCTCCCGGCGGCGGTGCCGACACCCCGCGCGTGGTCCGGGGGGGGATCGTGGTCCGAGCGGCCGCGGTGGGCGGGCGCCTCGCGGCGCGTTGCGTATCCGCCTTGGCAGGCCGTGCATAACGTCGGTTTCCGCGTGATGTGCCCTGAGCTCAAGGTGGCGACCGCGCCATGAGCCGGCATGGCGGGCCTCGGGCCGTCCCGCGGGGTGCCGCCGGCCCGCGCAATGGTCGGGGGATCGCGGCCTGCAATGGGACGTTCGGCTTTGCCCTGCGGCACCGTTGTTCGCCGGGCAGGGTGGTTGCGCGCGGACGTAAGCATCGGCGCATGCCGTCCGGTGCCGCATCTGCCCTGATGGAGATGTCGCCCGCGGTCGCGTCGGGTGCCGTTGAGCATCGACGCCTGGCGGTCGCGTCCGCATTGCGCCACGGGGCTGGCGCAGGGTATAGTGCACAGTGTTTCGATCCGCTCCAAATCTGCGGTCAATGAACGGGCCGCTGGGGGCGGACGCGAGGAGGTGGCCATGACGCGACGAGGTGGCGTGAGCCGGCGGCGGTTTCTCGGAAGGAGCGCCGTGGCGATTGGCGGCTGGGCGACGGCGGGCGTGGCCCCGCGGGTGGCGTTCACGGCGGCGACGGAGACATTGCGCGTCGGCGTCATCGGCTGCGGCAGCCGGGGGACGGAGGCGGCGGACAACTGCGTGGCGGCCGCGCCGGGGGTGCAGATCACCGCGCTGGCCGACGCGTTCGTTGACCGGCTGAAGGGGCTGAAGGAAAAGTACAAGGTGCCCGACCAGCGTTGCTTCGTCGGGCTCGACGCGTGGCGGCAGCTGCTGGCGCTGTCCGATGTGGACATGGTGATCCTCGCCACCCCGCCGGGGTTCCGTCCGATGCATTTCGCGGCGGCGGTGGAGGCCGGCAAGCACATCTTCACGGAAAAGCCGGTCGCGGTCTGCGCGGCGGGGGTCCGCGACATGCTCGAGGCCGCGAAAAGGTCGGAGGAGAAGAAGCTCTGCGTGGCGGCGGGCACGCAGCGACGGCATGACCCCCGCTACGTCGAGACGATGAAGCGCATCCACGACGGGGCCATCGGGGACTTAGTGTCGGCGCAATGCTACTGGAACCAGGGCGGGCTTTGGGTGAAGCCGCGCGAGCCGAAGATGACGGACGTGGAGTGGCAACTGCGCAACTGGCTCTACTTCGTGTGGCTGTCGGGCGACCACATCGTCGAGCAGCACGTGCACAACATCGACGTGATCAACTGGGCGTTCCGTGCGCTGCCGGACCAGGTGCACTCGCTCGGCGGACGTCAGTTCCGGACCGGGCCGGAGTTCGGGAACATCTACGACCACTTTGGCACGGAGTTCTTCTATCCCGGCGACGTGCGGACGATTAGCATGTGCCGCCAGATCCAGGGGACGACCGGCAACGTGTCGGAGAGAGTGGTCGGCACGAAAGGCGTCAGCGACTGCGCCGGGACGATCGCCGGCGAGGAGCCCTGGAAGTACGAAGGGCCAACGCCGAACCCCTACGTCGAGGAACACCGCCATTGGATCGAGGCGATCCGCGGCGGGCCGTACCTGAACGAGGCCCGGCAGGTCACTGAAAGCACGATGTGCGCGATCATGGCGCGCGAGTCGGCGTACTCGCAGCAGCAGATGAAGCGCGAGTGGTTCATGCAGCGGTGCGAGCTGGACCTGCGGCCTCGGCCGGACCTGAAGATGACCGACCCGCTGCCGGTGACGCCGGTGGCGGTGCCCGGCAAGTACCAGTTGCCCGGTATGGTCAAGGAGCCGCAGGGCCGACGGGGCTGACGCGGAACACGAACTGGAGGAGCTTTTCATGGACAGGCGGACGGACGGAATCGCGAAGAACACCGGCCGGGCGGCGTTGGCGGCCGCGGGGCTGGCCCCCGGGGTGCGGGCGGCGGGATCGGACGAAATCCGGGTGGGTCTGCTAGGATGCGGCGGGCGGGGCAGCGGAGCGGTACGCCATTGCCTCGCCGCGGACCCCGGCGTCGTGGTGGTTGCGCTGGCGGACCTCTTTCCCGACAAGGCGCGAAAGCTTCGGGACGCGCTGTTGAAGGACCCCAAATACAAAAACCGCATCCGCGTGCCGGATGACGCGATCTTCGGTGGCTTCGATTGCTACGAGCAACTGGCGAAGAGCGACACGCACCTCCTGCTGATGGCCACCGCGCCTGCCTTCCGGCCGTGGGAGATGATGGCGGCGATCCAGGCCGGGAAACACGTGTTCACGGAGAAGCCGATCGCCACGGACGTCGCCGGCTGTCGGCTCTTCATGGAGGCCTCGCGCCTGGCGGAGCAGAAGGGACTGGCGATCGTCGCCGGCACCCAGCGCCGGCACGAGTTTAACCGGATCGAGCTGATGAAGCGCATCCACGACGGCGCGATCGGCGAGCTAGTCGGCGGACAGTGCTACTGGTTCGGCGGCGGCATATGGTACCGCGGCCGCGACTGGGAGATGACCGAGTTCGAATGGCAGTGCCACAACTGGTACCACTTTACGTGGTTGTCCGGCGACCAGATCTGCGAGCAGCACATTCACAACATCGACGTGCTGAACTGGTGCTTCAACGGACCGCCGAAGAAGTTCACCGCCGTCGGCGGGCGCGCCACGCGCGACTACAGCGAGCAGGCCAAGAAAGTCGCTCAGGCCTTCGGGCGGCCGGACGACTGGGCGAAGTACAACGGCGACATCTGGGACCATATCGTCAGCGAGTTCGAGTATCCCAACGGTGCGCGGTGCCTGAGTTTCTGTGGGCACGGCCCGGGCACCGACCGCAGCAACGAGAAGATCGTCGGCACCAAGGGCGTCAGCGACTGCGCCCGGCGGATCCTGGACCACAAGGGCGGGAAGATCTGGGAATACGAGGGGCCCTCGGTCAACGGACAGGAGCAGGAACACGTCGACCTGATCCGCAGCATCCGCGCCGGAAAGCCGATCAACCACGGCATTCGCATTGCGGAGAGCACGCTGACGGCCATCGGGGGGCGGATCGCGGCGTACACCGGGCGCACCTTCACGTGGGACTGGCTGCTCAACGCCTCCAAGAACGCCTTGGTGCCCGATCCCTCGAAGTGGAAGCCGGGACCCGGACTGTTCTTCCCGATTCCGAACGGCGCGGCGCCGTTGGAGTGAGCGGGGGCGTCCGTCGGGGCAGGCGGAGGCGGCGCGTGAGGACAAGGTGGGTGGGCCGCGGTCGATGGCGGGGCTTCACGCTGGTTGAGCTGCTGGTGGTGGTGGCGATCATCGGCATCCTGCTGTTCCTGCTGGTGCCGAACATCGCCGGGGCGACAGAGCGTGCCCGGCAGGCCTCGTGTGCGGCCAACTTGCACGCGCTCCTCGTTGCGACTCAAACGGCCGCCGCTGACTCGGACAACTGGTACCCCCCCATTCGCTCGTCCTCGGATTGGCCCTACTACTTGCGGTACCTGACGAACAACCTCCTCCTCTCCAGCTACGGCATCACGCGCGGCCACCGCTATTGCCCCAGCAACCGCCGGGACTGGAACTTCGACCGTTTTTGGAACTGGTCCATGGGGGGGCAGATGTCCGTGTGGGGCTACGTCTACCTTGCGAAGGACGTGCCGAATGTGATGTCGGGTTGGAGCACGTTGCAAACCCACACCCGCGTGCCCGTGTTCCCGACCCAGTTGACGGACAACCCGTCGGCGCGCATGCTCTGGGTGGATGTCACGCGCGAGTAAAGCGGCTTTGGGTGGTTCGGTCCGGACTCCCCCCGCGGCGCCAACCACCTGCCCGGTCGGAACCCCGCCGGCGCCAACGAGGGGTTCGTGGATGGCTCCGTGCGCTGGGTGCGGTGGGAGAAAATGAAACCCCAATCGCGCAGTGAGGCATTCACCATCCATTGGTGAGTTCATGCCCGCACGCGCGTATCGCATCCTCAGCCTCGACGGCGGCGGCATCCGCGGATGGATGACGGTGCGCCTGATCGAACGGCTGGGCGAGGAGGTGCCGGGATGGTGGCGGCGGGCGGACCTGCTGGCGGGCACCTCCACCGGCGGATTGATCGCGCTGGGGCTGGCCGCGGCTCTAGAACCGGCCACTCTGCGTCATCTCTACGAGTCGGCCGGACCGCAGGTGTTTCACGATACCTGGATGGACAACGTTCGCGATTTGGGGCGGCTGGTCGGCGCCCAGTACGACGAGCGCCCGCTGCGCCGCGTGCTGGAGAAGACGTTCGGCGACCTGCGACTCCGGGATCTACGGTGCCGCGTGCTGGTGCCCGCCTTCGACCTCGACAACGAGCATCCCGACCCGGCGCGGCGGGGCTGGGCGCCGAAGTTTTTTCACAACTTCCCCGGCCCGGACAGCGACGGGGAACGGCGGGTGCGGGACGTTGCGCTCTACACCTCGGTGGCGCCCGTCCATTTTCCGAGCGCCGACGGCTACATCGACGGCGGGGTCGTGGCCAACAACCCTTCCATGGCCGCGCTCGCCCAGACCCAGGACGGCCGCAGCCGCCAGCCGCGCCCGGCGCTGAGCCGCATCGTGCTGCTCTCCATCGGCACCGGCGGCTCGCCGAAATTCATTCCCGGCCGCCGCCTCGACTGGGGACTCGGCCAGTGGAGCCGGCCGTTGCTGGACATCCTTATGGAGGGCGGCATCGGCGTGCCGGACTATCAGTGCCGCCGGTTTCTTGGCGAACGCTACCATCGTCTCAACCCTCTCCTTCCTCCGGGGCTCGAAATCCGCATGAACGACGTAGTCGCCCTGCCCCGCCTGAAGGACTTCGCCGAACAACTGGACCTCGCGGACACGACAACATGGTTACAGACCTACTGGAACGACCCCTCGCCCCCCCGACGGCGGCCGACGGCGTGATGCTGTCCTTCCGACACTCCCATCGGGTTGCATGGTGGATGCTCGCCGTCGCGTTGCCGGCCGTCGCCGGACCCGCCAACGTCGTGCCGGCCAATTGGTGTCGCCGGCTGCCCCGGCCCGATCCCGCGGAGTGGAGCTGCGAAGTGGTCGACGGCGGCG
>Ga0116210_1002091_pt1 | contig 12937 bp, 13 predicted proteins | sample TshhotsprinmetaG_FD_94483 | JGI IMG/M metagenome (GOLD analysis project Ga0116210, IMG submission 94483) | Hot spring microbial communities from South Africa to study Microbial Dark Matter (Phase II) - Tshipise hot spring metaG | ecosystem: Environmental > Aquatic > Thermal springs > Hot... | reverse complement strand
CGCCACGCACTTCTTCCCAAGTGGCTCACCTATTACAATCAGCAGCGACCCCATACCGCACTGAGAGGCTTGTCTCCCTGGCTGTTCCTTGTCAACAAGGTGTGAGGGCATTACAGCTAGTCCCACGATGTCAGCCCCCACCCAGAACCCAGACGCCCAGGGGACCGAGACCGCTGGTCCCCTTACGCGTTGGGCTTGGTACGCTTATGATTTTGGCAACACGGCCGTCGAGTTCGCCATTCCGCTGTATCTCACCATCTGGATCATAAACGACCTGGGCGTGACCGCCTGGGCTTTTGGTTTGGCCTCCGCCCTCTCCTCCTGGGCCGTCGGTCTGAGCGGACCCTACATCGGGGTGAGCGCCGATGAGAACCGCACACGCCGCCTGTGGTTTACCGTCTCAGCCCTGGTGGCGACGCTTCTCTTCGGCCTGCTCCCTTTCCTTCCCCGCCGAGGGGCAGCAGCCTTGTTTGCTAGCTTGGTGGTCGCGATGACGGCCAACTATGCCTTCCAAGTCTCCAGCCTGATATACAACGCCTCGATGCTCAAGGCTGCCGCTGGAGTGAACGTCGTCAGCGTGTCCTCACGGGGCATGGCCCTTAGCTTTGCGGGGGGAGCGGCAGGCGTACTTGTCATGGAGTCACTCGTCTCTGGCCGTCTGCTCCCGGGAATAAGCGGGCGGGCCTACGCGATGTTGCCGGCAGCCCTCATCTTCCTGGCTTGCTGCTTACCGGGTATCTTCGCCTCCAAGCTTTGGCAGAAGAAGGACGAGCCGGTCCATGTGCCTCCAGGGCAACTGCATGAGCGCATGGCTTCTCTCTGGCGGGAGTCGGCTCAGCAACACAAAGCAGGTTGGTTTCTGGCCGGATACTTTGCACTTAACTCCTCGGTCATGGGGTTGACCCTATACCTCCCCCTTCACGTCCAGGTGGCCACCGGTCTCGGAGGGATGCGTCTCCTCCTAGTCTTTGCGCTGGTAGTCCTGATGTCGGCCGTGGGAGCGGTAGCTGTCTCCCTGCTTTCTCCCGGCAAGACACTGGTCCGTCGATTGATCCTGGGAGGCCTGATTCTGCTCGGTCTCAACGCCCTGGTTTTCAGCCTGGCCTCCAGCCTGGCTTGGATGTTGTTCTTTGCCTCCGTGCACGGATTGCTCTCCGGCGCGCTTGTTCCCACGGTCCGCGGCGCTTTCGCTCAGATCTTCCCTGCCGACTACCAAGCCCTGGCCTTCGGTCTCTTCGGTGCGGTGCAGAGAGTCTCCCAGGGCGCCGGCGCCCTCCTCTCGCCTCTCGCGTCAGCCGCCGGTGGGAGTAGCACCACCGCCATCGGCATCGCCGCTATGGGGGTCCTGGCTCTCTTGGGCGCCCCTCTGTTTCTGCGCTGGAACTATGGGAAGACAGCAGGGCCATAAGAGAGCGATAGTGAGCTCCCTGCCAGTAGATGCGGCCACAGGACGGACACAGCCAGAACTCCTCACAGTGGGCCGCTGTCCGCGGCGCTACTTTCTCTACCACCTTCTCCCGCTCCACCGCTTCAACCACCACGTTACAGACCGAGCAGCGGGAAAGCGGGCGCACTGACCCCCACAGGTCGAACCGGTCCAACACTTCGCGCAGTTGTTCCCGCGGTCTGTGACTGCGGACCAGATACCCATGGGTGACCACGGATCGCATCAGCAGTCCGCGGTCACGGGTGAGAAGCACTCGGTGTTCACGCACCGCCGTCTCTGCGATCTGCTCATCGTCCCAGGAGTTGTCGTAGAAGGTGTCGAAACCGGCAAGACGCAGGTAGCCGGCCAGTCTGCCCAGATGGACGTCGGCCAGGAAGCGCAACAGGCGCAAAGGCTGAGGACGAACAGCGGTGACCCCAGCGATGTCAAGAGCCTCGAAAACAGGGTATATGCTGACGCGGTCGCCCGGCGAGAGACGATACGAGAAGTCCACTGACTGGCCGTTGACAAGAACCAGGTCGACCTCGGTGTGGGGGACGCCAAGCCCCTCGATCAGGTCCTTTACCGACCTTCTTCCCACGAGTGCACACTCAAACTCGCGACCGCGGCGCAGGGGAGAAAGGAAATCTCCTAACTCGGCGTAGAAACGTACCCGTACGCAGCCCGTACTTCCTCCCCCCTTTCGGGTGTCTCACCCGGCTTTCATCTCGAGAGCGCACCTGAACATGAGTGCGAACAGGTCGGGGATATCCCTCTCTTCCACACAGGAGATAGCCACACGGATGTCTGTGCTGCTAGTGGCGATCACCCCCACCCCGTACTCATTCAGCAAACGCACCCGGTACTCCTCGGCGTCGAGTCCAGAGAGGCGCAGGCACAAGAAATAGCCCGAATTGAAGGGGTAGAGACTCCACGCCTCACCGAACCTCGGGTCAGCAAGCACTTCCAAAGCTCTTGCCGCCCGCCGCGCCAGGACGGCGTGCTTTTCCGCCCGCTCGGAGACGTAGGCGGGGTCCTTCATCGCTTTGACGAGCAGGGATTGGGACAGGTGAGAGGCATTACTAACGGTGGCCCGGATGCACCCGGCCGTCTTCTTCTCCAAGGCCTCGTAGGCTCCAGCGCCGCCTGCCACTCCATACGTCACGAAACCGATGCGAAGACCCCAGGCATAGTCCTCTTTGGAGGCCCCATCCAACTTGACAGCAAGTAGCCGCGGATGCGCCCCGGCCAAGAGGCTGAACAGCGACTCCTTGAACACAGAGTCGTCATAGAACAGGCCGAAATAAGCGTCGTCGCAGACCACAAGAACGTCGCAATCCTGCTTGACAGCCACTTCGACCAGGATGTCGCGGACGGCCTCCGCCTCGCGGGTAGTGACGGAGTAACCGATGGGGTTGTTGGGGAAGTTGAAAAGCACGGCCACCTTCCCCCTAGTTGCCCGGCCGCGCACCGCCTGGCGAAAACCGTCGATATCGAGGCCGGCCCCTTTCAGCAGGGGGTAAGTATCAAGACGCGCCCCTCGCTTCAACCCGAACACCATCCGGTAGTTGCCCCACAGCTTGTCTGGCAGCAGGAGGACCTCGCCGGCATCGAAGAACATGTCGGCCACCGTGCTCAGACCGTGGGTTATGCCGGCAGTCACCACAGGTAGACTGATGGGCGCCTCGCCCAAAGAAGGATTCTTCTGCCTGATGTGCTCTCTCCAAGCTGCACGCAGGTCGGCCCGCCCGGCCGCAGGGGCATAGGGGAGGGCTTCATCGGCCGTGATTCCACTGAGGTGACGGGTGATGGAACCGAGCCCCATCGAACGGTGATCCTCTCTGGCCTCTCCGATAGTCGCATTGAATCGGAACGCTTTCTCCTTGGCTTCGGCAGTCTGGGTGAGTATCCCCTTGGGGAAGTAGAGCTGCTGGCCGAGCTCGGAAAGGAGACGAAGGACGACCGGCGCTTCTCTTTCGATGGTGGCGTTCAGTTCCGCTGCCAAAGGGTTGAGCTGGGGGGTTGTAGTATTCACAGGCTACCTCTCCTTTAGGCGCGCTCGTAGCGCGGCCAGTTGTCTATCCAAAGCTGCCGGGTGTTTGTCACCTGACTGGTGATAGTACTTACCCAGACGAGAAGCCTCCTCCTCCCATTCGTCTACGTCCACGGCCAGTACCGGCTCCAAATCGGAGGACCCGCCGTCAAGTCCAGATAGATCGAGAGCTCCCGGCGCCGGACCATGACCGGTCGGGGTGGAGACCGCCGCCCCTTTCGCCTCGACCGGCTTGAAGTTCCACTTGGGTACGCGACTGTTCTCTCCGTATCCGGGCCCCAGGAAATGCCCGCAGGGTCCCTTGCCGAGCCGGTTGACCAAGAGGATGCGAGGCAGTCTAGCGGGGTCGGTGTGCTCGGCCGCAGCCACCCGGTCGTTGGTGAGCCCGGCTTTCTCGTCCCGGGTCGTAAGACTGAAGGTGCCTACTTCCGCACGGGCTACGTCGCTGGTACAAGCCCGAGCCAGGTACCAGTTGGCCCCGAGGGACTCGTGCAGGCAGACTAAGGTGCCGTGCTTGACACAGGTCTCACAGATGCACTCACACTTTTCTTGGGATCCGGTGGAAACGTGGAAGTCATCCGGCTTGCAGAGCTGAACTACCTCCTCAGGCCAGGTTCCAAGCCTACGCTTCCTGATCACTGTCTCGAGCGCGGCCGCCATTTTTCATCCCTTCTTCGCCCAGAAGCGGTCGTGCTGGACCCCAGGCACAAAACGAGCCGGCTTGCGCCCTTCGCACATTGCCGGCCTTTCCAGCATGCCCGGTGGGACCTTCACCCGACGCCGGTCTACCACGAGGCAAGTAAGATACCATCCACACCTGCCCGAGTGTAGCCGCAAGTCTCACCCAAGCCAGCTGACGTCGGCGTTCACTCTTCCCCGCCGCGCGGTGGCGGCCACCCTCAACTGTCTAGGCATACACGCCGATCAGCGCGCGCGGCGCGGGCTCGCCGCGCGGCGCGCCTCCCTCCTCATCGGTCTACCGGCCTAGAGACCTACCGCACCCCTGGGCCGGAGCTCCCCAATCCCCGGCGTACTTCCTCCAACTTACCCGCCGAGCCCAACTTCTCGTTCTTGTGGGCTATGAAGCGCGCGTACTCGGCCATGAAGATCTTGCCAGGGTCGCGAAGGTCGAACTTCTCGGGGTTGTCGCGGAAGAACTCCCGATGGACCCTGGTCCACACCAGGCGACCGTCGGTATCGATATTCACCTTGGTGATGCCTAGAGGCACAGCCTTGGCGAACTCCGACTCATCCACCCCCCGGGCGCCTTTCAAGGCCCCGCCTGCAGCGTTTATGCGTGCCACCTCCTCCTGCGGCACCGAGGAAGCTCCGTGCATGACCAGCGGGAACCCGGGCAGCCGACGCTGGATTTCGGCCAGCACATCCAGGTGCAGTGATTGCGTTCCTGTGAACTTGTAGGCGCCGTGACTCGTCCCGATAGCCACCGCCAAGGAATCGCAGCCGGTCTCTCGTACGAAGATCTCGGCTTCGGCCGGGTCGGTGAGAAAGGCGCTCTTGTCGTCCACCTTGACGTGCTCCTCCACCCCGCCCAGACGACCCAGCTCCGCCTCGACGCTGATACCGCGGGCATGGGCGGCTTCCACCACCTGCCTGGTTATGCGGATGTTCCCCTCCAGTGGCTCGTGCGAAGCGTCGATCATGACCGAGGAATAGAATCCGCTTTCAACGCAGTCGAGAGCAGTCTCCAGGTCGCCATGGTCGAGGTGCACAGCGAAGATGGCCTCCGGGAAGATCCTGTCCGCAGCTGTGATCATGGCCTCGAGCATCCGCTTGTCAGCATAAGAGCGGGCGCCTCGGGAGATTTGGATTATGAAGGGAGCCTGGGACTCCATGTTCCCCCGGAACAGCCCTAGGCACTGCTCCATGTTGTTGATGTTGTAAGCGCCGATGGCATATTTGCCGTAGGCCAGCTTGAACAGCTCCTTGGTCGTGACGATCATGCTTTCATGCTCCCTCTACGTGAATGCTCGTTCTGCTCGCAGGCTCGCCCTGCCGCACCGCCTTGTCGCTCGGTCTGGCGAGTCACGACACTCGCTCCCCCTCCGTTCCCTGGGGCATGCCCCGCTCTCCCCTCAGCGCCCGCAGCACGTCGCCGGTAGTGGTGACCCAGCCGAAAGCGTGCTCCACGTTCCATTCGGTCGCCAGCCGGTTGTGTTCGGGTCCAGAGTGGTTGCAGGCATCTATCACCAGGATGGGCCAGTAACCCAGTAGAAACCCGTCCCGCAAAGTGGTTTCCACACAGACATTGGTCGCCACTCCCGTGTAAAGGCAGTAGCGTACGTTGAAGGTCTTCAGCACCAGATCTAGATTGGTTCCCGCGAATCCGCTGTACCGCTGCTTGCAGATGACCACATCGCCAGGCTCAGGTGCCACCTCATCGTGGATCTCTTCATCCCAACTCCCAGCCGTCACGAACTTGCCCCACCACTGAGGATGCTGCCGCATCAAGGTCATGCCCAGTTCCTTGTGGTAGTTCGGCGAGTCCGGACCACCGGCGTCCGCATAGTCCGGAGAGTAGCTCATCTTGAGATAGATGATCCTGACCCCTGCAGAACGCAGGACGGGCAGCAGCTCCCGGTTGCGCTGGATGGCTGCAGGAGCTCCCGAGAGGTCGTATCCCGCTACGTCGAACATGCCGCCTTTGCTTAGGAAAGCGTTCTGCATGTCCACAACGATCGCAGCCGTACGATCCAGATCGATACTGAGCGGAGCCGGCCGGGCCTTCAGGTTGACCGAGCGGGACTCAGTCACCATGGGTACCTCCCACTGTCTCTATCAACGCACGCCGCACAGTCGCCGAGTGTGCACACTCAGTGTACGGTAAGCAGACCTCTGAGGGCAGGCAAGGTCACTGTTCTTCCTGCGATCTTCACGGAGGCTGTCACAGTAGCGCTCAGCTCGTACTGCCCCGGCTCGACGCTGAGATCATCGTTCAGCACTACAGGCATCGCGGCCCCAGGTTCGAGACTCACGGTTTCTATCGCCTCTGTGAAGGCCCGCCCTGAGCTCCACCGGTAGGCTTGCTCCCCGCCTCGCGACAGCACCACCTCCGCCTTCTGGCCGCTAGCGAAAGTGAGCACCACTGTCTTGCTTCCCCTGTTGGTGACATCAAAAACCCACCAGACCGCCCCTCCAGAGCGCGCCGGTTCGCTGACCGGGCTGAAACGCAGAGCCAACTCTCCCTCCTGGGCAGTAAACACTGGGGGTGTGGCCGTGATTTCAAAGGTCCCCTCCTCGACCTGTCCCCGCAAAGTGATCAGATAGTCAGACCACTTCACGTCGGGCAGGCCTGGGCCCTGCGGGGCTGAGCTCAGCCCCACCAGGTCGCCCGTCTTCAGCCCCTTGAGGGGCAGCGTAGGCGCCCCAGGCAAAGGCGGATAGGATTCCAGCAAGGCCGAAGCCAGCACCACTCTTTTCGCGCCGATGAAAAGGTAGCCTTCGACGTACGTCTCCTCACCGTCCTTCAGCTCCAGAGCCTGCTCCGGATTCAGCACCGAGAGCTTCTCCCCGTCCGTCGGCAAGGAGCTGTTCCCAGACTTGCCGCAGCCGGTGGCCGCCAGCAACACAAGACCTAGTACGATAACGAGCCCTAGTACGATGACCACCGAGAGGAAAGAGGGTGGTACTGACTCGTGTTTTCGACAACACATGCCGGCCTGGCCTTTCAGGTGGACCGACTCTTCAGGTCCTTACCGAGAGAGAATCCCCGTCCCAGGGCTGGCCCGAGTCCGTAGTACTGGTTCTCGCTAGGCGCCCACCAGAAAGGCTTGACCCCTTCGGCCGTCGGTCTCCCGTCGGCATCGAGACATTCCTCGTCGGCCTTCACGTCCAAGATCTCCCCGACGAAGTGCACGTGCAGACCGAGTTCTGCCACTTGGACCACTCGGCATTCGAGCACCAGCGGGAATTCCGCCACATAGGGCGCATCCACCAACTCTGACCGGATAGGCGTGAGCCCGGCGGCTGCGAATTTGTCCACGTCACGGCCGGAAGCCAAACCGAAGAAATCGGCTGCTACCACGTGTTCTTCCGAGGGGATGCTCACCGTGAAGGCTTTGCGCTCCAGGAGATTCCCATAGGTATAGGTAGCCTTGCGCACGGAGATCGCTACGCACGGCGGCTTGGAACAACAGATACCGCCCCAGGCCACGGCCATCACATTCGGCCTGCCTTCGGAGTCGTAGGTACCGACGATGAGCACGGGAGTGGGGTAAAGAATGGTCTTAGCTCCTAAGGACTTCTTCATGGTCTCTCCTTGCCATTAAGGCTACCCCTGGATGCCGCCGATGCCTCTTACCAACGATCAGCATGCACACGGCGCGGGTCGTAGCGATCGACCGGCCCAGGGTTCTCCGCCGGATGCCCGATCGGGACTATAGCCAAGGGAACGACGTGCTCTGGTAGTAGGAAAAGCTTCCTGGTGGCCTCTATCCTTTCCGGGCGAGGATGTATGCCCAGCCACACCGCCCCCAGGCCCTTCGCGTGCGCCGCCAAAAGAAGGTTCTCGGTGGCCGCCGAGCAATCCTGTACCCAGAAACCAGGACGTTGCTCGAGCTTGAGATCAGCGCAGACGACTATGGCGACCGCGGCCTTGCGGGCCATCGCCCCGTAAGGATGGAAGCTGGCGATGCCTTCCAGCAGTTCGCGGTCCCGGACTACTATGAAGTGCCAAGGCTGTTGATTGCCCGCCGAGGGGGCCGCCATGGCTGCCCGCAGCAGCTCAGTCACCACCTCGTCGCCCACCGGCGCTTCGCTATACTTCCGGATACTCCTGCGAGTAAGGATAGCCTCAAGGGCTTCCATCGCACCTCCTCCCAACCTGCTGCCGCTTACAGGCGCAAGATATGTTCAAGTGCTTCCCGGTAAAGGTCTAGCGTGGCCTCGTCCCAGAGCACGAAGCGGACCAGGCGAACATGCCGTAGCGAGGCTGCGGCCCGCACCACCGTGTCTATGGCCACCTCGGCTGCCTCCCCCTTGGGGTAGCCGAACACTCCGGTCGATATCGCAGGGAAAGCCACCGACTTGAGCTCGTTGGCCTCGGCCAGACTCAAGGCATTCTGATAGCAGTCCGCAAGTAGCCGGTCGGATGGGGTATCGATGCCGTAGCGCGGACCCAGACAGTGGATGACGTGCCGGTTGGGCAACCGGTGGGCGCCCGTGATGACCGCCTGACCAGGCTTAATGGGCGCAAGCGGGCGGCACTCCTCCTCGAGCTCGGGACCCGCAGCAGTATGGATGGCACCTGCAACGCCAGCACCTCTAGTCAGCCAGGCGTTGGCAGCGTTCACGATGGCATCGATGTCCGGCTGTCGAGTGATGTCACCTTTGACGCATTCGAGAACGACATCGCCCACGGTCACGCGCATGGTCACCTCCGTACCCATCCCGCAGAGCACCGCCCCCCGAGACCGCCTAGACCATCACATCCCTGACCAGTTCCTCGAAGGCGTTGAGATAACGATCGACGTCTTCGTCAGTGTGCTGCACCGATAGAGTCCACTCCTCCTCCCGACCCGGAGCCATGATCACCCCGCGATTGAAGTTGTAAAGCCAGGCGAGGTTGCAGAGCTCGAAGTCCTGGTACTTGATGAAAGACTCGTAGTCGGTGATCCGGCCGGTGGCGAAGTTGAAGCAGCCTTTGGAGGAGATACCCACGGTATAGCCCGGGAACCCGTACTTGGCGGCGATCGCGTCGCAGCCAGCGATGAGACGGTCGTTCAGGTAGTTTAGATGCTCATAGGCCTGGGGCGTCATCACCTCTTCCAGGCTAGCGCGAGCCGCTGCCATGGAGAGCGGGTTCCCACTGTAGGTGCCCACTTGGTACACCTTCCCCGACTCCACGACGCTCATCACCTCCTCAGTGCCACCAATAGCCCCCGAAGGCAGGCCGCCTGCCAGGGCCTTCGCCAGCGTGACCATATCGGGGACGACCCCAAAGCGTTCGACCGCGCCCCCCGCCGCCGTGCAGATGCCAGTCTTGACCTCGTCGAAGATCAGGACGACCCCATACTTCTTGGTGATCTCACGCGCTGCTTCCAGATATCCCGGCTCAGGAAGGACCACCCCCAGATTCATCATGGCCGCTTCCATGATCACACAAGCCGGTTTACGACCCTCCTCGATCAGGCGCTGGATGCGAGCTTCCATGGCCGCGGCATCGTTGAAGGGCACGGCGGCAGTCATGTCGACGACTGCTCGCGGGATGCCAGCGCCGTAGGGGATGGATTTGTAGTTGTCCCGGGGACCGATCTCGCCCCAGTCGTCGACCCCGAGACTGACCATCACGTAATCGTGGTGCCCGTGATAGGAGCCGAAGATCTTGACTACCTGTTCACACCCGGTGTAGGCCCGAGCGATGCGGATGGCATCCATAGTGGCCTCGGAACCTGAGTTCACGAACCGCCATTTGGGCAGACGGAAGTTCCGCGCCAGATGTTCGGCGACGATCACCGAGTCCTCGGTGGGAAGAGCGAACTGTGTGCCTAACTCAGAGCGTTTCTTGATGGCCTCGACGATGGCAGGATGAGCGTGCCCCTGCACCATGCAACCGAACCCATTGTGGAAATCGCTGAATTCCTGTCCGTCTACGGAATAAATCTTTGCACCCTTGCCGTGTGTGAAATAGATGGGATAGGGATCCCGCTTTTGATAGGTCGAAGACACGCCGTTGACCAAGGTCTTGACCGCTCGCTTGAACAGCTCATATGACTTAGGAGTCGCTTCCTCCAGGCGTTTCTCCTCGCGTTCCATGAGCTCTGCGATGCGACTACGATCGATCCTATACTCGTCCACCATGATTCCTCTCCCCATTGCGAGCTTACGTAGACCGGCTCGGGTGTGCGCCTCGCTCTAGCTGCCTTCTCCCCAGGAGCCCTACTCCTCAGGCATCTTGGGGTTGTCTCTCCTGCAAACCCCACGGGAAATCGTAGCTTAGCATCCGCTCCATGAACGGGTCGGGATCGAAAGCTTCCGGACCCAGTACCCCGCAACCTTTCCAGACACCTGCGTCCAGCAGTTCCCAAGCAATCACCGGGTTGACAGCGGTCTGCCAGACTACGGCTTGCACCCCATATTTCCTCATGCAGACCTCATTGTCGGCCACCTGATAAAGATAGACTTCTCTCGGCTTGCCGTCCTTGCGGCCTTTCACCCAGGTGCCCGCACAGGTCTTGCCCACCATCTGGTCTCCCAGACGGGCCGGATCGGGGAGACACGCGGCAACCACATCCCGGGGGGCCACTTTCACCCCCTTCACGTCGATGGGAAAGCGGTTGTCCAGTCCCAACATCTTGATGGTCTTGAGGACGTTGATGAACTTCTCCCCGAGGCCATACTTGAAGGTGACCCGTCTACACTTGATCCACCGCGGTATGAGGAGCACCTCTTCGTGCTCCACGTTGACACACTCCACCGGGCCGATCCCCTCGGGAAAATCGAAGACCTCCGGTTCCGAAAACGGCTCTGTTGTACACCAGCCACGCTCCTCGTCCCAGATGACCGGGGGATTGAGGCATTCCTCGATGGTGGTCCAGATCGAGAACGTGGGCGCGAACTCATATCCCTTTATCTCTAGATTCGCTCCGTCACGCACGCCGATCTCGTCGATTTCGTCGAACAGATGCTTCTGGGCATACTTGGCAAAGACGTCCGAGAGTCCGGGTTCGACTCCCATGCCCACCAAGGCGAGCAGACCTCTTCTCTCCCAGGCTTCGGACCGCTCGAACTGGTAGTCGCCGAGCTTCACCCCGCAGACATGGTAAGGGTCGCTGGGATGAGGCCGCGAGAGCGTCATCGCCATATCCATGTAGTGGCACCCTGCTTCGTAAGCGGCGTCGAAAATGGCCTCGTTGTAGACCGGGTCAACGGCATTATGGATAAGGTCCACGTCGTGTTTCCGAGCCAGGAAGAGCACCTGTTCCTGGTCAGCGGCATCCACGAACTCGACCGGCATATGCCCGGGAAGGCCCAGTTTGGCTCTGACCTCCTCCGCCCGGCCGGTGTTGTAGTCGCACAACACCAGCTTCTCCAGCCAGGGCCGGTCCTTGCCGACCACAGCGATGGCCTCACCTACCCCTCCTACTCCCACCAGAAGCACCCGCATAGCTCACCTTCCCTTGGTTGTGACCTACTGGACCGGTCGATTAGACCGGTCGAACAGAGCGGACCCTGTCGAAGCTCAAACGGCCGACCCGTCTCCGCCGCCAGACGCGCCCCTCTTCTCAGCAGCCGCCGCAAACTCCCTGAACTTCCGGCGAGCGGCTCGCGCATACCAGTACGCCACCACTAGCGGACCCACGATCGCTATGACGCCGAAGATGTAAGTGAAGATACCCCATCCCATCACGTCCTCACTTCCTGACGACCTTGGTCAGGTCGCTCCTTTCCCGACACATTACCTCGCGGTTGTTGGTCACTCGGTCGCCGCCTCGGCCTCCATCGTCTTCTTGCCGAACAGGTTAGCGACTACATATACGATGAACACGATGGGAACGATCATAAGAATGCCGTACTCCTGCCAGAGCGCGGTATCCCCAGCCATGATTATCTGGGTGCCGATATCCTCGTCCGCGTAACCCAAAGTCAGGGTCAGGATGTACCAGATGACGGACAGCGCTAAGCCTACTACGGCCGCAAGGGTCCCGGCGATCTTCTTAGGCGGCTTGCGCGAGAAGGTGCCGAAGTACACCGGTATGAGCGAAGTGCAGATGATGATAGTGGCCTGGAAGACCCACACACCCATGATCTTCTGAAAGACAAAGGCGAGTCCGACCGAGATGACCGCCGAGATGAGGATGCCGTTCTTCGTCCAACGCTCCTTCTGGCGGTCGGTGGCCTGCGGACGCCACACCTTCTGCAGATCATGCCCGATCACTCCGCCTGCCACCAGGAAATAGGAATCCGACGTGGACATGGCCGCCGCCAGCACTCCCACGAAGGCCAAGCCCAGCAGACCGGTCGGTAGGTATTCTCCCAAGACCGCGAACAACGCCTCGTTGGGCTCCACGTCTGGGATGATGGCAAGTCCCACTGCAGCCGCCCCGATGAGGCCCAGGAAGGTCACGGCCCAGTCGAACGACAGCCACATCGGCACTCCTGTCGCAAAGGCCTTCTTGATCTCCTTGGGGCCGGCGGAAGCAAAGATGCGCTGGAAGAAGGCCGGCTCCGCGAGCACCGCCAGGGCCGTGATCGAGTAGGCTATCAAGGTCCAAGTAGTCAGGTAGCCCGCCCCGGGGCTGAAGTAGTAGCCCACGTCTTCCTCGCCAGTGAAGGCCCGCAGTCCTTCCACCACGGCATCGAACCCGCCTATCGCGTGCCAAGCGAGGATGACGCCGACGCCCACTGTGATCATCATCACGCAGAACTGGACGAAGTCACTCATCACTACCGCCCATAGCCCCCCGGTGTACGTGTAGATGAGCACAATGGCTGCACCGATG